>Ga0310813_10002355_pt1 | contig 11438 bp, 11 predicted proteins | sample YN3metagenome_FD_203086 | JGI IMG/M metagenome (GOLD analysis project Ga0310813, IMG submission 203086) | Soil microbial communities from experimental microcosm in Duke University, North Carolina, United States - YN3 | ecosystem: Engineered > Artificial ecosystem > Soil microcosm > Unclassified... | reverse complement strand
CGCTTTCACGCGCCGTTCGACGGTTCGGCACTCGCGCTGTACCGGCGCCTGCGCGTGCGCAATCCGGCGCCGTTCGGCTGCTACGTCGAGATCGGACGCGCGGCGATCGCGAGCATTTCTCCCGAGCGGTTTCTGCGACTCGACCCGACGACGCGCGTCGCAGAGGCGCGGCCCATCAAGGGCACGCGGCCACGCGGGGCAAACGCGCACAAAGACGATATGCTCGCGCGCGATCTGCTCGCGAGCGACAAGGACCGCGCCGAGAACGTCATGATCGTCGACCTGCTGCGGAACGATCTGGGGAAAGTGTGCCGTCCGGGCTCGGTGACGGTCCCGAAGCTGTTTGCGCTCGAGACGCATCCGACGGTGCACCACCTGGTGTCAACGGTTACGGGAGTGCTGCGCGACGACGCGGACGCGTTCGACCTGTTGCGCGGCGCATTCCCCGGCGGCTCGGTGACGGGCGCGCCGAAGATTCGGGCCATGGAGATCATCGCGGAGCTGGAGCGCGCGCCGCGCGGCGTGTACTGCGGCGCGATCGGCTATGTGTCGGTGACCGGTGCGATGGACTTCAACATTCCCATCCGCACCATCGTGCTACAGAACGGCGCTGCGACATTTCATGCGGGCGCCGGCATCGTCTGGGACTCCGAGCCGGCCGCCGAGTATCACGAGACGCTCGCCAAGGCGCGCACGATGATCGAGGCGCTCACTTCCCCACGCAGAATGCCGCGAACACACGGTCGAGTACATCCTCAGGCGTAACCGCGCCGATCAAGTCGTCGAGGGCACCGACCGCCGCGCGGAGATGCGTCGCGCAGGCGGCGGCATCCACACCGCTCGTTCGCGCGGCCCAGAATGCCTCGATCTCTCGCAACGCACTTTCGAGCGCCGTGCGGTGACGAGCACGCGTAACGACGGGCTCGACATCGCCCAGCGCGAGCAGTTGTCCGAACGCGACTTCGGCAAGCCGGCGCCTGAGCTCTGGAAGGCCTGCGCCGGTCAGCACTGACACCCCTGCGCCGCCACGATCGGCTTTCGTGCGAACCACGACGACCGGCGCGCTCACCTGCGTGAGGAATGCGTCGCGCGATGGATCGTCTCGCTCTTCGCAGAACAGGACGAGATCGGCGGCCGCGAGGTACTGCCTGCTGACTTCGATGCCAAGCCGCTCGATACGCTCGTCGGTGTCGCGCAGGCCGGCCGTGTCGACGAGCCGGAACGGAAAGCCTTCGATCACCGCGGGCGCCTCGATGGCGTCGCGCGTCGTGCCCGGGATTTCGGTCACGATCGCGCGCTCGGTACCCAGCAGCGCGTTGAAGAGTGACGACTTGCCGGCGTTCGGCCGGCCCGCGATCACGAGCAGCGCTCCTTCGCGGAGTCGCTCACCCTCGGGTGCGGTCTTCAGCAGATCGGCCACGCGATCACGCACGACGCACCACGCACGACGCACGCGTTCCGGCGACACCGGCCCTTCGTCCTCCTCCGGAAAATCGATGTCGTAGGCGATCAAGGCCTCGAGCTCGAGAATCTCCGCGCGCAACGCCGCAAGACGGTCCGAGAGACCGCGCTCGAGCTGGTGGAGCGCACGGCGCCGCTGCGCCGGCGATCCCGCGTCGATCAGATCCGCCGTCGCCTCGGCCTGGACGAGATCCATCTTGCCGTTCAGCACGGCCCGACGCGTGAATTCCCCCGGCTCGGCGGGACGCGCGCCGGCGGCGACGAGCGCCGCGACGGCGGCCGCGGGAACGACGAGTCCACCGTGCGTCGAGATCTCGACGATGTCGTCGCCCGTGTAGGAGTGCGGGCCGGGGAAGCAGGCCGCGAGGCAGTCGTCGATCCGCTCGCCCGAGTCCGGGTGGCGCAGGCGCGCGCGGAAGACCGTGCGCGGCGGATCGGCATGGAATGGCTCGAGACAGCGTGCGGCGAGGGCAAAGGCGCCGCGGCCAGACAGACGGATTAGTGCGAGGGCGGAGCGGCCCGGAGGAGTTGCGAGCGCAACAATCGGGTCAGTGAGCAGCCTAGGCCTTGACCGGCGCCGGTGTGCGCGCGCCCCCCGCGCCCCCCGCGCCGCCCGCGCCCCCCCCGGCCACCGGCGCCTCCCGCAGACGCTTCTTGGCGATCCAGTATTGCTGCGGAATGCTGAAAATGTTTTGCGCCGCATAGTACAGGTTCAGGCCCGACGCAAAGTTCAGGAACAGCACCGTCATGAAGATCGGCATGAAATAGAGCATCGTGCGCGCCTGCGGATTCGGCGGCACGCCGATCTGGCCGACCTTGGACAGCACGAACATCGAGAGGCCGAGCACGATCGGAATGATCTTGTAGGGATCGGCGCGCGACAGGTCCGGCAGCCACAGGAAGGGCACGCCCCGGAACACGATCGTGTTCGCGAACACGAAGAACAGCGCCAGCAGCACCGGCCAGGGCAACAGCATCGGCAGGCAGCCGCCGAGCGGATTGACCTTGTACTCCTTGTAAATGCGCAGCATCTCGCGCTGCAGTCGCTCCGGATCGTTCTTGTACTTGTCCTGCGTCTCCTTCAGCAGCGGCGCGACCGCTTGCATCCGGATTCCCGACTCCATCGCTTTCTGGTTGAGCGGCCACAGCAGGACGCGTATCACGATCCCGAACAGAATCAGCACCCAGCCGTAGGCGAGATGCAGATGCTCGTGCATCCAGAGCAGGATGTTGACCACGACCACGGAGACCGGCTGGATGATCGGGCGGAAGATGCCGCCGTAGGGATTGGCGTCGTCGAGCCCGTGTCCCAGGCGCGTCAGCTGCCGTAAGTCCAGCGGGCCGGCATAGACCTGGTAATGGAAGCTCCCGGCCGGCTGCACCGGCATCGCGATCATTACGTCGGCGCGTGACGCCGCGCGGCCGCTGCGCGGTCCGCCGACCGCGATGGCGCCGGCAAACTTCGGCTGTCCGTCCTCGAGCGCGAGCGCCGCCGTGAAGAAGTACTTCGACTTGACGCCCACCCACTCGAACGGACCGTTGAACAGCGCGCGCTCGCCGGGTTTGATGCGCGAGAAGTCGGTGCGCTCGGTCTTGGATGCCTTCGTCACCACCGAGTAGTGCCGGTAATCGTCCAGCGAGTCCTTCTCGACCGAGCGCAGGCCGTGGGCGAGATCGACGACGAGCACGGCGCCGCCCGAGCCCAGCCCCGTGACCGAGCCACGCACGTCGAAACGGTATTCGTCTGGCACGAACCGATATTCGATCGTCACGCGCGAGCCGCCGTGCTCCGCTTCGAAGCGCAGCGGCTTCTCACCCTGGCCCGCGTAGACTACGACCCCCGGTGCGTCGGGCTGCGGCTGGAAGTCCCAGTCGTCGAGCGACACGGTGTCGCCGCTCGCGAGCACGAGCCGATGCCGCAGGAAGGCGTCGCCGGCCGGGACAAGCTGCACGGGGCGGCTCGAATCAACTGCTGCAAACGATTGGTACTTGACCAGCTCCGCGGCTCGCAGCGTCGCCCCGTGCGTGCTGAAGCCAAGGCGGTACAGCGGCGAGGTGATCCAGATGGTGCGGCCGGTATCGGCGGCGGCGGTTGGGCGGACGGGCGGACGGGCGGACGGGCGGACCGAGTCAGTGGCACGCGTGGTGTCACTGGAAAGCCGTACGGAGTCACTGGCCGCCTGCCCGCCCGGCCGTCTGGCCGTCGGCTTCGGTGGCCAGATGACCATCGGCAGAAACCACACGAGCAGCATGAGGAGAACGGCGAGCACGACGCGCTGGCGTTCCATGTCAGACCTTAGGGGACCGGATCATAGCCGCCCGCGTGGAACGGATGACACTTGGCGATGCGACGGATCCCAAGCCAGGAGCCTTTCAGCGCGCCATAGCGCTCGACGGCTTCGTACGTGTAGCGCGAGCACGACGGTACGAAGCGGCACTGGGTGAACACGAGGTGCGAGAGCGTCAACTGATACCCGCGAATCAGTGCCATGACGGCAAGTCGTGGCAGTCGTCGCAGCGTCACGTCAGCGTCTCCACTGCTTCCGTCAATTCGGCGCGCAGCACTGCAAACGAGGCGGAATACGCCGAGCGCTTTGCACGAATCACGAGATCGACGGCGGGAAGGTTTCGCAGCACGTCGCGCCGCAGGATCTCACGCAGGCGGCGCCGCAACCGATTGCGCGCTACCGCCGTGGACTGATGCCGTGGCACGATGAGGCCAAGACGACCGTGACCCGAATCGCGGTGACGCCAGGCCAGATCGAGATGCGCGGTGCGCCGCCGGCGTCCCGCGTCCAAGCAGGCCATGAGCTCCGAGCCGCGCGTGATCCGTGCGCGGCGCGGATACCGCTCGCGCGTTTACCGGCTCCGGTGTTTGGATGGAATACGGACGGTGAGACGCTTGCGACCCTTCTTGCGACGGCGCGACAGCGTGGCGCGGCCCCACACGGTTTTCATCCGCGCGCGGAACCCATGCTTATTGATGCGCCGCCGATTGCGCGGCCGATACGTCGGACCCATAAATTTCCTCGAGTAAGGCCGGGAAACTTACCCGACTCGCGACGCACCGGTCAAGGTTGACTTTTCCACAGCGGGCCCGTAGCTTCGCCCCGCCCTTGTTGGACAGCCTACCTTTTTCGAAATCGTAATGGAGCAATCGGTAAACGAAGCTTGGAAACGCCTCCTCGACGAAGCTCGACGTGAACTTCCCGAGGCGACGGTGCGCACGTGGCTCGAACCTTCCGAGCCCATCGCGCTCGACGATGGGCGCCTGATCCTCGGCGCACCCGATCAATTCGCCGCTGAATGGAATGAGTCCAAGCACGCGTCACTGCTCGCGCGCGCGGCGGAACGCATCCTCGGTCGGCCGACGACGGTCGTGTTCCGCGTGCAGGAAGACCGGCAACGCCGTCCCCAGATGGATTTCTTCGTCGCGCCGCGCGAGAACGCCGCGAGTGCGACGACGACCGCCTCGGCCGTCGCGACCACGCCGCTCAACGAGCGCTACACGTTTCAGACGTTCGTGATCGGTAAGTCGAACGAGCTCGCCGCGGCCGCCGCGCACGCCGTGGCCGAAGCGCCGGGGAAGACGTACAACCCGCTGTTCATTTACGGCGCGACGGGACTCGGCAAGACGCACCTCATGCAGGCGATCGCGCATGCGGTGCTCGAGAAGAATCCCGAGACGCGGCTGCAGTACTTCGGCGCCGAGCAGTTCATCAACGACGTGATCGAGTCGATTCACGCCCGGACGATGTCGGAATTCCGGCGGCGCTATCGCAACGACGTGGACCTCCTCCTCGTGGACGACGTCCATTTCCTCGAAGGCAAGGAAATGACGCAGGAGGAGTTCTTCCACACCTTCAACGCGCTGTTCGAGGCGCACAAGCAGATTGTGCTGACCTCGGACCGGCCGCCGAAGGAAATCCCCGGCCTGGAAGACCGGCTGATTTCGCGGTTCGAGTGGGGAATGGTCGCCGACATCGGGCACCCGGATCTCGAGCACCGGATCGCCATTCTCCGGAAAAAGGCCGAGCAGGACCATCTCGAGCTGACGATCCCGGACGATGTGCTGCGGTTCATCGCCGAGCACATCCGGTCGAGTGTCCGGGAGCTGGAAGGATGCATCATCAAGCTGCTGCTGTTCGCGTCGCTCAAGAACCGCGAAGTCACGATCGAGCTGGCGCGCGAGGCGCTGTCCGACAAGATCCGCCAGGGCGAAGAGGGCGGCGCCTACTCCTCGGGCTCCGGCTCGGCGCCGAGCATCGACCGCGTGCAGGAAGTGGTGGCGCGGCGCTGGGGCGTGACCCCCGAAGGGCTGCGGTCCAAAGCCCGGACCAAGACGCTCACCATACCGCGCCAGGTCGCCATGTACCTCGCGCGCGACATGCTGGGCATGCAGCTGGTCGAGATCGGGCAGGCCTTCGGCGGGCGGGACCACTCGACCGTGATCCACTCGGTGGACAAGGTCGAACGGCAGATGATGCGCGACCGGACGTTCAAAGAGCGCGTCGAGATGGCGCGCCAGGAATTGTCCGCACTGTAACGCACAAACGGGGTGTGGGAAAAGGCGTGGGATGTGGGGAGTGGGGATAGCGACTCACATATCCGCAAAGCGCCAACAGTCCCAACAGTGCACCAACATCATGTGACGTACGACAGGTGATGCACTGGTTGCGCTTTAGCGATATCACCCACATATCCCCGATGTCTGCTACTACTACTAGTATTTCTATATAGAGAAGCAGTAGTAAAGACTTTCCTCATTTGGAGACGACGCGCCCAGCATGAAGTTCACGATCACCCGGGAGAAGCTGCAGGAAGGCTTGGCGGCCGTAGCGGCCGCGATTCCCGCCAAGACGACGTTGCCCGTTCTCGCGAACGTCCTCGTCGAATCGTCCAAGCAAGGCGGCGGCCTGCGCTTGTCGGGGACCGACCTCGACATCGCGGTCAGCACGACCGTGGCTGCCGAAGTCGATGCCGACGGCGCGGTCACGCTTCCGGCGAAGAAGCTCGTAGACATCGCGCGCGAGCTGCCGTCCGGCCCGGTGCGCATTACGGCGGCCGGTGAAGCGCGCGTCTCGATCGAGTCGGGGCGCTCCAAGTTCAAGCTCCTCGGTCTGCCGCGCGAGGAATTCCCGTCCTTCCCCGCCGTCAAATTCGACAAGGCCTGGAAGGCGGCGGCGGGTGTCGTGCACAAGCTCGTCAGCCACGTCGCGTTCGCGTCGTCGACCGAAGAAAGCCGGCCGATCCTGAACGGCGTGCTCTGGGAGCTACGGCCCGACCGCATGCGGATGGTGGCGACCAACGGCCACCGGCTCGCCAAGATGGACGTGCCGGCCACCGGCGGCTCCACGGCGGACTTGATCGTGCCGCCCAAGGCGCTCGAGCAGATCCGCCGCCTCTATGCCGGCGACGCGGAACTCGAGCTCGCCAAGAGCGACAACCACATCGGCTTCCGCGCCGGTGGCACGCTCGTCTTCTCGCGATTGATCGAAGGGCCGTATCCCAACTACGAGCAGGTGATCCCGCGCGAGAACGACAAGCAGGCCACCGTCGACAAGACAGCGATGGCCGCCGCGCTACGTCGCATGAGCGTCGTGGCGAGCGATCAGACGCATCGGATCCGCCTCGCTTTCTCCGGCGGCAACGTGAAGTTCTCGGTGCAGACCCCGGACCTCGGCGAAGCGCAGGATGAGCTGGCGGTGACCTACGAGGGAGAGCCGCTCGAGATCGGTTTCAACGCGACCTACCTGCTCGAGATCCTGAAGTACATGCCCACCGACGAGGTGCGGCTCACGTTCAAGGCGCCCGAGCGCGCCGCGACGATCGAGCCGGTCGGCTGGAACGATCCCGCGTCCTACATGGCCCTCGTGATGCCGCTACGGCTGGTGGATTAGCGAGTCGACGAGCGAGTCCGCGGGAATCAATGGGATGACAGGAGGCTCGATCGCTGGAATCACCGGGATCGAGTCTTCGTCTATATGCGGCACGGGCGTCTTGCCGCCGTAAAAGCGCGCCAGAATCAGATCGCGCCGCGCGAGCATGCGCGCCGGGCGAAACGCGGGATTCGACGTTCTGGGCTGGGGGAGTGTGGCCGCGAGCGCTGCTGCTTCGGCTTCACTGAGCTTTCCGACCGGCACACCGAAGTACGCCCGACTCGCCGCCTCCATCCCCCAGACGCCAGGCCCCAATTCCGCATTCTCCAGATACAAGGCCATGATGCGCTCCTTCGGGAGCGCGAGCTCGAGCCGGACCGCCGTCACGGCCTCTTTGATTTTCCGGAGGATAGAGCGCGACGGGGAGAGATAGAGGTTCTTCGCGAGCTGTTGGGTGATCGTACTCGCGCCGCGATGGCCGCCGGCGGTCCACGCATCGTGCAGCTCGACGAAGTCGATCCCGTGATGCGTTTTGAATCGCGAGTCTTCCGCGATGATGACCATCCGTTCGACAAGGGCGGACGGCGCGTGTCGTTCACCGACCGTCCGCCCGTCTGCCCAGCGACCCGTCGTGCAGTCGTCACGCAACCGCATCATTGCCGTGCAGCGCGGCTCGTGATCACGCCACCACACCGGCGGCGGCCACACACCGAACAGCCATACCGCAACGAGCGCCGCCGTCCCTAGCAGAACGCGCGTCGCACTTCTAGTTTCTTGCACCGCCATGGACCTCTCGAGTCTCCAAGAGCGCTTGCAACAAGCGCTTGGGCAGGAATTTACCGTCGGTCCGCTCTTGGGTCAGGGGGGATTCGCCGCCGTCTTTCGCGCGCGCGACAACACGCTCAATCGCGACGTCGCGGTGAAGGTCATGGACGTCGAGCTCGCGCCCTCGCCGACCGCCGCGGAGCGGTTCCTGCGCGAAGCACAAACGGTCGCGCGCCTCGAGCATCCGCACATCGTGCCGATCTACAAGGTCGGCCGGCAGCGCGAAATCTTCTACATCATCATGCGCTGCATCGACGGCCCCTCGCTCGGCCAGCTGCTCGAGACGCAGAAGAAGCTCCCGATCGGCGACGCGGCGCGCATCGCACGGCAGGTCGCCGACGCGCTCGCCTACGCGCACAGCCAGGAAATCGTCCACCGCGATATCAAGCCCGACAACATTCTCCTCGACAAGAGCGGTCACGTCCTGGTGACCGACTTCGGCATCGCGAAGGCGGTGCAGGCGGCGAAGGAGCGGAAGAGCGGTCCGTCCACGCAGCTCACCAGCGAAGGGCTCGTCGTGGGCACGCCGCAGTACATGAGTCCCGAGCAGGCGTCGGGCGATCCGCTCGACGGCCGCTCGGACATCTACTCGCTCGGCGTGGTGCTCTATCAGATGCTCGCCGGCGCGCCGCCGTTCGACGGCCCGTCATCGGCGGCCATTCTCGCGCAGCAGCTGACCGAGCCGCCCCAGCCGATCCGCCAGCTCCGTCCCGACGTGCCGGAAGAGATGGCCGTAGTGCTCGAGCGCATGATGGAGAAAGCGCGCGGGAAGCGGTTTCCCATGGCGAGCGACGTGAGTCGCGCGCTCGTCGGCGCGCTGCCGACCGCGGCGAGCGACCGGGTGCGGCTACCGCTGCGCCGGCGGCTGCGCTCGATGTTCTACCGGTCGCTCGTGGGCTTGGGCGTCGCCGGCTGCCTGCTCTTCATCGCGTTCGCGGGGGGCGGCGCGGCGGTCGCGTATTACGTGTTCAGCAAGCCGGCGCGGATCGACACCCGCGCGCCGCTGCCCGACAGCCTCGCGCGCACCCTGCGCGCGCGGCGGGCACTCCTTCCCGGTGACGTCGGCATGTTCGCGTACGAGCCCGCCGGCCAGGAAGACTCGACCCTGTTGCTCCTGACACGGCGGCGCACCGTCGTGATGACGCCGCACGACGTGCGCTCCTATGCACGCGATAGCGTGCGGCGTGACATCGATCTCATTCTCCATAGCGGCCTGGCGTTTCGGCTCGTGATTTACGGCAGGCAATCGGCAGGACTCGCGGACACGGTGTACCGAAATTTGTCGTTCCGCGACATGATGCGGATCAGATCACAGCTCAATAAGGAACCGCCACCGCTTCCGCCGCCCCCGCGCCGCGCTGTGCCGCCGCCGCCGGCGGCGCGGCCGCGCTCGACGACGCCGACGAAGCCTTCTCGACGCAGCCGGACGACGACGCGACGCCGTCCCTAGTGGCGGCCGTGCGACGGCTCGCGCGCCGTCAGACCGTAGATGCTCGCTTCATCGATGCGGGAGACGTCGCCGGGCGTGGTGACGACGGCGCCGAACCGGTCCTGCCCACCGATCGCGACACCGAACGCGAACGCACCGCGGCGCAGACCGCCATCGGTGTCCAGACGCGCGAGGATCTCGATGGGCCAACGCCGTTGCGCGCCGGCGCGCCAACTCAAACCAAAGTTGTAAGCGATGACGGAGTCCGGTGTGATGCGCGCTGCCGCGGAGAGTCCCAGCGCCGCGAGCGGCGGCGGCTGCCAGGTGAGACCCGGCAGGAACGTCAATCGTTGCCGCAGTCCCCGCACGATCGGCTGCCCGATGTTGGCGGCGACGAACCCCAGAATGAAGCTGGGCCGCGCGGCGTAGCGTAGGCCCAGATCCCAGCCCGTAGCATTCGCGCCGTTGCCGCCGTAGCGCGCGACGTCGAAGCCAGCCGCAAGGCCGGCGGCACTACCCCCCAGGCCCAGACGATACGTGCTGCCGCGCACACCGTTGTCGAGAATGTCGCGCTGATAGGCGAACGCAAGGCCACTCGAGTTGAAGCCGACGTTGATCTGCCGCAGCCGCCCCTTTGAGCCGGGATCACCGACACCGAGCTCGCCGTAGATCGAGGCGTCGCGTTGCACGCCGAGGCCCGCCGGGTTGACCCAGATGGCGCGGACGTCCTCGGCGTTGGTCGGAAAGAGATACGCGCTGGCGCGGTTGGAGGCCACTTGCTGGCCGGTCAGGCGGTTGAGCGGTTGGGCGGTGAGAACGGCAGCGGCGAGAAGAGTCCAACCGCCCAGCCGCTTGGCCGCCAAACCGCGCATTACGGCAACACCGTTACCGTAGTCCTCGATACCTGCGTCCGCGGAATCGTCATCTGCTGAACCGTCAGCGTGATCGTCATGTTCGTCGAATCGCGCGACTCGCCACCCATGTAGCGGCCGTCGGTGGAGATGAAGTCGGTGCCGCTACGCACGCCCGTGCCCGCGACGTCGAACGGCTGCCCCATCTGCTGCCCGCTCCCCTGAATCGTGAAGTCGGACGTGACGTCGACCCGGAGCGTCCGGACGCCGCTACGGTCGTCCCAGGCCGCCGCGTGCGAGCGGTTGACGCTCTTGACGGTGACGGCGCCGGCGGCGCGGTCGTTCTCGCTCGTCGTGTCCGTCCAATTGGCGCCGAGTGTCACTCCGGACGGCGGCAAGCGCGGGAAGAAATTCTTGAACGAGCCGACCACGGGAGCGAGCGATTGCGCGGCGGTGCTGTCGGACGCGCTCTGGTTCCTGAAATCGCCCTTCGGCGTCAAGCGACCGACAAACGACAGGCCTTTCGCGTTCCCGAGATTGATGCCCATGGGCACCGTGGTGCCCGAATCGGCCGCGATCGAGTCGATCGTGATCGTGGTCGGATAGCCGACGGAATCCGCCGGCCCGGTGATCGTGACGGCGAAGAATGCGCGCAGCCCGAAATCGAGCGGCTGATGCATGCCCTGGAATTCCTGATCGATGTGTACGACCGAGTGCATCACGTATCGGAGCGCGCTCGGACCCAGGCGAATGTTGCCGTCGTTGCCGCGATTGACGGGAGGCTGCACCGCCGGCGGACCAACGGGAGGCTGGTTCACCGGCGTCGGCGTGGTCGAGGGCTTGGCGTGCGAGCCGCAGGCCACGACGGCTAGCGTGACTACCGTGATACCGATGCGCATCACTATTCCTTGGTCTTGGTCCGTCCGAAAATCGCGATCACCTCGGTCTCCTCGCTGGTCACCTTCAGGAGCTTCCAGCCGCGTTTCCGCATGT
>Ga0310813_10002353_pt1 | contig 11439 bp, 8 predicted proteins | sample YN3metagenome_FD_203086 | JGI IMG/M metagenome (GOLD analysis project Ga0310813, IMG submission 203086) | Soil microbial communities from experimental microcosm in Duke University, North Carolina, United States - YN3 | ecosystem: Engineered > Artificial ecosystem > Soil microcosm > Unclassified ... | reverse complement strand
CGGTGGGGGGCGTCGGTCGTCGCGCCAGGGCGCGCACGGGGACGCCGCGCCGCTCGAAGGCGCTCAGGAGGCGGCCGCCGACGTAGCCGGTAGCGCCGGTCAGCAGGATCACGCCTCCATGGTCGCCGAAAAGAGGCCCGCTCACGAGGCCAATCGACGCGTGGGGGTTTGGGTATCCCGGGGCAGGTTCGAACGGCCGACCTGCGGTTCAGGAATCAGGTCAGTATTCTGATCGATCCGCCGATCGACCCTCGATGCTCCGGCGCCGACGGTTGTTCAAAAAGCTATCGTTCCTGCGGTTTTCCCGGGTAGAGTTTCCCCCCAGAATGTCGATTGACAAGCTCCCAAGTCTCTACGATTCCGAAAGCGTCCGCGGCTGGCGTCTCATCAAGGCGGGGCTGTACTTCATCCTCGGCGCGGGCTTTCTGGTCTGGATGCTGCTGCATCCCGCGAAATCGCCCAAGGAGCTTCTGGATCGCGGAACCTTGATCGAAGCCCGGGTTTATCGGATCGACAGAGACAAGAAAGACCGGGAGCTGATTTCGTACGGGTTCAGCATCGAAGGCAACACGTACAGCATCGAGAACCGTCGCGTTGCCGACACGGTCGGGCTGACCAAGCTGGGGCCGATCGATGTCTGGTATGATCCCGGGAACCCGAACTATTGCGTCACCCGGAACGAGCTGCGCTATCACGAGCAGCAGCCGGGCCGGATCTGGGGCTTTGGGGTGATCGCGGTGATGATGCTCCTTGCCGCGTACCAGATCGCGGCGAGCCTGCGATCGAAGGGATCCTTGCTGAGCACGTAGCGCTTCGTGAAAGAAGGTGCCGCAGGTTTTGGTATCCCGGGGCAGGTTCGAACTGCCGACCTGCGGTTTAGGAAACCGCCGCTCTATCCAACTGAGCTACCGGGACCCGTGTGGCGTTCCCCGCAGTCTACCTCTCGTCCGGAACCTGCGCAATCGACACCTTTTCGCGTTTCCTGGTAAGGGTTCACCGCTCCGCGGCCAGTCCTTTACAGATGCCGATCCTCACCTGACCATCCTATAATGGGGCTCATGAAACGAATGATCCGGCTGTTCCTCGTCGCGTCGCTTGCCGTTCTCTGCAGCGTCTCCGCCAAAGCCGATCCGGGAACGAGCAAGGACACCGTCGGCGACCGACTGTATGTCTGGGCCCATCCGGCCGGCGCGTACAACAACGAACCTTATCTCAAGGGAATCAAGCCTTCCACGATCGAGCCGGTCGACGGCGTCAAGTTCATGGGACTGAAGAACGCCTACTTCATCCGCTACAACAACGTCCCCGCCATCCCGTTCGACCCGTATTACGAGCCGTTCAAGTCGCTCGACCGAGTGGTCTGGTCCTTGACCGGCGCCGCGGGGCTCACGTCGGCCGAGGAACGCAAGGAGGTCTTCACGCTGGCGGCGAAGCACAAGAACATCACCGGATTCATCATGGACGACTTCTTCAAGGACATGACGCCTCCGGCGCCGAAGGATAACGCCGAGGCAAACTCTCCGTTGCCCGCCAGTCTCACTCCGAAGAACCTTGCCGATCTGCGGCCGTCGCTGACCATCGAGGATCGCAGCCTGCCGCTGACCGTCGTGGTGTATTCGACCCAGATCGTCCCTCGCGCCCGATTCCACCTGGAACACGTCGATAACGTCGCCCTCTGGACCTGGGACCCGAAGGAATTGGATCATCTGGAACAGAACCTGAAGAAGCTGGAGGAGCTCGCGCCCGGGAAGGGCATCCTGCTGGGCTGCTATCTCTACGATTTCAACCACAACACCCCCATTCCCGTCGATCGCATGAAGCAACAGGTGGACCTGGGCTATCGATGGCTTCAGCAGGGCCGCATCAAGGGAATGATTTTTCTGGGGACCCCCATTCTCGATCTGGGCCTCGACGCCGTGACCTGGACGCGCGACTGGATCGCGACGGTGCGGAACGAAGCGCTGAACGGTCGCTGAACCCCGGACCGCCGCCAATCCGCGACGGCACCCCCCGTTTCAAATTCCGTGTTAAGGTTTCCCTGCCCGCTGGAACAGGAGGGTGACCATGACCGGACTCAAGGAGCTCGCGGCGCAGTTCATGGGGCAGCGCCATGCCCTCACCGCCTTCATCGAGGGCCTGGTGCGCGACCCCGCCGCCGCCGAGGACATCTTCCAGGAAGTCTGGATCCGCCTCGCGGAAGCCGTCGAGAAGGGCAGCAGCATCGACGACCTGCCGCGCTGGTGCCGCGGCACCGCCAAGAACCTCATCCTCCACTACTGGAGAGACCGCCGCAGCGAGAGGGAAGTGCCCGACACCCGGATCCTCGACTTCGTCGAAACCGCCTTCGCCGAGCAGGCGGGCGTCGTCGAGCGCTGGGGCGCCAAGCGGACCGCCCTCGGGCGCTGCATCGACCGGCTCCCGGACCACGCCCGCGATCTCCTGAAGATGAAGTACGACCAGGGCCGCTCCGTCGCCGAGATCGGGCGCCTCCTGCGCCGCTCCCTCAACGGCGTCATGGTCAGCCTGAGCCGCCTGCGTGCCGCCCTCAGCGACTGCGTCGAGAAGCAGCTCAAGCCCATGGAGGGCGACGCGTGACGCGGCTCGAAGAACTCCTCTTCAAGTTCCAGGACGGCAGCGCCGGTCCCGAGGAGCTCCGCGAGCTGTCGGAGCTCCTCGAGACCCGCGACGCCCGCGCCGTGCTCGTCGACGACTTCCTTCTGAGCAGCGCGATCCGCAGCCATCTCCGCGCCCCGGCGGAAAGCAAGACCGCGACGCCGCGCCTCGGATCGCGCCGCGTCGTCCGGACCCGGCGCTCGCTCAGCCCCGGCTCCTCCCGCGCCTGGGTCTGGGTCGCGGCCGGGCTCCTGGTGGCGATCTTCGTGACCCTGCTCTCCTCGTCCCGCGAGGAGACTCCCAAACGCGCCGCGCGCGTCCCGACGCCGGTCGCTCCGGTCGTGGAGCCGCCCGCGGCCCCGAAGATCGAGCCCGAGACGCCGCCGCCGGCCCCGACCCCCAAGCCGCCGAGCCCGCCCGAGCCGCTGCGGCCGACGACGCCTGCGCCGGAACCTCCGCGGCCGGAGCCGGCGCCGGCACCCCGCGAGGAGCCGAAGCCGGCGCCGCCGCCGGAACCCAAGCCCGCTCCGGAAGCCCCCAAGCCGGTGGTGTCGCAGGTCGTCGGTGTCGCGCGCATCGAGAAGGTCGACGGCAGCGCCTTCGTCATCGCCAGGGAGGGCAAGGTGCCCGCGGTCGCGGGAGCCGAGGTCGCCGCGAGCCAAGGCCTCGAGACGGGCGGCGCTGAGAGCCGCATCGTCTTCGTCTTCGCGGACAAGACCCGGGTCGAGCTCGGGCCCGACAGCGCGCTGAGCGACGTGAAGATCGACGGCGGCACGCGCCTGTCCCTGACGTCGGGCTCGCTCCGGGCCGACGTGACCCCCCAGCCGAAAACCAAGCCGCTCGTCGTCGCCACGCCGCACGCCGAAGCGAAGGTCCTCGGGACGATCCTCCGCGTCGTCGCGGAGCGCGACCCGAAGAAGGGCAGCACGCTGGAAGTCGAAAAGGGCCGGGTCGAGCTGCGGCGCCTCTCGGACCGCAAGACCGTCATCGTCGGCAGCGGCCAGTTCGCGGTCGCGGCCGTCGGGAGCGACATGAAAGCCAGGCCGCTCTCGCCGAACGTCCCCATGGCCCGCTTCACGTTCGACGACGGGAAGAGCTCTCCGGAGTGGACCGGGACCGTCGCGGCCGGACCGCCCCGGGCGGGGAACACCGGCTGCCTGGAGGGACGCTACGTCCCGGACGACCGGCTGACCCGCTGCATGCTCTGCGACGACGCGAACGGGATCTTCTGCTACCGCGACGGGGCGGTGCTGACCTTCGACTACTACGCCGACGGCGAAACGCAGATCCTGAGCATCTACGTCTGGAACCGGACCCAGACGCTGAGCATGGGCCAGTTCGAGATCCGGAATCTCGCACGGCGCCAGTGGACGCGCGCCACGGTGACCCTCTCGGAGCTCCGCGTCGGCGACAAGCGGATGCAGGAGGGGGACCTCATCAAGAACCTGACCATCCAGACCAACACCGGGAACGGCATCCTCTTCGTCGACAACGTGGAGATCGCCGTCCCTCGTTCGAAGTAGGCAGCGGGCGAGCCGGGTATAGGAGGCACCATGACCAGCGCCCGCTCTCGCTCTGTCGTCGCCGTTGCCGTCGCGTTCCTGAGCCTGGCCGCGGCCGCCCTGCCGGCCGCCGCGGGGGACTACTACCTCAGCGCCACGGGCGGAAGCATGAGCAACCCGGGGACGCAGGCCTCCCCGTGGCCGAACCTGCAGACGGTTGCGGCCTCCGGCCGGACCTTCGCGACCGGGGACGTGCTGATCCTGATGGCCGGCCATCACGGCAGCCCGCGGCTGGTCACCGCGAATCCGGGATTCGTCATCGTCCGACCCCAGACCGGCGCGCGGGCGACGCTGAAGAAGCTGTCGTTCTCCTCCGCCGCCCGCTTCTGGCGCGTGCAGGGGCTCGAGATCTCGCCCTCCACGGCGCCGACCTACACCGCCGATGTCCTGATCGACATGTCGAGCGCGTCTGACCTCATCGTCGAGGACTGCCAGGGCTACTCGGTCCAGGACTCGCGGGGCTGGACCTCCGACAACTGGAACACGCTGCCCTGCGACGCGGTGTACATGTCCGGCTCGCGCAACATCGTCCGCCGGAACGTCTTCCGGAACATCGACTTCGGGATCGCCGCGGACCGCCCCGGCACCCAGAATCTCATCCAGTCGAACACCATCGACACCTTCAACGGCGACGGCCTGCGCGGCCTGGCCGACTTCTGCACCTTCGAGTACAACGTCGTGAAGAACTGCGTCGCCACGAACGCCAATCACGACGACGGGTTCCAGTCCTGGACGAACGGCCCCGGCGGGGTGGGCACGGGCGTGGTCAAAGGAGTCGTCCTGCGCGGCAACGTCATCATCAACTACGACGACCCCACGCTGCCGTTCAAAGGGGAGCTGCAGGGCATCGGCTGCTTCGACGGGTTCTTCGAAGACTGGGTCGTGGAGAACAACGTCGTGATCGTCGACCACTGGCACGGCATCTCGTTCTACGGCGCGCGGAACTGCAAGTTCGTGAACAACACGGTCGTGGACATCAACACGACCGGCGCGGGGCCGGCGTGGCTCATGGTGACCGCGCACAAGAACGGCACGCCGAGCAGCGGCAACATCGTGCGCAACAACCTCGTCAGCGACCTCGCCATCGATTCGGGCGCCGCGACCCTGTCGAACAACATCGAGACGACGAACTACTCCGCCTACTTCGTGAACTGGGCCGCCCAGGACCTGCGCCTTAAGGCGGGCTCGGCGGCCATCGACGCGGGCACCTCCACCGATGCGCCCGCCCTGGACGCGCTGCAGGCGGCCCGTCCCGTCGACGGCAACGGCGACGGCGTGGCGAAGTGGGACGTCGGCGCCTACGAGTACGGCGCTTCGGCGGGATCCGGAGCCCCGCTGATCAGCATCCAGCCCGCGAACAAGACGGTGACGGCGGGGCAGTCGGCGACCTTCAGCGTCGGCGCAACCGGGACGGGGCCTCTGTCCTATCAGTGGCAGAAGAACGGGTCACCCCTCGGCGGGGCGGTCGCGTCCTCCTACACCACGCCGGCCACGACGACGGCCGACAGCGGCTCGACGTTCCGCGTCGTCGTATCGAACGCGTCCGGAAGCGTGACCTCGACCAGCGCGACCCTGACGGTGACGGCCGCAGGGGGAGGGGGCGGCGGCGGTGGTGGCAGCGGCGGTTCTTCCGGCGGCGGCTCGTCGGGCGGCGGCTCCGGTCACGGAGGCTGCGGGTTGACGGGAATTGAAGCGCTCCTGGCGCTGGCCCTCCTGCGGAGAATCGTGCGGCGATGACGAACGCCACGGGCCTCGGGCTATACTTCAGCCAGTGCGTACCGGGATCCCATGGCCATTCTGATCGTCGACGACTCCGTGGACAGCCGGCGCCTGGTCCGGCGCTTCCTCGAGGAGGACGGGTACCGCGACTTTCTCGAGGCCGACAGCGCCGACGAGGCCCTCCATCTGCTCAAGAGCGGTCGCGCCCCCGTCGAGCTCATCCTCATGGACCTGCAGCTCCCCGGCATCGACGGCATCGAGGCCTGCCGCCTCATCGGGGAGGACCAGAAGCTCCGCGACATCCCCGTCATCGTCGTTACCGCCAGCAATGAGAACAAGAGCCTGCCGGCCGCCTTCCAGGCCGGCGCCGTCGACTACCTCCTCAAGCCCGTCAACCCCATCGAGCTCGCCGCCCGCATCCGCTCCACGCTCCGGCTCAAGCGCGAGATGGACCAGCGCAAGCAGCGCGAGGCCGAGCTCCTCGACATGGCGCACCGCCTCGCCGACGCCAACCTCGAGCTCGAACGGCTCTCGTCCCTCGACGGTCTCACCGGGCTGACCAACCGGCGCCGCTTCGACGAGCTCTTCCTCCATGAGTGGAAGCGCGCCATCCGCGTCGGCTCCAGCCTCTCGGCCATCCTCATCGACATCGATCACTTCAAGGCCTACAACGACCGCTACGGACATCCGGCCGGAGACGAATGCCTGCGCCGCGTCGCCCAGACCCTGAGGGAAACCGCCGCGCGTCCCGGCGACAGCGTCGCCCGCTACGGGGGAGAGGAGTTCGTCGCCGTCCTCGCCGACACCGACGCCAACGGCGCCCGCGCCCTTGCGGAACGCATGCGCGTTGCGATCGAGAAGATCGACGTGGAGCACGCCGCGTCGACCACGGCCCCCCACGTCACGCTGAGCCTCGGGGTCGCCACCATGACCCCCGACGACGCCACCAATCCTTCTGCGCTACTGTCGGCCGCCGACGAGGCCCTCTACGAGGCCAAGAAGGGCGGTCGCAACCGCGCCTGCGGCCGCGACCTGACGGCCGATCCCGTCCCGCGCGCCGAACTCCGGAAACCGTCCTGACATTCGGCGCGCACTGGTGTACACTTGGGCAATCCATGAAGAGCATCGCCGTCGTTGAAGACAACGCCGACAACCGACTCCTGCTCCGCGCCTTCCTGGCCGACACCTACGAGATCGTCGAGTACGAGACCGGCATGGCGGCCCTGGAGGCGTTTCCGAACGCCAAACCCGACCTGATCCTGCTGGACGTCTCGCTGCCCGGCATGGACGGCCTGGCCGTCCTCGCCAAGATCCGAACCAACGAGAGCCTCAAGAAGCTCCCCGTCATCGCCCTCACGGCCCACGCGATGCACGGCGACCGCGAGCGCTTCCTCAAGGCCGGCTTCGACGACTACGTCTCCAAGCCCATCGTCGACGAACAGGTGCTGCTCGGCGCCATCCGGAGGCTCCTTGAACGCGCCTGAGCCCGCGCCGCGCAAGGCGCGTTCGAAGAACGCCCTCCTGCTGCCCGCCGTCGGCCTGATGAACCGGCTGACCTACCCGCGCAAGTTCCTGCTCATCAGCGTGCTTTTCCTCGCGGCCCTGGGCCTCGTGATGTACTTCATGCTGGTCGAGTTCGGGAAGAGCATCGAGTTCACCGCGAAGGAAATCGAGGGCACCCGCTACCTCCGGCCGCTCATCGCCCTCTACCGCGACGCGGGCGAAGCCCGGCGCCTGGCCCGCGTCTACGCGCGCGGCGACCGCACCAGCCGGCCCGAGGTCGTCCGCAAGCTCGCCCAGATCGACGAGGACGTCAAGGCCCTGGAGGCGGTCGACCGCGAGCTCGGCGCCTCGATGAATTCGACGGCCAAGCTCAACACCCTCAAGGACAACTGGGGCTTCCTCCGGAAGGAGGCCTTCGACCCCGCGGCGGAGCACGCCGACAAGCTGTTCGCGGACTTCCTCAAGGAGATCCGCCTCCTCTACAGCCACGTCGGCGACCTGTCCAACCTCATCCTGGACCCCGACCTGGACACCTACTATCTGATGGACTCCATCCTCCTGAAGCTCGTCGAGGGCGAAGGGCTCCTCATGGACGCCGGGATCGACGGCGAGCGCTTCGCGTTCACCAAGTCTATGTCGCCGGACGACCGGGCTCAGTACCTGGTGCTGCTGGGAGCGATCGAATCCAACCTGAAGGAGACCCTCGACGGCGCGACGAAGTCGATGGACAACAATCCCTCCAAGACCGTCCGCCCGCGCCTGGAGAAGAGCTACGCCGACTTCGTCCAGAACGGCCGGACGACCATCGAGGGGCTCAAGAGCAGCCTGATCGACGCCAAGACGCTCAACGTGGCGCCGGAGACGGTGGCGGTCGCCGTCGCTCGGCCCGTGTCGATGAGCTTCGACCTCTGGACCCGCGCCACCACGGAGCTGGACGAGCTGATGGCGGCGCGCGTCGCCACCTACGTCAACCGCCGGTATATCGCGTGGCTCAGCACCGCGATCGCGCTCGTCCTGGTGGGCTACCTCTGGTTCGCGTTCTACGCCGGCGTGATGGGCACCGTCGACAACCTCGAGCACGCGTCGCAGCAGATGCTGGGGGCCGATCCCGGCAAGGAGCTGGTGCTCGAGACGCACGACGAGCTGGGCCGCGTGGCCCGCTCCTTCAACGCCATCGCCCAGCGCCTGCGCCGCGAGTGGGAGCAGGCCACCGAGGACAACGCCCGGCGCCGCGCCGCGGAAGCCCAGCTGCAGGAATCCGAGGAGCGCACCCGGCAGATCATCCAGTCGGCGCTCGACGCGGTCATCACGATCGACATCGAGGGCCGCGTCTCCGAGTGGAACCCCCAGGCCGCGGCGATGTTCGGCTGGACCCGGCAGGAGACGCTGGGCAAGCCGTTGTCCGCGCTCATCATCCCGCCCAAGTACCGTGCCTCCCACGAGGCGGGCCTCCACCGCTACAAGCAGACCGGCGAAGGGCCCGTGCTGAACAAGCGCATCGAGATCCAGGCGATCCGCAAGGACCAGACGGAGTTCCCGGTCGAGCTCTCCATCACGCCGCTGACCCAGGGGAAGGGCGCGGCCTTCAGCGCCTTCGTGCGGGACATCACCGAGCGCAAGCGCAACGAGGAGGAGCTGCGGAAGGCCAAGGAGCTGGCCGAGGCGGCCAGCCGCACCAAGAGCGAGTTCCTGGCGAACATGAGCCACGAGCTCCGCACGCCGCTCAACTCGATCATCGGCTTCTCGACGGTCGTCCTCAAGGGCAAGGGCAAGACCCTGCCGCCTCAGGAGACCACGTACCTCGAGCGCATCCTCGACAACGGCAAGCACCTGCTCGGCCTCATCAACACCATCCTCGACCTCTCGAAGATCGAGGCCGGCAAGGTCGAGGTGAACGTCGTGCCGGTCGAGCTCGACGCCCTGGTGCGCGAGACGCTCGCCCAGCTCGAGGGCCGCATCGTCGACAAGAAGATCCAGCTGGTCGCCGATCTCCCGCCGCGCATCGCGCCGTTCCCGACGGATCCCGAGAAGCTCAAGCAGGTGGTCATCAACCTCGTCGGGAACGCGATCAAGTTCACCGAGAAGGGCTCCGTGACGGTGCGGGTCGTCGTCGACCCGATGAGCCACGTGCCGCGCCGGATCGACGTCGTCGACACCGGCGTCGGCATCCCCAAGAACATGCAGGAGAAGATCTTCGAGGCCTTCCAGCAGGTGGACAGCGGGATGTCGCGGAAGTACGAGGGCACGGGCCTCGGGCTGACAATCTCGCGCTCGCTCTGCGACCTGCTGGGCGCCCGCATCGAGGTCGAGAGCGAGGTCGGGAAGGGCTCGATGTTCTCGGTCCACCTGTTCCCGATCGTCCCCGCCAAGGAAAGCCCCTCGACCACTCGGATTCGCCGGCCGATGCCGGAAGTGGCTCCGGTGGACCACGGGGACCCCGAACTGCGCGATCGCCTGGTCCTGGTCATCGACGACGAAGACGACTCGCGCTTCCTGTTGCGTCAGTACGTGAGCGACTGCGGCTGCCACGTCGCGGAGTCGGACAGCGGCTCGGATGCGCTCGAGAAGGCGCGCCTGCTGAAGCCGGACCTCATCACGCTCGATCTGATGATGCCGGGCATGAACGGCTGGGACACGCTGCGCCAGCTGAAGGCCGACCCGGAGCTCTTCGAGATCCCGGTGGTCGTCGTCAGCATCGTGGCGACCGAGAACCGCGGGACGATTTTCGGCGCCGCGGACCACCTCAACAAGCCCGTGTCGCGCGAGGAGCTCTGCACCGTGCTGCGCCGCAACGTGAAGCACGGGAAGGGCAAGGTGCTCGTCGTGGACGACAGCGAGGACGCGCGTCGCATCCTGAGCGCCTTCCTGGCGGACGAGGAGGCCCAGATCGACACGGCGGAGAACGGCCAGGAGGCGCTGCGCAAACTGGTCACGTTCAACCCCGACCTGGTCATCCTGGACCTGATGATGCCGGTGATGGACGGGATGACGTTCCTCGACACGATCCGGCGCGATCCGAAGTTCGTCCACCTCCCGGTCGTGGTCGCGACCGCGAAGGAGCTCACCGTCCAGGAGGTGCGCCACCTGCAGGAATCGGTCTCGGTGGTGCTCCGCAAGGGTAACGAGCTGCGCACGGAAATCGTGGGCGTGGTGCGCTCTCTGTTGCAGCGCGCGCCCAAGCGGGACGGGCCTCCGCCGTCGTTGCCTCCGAAGGCGGACGCGAAGCCGCGGATCCTCGTGAAGGTGCGCCCGATCCTCGCGGACATGATCCCGGGCTATCTGGAGGCGCGGCGCAAGGAGCTCGGCGCGATCCGCGACGCGCTCGGCAAGAACGACTTCGACCCCATCCGGGTGATGGGACACAACATGAAGGGCACCGGCAGCTCCTACGGCTTCCCGCCGATCACGGAGATCGGCCGCCAGCTCGAGGAGGCCGCGAAGAACGGTGCCCGCGACGAAATCCAGAAGCTGCTCGTCGAGCTCGCCGACTACCTCGAGCGGGTCGAAGTCACCACCGAGTAAGTTCCTCCCGGGAAGAGCCGAAACACAAAGGCACAAAGAAGACCCTTTCGGGGTCGCACCACAGGAATCTTCCTTTGTGACTCGGTGCCTCTGTGTTTCGCTTAGGCGGGGGAGGCGCGGCGGTCGCCGATCGTGCGCCAGAGGGACTTGAGCGCCGCGCGGAAATCCGTCATCGACGCGAAGCGGTCCTCGGGCTTCAGGGCCGTCATGCGGCGCAGCAGGGCGACGCCCTCCTGCGGCACGTGGGTGAGCTCGTCCAGGGGTTTCGAGGCGCGCCCTTCGGTGATGCGGTTGATGAGGTCGAACATCGAGCGCGACTCGAAGGCGCGCCGGCCGGTCAGGAGCTCGCAGAGGACGACGCCCAGCGCGTAGACGTCGCCGCGGATGTCGCATTGGCCGCTGAGCAGGATCTCGGGCGGCGAGTAGGACAGCGTGCCCGAGGCTTCGTCCTTGTGGTCCGAGTCGGCGGGGCGCACGAGGCCGAAGTCCAGGACCTTCACGGTGGTGGCGCAGGACGTCA
>Ga0310813_10002349_pt1 | contig 11450 bp, 8 predicted proteins | sample YN3metagenome_FD_203086 | JGI IMG/M metagenome (GOLD analysis project Ga0310813, IMG submission 203086) | Soil microbial communities from experimental microcosm in Duke University, North Carolina, United States - YN3 | ecosystem: Engineered > Artificial ecosystem > Soil microcosm > Unclassified ... | reverse complement strand
TTTCCGCTTTTCGCCAAATCTTCCGACTGCGTTGCCAGATCGGTCACGCCCTGAATCTGAAAAAGATAATTTTTGATCGATGGCTTTGTTCGAAAATCGACTTCGAGCGCGGCAAGTCCGGCTTTCAGATTGACGATAGTCTGAATGATAGTTTGTTTTTGCTGGGCGAATTTATCGAGCTGGGCTTTGGACATCTTTCCAGCTTTTGCATCCGCCTCTAAAGCTTCGATAGCACTGGCGGCACCGCCGAGCTTGAAGGTAAAACTCACCACGTTCATAAGCTGATCCGAAACCTTTTTCGCACTATCTTTGATTTCAAGCGAGTTGGTCGTGGTTGTTGTCGTCGTCGTCACCGGCTTTTTGGTGACAGGCTTTTTCCTTTGCGCTTCGGCTGAAGCGGCAAAAGTCAGTAAAACGGCTAAAACTAAAAATGTAATTTTCGATAAATATTTGTTTGTTTTCATATCTCACCAGTCGAATAGTAAATTTGTTCGTAAAATTTTATCATAAAAGAGATGCAAAAAAGACTTTTGGAAGTCCGCCGTCTTGGTCGCATTGGATACAAAGACGGTTTGGAACTGCAAAAAACGCTCGAAACAGAGGTTATCGCCGAAAGAAAACGCGATTATCTTTTGCTTCTTGAGCATCCGCACACCTATACGATCGGGCGGCGTTCGAGCGAAAACGGCGTTCTGGCGAGCGCGGAAATCTTAAAGACGATCGGCGCGCAAATTTTTGAAACGAACCGCGGCGGCAAGGTGACGTATCACGGCATCGGGCAGCTCGTCGGCTATCCGATCATCAATCTGAGTTCGTTCAAGGAAGACGTGCATCTTTATGTGCGCAATCTCGAGGAAGTTTTGATCCGCACAATGAAGGATTTCGGGATCGAAAGTTTCAGAATCGAAGGTTTAACGGGCGTTCACACGACCGAAGGCAAGGTTGCGGCAATCGGCGTTCATTTAAAACGCTGGGTGACGACGCACGGTTTTGCGCTTAATGTGAATACGGATCTGAGTTATTTCGACTGGATCATCGCCTGCGAAGGCGAACCCGTCACTTCGATGGAAAGACTTCTCGGGCGCGAACTTGATCTTCGGGAGGTCGAGGACAGAATTATCGAAAATTTTGCGAAAGTCTTTGAATTCGAGAATATTAAAGAACTGCAAAAAGCAGTCACTGTTTGATTTTCCTTTGCATTTTGGCGTTTTCGCGGAGATTTATTCTTTCCCGCAAAGACGCCAAGATGCAAAGAATTTGAGAAGACATTGGAGGAATATGAAATTTAAAAAATTATCAATCGCAATCATCGCATTTGCCGCTTTGACGGCTTGCAATAATACGGCGACGAACGACCATTCGAATATGTCGAATATGGATCATTCGAATATGAATATGTCGAACACGAATTCCGCGCCGGCTGGTCCGCAGAATTTGTCGGAAGTTCCGCGTCCGCAGAAAATCGCCGATATGATGCGCGAACGCGGCGAGCAGGACGCGGCAAAACCGGTGCTGAAAATCGTCGAGCCGAAAGCCGATGCGACCGTCAATTCTTCGACCGTCAAAGTAAAGTTGGAGCTTTCGGGTGATTTGAAAGGCTATAAACCGATGAAGGATATGACGACGCAGATGGGCAATCATATTCACGTCATTCTCGATAATCAGCCGTATGAAGCCTATTACAATCTGGACGAAGAGTTCGAACTGCGCAACGTTTCGGACGGCGCACACACCTTGCGCGTTTTCCCTTCGCGCCCGTGGCACGAAAGCTATAAAACGGAAGGCGCGTTTCAGATGGTGAAATTTACGGTCAAGAACGGCGGCGGCGATTCGAACAAACCGACGACGACCAATTCGGGCAGCACGATGGCGAATTCGAACGCGAACACCAAACCGACACCCGAAGGCAAAGATATGCAGGCTTCGACCGCCGGCGCGGTCGATAAGGAAAAACCGCTTTTGACCTACAGCCGACCGAAAGGCGAATACAAAGGCGCGGACACGGACGCAATTATGATCGATTTCTGGCTCGTCAACGCGAAGTTGAAAGACGGCGGCGGCGATTACCGCGTGAAATATTCGGTTGACGGCGGCGAAGCGAAATTCATCGATAAATGGGAACCGATCTGGCTAACGGGCTGGACGGCGGGCAAACACAAGATCAAGCTCGAACTCGTCAACAAAGACGGGAACCTCGTCGATAACGGCGGCTACAATTCGACCGAGCGCGAAATTACGATCACCAAGTAAATTTTACCGGCAGACGAAAGCAAATAGTCGATAAACGAAAGCGAATAGTCGGTCGAATAAAGTGTTTCGGCGCTCGACAAAAGTGTTTCGGCGCTCGACTTTTTGCTTTCGGCGACCGACTATTCGCTTTCGGCGACCGACTTTTTTGATTCGGCGACCGCCGAAAGTGATTTGGCGACCGACATTTTTACTTTGTCGAACGAAAATTTGCATTTGTCTTGATAAAAAGCCGTTTTTCTTTTAATCTCACATTTTTAGTTTTATTTAATATTATTTTATTGGAGTCTATTTTTAATATATGCGACGTGATACAACTTCGTGGTTCAGCCACAATTTAGGAATGGATATGCCGCTCGTGGCTTACGGTCACGCGGGTTATCCGCTGTTGATGTTTCCGACCGCCGCGGCGGATTATCTTGAATACGAAAGGTTTCATTTGATCGATGCGATCAAATATTTTATCGATAACGGTCTGATTCGCGCTTACTCGATCAATTCGGTCAACAAATACAGTTTGCTCAACCGTGAATCGCATCCGGGCTGGAAGGTCGAAATGCTGTCGCGCTATGACAAATACGTGATGGAAGAAGTTTTGCCGCTGATCCGCAACGAATGCGGCGAGGACGCCAAACCGCTCGTGACGGGCGCATCGCTCGGCGCATTGCTCGCCGTCAATACCTATTTCAAACATTCCGACAATTTTCGCGGCGTGATCGCGATGAGCGGAAGCTACGACATCTACAATTATCTGGAAAGTTATTACGACGACAACGTCTATTACAACAATCCGATGATGTATCTGAAAAATCTCAACGACGATTACCATCTGCCGCGTCTTCGTGAGGCTGATTCGATCGTCATCGCGACCGGACAGGGAAATTACGAAGCCCCCGACCGCAGCCGCGAATTTTCCGCGCTTCTTCATTCCAAAGGAATCCCGCATTTACTGGACGTTTGGGGACACGACGTCGCCCACGATTGGGTCTGGTGGCGCAAAATGCTGCCGCATTTTCTGGGCAAATTTGTCAGTTAAAATAATGTAGGGGCGACGGCTTGTCCTCACCCGATGCGTCGAAAGACGCAAACAAAGTCTCAAAATACTCAATATTGATTCGAAGCGAAACGTTTTTTCGCTTCGCTCATCGGGCAGGGACAAGCCGCTGCCCTTACAACGATTAAAAAAGGCAAAATCTTGTAAGTCACAAGATTTTGCCTTTTTATTTTCTACTTTTACTTCTCTAACCGTCGCCCTTTTTGCCCTTGCGCGTGGTGCCTTCGATTTTCGGCTTTTCGGGCTGGGTTTCCTTTTTCGGAGTCGGCGCCGTGCCTTGCTTGATATTCGGTCGATCATCAGTGCGCGGCGTATTCGTCGTCTTCGGAATCGTGTCGGTCGGAGTCGTATCCGTCGGCGTGGTCGTGTCCGTCGGCGTGGTCTCGTCAGTCGTTCCCGTCTTACTCTTAATGGTTGACGGCGTGTAGTTGCCGAGCTTTTTGCCTTCCTGTTCGGCTTTTTCAAGCATTTCCTGCTGGTCGCGCTTCATTTGTTCATTAGCACGTTTGACCTCGGGCGGCATCGGCGGAATGTCCGGGAAGGTGTCTTTCTTCTTGTCCTTCATAAACGGGATCATAAAGGCGTTAAAATACGGCAATGCGCCGTGTCCGCCCGTCATACTGTTGCCGAGATTTTCCTTCTTCAGGGGATTTCCCATCCAAACGCCCGTCACATAAGTCGGCGTGTAGCCGATAAACCAAACGTCCGTGTGGTCGTTAACGGTTCCGGTTTTTCCGGCGAGCTGATGACCGCTCGCGTTGGCGCCCGAAGCCGTTCCGCCGGCGGCGGTGACGCCGCGCATCATATCAACCATCGTCAGGGCGACATATTCGCTCGTCACCTTGAATGATTTCTTGTCCCATTCTTCCAAAAGGCTTCCGTCACGGCTCATCACCTTGCGAATCAGATGCGGCTGAACGCGGATTCCTTTATTCGGAAAAGCCGAGTAAGCCGAAACCATTTCGATCAGCGAAGCTTCGGACGCGCCCAATGCCGACGGCAGACTCGGCGCCATCGGATTGGTAATGCCGAACCGCCGCACCATCTGCGCGCCCGTTTGAATTCCGACCTGTTCGAGCAGATGCACCGCCGCCAGGTTATAAGATTTCGCGAGCGCAATTTTCATCGGAACGTTCGGATGACTCAAACTTCCGTCGTAATTATGCGGCTGCCAGCCGCCGCGTTTGATCGGCGCGCCGCTGACCGTCGAATCCGGCGTCATTCCGTTTTCGACCGCCGCGGTATAAATAAAGGGTTTATAAGACGAACCCGTCTGACGCAGTCCCTGCGTCGCGTTGTTGAATTTGCTGGTGTGGAAATCGTAGCCGCCGACCATCGCGACGATTTCGCCGGTATGCGAATTGATGCAGACGATTCCGGCTTGAACTTCCGGCACCTGCGTCAGTTCGACCTGCAGAGTCTGCTTATCGCTGTCAGATTCCTTGACCAGGAATTCACACAGGAATCCTTCTTTCAATTCGTCTTTCGGCTGTTTGCCGCTTCTGCCCATATCTTTGGAAGTGACGATTGCCGTAAATTTGCCGAAACGAACCGTTGCTTCATTTTTCGCCGTATCGACTTTCGTGACCAAGCCTTTGATGTACTCGCCTTTTTCGTATTCGTCGCCAAACCAGTCGGCGTGTTTATACGAAGTCAGTTTGCGCTGAATTTCTTTTTGATCGGTGAGCGGCTGTTCGTTGTCGTCAACCAGAATATTCTGATAATCGGAACGCCACGACTGGCTCCGGTCATAGGTGCGCAAACCTTCGCGGACGGCTTTCGTCGCCAATTTTTGAGCATCGACATTGATCGTTGTATAAACCTTCAAACCGCCTTGCGCAACCCGTGTCGTGTATTTGTCTTCGAGATATTTGCGGATCTCTTCGATCGGATAATCCCACGCCGTCGATTTCGGCTGTGATTGATAATAAGCCGTGTCCGCCAGTTTGATCGGCTTGGCTTTCGCCGCATCGACCTGCGCCTGCGAATATCTTTCGGGAAAATATTTCGCCATCTGGTCAAGCACGATGTTGCGCCGTTCGAGCGCCTTTTCGGAATTGCGCGTCGGCGAATATTCAGGCGATTTCGGAACTGCCGCCAAAAGCGCGGCTTCTTCCAAACTCAAATCCTTGAGCGATTTGCCGAAATAAGTCCGTGCGCCCGCCTCGAATCCGTAGGAACCCGCGCCCAAAAAGACGTAGTTCATATACATTTCCAGAATCTGCCGTTTGGTATAAAACCGCTCGATCTGCAGGGCGACCATCCATTCGTTGACCTTGCGCGTCAAGGTCTGGTCTTTATAGAGAAAAAGGTTTTTGGCAAGCTGCTGCGTAATGGTCGAAGCGCCTTCCATTTTACCGGTCGTAATGTTTTTAAAAACCACCCCGGCAATGCGGTAAGGGTCGATCCCGATATGCTGGTAGTAACGCGAATCTTCGACCGCGATCAGCGCGTCTTCGACGTTTTGCGGAATGTCCGATTCCTTGATCGGAATCCGTTTTTCGATCGCAAATTCGGCTAAGATCGTTTCCCCGTCGTCGGCATAGATCGTCGTCACCTGCGGCGGACGATAGGTTGCCAGGGCGGAAACTTCGACCGAATATCGCGAGTTGTTGAGATAATACGAAGCCAGAATTCCCGTTAAACCGCCCGCCGCCAAGGCGAGAAAAAGCGCGGTCGGAAACCATAAATATTTCCAGAATCCGCGCTGTTTTGATTCAACCGATTTGATTTCTTTTTCAACAATCTTTCTTTCTCTTGCCATAACTTCCTCTAAAACTGTCTCAAGTCCCAAGTCTCAAGTTCCAAGCGACATTATAAAACTTGGGACTTGAGATTTGGAACCTGGGACTTACCTAATTAACAAATCTTCTCATTTTTACGCTGATAACAAAACCGATGGCGATAAATGTTGACAGGATCGCCGAAAGTCCCGCGCTCATCAGCGGCAGCGGAACACCGATCACGGGCAAAAAGCCTAAAACCATTCCGATATTCATAAATATCTGGAAGGTCATCCCGCCCGCAATCGCCATGATCACGAGCATCCCTTGCCGGTCGGGCGATTCGCGCGCGCCCGCGACGAGCCTTGATAAAAGAATCGCGTAAGCCAAAAGCAGCGAGATACAACCGACAAAACCCGTATTTTCCGCCGTGACCGCGAAGATAAAATCGGTATGCGGTTCCGGCAAAAACTTGAGTTTCGCCTGCGAAGTTTCGGTGTCGCCCTTAATTCCCGTCAAACCACCTTTGCCGACTGTGATCATCGATTGGATCGTATGATACGCATAACCGCGCGGATCGGCGTTTTCGGGATCAATAATAACCTCGATGCGTTCGCGCTGGTAACCTTTTATTTTGCCGGATTTGACGCCAGCCCAGTAAGCAACAGGCAATAAAATTGCCCCCAAAACGATTGTTATCAGAACATATCTGACCTTGATACCCGAAAGAAACAACACGACCGCGAGCAGCGGAAAATAGGTCATCGCCTGTCCCGCGTCCGGTTCGAGCATAATTAAACCGACCGGCACGAGCAAGATCGCACAGCCGATCAGAAATTCCTTAATTTTCAAACTTCCGCTTTTCCGCGATCCGAAATATTTGGCAAGCATCAAAACGACGGGAATTTTGACGAATTCCGAGGGCTGAAATTGCCCGATCAGCGGAAGCTTGAGCCACGCCGTTTGCCCGTTCACTTTCACGCCGAGCGGAGTCAGAACAAGCAGCAGCAAAACCAAACCGACCGCGTAAAACACCGGCGCGGCATCGATGATCCGGCGGTAATCACTGAATCCCACGACCGCGAAGGCAACCAGCGCGATACCCAAACCGATGATCTGTTTTGACCAGTAACTTTCGGTCGGCTGAGCGTTGAAAATCTGCCAAACGCCGAAACCGACAATCGCAATCGCGAGCAGTGTTGTCAGCCAGTCAAAATCCCGTAAATCGCGCTTTTCGATGATTGCTACCATTTCTTTAGTGATAAACGGTGAACGGTGAGCGGTGAATTTTAGTCTTTCACTAATCACTCACCGCTCACTACTCACCACCATTTCATTTTTTTGCTATTTGATTGTCTGCCGGAACTGTTGTTCCGCCTTTCTTTAATAAATACGCTTCATAGACGCCTTTCGCGGCAGGTCCGGCATTTGCCGCTCCGAAACCGGAGTTTTCAATCATTGCCAGAACCGCAATTTCGGGTTTGTAGGCAGGCGCGAAACTGACAAACCAAGCGTGGTCTTTGGCGCCGCCCGAACCGAGCTCGGAGTTTTGCGCCGTGCCGGTTTTTCCGGCAATTTCCAGATTCGGCATTTTGACCGATGCCGCCGTTCCGCCGTTATTGACCACGCCCCACATTCCTTTCAGAATAAGCGCGTTTTGCTCTTCGGTCATTTCAACGATTTTCGGTTCGGGATGCTGAAAACCAAAACCGAGGCGTTCGGGAATATATGTGCTGTCGCCTTCATTTCCGATCGCTCCAATCGGTTTGAACTCTTTCAAAAAATGCGGTACATACATTTTGCCGCGCACGCCCATACTCGACAGTGCGCGAAGCAGGGAAATCGGCGTGACGACGACCGTGTCCTGCCCGATCGAGGCATAAACCGTGCGAATATCGCTCCATTTTCCTTCGCGTTTTTCGACGATCGGCTTCCACGTTTTCGGTGTTTGGCTGATCTTTTCGTTCGGCAGGTCAACTCCGGTGCGTTTATCAAAATCAAAGTTTTCGATCATTTGAATCATTCCTTCGATCTTAAATTTCAACGCCAGATGATAATAATATCCGTCGCACGATTTAGTGATCGCCAGATCGAGCGGCGGCGCGCCGTGGCTTCCCATACAGCGCGTGAACTTGTTGCCGATCGTAATTCCGCCGCCGCACAGCACGTGTGAATTAGCGACCGTGATCACGCCCTGCTGAAGTCCGGCGACCGATTCGGGAATTTTCCAGGTCGAACCGGGATGATACCGTCCCTGAATTGCGCGGTTATAAAGCGGTCGGCTTTCGTCCTGCCAGTAGGCGGCGATTTTTTTGCGTCCGGCAGGCGTTGTGCTTTCCTGCACGAAAACGTTCGGGTCAAATGACGGCAGCGAAGCCATCGCCAGAATTTCACCGTTGTTCGGATCGGTCGCGATAACCGTTCCGCGTTTGGTCGAAGATGTCGCCAAACTATTTTCAGCCGCGAGCTGCAAATCAAGATCAATCGTCGAAATCAAATCCTGTCCGGCTTGCGGCGGAACGGTTTCGATCTCGCTCTGGACGCGCCCGCGGCTGTCCACGATAACTTTTCGATAACCCGGTTTGCCGCGCAAAAATTCGTCGTAATACTGTTCTAATCCGCCCTTGCCGACAATATCGCCCGGACGAAAACCTTTTGCCTTAACTTCGGGGTTTTCAAGTTCCTTCGGACTGATCTCGCCGACGTAGCCGAGCACATGGGCTAAGATTTCCTTATGCGGGTAAAATCTCTGCGGCTGGAGCTCGACACGCAGTTCGGGATATTCCATCGAATGCGCTTCGACCCAGGTGATGTCCTGAATGCTTGCGTTTTCCTTCAAGACCATCGTTTCAAATTCGTTTTGTTTTCTGATCAGATTGAGCCGTTCGATCACGTATTGCCGGTCGACATTGAGTCCGCCCGCATAATCGTCAATGCGGTCGGTGACGTCGATTTTTTTGATCGGCTCATTGGAAAGCGTGACGTTGTAGGTCGGGCGCGAATCGACGAGAAGTTTACCGTTGCGGTCTAGGATCGCCCCGCGCGGAGCCGGAATCGGAATCAGGCGAATCCGCTGATTTTCCGCTTTCGTTTCGTAATATTCGCCTTTGACAACTTGCAGATAATAAAGCCGTGCGCCGAGAATCGACAGCAAAACAAATGCGATGACCTGAATTGTGCCGACTCTGATGCCGAGATTCTGGGTATGGTCGTATATTTTCATAATTCGTTAATCGTTAATCGTTAATTGTTAATTGTTAATTGCTTCTTTTGAAAATCAGTTAACGATTAACCATTTACCATTACCAAATTTTATCTTTTTCCTAAACGTATCGGGTTTCTTCGCCTGGTTTGACGGCGCGATGAAAAACTTCCGCGTTTGCTGCGCTTCAGGCTATCGACCGAAAAACTGCCTAAAATCAAATAAATTATCGTGCCTGCGATCGTCGTTCCGATCAGCCGGTAAGCAGTTGTTTCCAGAAACGGCATCGACAGCTCCTGCCCGAACAGACGATGGAGTCCGAAATACATCAGACCATCAAGCAAACAAGCACCTGCTATGACGGGAATCTGCAATAAAAGGTTGTCCAAATAGACGCGCCGCGCGATCTCGGAAACGGCAAATGCAATAAGGGTTTTGGTGAATCCGTTGGCGCCCAAAAGACCGCCGCTCAGGGCATCGACGGCGATGCCCGAAACCATTCCGAAAAGAAGCGCCTTGATCGTATTTCTCTGCAAGGCGGCATAAACAATAATTATCAAAGGAAAATCAACATACATAAATACGTCATTGACATTCCGGAGCGTCCATTGAAGTATGACCGCGATAATTACTGCTAATGTGATTTTTAACTGTTCCATTCTTCCTTAGTTTCAAGTTTCAAGTTCCGAGTTTCAGGTTGATTGATTTAACTTGGAACTCGGAACTTGAGACCTCAAACTCATTTCTTCTTTTTCTCGTCCTTGCTCGCATTCGGCAGAGTCTTTTCAAATTCGGGTTTGGCAGCCGGTTCGTAGAGCAGAACGGCAACTTCTTCCATTGCATAAAGCTTCGCGCTCGGCTTGATGAAAATCTGCTGCGTGACGGTCGCCGAACCGGGACGAACCTCGGCAACTTCGCCGATTTTCAAACCCGCCGGATAAATGCCGTCCTGTCCGGTCGTATAAACCATTTCGCCGACCTGAACCTCGATCGTACCGGGAATATAACCCATTTCGAGCAATTCTCTTTTACCGTTTCCGCTCACCACGCCGAGCGCGTTCGACGTACCGAGTTCGCCGATCACGCCGCCTAAACCGGATTTTTCTTTGGTCACCAGATTGATCTGCGCGGTGATCGGGCTGACGGCGATCACTCTGCCGATCAGACCGCCGTTATTGACGATCGGCATATTCAATTTTACGCCGTCGAGACTTCCGCGATTGATGATTGCCGAATCAAACCAGAGCGACGGGTCGCGTCCGATGATCTGGGCAGGCAGAATTTTGTATTTCGCTTCGTTTTTTAGTTCGAGAAGTGACTTCAGGCTTTCGTTTTCTTTTGCTAATTCTTTCTTTTGCTGGACTTCGACTTCGAGTTCCTGGACACGCTGTTTAAGCGCGTCATTTTCGGTCTGCGCTGAACGCAGGCTTGAAATTGATTGGAAATAATTAGTGACCGATGAGGTCACGGTCGTCACCGGCGACTGCACAAAATTGGCAACTGCCTGCGTCCAAACGCGGATCACTCTTTCCTGAGAAGTGGTTTTGGCATCATACGCCATAAGCAGGAAATTGCCCAACAAAAGGGCAATCATCAGCCAAGGCGTGAGTCTCCAAACTTCTTTCTGACTTCGCTCAACCATCTTTAACAATTACGAATTACGAATTAACAATTACGAATTACTTTTGTCAGATTTATTCTTTCATTCGTAATTCGTAATTTGAAATTCGTAATTGATTTAACTTCCTGTCATTAATGAATTATCCCATTTGACGCGCTTCAGAAGTTCGATATCTGAAAGCATTTTACCTGTTCCAAGCACAACCGAAGAAAGCGGATCGTCTGCCAAAACAACGGGCAGACCTGTTTCGATCATCAATCTCTTATCGAGATTTTTCAGCAGTGCGCCGCCGCCGGTCAGAACGATTCCGCGCTCGACAATGTCGGCGGAAAGTTCGGGCGGAGTGCGTTCGAGCGCAACGCGCACGGCATTGATGATCGTTGAAACTGCATCGGAGAGAGCTTCACGAATTTCTTCGTCGGTGATGGTAATGGTTTTGGGAATTCCTTCGATCAGGTTGCGACCGCGAACCTCCATCGAAAGCGGTTCATCAAGGGGAAACGCCGAACCAAGCGCGATTTTGATTGCTTCCGACGTGCGTTCGCCGATCAGCAGATTGTATTTGCGTTTAATGAATTGCGTGATGGCTTCGTCCATCTCGTT
>Ga0310813_10002348_pt1 | contig 11456 bp, 10 predicted proteins | sample YN3metagenome_FD_203086 | JGI IMG/M metagenome (GOLD analysis project Ga0310813, IMG submission 203086) | Soil microbial communities from experimental microcosm in Duke University, North Carolina, United States - YN3 | ecosystem: Engineered > Artificial ecosystem > Soil microcosm > Unclassified... | reverse complement strand
GCTCGGGATCGAGGAAGGTCCAGGCCCGGACTTCGTCGTCCACCTTCTTCACGCGGGCCAGGCAGTCCTCGACGAGCTCCGCCGACGTGATCCTGCCCTCCCGGATGAGCCGGGCCGCGTCCGCGGCGCTCAGCGCGTGGAGGTCGGACGGCTCACTTGCCGTAGAGGAACTCCGGCAGCCAGAGGGTCATGCCCGGCCAAATGTACATGAAGGCCAGGCAGATGCACACGATGATCATGTACGGCATCATGCCCGCGAAGATCTGGTTCAGCGTCACGTGCTTGGGCGACACGCCCTTAAGGTAGAAGGCCGACATCGCCACCGGCGGCGAGAGGAACGCGGCCTGGAGATTCACCGCGACCATCGTGCCGAACAGGATGGGGTCGATCTGGAAATGGCTCAGGAGCGGGATAAAGATCGGGCAGAAGATCACGATGATCTCCGTCCACTCGAGCGGCCAGCCCAGCACGAAGATGATGACCTGGGCGAGGAACATGAAGCCGAAAGGAGAGAGATTCATCGACAGCACCCAACGCTCGATGACCCCCTGCCCGCCGTGCAGCGCGAAGACGGCGGAGAAGAGACCGGAGCCCACGAATAGCCAGCACACCATGGCCGTCGTTTTCGCGGTGAGGAAGGTGGACTCCTTCATGTTGAGCCGAAGCTCCCTGGACGTGCGAAGGTACCAGAGTCCCGGCACCACCGCGCCGACGAGCGTTCCGCCGATCGAGCCCGCCACGAGGAGAGAGGCCCAGTCCTCGCCCTCGTACCATCCCAGCGCGATGCCGCCGATCAGGCCGATCAGGCTCCACCAGAGCACCGGCCGCTGGAAGCGTGCCATCACCGCCAGGTACATGGCGCCGAGAGCACCGATGGCCGCCGACTCGGTGGCGGTGCATATCCCGAGCAGGATCACCGCGAGCACGACGACCGTCAGCACGCCCAGCGGGACCACCGCGATGCAGAGCTCCCGCAGGATCATCAGCTGCTCGCCGTCCATCCGCGCGAAATAGACGAGGAGGAGCACGCCGAACGCCGCGGTGATCCCCCAGAACCAGGCGTAGAAGTGCGCGGGGATCTTCCCCGCGCTGGAGACGATGGTGGGGTCACGCAAGGACGACATCTCCTCGGGTGGTCCCTCGCTCTTCGCCGCCTTCGTGGCCTCCGTCGCATCGCCGGCCGAGCCCAGCTCCTCGGGCTTTTCTTCGGTGGCGGCCGCGCCAAGCTCCTGGGGCTTGTCTTCCTTAGCGCCGGCCTGGGACGCCGCGGAAGACGGCGCGACCTTGATGGAGGCCGGGGTCGCTGCCGGGGAGGGCGTCGGGACCACCGCGACGGCGCCGATCTCGGGGGCGTTATAGATCACCACGTACCACCAGGTCGCGGTCAGCGTCCCCACCGTCAGGAGGACGGGCACGGACGCGATCAACACATCCTGGATGATCGAGCGATAGTGCCCCACGCTCGGACGGAACGCCGCCCGCAGCAGACCCGGCACGATGCTGCCGCCCGGACGTGTCTCGAGGCCCGTCAGGTACTCGGGCACCGCCACCCGATATTGCTCGGGCGACAGCTTGGGCGCGATCTTGGGATTGATGATGGCCCAGCCGAGGATGTAGACGAGGTAGAGAAACGTGAGGAAGAAGCCGGGCAGCATCGCGGCGGCGTAGAGCTTGACGATGGACTGGCCGGCCACCGCCGCGTAGACGATGAGCATGACCGACGGCGGAATGAGGATGCCGAGCGTGCCGCCCGCGGTGATGGCCCCCGACGCCAGCTTCACGTCGTAGCCCGCGTTGAGCATGGGCCGCATCGCGATCACGCCCATGAGCACGACCACCGCGCCCACGATGCCGGAGGCGATGCCCCAGAACGCGCAGACGAGCAGCGTGGTGACGGCCAGCGATGCGGGCACGCGGCGGAACGCCAGCTGTACCGCGTGGAACATGCGGTCCACGAGCGCGGCCCGCTCCATGATGTAGCCCATGAACACGAATAACGGCACCGAGAGGAGGGTGTCGTTGGTCATCACCCAGTACGTGCGCTGGACGACCAGGTCGAAGATCCGGTTGTCGTACCAGTACTGGCCGGGGGCCCAGAACGCGATGTAGCCGAAGATCATCCCCAGACCCATCAGGGTGAAGGCGGTGGGGAAGCCCATCATGATGGCCACCACGATGAGCCCCAGCATGGTGAGGCCGAGCCAGGGCTCGCTCATGGGGTCCGGCTCTGTCGCTCGGTGTCGTCGACCACGGTGCGATGACGGGCCGCCTCGTCGATGGCGTGGGCGCCTTCCATGGCCTGCCGCCGCGACTCCTCGTCGACGTACGCGCTCTGGCTCAGCTGGGTCTCGATGACGTCGATCTCCTCGACGTCTTCGAGCCGCGCGGGCCAGGCGCCGGTGCGGATGCACACGACGCAGCGGACGATCTCGGCCAGGCCCTGGAGCATCACGAGGAGGCCGGCGAGCGGGATCACCGACTTGAAGTGGTAGACGGGCGGACCCTCCGCGGTCACCGTCGAGTGCTCGCCGATGCGCCAGGAGATCGCGGCGAAGTCGTAGCCGGCGTAGATCAGGCCAAGGATCCCGGGGATGAAGAAGAGGAAGTAGAGGATGAGATCGAGGCTCGCCTGGCCCCTCGGCTTCATGTAGATGTACACGAAGTCGGCGCGGACGTGGCCGGCCAGGGCCAGCGTGTAGGCGCCGCACATCATGAACAGCGTGCCGTACAGCATGTTGTTGAGGTCGAAGATCCAGGCGGTGGGCGCGTTCAGGATGTAGCGCTTGAACACCTCCACCGAGACGACGAACGTCAGGGCCACGATGAGCCAGGCGAAGGCCTTGCCGGACCAGTAGCTGATCTGGTCGACGAAGCGGATGAACGGCATCAGGAGTGGCGCCGCGGCCCCCGCCGCCCGGTGGGAGCCGGACGGCGGGGCCGGGGGGGACGTGATGTCACGGGACGATCAGCTCTTCTTGGCGAAGTAGTGGTTGTATGCCATGCGCCGGCTGACGTTGGTGTCGAGATCCCACTTCACCGCGCGCGCCGCAAAGGCCTTCTGCGACTCGATGATCTCCTTGAAGAGCGGGTTCTCCGCCGACTTCTTGTCGGCGACCTGGTCGTAGATCTCGAGCTGTTTCTGCAGCACGGAGTCCGGCGTCCGGTAGAAGCGCACCTTGTCCTTGGTCTGCAGCTCGATGTAGTCCTTCGAGTAGCGGTCGATGGCCTTCCACGACATGTCCTGGGAGGCTGCCTCCACCGCGTTCTCGACGATCGCCTTCATCTTGTCGGGCAATGCGTCGAACTTCCCTTTGTTGAAGCTGATCTCGAGCTGCTCTGCGTTCTGATGGTAGCTCTGCAGCATGCAAACCTTGGAGACGTCGGCGAAGCCGAGCACGCGGTCGGAAGTGGCGTTGTTGAACTCGGCGGCGTCCAGCAGGCCGCGGTCCATGGCGGGAACGATCTCGGCCCCGGAAAGCGCGTTGACCGCCGCCCCCATGCCTTGGAACACGTCGATCGAGATGCCCACGGTGCGGAACTTGAGCCCCTTGAAGTCGTCCGCCTTCGTGATGGGCTTCTTGTACCAGCCGAGCGGCTGCGTCGCCATCGGCCCGTAGGGGAACGACACGACGTTGGCCCCGATGGACTGGTAGAGCTTGGTCAGGAGCTGCTTGCCCCCGCCGTACTTGTGCCAGGACAGCAGCATGTTGGCGTCCATGCCGAACGCCGGGCCCGAGCCCCAGAGGGCCAGTGCAGTCTGCTTGCCGTAGTGGTACACGAGCACCCCGTGGCCGCCGTCGAGCGTGCCCTTGGACACCGCGTCGAGCAGGCCGAAGGCCGGCACCACGGCACCGGCCGGCAGCACCTCGATCTTGAGATCGCCGCCGGTCATGTCGTTCACCTTCTTGGCGAAGTCCAGCGCGTACTCGTGGAAGATGTCCTTCTGCGGCCACGTGCTCTGGAAGCGGAAGCCGATGGGGCCCTGCGCTTTCACGACACTGGGGAAGCCCAGCGCGGCGGCGCCGAGGGCCGCAGTGGCAGTGCCGGCCAGGAACGATCGTCGGGGATTGTCGGCGGTGACCTTCGCGTCCTTCATGTCGCCCCTCCTCGTTGAGTGGGTAGCCTGATCCGGGACGGAGAAAGGTCCACACGGAGCGAGAACACGCCGATCCGGTGGCGTGAGCCGGCGGTATTGTAACCGTAACCTAGGCGGGACGGTTCAAGGATTTGTGGTACCGGGGAGCAGCAGCGCCACGCGCTCGCCGTCGCGGCGCACCACCATCGGCAACGACCGCTCGGGGGTCCAACCGAGCAGGGCGCTCCGGAGGGCCTCGTAGGTGAGGATCACCTTGCCGTCCACCTCGAGCAGCACGTCCCCCACCCGCATGCCCGCGCCCGCGGCGCGGCTCCCGGGGAGGACACCGGTGACCGTGGGCAAGGTCGGCGGGCGGGCGCCCCCGAGCTCGGGCTGGCCCTCCGGCTCACGGACGAAGAATCCGAGATCGCCCGCGATGCGGTCGGCGGCGACCGCATCCGGCATGGCGGCGAGGCGCACGCGCACCTGCCGCCGGCCCTCGTCACGGCGGAGCACGGTGAGCGGCACCGTCTCGCCCACCGCCGAGCCGCCGATCAAGCGCACGAGCGCGCGGGTGTCCACCACCGGCCGGTCGCGGAAGGCCACCACCAGATCGCCGGCACGGAGTCCGGAGCGCTCCGCGGGCGTCTCCTTCAGCACCTCCACGATCATGGCGCCGAAGCCTTCGCGGATGCCGTGCCGGGTCGAGATCTCGTCCATCTCCTGCTCCGAAAGATCGCGGATGCGGACCCCGAGCCAGCCCGACCGCTCCGCCGCGCCGCCCGGGAGGGCGCCGACGATCAGCGCCAGGACGAGCGCCACGAGGACGAGCCCCCGTGTGGACGCGGCGTGACGGTCAGCCATCCTTGAGCTGCTTGAGGAGAGCGGACAGCTCGGCGAGGAGCCGGCGCAGCCGATGCTCCACGTCCGCCTCCTCGAGAAGCGCCTGCCGGGCGTCCGGGGCGGGAACGAGCGCGGACGCGATCTGATCGCACAGCACGCCGGGCGCCGCGTCCTCGGCGAGAGCGGCCTCCATCTCCGGCGTCGAGCGCTTGACGGCGTGGAGGATGTGGCGGCCGGTCTTCCGCACCAGCTCGACCATGGGCGGCACCGACTCGCGGTCCGCCCCCACCTCGGGCATCTCCTCCGCCTCGACGAGACGGTAGAGCGTATCGGTCGGGAGCTCGCGCGCGATCCGTACGCGGCCCTCGCCGCGAAGAATCATGTTGAAGCGTCCCGAGGCGAGCCGCTCGCACTGCACGATGCGGCCCACCCCCGCCACCTCGTGGACGGGCGGGCGCCCGTGGTAGTCGGGCTCGTAGCCCGGCTTGAGCCCGACGATGGCGAGTCGGCGGTCCCGCGCCAGGCAATCGGCGGTCATCGCGCGATAGCGCGGCTCGAAGATGTGCAGCGGTAGGAGGGTGTGCGGAAACAGGACGAGGTCGGGGAGCGGGAAGATCGGCAGGTGTTGCCGGGAGGTCACGACCCTACGTCAGCCGAGACGGGGCAGCTCGAGCCCCGCCAGCGCCTCGACGCGGGCGGTGACGGCGGCCGCGATCGTGCGGAACGCCTCGGCTTGCGCGGATTTCGGCTGGCCCACCACGACCGGTACTCCGGTGTCTCCGCCGCGCCGCGTCTCCATCTCCAGCGGGATCTGGCCGAGCAGGGGCACGCCGAACTCGTCCGCGATCTTCGCCCCGCCCCCCTCGCCGAAGATGGGGTAGCGCGTGCCGGTGTCGGGCGCCACGAAGTAGCTCATGTTCTCCACGATGCCGAGGATCGGCACGTTCAGCTTCCGGAACATCGCGAGCCCCTTGCGCACGTCGAGCAGGGCCACGTCCTGCGGCGTCGTGACCATGACCACGCCCCCGAGCGGAATCACCTGGGAGAGCGAGATCTGCGCGTCGCCCGTCCCCGGCGGCATGTCGAACACGAGGTAGTCGAGCGGGCCCCAGGCGACGTCACGGAGGAACTGCTGGACCGCGGAGTGGATCATCGGCCCACGCCACATGAGCGCCTCCCGCTCGTCCACGAGGAGACCGATGGACATGATCTTCACGCCGTGCGCCTCCACCGGGATGATCTTGTTGTCGAACATGCCTGGCCTTCCGCGCGTCCCCATCATGAGCGGCACATCGGGGCCGTACACGTCGACATCGACCAGCCCGGCCACGGCGCCGCTCTGGCGCAGCGCGAGGGCCAGGTTCACCGCTACCGTCGACTTCCCCACCCCGCCCTTCCCGGAGGACACCGCGATCGTGTGCTTGACCTCGGGTATGAACTCGGGGGAGCGCTGGGGTGCGGACGGCGCCCCGTGGGTGTGGCCATGCCCGTGGGCGGGGGGCGCCGGGGCATTGGCGGTGCCCATCCTCACGCTGACCTTTCCCGCGCCCGGGAGCGCGCTCACCGCGCGCGTGGCGCCGCTGTGCAGGGCGACCTTGCTCTGGGGTGACTGGCCGGCGAATGCCAGGGTGAAGGTGACCTCCCCGGGACCGATGTGAAGGTCCTGGACGAGGCCGAGAGCCACCACATCCTTACCCCCGTCGGGATCCTTCACCCCGCGGAGGGCCTCGAGGACGGCAGCCTCCGTGACCGGCGGGCTTGCTTGCGCGCTCATCGTTTCACCATGCCTGGCTCATCATAGGGGCGAAGGTCGGGGACCGTCAAGGAGACGGCCGGCGCGAGTGTCGTCCAAGCCCTTGCACAAGTTGAAAAAAATGCCGGGACCTGCTAGAAAAGCATCGTGCTGGGCGCTGACGATTTCCGGCGTGTGCTGGGTCACTTCGCGAGCGGAGTGACCATCGTGACGACCCGCGATACCGCAGGCCGTCCGGCGGGGCTCACGGCCAGCGCCTTCACCTCGGTTTCCCTCAACCCACCCCTGGTGCTCGTCTGCGTGGCGCACAACGCCCAGAGCTACGAGACCCTTCGCGGCGCCGATCGGTTCGCCATCAACATTCTCGAGGTGGGGCAGGAAGCGCTGTCCAACCGGTTCGCGACGAAGTCGTCCACCGCCGCCGAAAAGTTCGTGGGTGTCGCGCACAAGGAGGGAGCGCTCGGGCTCCCCCTCCTCACCGACGCCCTCGCCCACCTCGAATGCTCCACCGCCCACGCGTATCCGGGCGGCGATCACACCATCTTCGTCGGCCAGGTGGAAGCCGCGTCATCCCGCGATGGTGAGGGGCCCGAGCCGCTCCTCTACTATCGGGGACGCTACAGTCGCTTGCAGACGCCAGGAGGATCGCGCTGATGTCGATTCCGCTCTCCCGTCCCCCCATCGACGACGAGATCAAGGGGGCCGTGCTGAAGGCGATCGATTCCCGCCAGTACATCCTGGGTCCCGAATGCCGCGCGTTCGAGGACGAGTTCGCGGCGTACAACGGCGCCAAGCACGCCATCCTGACCTCGAGCGCGACGGCGGCGATCTGGATGCTGGTGAAGGCGTTCGGGGCGGGAGCGGGCGACGAGGTGCTCGTGCCCGCGCACACGGCGTTTCCCACCGTCGAGGCGATCTGCTTCGCCGGCGCCACGCCGGTCTTCGTCGACGTCGACGACAGCTACACCGTGGACGTTCGGGACGCCGCCGCCAGGGTCACGCCGCGCACGGTGGGCTTCGTGCCCGTGCACCTCTACGGGCAAGCCGCGGATCTCCCCGGCATCCAGGCGCTGTGCGAGACGCACGGGCTCTGGCTGCTCGAAGATTGCGCGCAGGCTCACGGCGCCGAGTGGCAGGACAAGAAGGTCGGCGGCTTCGGTCGCGCGGGCGCCTTTTCCTTCTATCCGTCGAAGAATCTCAACGTGATGGGCGACGGCGGCGTGGTCGTGACCAATGACGACGCCGTGGCGGTTCGGTGCCGCCGGATCCGCGACCACGGCCGGCTCAACAAGGACGTGCATGCCGAGGTTGGCTTCAATCTTCGCTTCAATGACATCCAGGCCGCGGTGGGCCGCGTGCTCCTGCGCCGCCTGGATGCCATGAACGACCACCGCCGGTGCCTCGCCGCGCGCTACGCGGCCGGCCTCGACGGTGTGGATCTCCGTCTCCCCACCGAGCGGCCGGGCGGCCGGCACGTGTACCACCTCTACGTCGTGCGCACCGCGCGCCGCGACGAGCTCGCGAAGTTCCTCAAGGAGCGGGGCATCGCCACCGGCGTCCACTACCCCGTGGCGTGCCACCGCCAGCCCGCGGTCGCGCACCTCGCCGCGCCCGATCTTCCCGTCACGGACCGCATCGTCGGGCAGATCCTCTCGCTCCCGATCTCGGCGGGCCACACCGAGGACGAGGCGGACGAGGTCGTGGCGGCCGTCCGCGAGTTCTTCCGAGGGTAGGGCCACGTCGCTCCGGGTGCTCCAGCTCTACCCCAAGCCGGATTACTTCACCGGAGCGGCCGTGCAGCTGCGCGAGCTGGCGTGGGGGCTTCACGCGCGCGGCCATCACGTGGTGGTGGTCACGCGTCCCAGCGACATCTGGACGGCGAAGTGCGGCGCCGCGGGAATTCCCCACGCCGCCCTGTCCATGCGGCACGCCCTCGATCTGCGGGGCGTCCTCGGGCTGGCCCAGCTCCTCCGCGAGCACCGCATCCAGGTCGTCCACTGCCACAAGGGCAAGGCGCGCACGCTGGCCCTCCTCGCCGGTCTCGTCACGCGCATCCCCGTCCTGATCCTGAACCGCGGCGTGAGCTTTCCCCTCGACCGCTGGAACCGGCTCGGCTACACGACCCCGCGCGTCACCGCGGTGGTGGCGGTGTGCGAGTCGATCAAGCGGCGGCTGGTGGCGACGGGCGTCCCCGCGGACAAGATCGAGGTGATCTATTCCGGCACCGACCTCGCGCGCTTCCATCCCGGCGTGGACGGCACCCGCGTGCGGCGGGAGCTCGCCCTCACCGCCGGCGAGGTCCTCGTCACCCAGATCGGCATTCGCTCGTGGCGTGGGAACGACGACGTGCTCGACGCCATGGTGCGCGTGCACCGCGACGCGCCGCACGCGCGGCTGCTCTTCGTGGGCGCGCCCCCCGCCCGCATCGTGAGCCTGGGCGACAAGGCGCGGGCGCGGGGTCTCGGCGGGGTCGTCACCGTGCTTGGTCACCGCGAGGACGTGCCGGAGATCCTCGCCGCCAGCGATCTCGTGGTGGACGCCTCCTACGCGGGGCTCGGGCTCACCGGCTCGATCCGGGAAGCGCTCGCGGTGGAGACGCCGGTGGTGGCCACCGACCTCGAGGGCATGCCCGAGCTGATTGCCGACGGCGAGACGGGACTCCTGGTCCCGCCGCGGAACCCCGAGGCGCTCGGCCAGGCCATTCTCCGGATGCTGGAAAACCCGGCACGGGCCAAGGCCATGGCGCGGGCCGGGCGCAAGCGCGTGGAGGCCCAGCTCTCGCTCACCGTCAAGCTCGACCGCACCGAGGCGCTCTACGCGCGTCTGGTGGCGCAGGTCGAAGGCGACACGCCGTGACCGGGCACGTGCGCCTGCTGCGCCGCCTGCTGCCGTACCTTCGCCAGCACTGGCGCACTCTCGCGGTGGGCACCGCTCTCGCGCTGCTGGTGTCGGCGGCGGAGGGCATGATCGCCTGGCTGGTGAAGCCCGCCATGGACGGGATCTTCGGCCGGCGCGATCTCCTCATGCTGAAGCTCATCCCCCTCGCCCTCCTCGGCGTCTACCTCGTCAAGGGGGCCGCGCGTTTCGGTCAGTCCTACCTGATGGCCTCGGTGGGCGAGCGAGTGATCGCGCGTATCCGCCGCGAGGTCTACGCGCATATCCAGGGCATGCCGTTGGCGTTCTTCACCTCCCTGCACTCCGCCGAGCTGATGGCCCGCGTCATCACCGACGTCAACCGGCTCGCCCGCCTGTCCTCCACCGTGCTCGTGATGGCGGTTCGTCAGCTCGGCACCATCGTCGCCCTCCTCGTTGTCATGTTCGCGCGGGAGTGGGTGCTCGCCCTCATCGCGGTGGCGGTGTTCCCCGCGGTGGCGGTGACGGTTCGAGCCCTCGGCCGCAAGCTCTACAAGATCAACAAGCGCTCCCAGGAGAAGGTGGCCGAGCTCAACGTGGTGCTCCAGGAGTCCTTCACTGGCACCAAGATCGTGAAGGCCTTCGGCCGCGAGCGCCTCGAGCAGCAGCGGTTCGACGGCGTCAACGACCAGCTCCTCCGCCTCACGCTCAAGGACCACCGCACCGACCAGCTCGCCGAGCCCCTCATGGAGGTGCTGGGGGCGCTCGGCATCATGGGCGCGCTCTGGTACGGCGGCTACCGGGTCTTCGCGGGGGCCATCACGCCCGGCGAGTTCTTCTCCTTCACCACCGCGGTGTTCCTGCTCTACGGGCCGGTGCGCCAACTCTCGCGCATGGCCAACACCGTCCAGCAGTCCATGGGGTCCGTCGAGCGCGTGTTCGAGATCCTCGATACCGAGCCCGCCATCGCCGACGCGCCGGGCGCGCGCGTGGTCGACGGCTTCCACGACGCCATCGCGCTCGACGGAGTGAGCTTCCGTTACCACGGCGTGGAGTCCGACACGCTATCCGACATCTCGCTGCGCGTGCGCAAGGGCGAGGTCGTGGCCTTCGTGGGCATGTCGGGCGCGGGCAAGACCACCCTGCTGGATCTCCTGCCCCGCTTCCACGACGCCGCCCGGGGTCGGGTGACGGTGGACGGCCACGACGTCCGTGAGATCACGGTGAGCTCTCTGCGGGGCCTGATGGGCATCGTGACCCAGGAGACCTTCCTCTTCCACGACTCGCTCGCCTACAACATCGGCTACGGCAAGCCCGACGCCACCCGCGAGGAGATCGAGCGCGCGGCGCGCCTCGCCCAGGCTCACGACTTCATCGCCGCGCTTCCGGCGGGCTACGCCACCCGCGTGGGAGAGCGTGGCGTCAAGCTCTCCGGTGGGCAGCGCCAGCGCATCGCCATCGCCCGCGCTTTCCTCAAGGACCCGCCGATCCTGCTCCTCGACGAGGCGACCTCGGACCTCGATGCCGAGAGCGAGTTCCTGGTCCAGCAGGCCCTGTCGGAGCTGACCAAGGGTCGCACGGTGCTCGTCATCGCGCATCGCCTTGCTACCGTCCGCAACGCGGATCGCGTGGTGGTCGTGCACGAGGGACGCATCGCCGAGATGGGGCGCCACGAGGAGCTCATGGCGCGAGAGGACGGGATCTACCGCCGACTGGCGGCCCTGCAGATGCTCGACGCCGCGCCCTCGCGATAGCCGTTAGGCCCGAGCGGGGGAACTCGGACCGGACGGCCTCGGAGGGCGCGCGGCATCGCGCCGCCGGCGCTACGGCCGATGGGAGATGGAGCCCTCCCGCTCGAAGGGGCTCTTGGCGCGCTGCGAGGGGGTCCGGAACTTCTGCGCCACCTCGTTCACGAGCTGGAGCATCTCGTTC
>Ga0310813_10002347_pt1 | contig 11460 bp, 12 predicted proteins | sample YN3metagenome_FD_203086 | JGI IMG/M metagenome (GOLD analysis project Ga0310813, IMG submission 203086) | Soil microbial communities from experimental microcosm in Duke University, North Carolina, United States - YN3 | ecosystem: Engineered > Artificial ecosystem > Soil microcosm > Unclassified... | reverse complement strand
CAAGCACGATTGCGCCCGCATCGAGCAGGCGCTGCACCGAACGCGCGTTGCGCTTCGGCGTGAAGTTCGCGAGTGCGGGTGTGCCGCCCGAAGTCGACAGGCCGATCGTGTTGATGTTGTCCTTGACGACCACCGGCAAGCCCGCCAGCGGCAATGCGGCGCGCTCGGCGGGTGTCAAGGCGTCGATGCGCTGCGCGTGCGCGAGCGCGCCCTCCATATCGAGCGCGACCAGCGCATTGAGGCTCGACAGCGCTGCGGCGCGGGCGAGCAGCGTGGCGACATAGTCGATCGCGCGCAGCCGGCCCGCCTGTATCGCGGCGACGGCTTCACGTGCGCCGAGCGCCAGTTGTTGGTCGACGGTCCATGCCATGCTGAGGGTTCTCCAGGTCGAACCTGCGGGCCGCACCCTTGCAGCCGCGGTTTGCCGGGTCGCCGGCACCGCATCAGCGCATGGGCGCGCCGGTTACTTTCTGATGAAGCGCAACGCCAGCCGTACGAGGCGCGGCATTGCGACGGGACGCAGCAGTCTTGCATCGTAACCGCTCATGCGCCGTTCGTTTTCGGCCAGGCACACTTCAAAAAGTTGCCTTACGCTCAATGCCTCGCCGATCGACGCGCTGTTGGCCGGCAGAAAGTTCGAATCGTGCGCGACGCCGTCCTTGTCGATGCCGTTCGCGATGCCGATGCGGTCCCACACCAGTTTGACCCAGATCGCGCCGACGCGCAGCGAGTGCCACGGCCGGCGCCACCACGGCATGGTGCGGCGGTACCACGCGACCCAGTTGATGAAGAACAGGATGTGCCGCGCTTCTTCCTGAATCACCGGCTCGAAGGTCTCGACCAGCGCTTCGGGAAAATAGCCCGACAGCTGCGCCGAACGGAACAGGCCGAAGGCGAAGAAACTGTCGATGCATTCGCTGTACCCGGTAAACATCCACGCCCACTCGGAGTCGCGCGGCGCGGGGTAGTCGGGCTCGGGCGCGAGCTCGATGCCGTACGCGGCGACGAGCCGCGACAGCACATGCTTGTGACGCGCTTCTTCGGCAGCGTCCATTTCGATCGCTTCGCGCAGCAGCGGGTCTTGCAGCGTCGCCGCGTAGGTCGACACGCGAATCGACGCGCGGCCTTCGGTCTGCACCGCGATGTCCCAGATCGGCAGCGAGGTCAGGCGCTTCAGTGCATCTTGCGGAAGGGGAGGCCAATCGATGACAGCGGGCTTGTACGGGTTGTGCGTCTCGAGCAGCATGCGGCAAAACATCTGCTTGTGAGCTTCGGAGCCGATCCGCATGCGCGTCTGGTCGCGAAAGGTCCAGTTGCGCAGCGCGTGGTCGCCGGCATCGTCTGTCAAGGTATCGGACATGGCAGAGTGGTGAAAGCGTCGAGCAAATGGCGCTTATTCTGTCACAATCTGCAGGTATGCCGCTTGCGAGCCCTTGTCAGGCTTGCACATCGTGGAATCGGGCGCCGCGGGCCGCGCGTGTCGTGACGACGGCAAAGCCGGGCGTTTGTGCCGCATTTACTGATGGTTGTCGATCCACAGCCGCCCCCAGCTGAACGCGTAGGCAAGCGCATGCTCTTCGTCGAAGAAGTAGTCGAGCGCATCGAACGAATACGCCCGGCCCGTTTGCGCGGCAGTCTTCTCGATGGTCAGATTGGCCGCGAACAGCCCGTTCGGCAGGCGCTGCGCGGCAGGGGCGACCTGGTAGCCCTTGTAGCGGATCAGTCGGTTCATGTGAGTCTTCGGCGATGCCCTTTGTGCTTGTCGGTCCGGCGCTTACGGCCGCGTGGCGGCCGGTGTCCCCCGCGGCCGAGCCATGCGGCGACTATCCGTCGACGAAACGGCTGCGTCTGTGGTTTGGCACACGGTTCGGGTGAAGACTCTGTGCGCGCGGCCGCATAGGCGCGGCGCGATGGCGGGCTATTCGGCGAGCGCGAACAGCTTCGCGGCGCTGCCCTGGTCCACGCCGCCGGACGGCGCCGCGCGCTGCGCGCCGAATGCCAGCGCGAAGCCGGCCGCCTGTTGGCCCACCAGCGCGAGCTGTTCGGCCACCTTCGGGTCCGAACAACCGTCGGGACCGTCGAAGCGCGTTTCCAGCGTGTTGATGCCGGCGCCGAACGGCGTCGGCCAGCCGCGCAGCGCATGCACGATCGAACGCAGCGAGCCCAGCACCGAACCGGCCGCCTGCCAGCCGTAGGCGGTGACGATGCAGCCGGCGGCGCGGCCGTCGAGATACGGGCGCGCGTCGTCGCGCAGGTCTTCAAGTGTATCGAGCGCGTTCTTTACGAGGCCGGAGATGCCGCCGTGATAGCCGGGTGTGGCGATCACCACTGCATCGGCGCGGCGCACCGCATCGATCAGTTCGAGCTGCTCCGCAGTGCGCTGCGGATTTTCCGGTGCGTAGTGCGGCAGGCGATGCAGAAATTCGCCGCCGAACAGGCGGGTGCGAGCGCCGGCGTGTTGCGCGCCGGCCAGCGCGAGCGACAGCGCGCGTTCGGTCGACGACGCGGCGCGCGTGGTGCCGCCGATGCCGACCACGAACGGCCGGCGGGTTGAATCGGGACGGGTCAACTGAAACTCCTTGCTTCGGTAGCGGGCAGCCCGGCATGCGTACATTTCGTGAGGGGCTGCGGCGGTCCGGCTCAAAGCGTCATCTTAGAGAGCGACGCCGGCAACGCGAACCGACTTTTTGTTCTAACGATATACCGAACAAGGATTGTGCGCAGTCAGCCGGGCCAGTACCTTGGGCGCCGCTTCAGCGCCACTCGGCACCAGCCCTGGTCGGCACCTGCCGTTACGGGCGCGCCGCCGGTACGGCGCCCGCTTCGGTGGCTTCGTCAGCTTCGTCAGCTTCATCGGCGTCCGGCAGCGCCGGCATTGCCGCAGGAAGCGGGCGCGCAATGCCGGTCCACGGTTCCAGCGCATTTTCCCATCGGGCGATCACCGCCGACGCGATGCTGTTGCCGACCACGTTGGTGGTGGTGCGCCCCATATCGATGAACTGATCGATCGCGAGCAGCAGCACCACACCTTCCACCGGCAGCCCGAATAGCGGCAGTGTCGCGGCGATCACGACGATCGCTGCGCGCGGCACGCCGGCCACGCCCTTGCTGGTCAGCATCATCACCAGCAGCATCCAGAACTGCTGGCCGAAGCTCAGGTGGATGTTGTACGCCTGCGCGATAAACAGCGCGGCGAATGCCTGATACATCATCGAGCCGTCGAGATTGAACGAGTACGCGAGCGGCAGCACGAAGTTGCTGACGCGCGGCTTCACGCCGAAGCGCGTCAGCTGCTCGATGGTTTTCGGATACGCGGCCTCGCTGCTCGCGGTGCTGAATGCGATCAGCATTGGCTCGCGAATCAGCTTCATCAGCGCGAATACCGGCTTGCCGAGCACGCCGTAGCCGGCCGCGAGCAGCACGCACCACAGCACCGTCATGCTGAAATAGACCGCGCCGATAAACTTGCCATAGGTGACAAGCATGCCGAGCCCCTGCACGGTGATCACCGCGGCGACCGCGCCGAATACGCCGAGCGGCGCAAACCACATCACGTAGCCGGTGATTTTCAGCATGATCGTGAACAGTCCCTCGATCGATGCGAACAGCGCCGGCGGCAGGCTGTCCTTCAGCGCACCCATCGCGATGCCGAAGAACACCGAGAACACGAGAATCGGCAGGATCTCGTTGTTCGCCATCGCCTCGACGATGCTGGCCGGCACGATATGCGTGATGAAGTTGTGCAGGTTGAACGCCGCGGTGCTGACACCGGCGGCGCTGCCGGCGGCGGGTACCTGCAGGTTCATCGTGTGGCCGAGGTCGAACAGGTTCGCGAGCAGCATGCCGATCAGCAGCGATACGAGCGACGCGCAGAAAAACCAGCCCAGCGCCTTGAGCCCGGCGCGGCCCACCACCTTTGCATCGCCCATCGACGCGAGCCCGGCCACGAGGCCGCTGAATACCAGCGGTGCGATCACCATGCGGATCAACCGCAAGAAGATGTCGGTGATCAACGAGAAGTTGCTGGCCAGCGCTTTTGCCGCGGCGGGCGATTCGGCATTCTGATGACACAAGTATCCGGCCGCGATGCCGGCCAGCATGCCGACGACGATGGCCAGACCGAGTCTGTTTCGTTTCACGCTGTGCTCCCTGTGTTTTTCGTCCATCGCAAGATGGCGATTGCAATTGCCTTACAGTCGCGTCCCCGTGTGCCGGCCGCCGACCCGTATCTTCTGTGAACAAAATTCCGTACGGCGCGCCCGGGGGGGCGCGACGCAGTATGCTGGATCGGCCTCAATGCTTCAGAGCTTCGATCGCGAGCGGCCGCGTGTGCACCGGCAGCGGCTCGAAGCCCAGTGCGTAGCGCACGCAACGTTGCGCAAGCTCGACAGTGGTGTCGAGCACGGGCCGCGCGAGGTCGGTCGTGCCGAGCACCAGCGGCACCTCGGTACAGCCCGCGACGATCACGTCGGCGCCCGCGTCGATCAACGCGTTGCCGAAGTCGCGCATCGCGGCGCGCACCGCATTCGACAGATCGCCCAGCTTGATCCGGTACAGCAGCGCCATAAAGCGCTCCTGCGCGTCGGCTGCAAGCGTGACGGCGGTCGCGCCGCGCAGCGCGAAGTGATCCTGATAAAGCCGCGCGGCAATGCAGCCGCTCGTCGCAAGCAGCCCGAAGCGCCGCGCCGCGGGCCAGTTGCGCTCGCACGCCGCGCAGGCCTCGGCGACGATGCTGATGAACGGCACGCCGATCGCCGCGCGGATGTCCCGCTCGAACGCGTGCGCGGTATTGCATGGCATCGCCAGAAAGTCGATACCCGCGCGTTCGAGACCGGCGGCCATCGCGGCGAGCATCGGCCCCGGCGACGGACCGCGGCCGGTAATCGCATCGCTGCGGTCCGGCACCTTCGGATTCGAATCTACGCGTACGCGCAGATGATCCTGCTCGCGGTCGACCGGTGTGGCGGCAACCAGTTTCGCCAGAAAATCGGCGGTGGCCTGCGGCCCCATGCCGCCCAGCACACCTACTACGAGTCCATCCGTTCTCACATCCTGGCCCATGATGATTTGCGGTTGGTGGAAATCGTATGGCCTCGATAATAGTTTTCATCGCGTCACTCTGCCAATGCGCTTGTGACGATTTCGTGCGCCGTATGCAGCTTTATGCAAAAATCCTGCCCTTCCCCGCGGGCCATGAATAAAAACGAAAGGCTTGCGGCATAACCACCGCGTCGTTCAGGAGCAGACATTGATTCAGCGCATCTCGCAGTTTTTCACCCAGGTCGTGCACCGGGTCCTTCCCGACCCGTTGATTTTCGCGATCTTCCTGACCATCGCCACTTTCGCACTCGCCTTCGGCCTCACGCCTAAGCCGCCGCTCGAACTCGTTACGCTGTGGGGCGCGGGCTTCTGGAACCTGCTCGCGTTCTCGATGCAGATGGCGATGATTCTGGTCACCGGCCACGCGCTGGCAAGCTCGGGGCCGGTCAAGCGGCTGCTGGTCGCGCTGGCCAACTCGGCGCGCACGCCGGCGCAGGGCGTGATGCTGGTCGCATTCGTCGGCGCGGTGGCCTGCGCGATCAACTGGGGCTTCGGTCTCGTGCTCGGCGCGATGCTGTCGCGCGAAGTGGCGCGGCGCGTGCGCGGCACCGATTACCGGCTGCTTGTTGCATGCGCATACATGGGCTTTCTGACGTGGCATGGCGGCCTGTCCGGCTCGGTGCCGCTGGTCGCGGCCACCAAGGGCAATCCGATGGAAAAGGCGGTCGGCCTGATCCCGGTGTCGCACACGATCTTCACCGGCTATAACGCGTTCATCACGATCGGCCTGATCGTGATGCTGCCGATTCTCGCGCGCCTGATGATGCCCAAGCCCGAAGACGTCGTCGCGGTCGACCCGGCGCTGCTCGAAGAACCGCCCACCGTCGAGCGCAAGCTGCCCGCCAATGCGACGCTCGCAGAGCGTCTGGAAGAAAGCCGCGTGCTCGCGCTGCTGGTGGCGCTGGTGTGTTTCGGCTACCTCGTCGTGCGCACGATGCAGAAGGGCTTCGTGCTCGACATCGACACGGTGAACCTCGTGTTCCTCGCGGCGGGCATGGTGCTGCACAAGACGCCGATGGCCTATGCGCGCGCCGTGGCCGCGGCCGCGCGCGGTGCGTCGGGCATCATGATCCAGTTTCCGTTTTACGCCGGCATCCAGGCGCTGATGGACCATTCGGGCCTCGCCGGCGTGATCACCAAATGGTTCGTCGATATTGCGAACGTGCACACGTTCCCGCTGCTGACGTTCCTGAGTTCCGCGGTGATCAACTTCGCGGTGCCGAGCGGCGGCGGCCACTGGGTCGTGCAGGGGCCATTCGTGATGCCGGCCGCCCAGGCGCTCGGCGCGGATCTCGGCAAATCGGCGATGGCGATCGCGTACGGCGAAGCGTGGACCAATATGGCGCAGCCGTTCTGGGCGCTGCCGGCGCTGGCGATCGCCGGGCTTGGGGTGCGCGACATCATGGGCTATTGCGTGACCGCGCTGCTGTTCTCGGGCGTGATCTTCGTGGCCGGCATGTACCTGTTCTGACGGCCTGACAAACGCCACGGGCATGCGCGGCGCTCGCGCATGCCCTCAGTGCTGCAACACTTACGCTGCAGCGTGTGCACCACGCCGCAAGCTGCTCTTGCCGGTGTGCTTTAGCGGCGCTTTTCCGCAAGCACCCGCACCACGTCTTCCTTCAACAGATAGATCGATACCGCGAGCAGCACGACGTCCTTCATCAGGAACGGCACGTTTCCTGCCATCGCCGGAAAGCCGCCTGCCGAAGCTGCCCAGCCGCCCGGCATGAACGGGATGATCGTGACGGTGCCGACGAAGGTCGCAACCGAGCCGAGCGCGCCCAGAATGCCGATGCGCCTGTTCCAGAAGCCGATAAGGATCAGCGCGCCGAACAGCCACTCGGACACACCGAGAAACCAGCTCGCGCCGCGAATGCCGAACAGCGGATACAGCCAGAAGATCAGCGGCCCATGGCTGATGTATGGAATCAGCACTTGCGCCTCGTATTCGAACCACTTCTGGTAGCCGAAGAACGCGAAGATCAACACCATCGATGCGCGCACGATGTGATAGTCGAGGTCCTGCTTCAGGAGGCCCGAGCGGGCCAGTGCGTTGGTCAGAGTTTCCATGGTCGTTCCTTGCTGGACGAAGCCCGTCGCGCAACGCAACGCGCGAGACGGCTCGCGGGTTACGCTGGGCGAACGGTGTTGTCGATGGTGGGTGATCTGGTTGCGACGTGTGGATCCGTGGCCGCGACGTGGCGGTCACGGATCAGTGGCCGAAAATCAGTGGCCGCGATACAGGTTGCCGGTATGCGCGCTCGGGCCCGCGGCGCCGCGCGCCGACGGTGCGCCGGCGTCGGAGTTGCCTGCGGTCGCCGGGCCATAGGCGTCCGATGCCGCGTTTTTCTCTACAAGCGCCGCGTCGCGTTCGGCGGTTTTCTTCGCCACGTACGCGGCGGCGTAATCGGGCAAAACGTCCGGGTAGTGCGTCTTGCTGGTGTGGTACGTGCCGTTCTGCTCGGATTGGATCAACTGTGCGCGTACTTCGTCGCGGCTGAGTCCGGCGGCATGCGCAAGTTGGCTGGCGAACGGAACGACAGCGAGCGAAGCAACGATCAGGGCGCGGTGGAGACGTTTCATGATGGCTTACCTTTGAGAGAGTTCCCGTCTGCGACGGCATGGACTGAACTTTAGGTTTTCGCGCGTTGTGCGTGAATCGCGGGACGGCTCATCAAACCGCTCGATCGGCTCACCGGCTGGGCTCGGCCGGTATTGCACATGGCGCCTGTGGTGTGCGCCAGGGCGTCATTGCACACGGCGCTATTGCGGTGCCGACGCGCAGTGCGTACGCGCGTGCGAATCTGCGCAGCCGTGCGATCGCGACAGCCTTGAGCGACAGTCAACGGCGCGGGACTGTGGATTGGCAGCGCTCGCCACGGGAATAATTCCGTCACTGGCTCCGTTACTCAGATAGCCGGCGAATCGCGTGCACGCTATCGTCATTTCGGCTCGCTACAGTTGCCACTACAGTTGACGTTGCCGTTGCGCGCGCAACGGGCGCTGCCATCACCGCATCCGTCGCGATGCGTGATTAACCGGGCACTTAAGCGCATTCGTTGAAAGCCGCCGAGGCTGATTCGACTTTGTGTAAGAGCAGCGCGCTTGCGTGCGCACTGACACAGCAGCGCACCGGTGCGCGGCGTACCATCCGTATCATCCGGCTACGGTGCGCTGCGGCGTTACGCGCACGGGACGATCAGGAGACCATGATGAATATCGACTTCCACTACGGCGTGATCTACGTCGTCGCGCGGCTCGGCGGCCTCGCGCCGCCGCAGGCGCAAACCGTCGCGCACGCATGCCAGTACATCGACGACGCCACCACGCCCGGCCTGCTGCAGTTCGCCGACGGCGAACTGTTCGAACGCTTTGCGTCGGCGCACAAGCTATTCGACTATCACAACATGGACGACGACCTGAACCGCCTCGTCTGGACGCCGTTTCATTTTCTGCCCGCGGGGCAAGGTGCGACGCTTGAACAGCGCGCCGTGTGCCGGCCCGACAGCACGGTCGCGCGCGACCTCGTCAAACATGCGCTGCAGCGCCGCCACAGCGCCAACGCGCTGCATCGCCTCGGTGTGACGCTGCACACCTACGTCGATACGTGGGCGCATCAGGGTTTCGCCGGCATCGAATCCGGCTACAACCGTGTCACCCATCTGGAAGCCGAAGATTGCACGCGCGCGGAGTGGTTCGCGCGCATCGCGCAGCTCGCCGAGCATCTGGTCGATGACGTGGCCGCCCATGTGCTGACGCACACGCTGCCGCTCGGGCACGGCGCTGCGCTGTCGTATCCGGATCTGCCGTGGGCGAAGTGGAGCTACGTGAACGGCAAGGACGAGCGTATCGAGCGCGACAATCTGCCGGATTTCATCGCCGCTGCCGACATGGCATGCCGCGTGGTGCGCGCCTTTTGCGCCGATACCGACGATTTCGCCGGCCAGCCCGGCTTGCCCGCCGACGCGAAAATCGCGCTGCAGCGCTTGCTCGCCGACAGCCGCAGCATGGACGAGATGCTGCGGCTCAACGTGATCTGCGATTCGGTTGCGGCAGGGGCGATTCCCGGCGTGCAGGAGCGCGTGCCCGCCTATATCCCCAAGGGCGAAGGTTCATGGAAACACATCGCCACCGGCATTCGCGTGGTCGGCGATGGCCGGCTGCAGCCGAAGTGGACCCGCGCGTTCGAGGACAGCGACTATCGCAAGTTTCACGATGCTGTCAAAGAACACCGGTTTGCCGTCGTGCAGGAGATTCTGCCGGCTCACGGCCTGCGTCTTGCGTGAGCGATGCGCGTGGCGGGCGACGTTGCGCGCCCGCCAACCGGAGCGTTCCCTCAGTCGAACTCCACCGACTCGCTTACTCCGCAAACGGCAACTCGTTCTGCCCTTGCGCGCGCATGTCGAACACATTGAGCGTCATCGCCACCAGCGTGTAATAGCCGAGCAGCCCGACCAGATTGATCACCACGGTATGGCCGAAACGCTCGACCGCGTTTCGGTAAGTCGCATCCGATACGCGCCTGGTTTCGTACAGTTCGGTGGCGAACGCATGGATCAGCACGTCGTCGGCATCGTCGAACACCGGCTCGCTGCCGGTGCGGATCGCTTCGGCCAGCTGTGCCGGCACGCCGGCTTCGACGGCGATCGGATGGTGGATGTACCACTCAGCCTGCGCTTGCCAGCGGGCGGCCGTCACCAGAATCGCGAGTTCCGACAGGCGCAGCGGCAAGCCGGTCTGATAGCGGCAAAACGCGCCGAGACGCTGCGCGTGCTGCGCGAATTCGGGGCTAAAGATCCAGCCGAGAAACGGGCCGTTCAGATTGCCGCGCGGGCCGCTGAGAATTTCGTCGAGCACCGCTTTCTGCTCGGTGCTGGCGTTTTCGAGGCGGAATTCAGGGAGTCGGTTGGTCATGGTCGGGGCTGTGTCGCGTAGAGGGGCGCAAGCATCATAGCGTCACCGCGCTCACAGCCGGCAACACGCGGTTTGCGGCATCGTCATTTCGACAATGCTTGAAATATCAAAATAATCAAGGTATCGTGTGCCGATGGACTCGAACCTCGTCGTTCGCGCACTCGGTGCGCTTGCTCATGAATCGCGCCTCGCGATCTTTCGCGCGCTGGTGGTTGCCGGTCCGCAGGGTATGGCGGCAGGTGAAATCGCGCAGCAGCTCGGTCTTGCACCGTCGAGCCTGTCGTTCCATCTGAAAGACCTGTCCCACGCCGAGCTGGTCAAGCCGCGCCAGGAGGGGCGGTTCGTCATCTACACGGCCAATTTCGACGCGATGAACGGCCTCATCGCTTTTTTGACGGAAAACTGTTGCGCCGGCGCTTCATGCGTCGCGAGCGACAGCGCTTCCTGTTGCGAGGACAAATCATGAAGCGCATGCACATTCACGTATCGGTCGATAACCTGAGCGACAGCATCCGGTTCTACAGCGCGATGTTTGGCGGCGCTGAACCGAGCGTCGTCAAGGACGACTACTGCAAGTGGGAGTTGAGCGATCCAGCCGTCAACTTCGCGATCTCACGGCGCGACGCAAAGCTCGGAATCGATCACGTCGGCATTCAGGTCGAGACCGAAGCGGAACTGGCCGAGATGAATGCGCGCTTCGCCGCGGCACAACTGCCGGTGCAAACGCAGACCGGCACCACCTGCTGCTACGCAAAGTCCGACAAGGCGTGGACCGTCGATCCGCAAGGCGTGGCCTGGGAGACGTTTCGCACGCTCGAAGCGGCGCCGGTTTATGGCGTGTCCCGCGAACCGATGCAGGTGAAAACCGCATGCTGTACGCCGACGGAATCGGCAGTCAGCTTCGGGCGCCGCGAAGCATGAGCGACAAGACGTGGACCGTGCTGATTCTGTGCACAGGCAACAGTTCGCGCAGCATCATGGCCGAGGCACTGTTCAATGTGCTCGGTCAAGGCAGATTTCGCGCCTATAGCGCCGGCAGTCATCCATCGGCGCGCGTCAATCCGTTTGCGATCGAGCGATGCGAGGCGCTGGGCTACGACACGTCGCAGCTGCGCAGTAAAAGCTGGGACGAGTTCGCCGCGCCGGATGCCCCGCCGATGGATTTCGTCATCACAGTGTGCGATCAGGCCGCAGGCGAGCTGTGCCCGATCTGGCCCGGCACACCGATGACGGCTCACTGGGGCTTTGAAGATCCCGCTGCGTTCGAAGGGAGCGACGCGGACAAGCGCGAGGTTTTCAACAAGGTCTACCGCCAGATCATGAAGCGGGTGGAGCGGTTGTTGAGTCTGCCGCTACACGTGCTGGACAACCGCGCGATCCAGCGTGAGATGCGCGCGATCGGCGCAGAGGCCACAGAGGCCACAGAGGCCACAGAGGCCATAG
>Ga0310813_10002345_pt1 | contig 11470 bp, 6 predicted proteins | sample YN3metagenome_FD_203086 | JGI IMG/M metagenome (GOLD analysis project Ga0310813, IMG submission 203086) | Soil microbial communities from experimental microcosm in Duke University, North Carolina, United States - YN3 | ecosystem: Engineered > Artificial ecosystem > Soil microcosm > Unclassified ... | reverse complement strand
GTATTTGATAAAGCCTTTGGCTTGGAGAATTCCGGCAGAGATCGAAACGCTCGGGCGGTTGACGCCGAGCATCGTCGCGAGAAATTCCTGCGTCAGGCTTATTTCGTCGCCGCTCACGCGGTCGTGACTCATCAGAAGCCAGCGCGATAATCTTTCTTCGATCGGATGCAGACGATTGCAGAGCGTTGTCTGGCTGATCTGGATCATCAATTTATGGATGAAGCGCAGAAGCGAAACGTGAACCGCGCCGCCGAGTTTGAATTCCTCGCGGACAACGGCGGTCGGCAAACGCAAACCGTCGCCCGGAATTTGGATCATACATTCATTCGGCGACGAATCGACGCTCATCAGAACATCCAGACCGACCGCGCCTTCGCGACCGATGATGCCGACCTCGGTGCTCCGCCCGCCCGATGTGTTGGCAACGATCGAAGCGACCGAGTAGTTCGGAAAATAAACGTGCGTGATCGGTTCGAGCGATTGATAAAGGAATTTGCCCGAAGGAAGATCGACCGGTTCGAGATGAGCGGAAAGCCGCGCAAGATCCTCTTCGGGAAGCGCATTAAGAATCTGATTTTTCGTAGGTACTAGTGATAGTTTGGACAATTAAAATCTCCTCAATGACCATTCGTGTGCGCGAACACAGCAGGCGGCACAAGAGATGATTTTCAGCATGTCCTAATGTCGGGTGTTGAATTCTAAAAGAACAGCTATTATCCGTAGATAGTATAGCACTTTAAAAAAATAATCTGTCGGGTATCGAACATAAATAAAATAAAATAAAATATTTACGCGGATTTGCCGGATGATTTTCAGTGGTCGGATCGATACTTTTTACTCATTAATTCTTCGATCGTTTCGTTAAAATTATCGAAATCGTTGGGCTTAACGAGATACGCGGTCGCACCGGCGTTCAAGGCGTCCTCGCGATCCGCCTCGCGCGCCAATGAGCTGTAGATCATGATCGGGGTATCGGAATCCGTTTGACGGATCAGGCGGCATAATTCAATGCCTGACATTTCCGGCATCCGGTAATCCAGAATATAGAGGTCGAATGAAAGATCGCTCATCAAATCGAGGGCTTTTTGGACGGTTCCAACGGCGATCACCCCGTAGTCTTCATTGTATTGCTGGATCAGCAACCCCATTAAAAGACAGGCATCCTTATCATCATCAACATATAGAATTCGGCGTAAAGAAGACGACCGCATCACTTTGCCTCCTCGATAAATATAAGGGGTTTATTTATTAGAAATTTGTTTTTAAAATGAACTGTTGACGAATCTATTAGTAGACCCTTTCAAAAGGTTTGTCTGTAAGGCGGCGAACATAATAAGTTTATTTTCCCGGGCGTTTTCAGAGCGCCGGAAAACAGGCATCAAAAATCCGCAAACCCGTTTGTCGATTTGCGGATCTTCCCTTTGTTTTAAGTTTAATCTTTTCTAACCGTTGCGTTTTAACTCGGAAACCTTGCGCGTGTCTGCCGCCGCTTTTTCGTTTTCGCCGAGACGTGAATAAAGATTGGCGCGGTTGCTGTAGCCGCGATAATCGTCGGGTGCGAGCTCGATGAATTTTGTAAAATCGGCGATCGCTTCATTACTGCTTCCCTTTTTGTCGTAGCAAATTCCGCGATTTAAGTAAGCGGGCAGAAACCCCGGTTTGAGCTTGATCGTGTTGGAAAAATCTGCGGCGGCGCGGTTGTAATCGGCTTTGAAAAAATAGACGAGCCCGCGATTGTAGTAAATTTCGGCGTAGAGCGGTTCGATTTGGGCGGCTTTATCGAAATCACGCAGCGCCGCGTCGTAATTTTTGGCTTTCAGATAAACGTTGCCGCGCCCGATGTAGGCGTTTGTCAGGCTTGGCGAAAGCTCGATCGCCCTGCCGAAATCGCTTGAGGCTTTATCTAATTCATTTTTTCGGGCAAACAAGACGGCGCGGTTGTAAAAGCCTTTTGAAAAATTCGGCGATAGCTCGATCGATCGATTAAAATCGTTCATCGCGCCGTCCAGATCGCCCTTGCCGAAAAAAGCCAGACCGCGATTGTTAAAGGCTTCGGTCAAACCGGGCGCGAGCTCGACGGCTTTTGTAAAATACGCGATCCGGCACTCGAAATCCGCCGTTTCGCACGCGCAGCCGAGATTGTAATATTCAACCGCGTCCGCTTTCTGAGCCGCAATATTAAGAGTTAAAACGATGACGAAAACAAATAAAAACACGGAGAGCTTCAGACTGAAGCCTGTTCGAAAGACTCGATACATACCTTTTAAATTCCTCTTGTTTCGGGTGTTTTATTTTGGGATGAAGAAATAATAAACGAAGCGGCGGAAAATTGGAAGGAAATTTTTTACATTTTCTTAATCTGACAAATTTTATTTAAATTGTTAGCATCTAGCTTTATATTTGCGATGAATGAGAGCGTTTTACAAACCGAACAATCCTATGCGCCGCATATCGCGCTCTTTGCGGTGCAGGTCTTTTTCGGAACGGCGACCGTTCTGGGGAAATTCGCGCTGCTCGCGTTTCCGCCGAATGCGCTGGTCGGTTTTCGCGTCGGCGGCGCGGCGCTCGCGTTTTATGTTCTGCAGAGATTTCGCGGCAGTCTCGCGCTCGAAAACCGCCGCGATTATTTAACCTTCGCGCTGTTCGCCTTTTTTGGCGTGACGCTCAATCAACTGCTTTTTTTCAAAGGTCTCAGCTTAACAACAGCCGTCAACACCTCACTGCTCGCGGTCACGATCCCGATCTTTACGATTTTGATCAGCGCTCTGCTCGGCTACGATTTTCTGTCGTGGCGCAAGATCGCGGGAATCATTCTGGCGGCGGTCGGCGTGATCTATCTGATCAATCCGACCCGGGCGAGCTTCGGTTCGGAAACGACGCAGGGCGATATTCTGATCGTCCTGAACAGTCTCTGCTACGCCGGTTATGTCGCGGTTTCAAAAAATCTGATCTCGCATTACGGCGCGTTAAAATCCATCGCCTGGCTTTTTCTGTTTGCGAGCCTGATCAATGTTCCGCTCGGAATCATATCGCTGCAAACGGTTGAATTGGCGCAGGTTTCGCCGAGTTCCTGGCTGTTTGTCGCGGGACTCGTGGTTTTCCCGACGATTATGGCTTATTTTTGGAACGCGTGGGCGTTGTCGCGCGTCGAGCCTTCGATCGTCGCGGTTTATATTTACCTGCAGCCTCTGATGGGTTTTCTGGCGGCGATTTTCTTCCTCGGCGAGCATTTTTCGACTCGCCTTTTGATTTCGGCTCTGCTAGTATTTTCTGGAGTTTTTCTGGTAACAAAAAGCGCTTTCTTACGGAAGGAAATATGAAAAAAATCTGTTTCACCTTATTTCTTTTTTTGCAGTTAACCGTTGCACTTTCCGCCCAATTCGTTTCCGAAAATGACCGGCAGTATATTCAGGAAAGATGGGACAAAGCCGATGCGCTGGAAAAAAGCGGCAAGCTGGCTGAAGCCGAAAAGGAATTAAAGGATTTGGCTTCGCGCTATCCGGACAATGCCGGAATCTGGACTTTTCTCGGCGAAATTCTAAAAAAACGCTTAAAGACGGACGAAGCGATCGCGGCTTGCAAGCGGGCGCTGAGCATCAACCCAAACTGGCTTCAGGCAAATCGCGTTTTGGGATTGACCTATCTACAGCAGACAAAGGATTTTGAATCCGCGGTTTTATTCCTGAAAAAAGAATACGAGCTTCATGTTGCAGATTTTAAGCGCAGAAACCTTCCGGTCGGCAACGATTTTTACACGTCAAACCTAGCCGAGGCACTTTTTGGCGCGAAAAAATTTGAAGAAGCCGGCGTCGAATTCGAAAAATTCGTTATACTTGCTCCCGATAAAGACTTTTACAAAATGCGGCTGGCTGTTTGTTACCTGGAACTCAAACGTTTACCGGATGCCGAAAACATTATTAAGCCGCTCGTTGATTCGTTTCCCGACAGCTACCGCGTTTGGAAAATTTATGCCGATGTTTTGAAGGCGCAAAACCGAACGCCGGAAGCCGACGACGCCTACCAGAAATATCGAAGTCTGTGTCCGAAATGCGCGGTTGAGTAATTAATCAAAAATCCCGGAACGCAAATTTCCCGTTAATCAAACTCATTTTTACATTTCGCTCTTTATCAAGCGCGACTAAATCGGCGCGCATTCCCACTTCAATTGAACCGCGCGTTTTTTCCAGACCGAGCAGTTTCGCGGGATTTGCGCTTGCCATTTTGGAAACATCCGATGCGGAAACGCCAAGCGAAAGATACATTTTCACAGCATCGAGCAGGGTGATCACGCTTCCCGCGATGCTTCCGCGCTCGTTTCGCGTTTTGCCGCCCACGACCTCAACACGCTCGCCCCACAATTCGTAATGTCCGTCGCCGAGTCCGGTCGGCGCAACCGAATCGCTGACGAGCAGTAATTTGCCGGGAGGCTTGTTTTTTTGCGCGAATTTGAGCATTTTCGGGTGAACGTGAACGCCGTCGGCGATGATCTCGCAAAAGATCTCGTCCTTGGTCAAAGCCCAGCCCGCGACGCCGAGATCGCGGTGATGAACGCCCGTCATCGCGTTGAAAAGATGCGTCACGTGCATTGCGCCCGCGTCGAAAGCTTTTTCCAAAGTTTCAAGATCGGCGCGGGTATGTCCGATCGAGGGGATCCAGTTTTGTTTGCGAAGCTCGCGGACGAGCTCGATGCCGCCTTCGATCTCGGGCGCAAAGGTCGTCAGATGCACGCCCGTGTGAAGCGTCGGCAAATCGTTTAATTCCCTGCCGCTGAAGGTTTTGAAAAATTCGGGACGCAAGGCACCGCACATTTGTTCGTTCGCAAAAACGCCTTCGTAATGCACACCGACGATCTGCGCAACCGGCAGATCGTTTTGAATTTCGATAACTTCTTCGATCGCGCCGACAACTTTTCGATAAGTTTCGTCAGAATCCGGCACAAACGTCGGCATCCACGCCGTGACGCCGTTTTCAGCCAGAAATTGCCCCACCGTCTGCAAAGCTTCGGCGTTTGCCCCATTGACATCCACGCCGACCGCACCGTGATTGTGGATGTCGATAAATCCTGCGAAAAGCGTTCGGTTTTCGAGATCTAACACTTCATCGGCGGGAAATTCTTCGTTCGAGATTGCGGCAATTTTTCCGGCTTTGATCAAAACATTCGTGTTTGGCAGTTTTTCGCCGGGTAAAATTGTCGTGCAATTTTTGAGCAGAACCGTTTTCATAAAGTCATTTTAACAAAAAAAAGCTCGCACCGTTTTGAAAACGGCGCGAGCATAACTGTTTGCAACAAACAAAATTTAGAAGCTAACCTTGGCACCAAACTGCATTGTGCGCGGGTCGCGGACCGTTCCGATCTGACCGAAAGCAGTGCTTGTGACGTTCAGACTGGTAAAGCCCCGGAAATTCGTGCGATTGAAAATATTGAAGACTTCTGCCCGAAGTTGAACCCGGATAGGATTTTCTCCGATATTGAATCGCAGATTTTTTGACATCGTATAGTCAACGCGGAAAGTCGACGGACCAAAAATAAGACCGCGTCCGGCAGTTCCCGGATTATTGTTATAACCTAATGCCGCAGTATTATCCGTATTCAACGGATTTCTCTGGAAACACGCGACATTGAACCATTGTTCACGGGTATGCGGCGCATTTTGATTCGGATCGCAAAGCAGATTCGGTCTTGCCGCCGGATTTGCATTGATCAGTCCGAGACCGGCGAAGTCAAGGTTGGAAGTTACTGCCGTAAACGGCAATCCCGTGTTGTAGGTAATAATTCCCGAAGCCTGCCAACCGCCTAAAACTTTGCCGACAAAACCTTCCTGTTTGCTGAAGAACGGCAATTCGTAGACATAGTTCAAACTGAAAACATGCCGACGGTCAAGCGTCGCTCTCTGATATTCTGAGCGAATATCATATGTATTCTGGGGCGAGTTTGAACGATCGCTCGGATTATCCGTGAAATTTTTTGACCACGTGTAAGCAACGTTTACCTGCGAAGCACCGCCGAAACGGTATTGACCGGAAAGCTGCATACTGTGATAGTTTGAATTATATCGCGGCTCAACGATCGCAATCGAACGGAAGCCTTTGTACGGACGAAGCTGATCAAGAATCAGGATGTCTGTATTTCCGGTATTCGGATTGCCCGGTGCGGTCGCGACGTTGCGGAAAGCATAACCGGCGGGCTGACATTGAACAAGTGCCGGAGCCGGTGTTTGTCCGTAGTAAGCGTTGCCGACTGCGCATTGCGAATTCAAAGCTTTGCCCGGCGGAAGATCATTAAGTTCGGTCAGACCGATCAGATGTGTTCCCTTCGAGCCGTAATAGCCTGCCGTAACCACAAAATTCTTGAACACTTGTCGTTGAATATCCAACGACCAATGCTGTGTGTAAGGCGTATCCCAATTCGTTTGCAATGCCCGCAGTCCCGGTACGGTCGCCGCTGAAACGATACTTCCGGCAGGATTATTGAGGGTCGTATTGGTCGCCGTTAAAGTTTCCTGATACGGCGGATTAACACCAATGTTTTGCTCAAAAGTTCCAACCAAAGTTTGTTCGTGATAGATCCCGTAGCCGAAGCGAACCGAAGTTGTTCCTTTACTAAACGGATCCCAGGCGACACCAAACCGCGGAGCGAAATTTAATTTCGAAACATCAATCACGTATTTGCCGTAAGGCGAAGCCGTCGGGTTGCAGTTAAATGCCGCCGGACCTGTGATGACATTCTGCGAATTAACGATAATACCGTTACACCAGTTTCCGTTGGGAACTCCCGCCACATTCAAAACACGATTGCCGTTTCCGGTAACCTGCGGTGCATTTGCCGGATTCCAAAGACTGGGATCAAAGTTGGAAAGATGTCCTTGTTTATCGTAGGGCGAACCGAAGAATGAATAACGAACGCCGTAATAAACCGTTAAATTGTTGCGAACACGCCATTCGTCCTGAGCAAAGGCTTCAAATGCCTTCTGACGTAAATCAGCCGTGTAATCGTAATGTGCCTGCGCGAACGTCGAGACATTACCGACCAGAAAGTTTGCCCAGCGCTGCAGATTTCCGGCAACAGTCGCCGTCAAAGCATTCGTCAAGATCGTGCCGTTCGGCAGCGGATAGTTTTGCGGGAAGGTTTGTCCGGTCGGAAGTGTTGCGCTGAATGCGCTGTAACTGCCTTCATTCAAAGCCAGATTACCCGAAGCCAGAGCATTTTCATTTTTTCGGTAAAGCGAATAGCTGAATCCGTATTTCGTCGAATGGCTTCCGAGAATCCAGGTCAAACTCGCGCTGTAGTTATGTTTATCGGAAAAGTTATCGTAGGGACCGAAGCTTGTTAATCCGGTAAAGCCGTTGCCGGTCAAAGTCGGCACGCGGTCTTTCGTATTAATGAACGGCAGATTAACCGGAACAGTCGTATTAGCCAGAGCGAGCGTTCCGATATTTTCACTCAAAATCGCGCCGTACGCATAATTGTAGCGACCTTCGACAATGACCTGCGGGCTAACTACATAAGTTGTTTGAATAGTATGTGTTCTACCCGGCGAATTCGTACTCGTCGTCGAAACTCCCGGTAAGCCCGAACCGCTCGAAAACAGCGCGTTAGCATCAATGGTCGGAATTTTGTCGTTTTGGAAACGATAATACATTGACCATTTGTCGTTAAAACTGTGGTCGATTTTTAAGATTTCCTGCCGAAAATCGGCGATGCCCGGAAGCGATGCGAGCAAAGCAAACGGGTTGTTGACCGATGCCGCGTTCGGAAGCGGCAGTTTGTTGTAAATGCCGTCCAGATAAGCGCGTGCCGCCGGATTGATCAAATTTGCCGGAATCGGTGTATTGGCAGGCAGAATATTCGCGCCCGTGCAGGTGCCGCTCGGGATCGGGTTGATACAAACCGGAATCGGGAAAATACCTCTTCGCAGATTTTCATCGGGAACACTCGTTGTTCCGGCAGCTGAAAAGCGTCGGTCTTTTCTTAATTCCTGTGAAAAGAAGAAAAACGTGCGGTCATAGCGTTTAAACCAGCTATCACCGGGATCGGCTTCGCCGAATCTCAAAAAATAGATCGGACCGCCGAGCGTCCAACCGTAATTGTTATAACGAAACGGCGGACGTTTTGCTTTGCCGTTATCGTCTCTGCCGAATTGCGGGGTCGTCACGGCATTATTCAAAAAGCTGTTGGCGTTGAAAGCTTCATTGCGGATAAATTCAAAAGCACTTCCGCTAAATCGTTTACCGCCCGAACGGGTGACAACGTTAACCTGACCGCCGCCGCTTCGTCCAGCCTCAGCCGGGTAAAGCGAACGCAGAACGCGAAATTCGCCGATCGAATCAAGGCTCGGATACGCCTGGATCGTAATGTTCGAGCCGCGGTCGGTGATGTCCGCGCCGTCAACCGTAAAAGTATTTTGACTGCTTCGCGCGCCATTTACCGAAATATTTACCGTGTTTGCCTGCCCGTCAGGATTGGTCGTACCGACATAAACCTGATCAGCCAAATCGTTTGAAACACCCGGGGCAAGCGTGACGAGCTGAACCCAGTTTCGATTATTGATCGGAATCTCACGAACCTGGTCGCCGTTGATCAAAGTTCCGTTGGTTGCCGATTGCAGATCAACTTGAACCGGATCGGCTTCAACCGTCACGACTTCTTCGATTTTTCCGGCTTCCAATGTAACGTCAACCGAATTTCTCTGCCCGACATCGAGCTTGACACCGGTTTGGACGGTTTTTTTGAAATTTGCCGCCGTCACCGTGATTTGATACAAACCCGGCGCAAGATTCGGGGCTGTAAATTCCCCGCTGTCATTGGTTGTTAAGGTTCGGACTGTAATATTGTCTTTTTGCGTGTCGGCAATGGTTACAGTTGCACCCGGAACCACCGCCCCTGAAGCATCACGCACACTTCCGACAATTGTGCCGGTGACTTCTTGTGCCGATGCCGAAAAACCTAAACTTAAAATCATTGCCGCAGCAATGATGAATAAATTTGCTGTCGAAAAGATTTGCCTTCTCATATTTTATTTTTTTCTTTCCTTTACAAAGATTTTGTAGAACTTAAAATTGCGAACAAACCATCAATTTTATTTAGGTTTTTGGAAAAATCTCCAAATTTTCGTTATGGCAGAATTCACGGTAAAAGCACGTAAAAACCTAAAAAACCGTTTATAATGTTAAATTTCTGAAAACTTTTGGGGAATCTATAAAAGGTTATAAACCTTAATTACCTATTTGTAAAGCAAAAACTGTGCACGACGCGCTTTGAAACTGTCTAAATTTTTCTGCCACGCTTTTTCGATTGTTTCCGGCTCGTCGCCGCGCTTCACCATCTCGAAAATTTCGCTGTTCACGAGCAGACGATTATACCTTTCGGTTTGCCAATCGTTCGGGAAAAGCTTCCGCAAAGCCGCCGCAATTTCAAGACCTGTCCGCACGGATTTAAATTTCGCGCGGTCAACGATTACGAGATTGATTCCGCTACAGTTTTCGTCCTTGAAAACCGATGCGTTCGGTTTGAATTTGACCGGGATGAAACGCACGCCGCCCAGATTTCTCGCGTTCAAGTAAGAAGCAAGCTTTTGCGCGTCGATCCACGGCGCGCCGACGATCTCAAACGGCGTGTCGGTTCCGCGCCCGACCGAAACGTTCGTTGTTTCGAGCAGTCCGATTCCCGGGTAAAGCGTCGCTTCCGTCAGCGAACGCATATTCGGCGAAGGATTTATCCAGGTTTGGGAGGTTTCGTCGAACCACTGCGCGCGCGACCAGTTTTCCATCTTGATGATCTTCAGATTTGCGCCGATTTTGCGTTCCGTGTTCATCATCATTCCGAGTTCACCAATCGTCAACCCGTAGCGCACCGGAATCGTATGCGCGGCGATGAACGAAAGTTTGTCTTCGTCCGCCAGCGAGCCTTCCACATCAACGCCATTGATCGGATTCGGACGGTCAAGTACATAGACGGGTTTGCCTGCTTTCGCGGCTTCTTCCAAAACATTCCGCAAAGTCGCCGTGTAAGTATAAAACCGCGCGCCGATGTCCTGAATGTCGTAAACCAGCGCGTCCAGATCCTTCAACTGCTCGGGTTTCGGGCGGCGCGTTTCGCCGTAAAGCGAGTAAACCGGCAGACCCGTTTTTTCGTCAACCGAATCTTTGATCCCCTCCTGGTCGAGCTCGCCGCGAATACCGTGCTCGGGCGAAAAAAGCGCGACGAGGTTCACGTTTTTGGCACCCTTCAAAACATCGATCGTCGGTTTTCCCGCCAGATTTCTGCCCGTTTGATTGGTCACCAGCCCGATTTTCAAACCTTCCAATTCCTTAAAGCCGTTTTTTTCCAAAACATCGATTCCGTTCAAAACCGTCGCGTTTTGCGGTTTGGTGTCGGTGTTGAGTTGGCTTTGCGACTTTAATAATTTGAATTTTTCAATTTGCGGCGCAACCTGCGACCAGTAAACATTTTCGGCTAACCGAAACGCTTCGACGGGCGTGTCCTCGACTGCCGAAGCCGTGACGGTCGCAACGCGTGCGCGAAGCGGCGAAACGTCGCCCTTACCGTCCGGATGAACGCGATTCGACATAAATACGACAAAGGTTTGCGATACACGGTCGATCCAAACGGAAGTTCCCGTAAAACCAGTGTGTCCGAACGATCCCAATGGAAAAAGCTCGCCTCGATTCGACGAAAACGCGGTGTTCATATCCCATCCGAGCCCGCGCGTCGCGCCGTCTTCCGAGACAACGATCGGCGCGGTCATCCGCGCGACGGTGTTTGAAGACAAAATGCGTTTGCCGTCCAGAATTCCGCCGTTCAGAAGCATCTGACAAAACCGCGCCAGATCGTCAGCCGTCGTAAAAAGTCCGGCGTGTCCGGCAACTCCGCCCATTCGATAAGATGTCGGGTCGTGAACCTGCCCGCGCAAAATCTGACTTCCCGTTTTTTCGTCGCCTTCAAACTGTGAACCAAGATAACTGTTTTGCCCTTTAATGTTTTCGGTCGGTGCGATCCGATTTAATGTTCTTGAATCGAGTTTCTTCGGTTCCTTATTCTTATCAAGCGCATTCGGCGAACGCCAAAACTCAACAAATTGTGAATCGCGCATTCCGAGTTCTTGAAACCAACCTGCCGAATAATCGTCAACGTTTATCTCATTCCATCCAATGACGTTTCCAACTGATTCCAACCTTTGAATTATTTCTGCAAGCACGATAAAACCGATGTCCGAATAAACGAATTTTGTTCCGGGCGCCGTGCGGAGTTTTTCCTTTTTGAGCGCCGCGAGCATTCCTTCGCGTCCCGTCCATTTTTCCCGTAAATCGAAATCGGGCGCGTAGCCGGAAACGTGCGTTAATAATTGCTGGATCGTTACTTTTTTCGCGTTTTCGTCCTCGATTTCGGGAATGAATTTGCCGATCGTGTCCGAAAGGCGCAGTTTTCCCTGTTCGACGAGAATCATCACGCTCGTCGTCGTCGCGACAACTT
>Ga0310813_10002344_pt1 | contig 11471 bp, 9 predicted proteins | sample YN3metagenome_FD_203086 | JGI IMG/M metagenome (GOLD analysis project Ga0310813, IMG submission 203086) | Soil microbial communities from experimental microcosm in Duke University, North Carolina, United States - YN3 | ecosystem: Engineered > Artificial ecosystem > Soil microcosm > Unclassified ... | reverse complement strand
CGGTCACGTTAAATGCACCGTTCGGCGCCAGTTCCACGCGCAGCATGTCGTAAATTCCTACGGATGACACAACAGCTCGGAATAAATCAGGGTGCTGCGTGATCATGGCGCCCATCAACAGCCCTCCGTTGCTTCCACCTTGAATCGCGAGCTTTGCCGGACGCGTGTAATTTTCTTTGATCAGGTACTCCGCCGCGGCCGCAAAATCGTCGAATACATTCTGCTTTTTCGTTAGGTTGCCAGCCTTGTGCCATTCTTCACCGAACTCGCCACCGCCTCGAATATTTGCCACCACATAAACGCCACCGCGGTCGAACCAGAGCCGCCGGGTAAAATCAAAGTTGGGCGACATGCTGATTCCGTAGCCGCCATATGCGTAGAGAAGTGTCGGGTTGTTTCCGTCTCGCGTTATTCCTTTTCGAGAAAGGATGTTCAGTGGAATTTTCGTGCCGTCTTTTGAGGTGGCGAACTCGCGTCGCACCTCAATATCAGCAAACGAGACAGGAGACGTGTTCTGCAGCGCCGTCTTCACCGGCTCGGTTTTTCCATTGAGACAATGAAACCACGCTGCCGGGTCGGTATAGCTCACGTCGCGGAACAGGAGCGACCCGTCTTCGAGCGCGAGCAATTCCTGCACAGCAGAGATTTGTGGCGTGGAGATCTTCGTCTCATTCTTGCCATTCAAATCGAAGCGCCGGATTTGCGATGGTCCTCCCAGCAGATCGGCGACATAAAGCGCATCTGTGCCTGGCACGATCTGCTCGATCACCGCTTCCCCGGAAGCGACAATTTCCGCAGCATTTTTTAATTCCGGGACATCGAGCGGCAAACGGAGAATTTTTCCGCGGGGCGCATCCGCGCGCGAAAGCAGATAGAGCGCATTGTCTCGGCCAATGAGGGCGACCTTTATCTGATCGCTGAATTGCGTGATCTGCTTCCAGCTTTGATTTGGGCCGAGCAAATAATGCGCGAATTCCCCACCGTCGCCATTGGCAACGGTCGCAAGAATGTATTTGCCGTCGCGCGAAGCTGCGAGCGTGATTTCTGCGATTCGCGGAAAGTCTTTGCCAATCGAATATTTGTCGTCTGTATCGGGCGTGCCGAGCTTATGAAAATAAATCTGCTGATAAAAATTCAGATCAGTATCCGGCCGCTCGCCTTTCCTGGGAAAACGCGTGTAAAAAACCCCGGTGCCATCGGCGTTCCAAGCCGCGCTGCCGCCTGCCGTGGGATATTGGACATGCGCAATCGTGTCCGACAGCGCTTTGCCTGTCGCAGTTTCGTAAAACTGAAGTGTGCCGTCTTCGCTGCCACCTTTGGAAAGTGACATGGCCACGTATTTGCCGTCCAACGACGGCACAAACCAGTCGATCGCAGTCGTGCCTTTCGTATCGAGGACGTTCGGATCGAGCACGACTTTTTCCGACTTGAGATCATCCGCCGATGCGAGCGTCACCAACAGCGGTTGTTGTTTCGGCGGCTGGAATTTCATCGCGAACAAAATCCCCGGGCGCGAGACGAGCGAGAAATAGTTCGGCGAAGTCTTGGCGTACCACTGTTGTAATTGTTTTTCAATCGCGGCTCGATCTGGAAAGCTATCGAGGTATTTACGTGTTCGCTGGTTCTGTGCGTCGGACCACGCCTTCACCTGCGAGTCCTCGTCCGATTCGAGCCACTGGTACGGATCTTCCACAGTTACGCCGTGGTATTCAGTAGTAATTGGCTTCTTTGGAGTGTCGGCCGCTTTCTCGGCCGAAGTAGCGTCATTGAGGGTAAAGACACCGGCGATCACGGTCGCAAACAGGAAAAAACTCGGTTTCATGCGGAGAAACAATACTCGCGGGCGTTGATCGCGAAAGATCTTGCTAGGGCTTGGCGGGCGCGGGTGACGCCTGCGAAGCCGCCACGTATTGTGGTTCCTTTACCTGTTTGCGAACGGCCGCGAACAACCTGCGAATCCCCGTCAGGCTTACGCGATTGTCGATGAACGCTGGCAAAGAGCCTCCGCTATCCGTGTAAAGGGAATATGTGGCAAGTGTTTTGGCGGATCCTTCAGGTTCAAGCCGCCAGCTTCCCTCGCAAATTTTGACGCGCATTACACCTTTCTTTTCCGGCGGGCCCAGTTCATTCGCAGGCGACCACCGGCTCGTATAGACGACACCGTCGGGTACAGGCAATGACTTCTTCGAAACGCGCAGTGTGTAATCGCGATCTGCACAAATCTTAGGCGACAGCCGCTGATATCCAATCATGGTGTCGCCATCTTGTTTGATGAGCCGGCATTCCGTCGTGAAAGGCATGAACTTTGGATAATTTTCGAAATCGTCGATCACAGCGCTTACAGCACGAGTCGGCGCGTCAATCGGGCCGACTGCTTTAAATTCTTTGTGCGGCGAACCTGGGTGTGGCCGGCTGTAGATTTCAAGATCTTTGTCATGAGCCACGATTTTCCAAGCCGTGTCTGCGTTGCCCGGGTTCTCGCCGGCGAACAGGGCGGGACAGCTTACAAAGACAAGCGACATCAGACCCGGAAAGACTCGCTGACGCACGTGCGATGATACACGGTTCCAGGCGCAAGCGCCACATAGTTGCAAGGTTTCGTCACGATGTGAATCTCGCGCGGGCCACAGAAATGTTTTGAATCTCCATGAAGTCTGCGTTCTCTGCGGTTAGTTGTTGGTTCTTGTATGGATCTTCAGTCCACGGTTCTGATCGTTGACGACGAGAAGCATACCCGCGAAGGCCTGCGGCGTTTGCTCGAGAACGACTACGACGTGTACATTGCCGCCGACATTCCTGGTGCGATGGACGTGCTGGAGCGCGAGCAGGTGGATGTGCTTTTAACTGACCTTCGCCTTGGCAACGAAGACGGAATGACCCTGATCGATCGCGCGCTGAAAATGGCGCGTCCGCCGATCTGCATCATGATGACTGCTTACGGCTCGGTCGATGTCGCAGTCGAAGCGATGAAACGTGGCGCTTACGATTTCGTCACCAAGCCGCTGAACCTCGACAAAGTGGAATTGCTTATCGCGCGCGCAGTGCAGAGCCGCAAAATAGAGCAGGAAAATCGCGCGCTGCGCGAACAGGTGGACGAGCGTTACGGGCTCGAAAATATCTGGGGGGATTCGCGGGCGTTGCATGACGTGCTGGACACAATTAAACAAGTCGCGCCGTCATCGGCCAATGTGTTGATCGAAGGCGAGAGCGGCACGGGGAAAGAATTAGCTGCGCATGCGATTCATAATTTGAGCCGGCGCAACAAAGCGAAATTTGTGGTTGTACATTGCGCGGCACTTTCGCCGCAGCTTCTCGAGAGCGAATTGTTCGGGCACGAGAAGGGCGCCTTCACTGGTGCGCATGAACGGCGGATCGGCCGGTTCGAACAGGCCAATGGCGGCACACTTTTTCTGGATGAGATCGGGGAGATCGATTCCAGCACGCAGGTCAAATTGCTCCGCGTCATGAGTGAAGATCGTGCGTTCGAGCGTGTCGGCGGCAACCAAACATTGCGTGCCGATGTGCGCCTGATTGCAGCGACGAACAAGAACCTCGAGCAACTCGTGCGCGAAGGAAAATTTCGCGACGACCTCTATTTTCGCCTCAACGTCGTTCGCATCGTGATGCCGCCGCTCCGCGAGCGAAAAGAAGACATCCCAATTCTCGTTCGCGGATTTCTGCGCCATTTCTGCAAGGAAAATCAAAAACCGCTGCTCGACCTCACGGCCGATGCGATGGACGCACTCCTTGGGTACGATTGGCCAGGGAACATCCGCGAGCTGCGCACCGCAATCGAGCACGGCGTCGTTATGGCGACCGGCAAACAAATTACATTGCGCGATCTGCCGGGGTCCCTGCGTGAACTGGCAACTGCAAAATTACCCGGCGGCGTTTCACCCACTGAGGCGTTCGGAGAAAAGAGCCGGCCGCTCGATCTTCACGAGACCGAAAAGAGATTAATCGCCCAGGCGCTTGCTGCGACTAACGGCAATGTCACCGCCGCGGCGAAAAAACTCGGAATCAGCCGTCGCACGCTTCACCGCAAAATTAACGAAATGAATGTTGCGAAAAAATCACCCGAAGATGTGGACGCCGCATAGAGGGCCTCGCCATCACGGGTAGCTTATCGCCACACCGGGCAACGGCCTCGGTAGCAGTTGATTTTGCGATTGCAAACTTTCGCGTTTACGAAGACCGCTTTGAGCGTTTCAATTAGCCGCGTGACCGAGCGCAAGAAAATTTTTGGCACAGACGGCGTGCGCGGCGTTGCAAACGTGGAGCCGGTGACGGCTGAGACCGCACTGAAACTCGGACGCGCTGCGGCGTACGTGTTCGCGCAAATGAATCCGCGGAGGACGCCAGATGGGGCACGCCCGAAAATCGTGCTCGGCAAAGACACGCGTCTTTCGGGTTACATGCTGGAAAACGCGCTCGTGGCCGGGATCACTTCGCTCGGAGTGGATGTGCTGGTGATTGGGCCGTTGCCTACGCCAGGCGTTGCGTACATCACGCGATCGCTGCGCGCAGATGCCGGCATCGTTCTTTCCGCTTCGCATAACGCGTATCAGGACAACGGCATCAAATTCTTCCGGCACGACGGTTACAAGCTGGATGATCAGATTGAGGAAAAAATCGAGAACCTCGTTTTCACCGGCGAAATTGATTCGATTCGTCCGACCGCGAATAATATTGGTCGAGCGACGCGAATTGACGACGCGCTGGGCCGTTACGTGGAATTCGCTAAGGCGAGTTTTCCCAAGGGAATGTCGCTCGAGGAAATGCGCGTCGCAGTGGATGTAGCAAACGGCGCGGCTTACAAATCCACGCCCTGCATTTTGCGCGAGCTAGGTGCGGAAGTTGCCATTGCGCACAATGAGCCGAATGGGATCAACATTAATGACGGCTGCGGCAGTATGCATCCGAAGGAAATTCAGCGCGTTGTCGAAGTCAGCGGCGCGGATGTGGGCATCAGTCACGACGGCGATGCTGACCGCGTTCTTCTTTGCGACGAAGACGGCGAGATTGTTGATGGCGACGAGATCCTCGCCATCGCGGCTTTGGATTTTTTGGAAACCGGACGGCTGGAGCAAAACACTGTCGTGGCAACGGTCATGAGCAACTTCGGCCTGGATGAAACGGTTGCAGCGCGTGGCGGCAAAGTCGTGCGAACAAAAGTGGGCGACCGTTATGTCATTGAAGAAATGGTGCGACAAAAACTGAATCTTGGTGGCGAACAAAGCGGTCACGTCATTTTTCGTGACTTCACCACGACCGGCGACGGAATCATTACCGCGCTCCAGATTTTACGTGTCATGCACAAGACCGGTCAGCCACTGAGCAAGCTCAAGTCGTGTTTGCAGAAGTACCCGCAGGCCCAGCGCAATTTGGCGGTGAAAGAAAAGCGCCCGCTGGCCGAATTGGATTCTGTGATGAAGTTGGTAACAGAGGCCGAAAAAGAGTTGTCCGGCAAAGGGCGTGTGCTCCTGCGTTATTCCGGCACCGAGCCAAAACTTCGTCTACTTATTGAAGGCCGCGAGTCAGAAATGATCGACAAGCAAGCAGACCGGATCGCCGATGCCATTCAAACCGCGATCGGAGCGTAATGGATATCGTCATGCCGAGCGAAGTCGAGGAATCCCGTTGCGAACGCGACAACCTGGCTCCGCGGCGTCCCTCGACTCCGCTTCGCCGCGCTCGGGATGACAATTAATATGAGCTTGGAAAAGGTTATCGAAGCCCTTCTTTTCAGCGCGCGAAAGCCGCTCTCGCTTCAGGAAATCACCGCGGCGATCAAAGGAGCCGAAACCGATGAAGCGAGTGAGACGCCTAACGAGTTTGCGCGCGTAAAAAATGCGGAAGTTGCAGCCGCACTCGAACAACTAAAGGTGGAATACATTCAGCAGAGTCGCGCGTTTCAACTGGTGGAAAAGGCAGAAGGCTGGCAACTGGCTACTGATCCTGCGTTTGCAAAGTGGGTCCGGCAGCTTTTCCCGGTGCCGAAGCCGTCGCGTCTGAGCGCGCCTGGTCTGGAAACGCTGGCGATTATTGCGTATCGCCAGCCTATAACTCGCGCGGATGTAGAAGCGGTGCGCGGCGTGAACATCGATGGCGTGCTGCAAACATTGATGGAGCGCGGTTTGGTGAAAATCGCCGGACGCGCCGAAATTCCGGGCCGACCGCTTCTTTACGAGACCACACAATTTTTCCTCGATCACTTCGGGCTGCGCAATCTCGACGAATTGCCAAACGCGGAAGAGTTGCGGACACGTAATTTGCCGGTGGCGCAAGCTGCAGCGCCAGCGGGTGATGGCGTCGAGCAAAGCTCATCGCCGTCGGCTACAACCGATCTGTAGCCGTCGCCTTGTTGGCGACGCGATTAGCGTATGAATGGCTTCTCATGGTCACGCTTCGCGCAGCGAAGCGGCTACAGCGGATTGTTGCTTGCCATATTTGCAATGTCGCCGTCTGCGTTCGCCGAAATCAACGCGTCCGATTGCGCGAACGCTGCAAAATACTCCGAGAGCAGGCGTGGCAGTGCGGTGCTGGTTATGCAAAATGGCAGCACAATTTTTGAGCATTACGCAAACGATGGATCTGCGAACAGACGATGGCCGATCTTTAGCGGGACAAAAACTTTTTGGGGAATTGCAGCGCTCGCGGCTGTCCAAGAGGGCCTGTTTAGGCTCGACGATCCAGTGTCGGACACGATCACCGAATGGAAAAGTGATCCGCGGAAATCACAGATCACGATTCGGCAATTGCTCAGTCAAACCGACGGTATTGAGGGCGCGTCGCATCTTCAGCGGCCTTCGATTCGCGATCGAAACGACATGGCGATTGCATTGCCGAGTGTCGCTGAACCTGGTTCGGCTTTTGTCTATGGCCCAAGTCACCTCCAGATTTTTTCCGAACTGCTGCGCCGAAAAATCAGAGCGCGCAACGTTATTAGTTACTTCGAAACGCACGTGTCGAACCGGCTTGGATTGCACGATCTCCAATACAAAAAAGACGCGCACGGTAACCCGCTTCCTGCGACAGGCTTTGAATTAACTGCACGTGAATGGGCGCGACTGGGTGAGCTTGTAATTGGAAGCGGCAATTACCATCGGCGCCAAATTGTGCGCCCGAGTGTGTTGCGAGAAGCGTTTGTTGGTTCGCAGGTGAATCCGGCGTACGGGCTCACGTTCTGGTTGAACCGGCAGGCTCCGAACGGACGCGAAGCCGATATGGAACGAATGCTCGATCTGCCGTGGCAAAATGCGCACTGGTCCGGCGTTTGCATCTGTAAGGATGCGCCCGCAGACATGGTGGTGGCGCTTGGATCGCATTACCAACGCCTGTTCATCATTCCCTCGATCAACGCGGTTATTGTCCGCCAGGGATCGAGCGGAAATTTTTCGGACGCCCACTTTTTGCGGCTAGTGCTCGGGCGATCTTCGAAATTTTAATGCCAACTGTCATTCCGCGGGAAGTCGAGGAATCCCGTTGCAATAGCTTAGTTCTGCCACGAGGTCCCTCCACTGCGTTTTGCCGCGCCTCGCGATGACAACCACGGTGATGTTTGACTTGCTTGTTAGTCTGGCAAACGATCAGACGTCGTGAGAGATCATTCACAGGATGAGCAGGCGCTCATGAAGATTCAGCACGCAAGGGAAACGAAGATCTTCTCGGCGGAAGATACGTGTCGGCCGACACATTTGTGAATCAGAGGCATCAATGGAAGATCATTGCTTCGCAAATCAGTCCGGTCTTGGAAAAATGATCACTCACAGTTAGACATAATCATCATGAATAAATTCGCGCTCGGTTGCGGCGTTTTAATCGCCATTCTACTTGTCGTCGTCGTCGTCGCTGCCATTGCAATTGGAGGCAGCTACAATCGTCTTGTCCGCTTGCAACAGGCTGTCGATCAGAGCTGGGCGCAGGTGCAAAATGTTTATCAGCGTCGCGCCGATTTGATCCCCAATCTCGTGAACACGGTGTCAGGCGCAGCGAATTTCGAGAAATCAACGCTTGTTGAAGTGACAAATGCGCGCGCCAGTGTCGGTCGTGTCCAAATGCAACTCGATCCGAATAAAGCACCGACCGACGCGGCACAATTGCAGCAGTTTCAAGCCGCACAGGGCCAGTTGAGCACCGCCCTCTCGCGTTTGCTTCTGGTTTCGGAGCGCTATCCGGATTTAAAAGCGAACCAGAACTTCCTCAGTCTACAGGCGCAGTTGGAAGGCACGGAGAACCGAATCTCCGTCGAGCGCGGCAACTTCAACAACACCGTGCAGGAGTACAACGTGGCGGTGCGGAGTTTCCCGACGAACTTGATTGCGGGCATGCTCGGGTTTCCGCCGAGACCGTTCTTCACTGCGCAACCGGGTGCGGAAAAGCCGCCGCCTGTTCAATTCAATTTCAACTCGCCCGCTCCAGCGGCGCCCGCGACCACGCCGTAAGTGGTACGCGAATGGTCGCGCACCAACAGCGCAGTGCGAATTCTGGGGAGCGCACGCAGCTCGCGTGCTGGTTTTGGCGGCTGGCCAAAACAATCTTCGGAGTCTTCAGAGTTCACGAAAGCGGGCGGCTTTCACCAGCACGCGAGCCGCGTGCGCTCCCCACAATGCTACGTTACGCAGTTGTCGGAGTTTACGTTGTCCTTCTCTCGCACGCCTGGGCCGCGGAAGTTATTCCGCCCAAGCCAAACGGTTATTTCAACGATTACGCTGACGTTGTGTCGAAAGATGCCGCGTATCGGTTTAACGAGCAGCTAGCTCAATTCGAGCGAGAAACGTCCGACCAGGTGGTGGTCGCGGTTTTTCCCAAAATGCAGAGCGACTCGGATATCGCGGATTACACGCAGCGCGTGGCGCAGTCCTGGGGCGTGGGGCAAAAGGAGCGGCGCAACGGTGTGGTGCTCTTTGTATTCGTCCAGGACCGCAAGATGTTTATCCAGGTCGGCTACGGCTTGGAAGGCGCGCTGCCGGACGCGACGGCATTCGACATCACGGAACGCCACATCAAGCCACTATTTCGTACTGGCAATTACGAGGCCGGGCTTGCGACAGGAATCGATCTGATCTGCAAAGCGATCCGCGGGGAGTACAAAGGCTCGGGAAAAACGGTAGCCGAAGGCAAGGGTGGCGGTGGCGTTATCGGTCTGTTGCCCTTTATCATTTTTATCATCGTGTTAATCATCATCTCGCGAGTATTCCGAAAATTGGGCGGTTACGGCTATTCGTCGCGAACAGGTGGACCGGTGTTCATCCCTGGCGGCGGAGGATGGTCGTCCGGTGGCGGCAGTGGGGGGGGAGGATTCAGCGGGTTCGGCGGTGGCGGCGGCAGTTTCGGTGGAGGCGGCGCGGGCTCGAGCTGGTGATCAAATGCGAACGCGAGAATTCCTCAGCAAACTCGATCATGAGCGAATCATCCAGGCGATTCACGAAGCTGAATCGAAAACGTCGGGTGAGGTCCGCGTTTTGATCGAGCGCGGCAAATTAAAAACTGATCCTCTCCAAACCGCACAGAGGAGATTTCAGCGGCTCAGTATGCACAAGACGCGACAACGTAATGCAGTGCTCATTTTTCTTGCCCCGCGTGTTCACAAATTTGCGGTTGTTGGGGACAATGCGATTCATGAAAAATGCGGCGGTGAGTTCTGGGACCGCGTGGTGGAAAGAATGCGGACTCATTTTCAAAATGAAAAGTTCAGTGATGCGTTGATAGAAGCGATCAAAGAAATCGGGAGCGTACTAGCGAGGCATTTTCCGAAGACGGTGAGCGACACAAATGAACTGCCGGATGACGTGATCGAAAGCTAACGGTTTCATTAACACCTGCCTTCAGGCGGCACACCGGCTTTTCCCACCGGTCTGAAGACCGGTGGTAATGAAACTCGATGTAGTGAACAGAAGCCAAACGGCTGCTTGCAAATGGGCGGATCCGCGCTTTATTCAGCCCTTCGCAGCGAGTTTTGAAATTACGCCGTTGGTCCCTGGGTCTCCGTCGCTGGATGTGAGATCGCGCTCGCCAGGGGAAACCCGGCGATAGAAGCCATCAGATTTAGATCGTGATTCCGATTGTTAAGGGAGTCGCCCAGGCGTCTTTCTCATCTCAAATCGTAAATCGGCGATCGTTAATCTGAAATTAATATATGCCTATCCGTTACGGTCGTTTTGAAATGCCGAAAACTCTCACTAAAGACGAGAGCACGGCCACAGATACCTATGCGAAGTTCATCGCGGAGCCGTTTGAAGCCGGCTACGGTCACACCGTTGGAAACTCCCTTCGACGTGTCCTGCTTTCCTCACTTGAAGGCGCAGCGATCACCGCGGTAAAAATTGCTGGTGCGCAGCACGAGTTCGCCACGCTGCCCGGCGTGGTTGAGGACTTAACCGACATCGTCCTCAATCTGAAAAAAGTGAAATTCAAACTGGACGGTCAGGACCACGAGCCCAAGAAACTATCGCTCGTCGTAAACAAAGAAGGTGAGGTGACCGCCGGCGACATTCAGACGATTCAGGGCTTTGAAGTCCTAAATCCGAAGCAACTGATTTGCACCCTTGATCGAAAACACAAATTCGATGCAGAACTTGAGGTGCGCGTTGGCCGTGGATTTGCCACGGGCGAAGAAAACAAGCGCGCCGATCAACCGATTGGCCTCATTCCTATCGATTCCATTTTTTCACCCGTCACGCGAGTGAAGTACGCCGTGGAAAATACTCGCGTCGGGCAACGCACCGATTATGACAAACTCATTCTCGAAATGTGGACCGACGGCCGACTGACTCCAGATGACGCGCTGCTCCAGGCTTCTGCGATTCTGCGGCATCACCTCGACGTCTTTGTCCATTACAACGAGGAAGTGATCGAATTCGATCAGACGCCAGCTGGCGTGAGCGAAGAAAACATCAAGCTGAAGAAGCTACTCAACATGAGTGTGAACGAGATCGAGCTGAGCGTGCGTGCCGCGAACTGCTTGAACAATGCGAACATCACCACAGTCGGGCAGCTTGCCCAGAAGACTGAGGCTGAAATGCTGAAGTATCGTAATTTCGGCAAAAAATCGCTCAATGAGATCAAGGATAAACTGCAACATCTCGGGTTGGGTCTGGGGCAGAAGTTCGAGCCGGGCTTGATCGATTTACCGATCAGCGCCGCCGATGGCGCGGCGGCAGCGCCCGCACCTGCTGCTGGCGAAGAGTAAACGTCTGTGCGAAGATCGCGTTTCGTCGCATATGAGACATCAAAAGAAGACAGTGAAGCTGGGGCGCACCGCGGATCACCGCCGGGCGTTACTTGCCAATCAGGTCTGTGCGTTAATCGCTCATCAACGGATCAAAACGACTTTGGCGAAAGCCAAAGCGGTTCGTCCTCTCGCTGAACGGATGGTGACCCTCGGTAAGAACGGCTCGATTCACGCGCGTCGCAGGGCACTGGCGGTGTTACGGCAGAAGGACATCGTGAAAAAATTGTTCGACGACATT
>Ga0310813_10002343_pt1 | contig 11472 bp, 11 predicted proteins | sample YN3metagenome_FD_203086 | JGI IMG/M metagenome (GOLD analysis project Ga0310813, IMG submission 203086) | Soil microbial communities from experimental microcosm in Duke University, North Carolina, United States - YN3 | ecosystem: Engineered > Artificial ecosystem > Soil microcosm > Unclassified... | reverse complement strand
CGCGCTGCGCGCCGAGAGCGCTCGCGCGCTGACCGGCATGGCGTTCGAGGGCTACGCGATCGGCGGACTCGCTGTCGGCGAGCCGCAGGAGGTGATGCTCAAGATCGTTGCCGAGACGGCGCCGGCTTTGCCGGCGGACCGCCCGCGCTATCTCATGGGCGTGGGCACGCCGCACGATCTCATGGAGGCCGTGAAACGCGGCATCGACATGTTCGACTGCGTGCTGCCGACGCGCAACGGCCGCCACGGCATGGCCTTCACCCGCTTCGGCCCAATCAACCTGGCCAATGCGCGCCACGCAAACGACCCACGGCCGCTTGATGAAGAGAGCGCGCACCCGGCGGCGCGCACCTACTCGCGCGCCTATCTGAATCACCTGACCAAGGCCAACGAGATTTTGGGTGCGGTGCTGCTCTCGACCATCAATCTTGCGTACTACCAGGCATTGATGGCGGGCATGCGCGACGCGATTGCGGCCGGGCGCTTTGCCGATTTTCAGGCCGCAACCGAGTCCGGCTGGGCGCGGGGCGATTTGCCTCCGCTCTGAGGGTTGTCTCGTGGGTTCCGCTTCGCTAAAGCCAGCCCATGAACGTGCATGCCTTCCTCTCACATCGTCGCAAGCCACGATTCAAGCTTCCGCCCGGCAACTGCGACGCGCATTGCCACGTCTTCGGGCCGGCCGCGAGATTTCCTTATGCGCCGAACCGGCGTTACACGCCGGAGGATGCGCCGAAGGAAATGCTTGCGGCGTTGCATGCGCATCTCGGCATCGAACGCGCGGTCATCGTGCAGGCGAGCTGCCATGGCACGGACAATGCGGCGATGCTCGACTGCATCGCGTCCGATCCCAGGCGATATCGCGGCGTCGCGATCGTCAACGATAGTTTCACCGACACAGACCTCGACAAACTCGATGCCGGCGGCGTGCGCGGCGTTCGTTTCAATTTTGTGAAGCATCTCGGCGGAGCCCCCGACATCGCTGTGTTCAACCGCGTCATCGACCGCATCAAGGGTCGCGGCTGGCACGTGGTTCTGCACGTCGATGCGCCCGACATCATTCCGTTGTCGGACATGATGCGGAAACTGCCGCTGCCGTTCATCGTCGATCATATGGGCCGGGTGCCTTCTGCCGCCGGTGTCGATCAGCCGCCGCTGCGTGCGCTGATCGAGCTTTCGCGCCTGGAAAAATGCTGGATCAAGGTCTGCGGCTCGGAGCGGATTTCCATGCCGCCTTATTCCGCGGCCGTGCCGATCGCTCATGCGCTGGTCGAGGCTGCGCCCGATCGGGTGCTGTGGGGCACGGATTTTCCGCACCCGAACGCGACACACGAGGCCGACGAGGGCGATCTGGTCGATCTGGTGCCGCAATTCGCGCCCGATGCGCTGGCGCAGAAACGCCTGCTGGTAGACAATCCGGCACGGCTTTATGGTTTTGCATCATAAGAACAAAGACTGTGGAGGAGACGCACATGACCAAGGGGATATTCGGGGCGACCCGACGCTGTGCTGTTCTGGCCGTCGCGGCGCTGATGCTTGCGCCGTTGAGCGGAGCCAGGGCGGCCTGGCCGGAAAAGCCGATCAAAATCGTCCTGCCGTTCGGCGCCGGCGGCGTTGCTGACGTCACCGCGCGCATCATGGCCGAAAAACTCAGCCAGAAATTCGGTCAGCGCGTCGTCATCGAGAACATGCCCGGGCCGGGTGGAATTAACGCCGCGCGCGCCGTGATCACTGCGCCGCCGGACGGTTACACGATGGCGCTGGTGACGAACGGCACGGCGATCAGCGTCGCGGCTTTCAAGAGCCTGCCATTCGACCCGGTCAAGGATTTCGAACCGGTATCGATGGTCGGAACCTTCGATCTCGTCTTTGTCGCCAACAGCGAGTCCGAGTACAAGACGCTGGGCGACTTCATCAAGGCGGCAAAGGCGCAGCCAGGAAAGCTCAACATCGGCACGATCGCGGTCGGCGGCACGCAGAATCTTGGCGCCGAGCTGTTCAAGTCGATGGCTGGTCTCAATGTGCAGATCGTCCCCTACAAGAATTCACCCGACATCGTGGTGGCGCTTCTGCGTAACGACGTTCAGATGCAGGTTGACTTTCCGCCCGCGGTGCAGGGGCAGGTTAATGACGGCAAGATCCGCATGCTGGCGACATCGAGCCCGCAACCTTCGCCGCTGCCGACACTCAAAGGCGTGCCGACGGTCAACCAGGCCGGCGTGAAGGGCTTCGAAGTAGTCTCCTGGAACGCCATTGGCGTGCCGAAGGGGACGCCAAAAGAAGTGATCACGACCATGAACAAGGCGATGCATGAGGTGCTCGCCATGGCGGACGTCAAGGAGCAGTTCGCTCAGGTTGGCGTGGTTGCGCATGCAAGTTCGCCGGACGAGATGATGAGCAGGCTCACCAGCGACATCAAGAAATGGAATGACGTGATCGACAAGGCGGGTATTCCGCGAAAGTAAGATTTATCCTGGTCATTCCGGGGCGCCGCGCATCGGCGAGCCCGGAATCCAGAAACAATCGTCGACTGTGTGTCTAAATTCCAGGTTCGCGCCTTAAGCGCGCCCCGGAATGACGAAAGTGAAAGCGGCATGACAAAAACAAAAAAACCCACAGTCGCGGTTGTCGGCGCCGGAATGGGTGGACTGGCGGTCGCCGCAACGTTGCGGCGCGTTGGTATCGACGTGCAGGTCTACGAGCAGGCGGCACGCTTTGCACGTATCGGCGCCGGCATCCAGATGATGCCAAATTCGATGAAGGTCCTGCGCGGCATCGGCGTCGAGGACCGGCTGCGCGCGACCTCGTTCGCGCCCTATTCGCATCTCAACCGCATTGCGGGTACCGGCGAGGTGACACGCGAGTTGCCGATGCCGGAAAGTCTCTACAATGCGCCTTATCTGTGCATGCACCGCGCCGACCTGCACGATGCGCTTGCGTCGGTCGTGCCGTCCGAGATCATCCATCTCGACAAGAAACTTGTCGGACTCGATCAGGTCGGCGGGCGGGTGACGCTGCGCTTCGAGGACGGCAGCACGGCGAGCGCCGATGCGGTTGTCGGCGCCGATGGCGTGCATTCGGTCGTGCGCGACATCGTCGTGGGGCCCGACGCACCGATTCACAAAGGCCGGATCGCCTACCGCGCCGTCTTTCCGTCAAAGCTGATGGGCGGCTTCGATATTGGCCCGTCACGCACCAAATGGTGGGGCACCGACCGTCACATCGTCATCTATTACACCAACAAAGCGAGGAGCGAAGTCTACTTCGTCACCAGCGTGCCGGAGCCTGCCGAATGGCTGACGCGTGAATCTTGGTCGGCCAAAGGCGACGTCAAGGAATTGCGCGCCGCCTATGAGGGCTTTCACCAGGACGTCCGCAACGTGCTCAATGCCTGCCCGGACTGCCACAAGTGGGCGATCCTCGAGCGCGAGCCGTTGCGGCGCTGGAGTGACGGACGGGTGGTGCTGCTCGGTGACTCGGCGCATCCGATGACGCCGTACATGGCGCAGGGCGCGGCGACCTCGATTGAGGATGCCGCCGTTCTTGCGCGTTGCCTCGATGCGGTGAACGGCGAAGACATTGAAGGCGCGTTCAAGCGCTACGAGGCGCATCGCAAGCCGCGCACATCGGTGGTTCAGGCAATATCGAGCGCCAATACCTGGATGCGCGAGGGCGACGGCGATACCAGCTGGCTTTATGGATACGATGCCTGGAATGCCGATCTCGACCAGCCAGCATCCAATCCGCAGATGAAGGCGGCGTGATGGTCATTTCGGGACGCGCATAAGCTATGGCGCGGACCCGGAATCCAGAGACAAGTTCACGGCCCGCGTTGGTTCTGGATTCCGGGTTGCCTCGTTTCACTCGGCCCCCGGAATGACGCGGTGCCCTACGGCCCGCCATAGAGCCAGGCAATGCCCTCGTAGCTTTCTTCCGGCGTGCGCGGTGACAGCGCCATCTCGCGCAGCTCGGCGACGACGCCGCGCGCGTGATAGACCTCGCCATAGACGCGCGCCATGATCTGCGTGCGCCCGGTGCGCAAATAACGTTCCTGCTGGTAGGCCTGGAAGGCGGCCGCCGGATCGTCAGGCGAGGCCGCGACCTTGTCGGCGAGAATGATTGCATCCTCGGTCGCCATGCAGGCGCCCTGCGCGAGATATTGCAGCATCGGGTGCGCGGCATCGCCGACCAAAGTGACGCGACCTTTCGACCAGTTCTTTACCGGCTCGCGGTCGCAGAGAACCCACATGCGCCAGGTCTCGATCCGCTCGAGCATGCGCAGCACCTGCGGCACCTGCATCTTGAAGTGCTGCCACAACACGTCCTTGCTGCCTTCGGCGTTCCATCCTTCCTCGTAGTGATCGGAGTGGAAGACCGCGACGAGGTTGTAGAGCTCGCCGCGCCGCAGCGGATAATGCACGAAGTGCGTGCGCGGGCCGGCCCAGAGCACGACGTCGGGCCGCCAGAGATCCTTCGGCACGTCTTCACGCTTGAGCACGCCGCGATAGGCGATATGCCCGGAGACGCGCGGCTTGCCGTCGCCGACCACCTCCTCGCGGATTTTCGACCACATGCCGTCGCAGCCTATCAATGCCCGCCCTTCGACTGTTTCGCCATTGTTGAGCGTGACGCTGACGCCGTCGCCGTGATCCCTGTAGGCGTCAACGCGCCGGCTCGTCTCCAGCGTAATCAGGTTGCTGCCCTGGCACGCCCTGAGAAAGGCGCTGTGGATGTCGGCCCGATGGGTCACCGCGTAGGGCTGGCCGAACCGTTTGAAAAAAGCATCCCCCAGAGGGATATTTGTGATGAGCTTGCCAGTGAGGGCATCGCGCATTTCCTGCGCAGGGGGACGGTGCGCGTCGGCCAGGATGGCATCCTTCAGACCGACCTTTTCAAGCACGCGAAAAATATTTGGCCCCAGCTGGATGCCGGCGCCCACCTCGCGGAACTCGGGTGATTGCTCGAAAAGGCGGACCGGAAATCCCTTGTGGGCAAGCGCGTAGGCCGTAATCAGGCCGCCGATGCCGCCGCCGGAAATGAGGAAGGGGGCGGAGCCATTCGTACGGGCCATAGCGTCACCTCAATCACGAACACAAGAGAGGCCGACCATAAAACCGGAATTGGCCCGACGCAAAGCATGCCGGGCATGAAAACAAGACCCGCCTGCGCGGGGCAGGCGGGTTCTGGCGACGAATTTGCGTCGGCTACTTGGTGACTTGACCGCGAATTTCCCCGGCCTTGTTGGCGGCCGTGTGAATGTTCACGTACCACTTTCCGGCCATCAAATCCTCGGCCTGGGCGTCGGTCAGCGTTGCCGAGCCTTCGAACGAACCCTTGTCGGCGCCGGCAATCGGCACCACGACGGCGCCGTTCTTTCCAGATTCAGCGGAATGAAAATGCGCGGCCGTTGCGGGCCCGGACAGGCCGGTCACGCTGCCCTTCCAGGACAGCTGCTTGCTCGCCGTATCAAAAGTGGCGGTTACGGAGCCGCTGCCTTTGCTGTCGACCGGCGGGACTTCATTCGAGGACTTCAGGTCGGCCTTCAGATTGATCGAGGCGGCGAATGCGGGCGCGGAGAGCAGAACCACAGAGGCGCAGGCGAGGGCGGCCAGGCCTGGCCGTACAAATGTCGTCATCATAAAGGCTCCTCCCTAGGAATGCGGAAAACGCATCACACAGAAGGAACACTCTATATCCGGGTCTATTCCGGCAGGAAATCTTCAATGCGACGAGAGCTCAATCGACGTGCTCGAGAGTCCGCCACAGGAGTCGCACTCCCAGTGGTGCCGAATCTCGCCCCCTTCGACGAATTCCGAGGAGACTGGCGCGACCATTACCTCACCGCAGTCGGGGCAACGAACTGGAGCCGCAAAGGCGCGGATGGCGGAGAGCTTCGCCCGATATTCATGAAGCTGCATGTCACGGTCTCCTGGGTCTTCTCCCCGATCCATGCCCCTTCGTAGAGACGCATCGTGGCAAGGGCGCGACGCTTTGATGAAACTGTGGTGGCCAGATCGATAAAGTTTTACGACAGAAAAAACGCGTCACGCGGCTATTTTGCCGCGGTTGCTTACACGAACAAAGGCATTTGCCGCGCGACGCGTAACAGCGGGTGCACGCACGCGGAAAAATTTTCGACGATTTTACGAGGACGGCGCCTGAATTGATGCGCCGCACCTAACTCGAAGGGGCTAGGCGCGCGCGGGATTGAGCCAGCGCGCATTAAATTCAAGCATGGCCTGCTCGCGACTTACCGCATAGCCCTGATTTTGACTGGTCTCGGGGCGCGCCGTGATCGTCCAGAACCAGGGCCGGCCTTCCGGCGCTTGCGGCATCAGCGTGATACGCCCGATCAGTTGCCTGCCCTCGAAGACGTCATAGTCGTCCGACGACCATTCGCCATCACGATTTCGCGAGGCGCGTACAAGTGTCAGCGAGTCTGCCATAGGCGGTACGGACCAGGATGTATTCGGGCGACCATAGCCAGTATCGCGCTACGGCGCGACCGGCGGTCGCGCCTGGATGGACAAGAGACAGCAGGCCGCTATCATCTTGCGGTCCGAAATTCGGTCGGTTGCGAAATGAATAAAATAATCGCCTGCATCGTGCTCGCAGCGGCGTTCGGTTTTTCGTTTACCTTTTCGTTTACGAATGCAAAGGCGATGCCGCTCGCCCCGATCGGGACCGAGCATGCGGGACCGGCGATTCCGGTTGCGGACGGGTGCGGCTTCAACCGGTACCGGGACGCGCGGGGAATATGCCGCAAGAAATACGTCATCACCCGCCATCCGGGGCGACGGCCTTTCTACACCGGGTGTGGCGGCCTCAATTCCCACCGTGTGTGCAATTTATACGGCCAGTGCTGGATGGTCTGCGATTGATACGAAGCTCACTACCGGCCAGCCTGATCCTGATTGAGTCCGGGGCCACGACCGTGCCTTGATTTAGGATGATTCGCGTTCCTAAGTGGCGCAAGCAAGGCCGAAAGCGCAGGGTGTCTCGGGTGCAAATTGTTTCCTTCGTGGGCGCGGTGATTATCTCCGGCTGCGTCCTCTGTGCGGCGACCGTCGCAGGCGGTTCGGCCAACGCGCAGACGAAACCCGCGGCGATCACCGCACCAACCGCATCGCCCCCCGCCGCAACCGCGCTTCCGCGCGGGCGCGTTTACCTGTTCCGCGGGGCACTGGGTCTGATCTTCTCGCGGGGGATGGACAAGCTGGCCAAACGTATTGAAGAGGCCGGTGTGACAGTGGACGTCAATGAATTTACGGTTTGCTCCTACGTTGCGGAGCGGGCCATTCGTGAGTACCGCCAGGATCCCGCGCCCATCACCCTTATCGGACACTCGATGGGTGGCTTCTGCGCGCTCCAGTTTGCGGAAAAGCTGCAAGCCGAAAACATTCCGGTCAGCCTGATCGTCACGATCGACCCTGCTCACCTGATGCCGAAATTGCCGATGAACGTCGAGCGTTACATGAACATCTTCCTGGCGCGCGACGTCCTGGGCGGCGGCGACGTCGTGCCCGAGAAAGGCTATCTGGGACACTTTGCAAGCTTCGATCTCTCGAAGCTCAAGGGAGTTCTGCATATCAATATCGAAAAGATGGACATCATCCATACGCAATTGCTCACCAAGATCCTGCAGATCCCCGAGACGCCGGCCAAGCTCGAAGGCGAGGGCGTGCCCATCCGCTATGTTGTCCCGCCCGATGCCGCGGTCGATTTGTGGGACAGCGGCATGCCGGCTGTTGTCAGGGCTGGCGACACGCTTGAGACGGTTGCGATGAATTACCGCGTGCCTCTCTGGGCGCTCACGCAGATCAATCAGATTCCGGAAGGCGCCGCGCTTGTCTCGAACCAGCGCGTCATTGTCCCGCGCCATCTCATTCCGCTCGCTGCGGTGACCGGGCAGTCACCGTCCAACGGCAAGCGTTCGGCTCCGCCGGCAAACTAAATGAAAGTGCCGGAGTGGCACGTTCGAAAGAATGTCACTTCTGTCCTGAAGGCCGTTCGCGATTAGCCTATCGCCCCAGGGACCGACGCGGTTGGCAAAGGCCAATCACCACTACCTATTCGACGGGAGAACTCACCGTGCCTGCCGGCGATCCATTCGCATCCGGCTGAGCTTTGAAAGGCGGCGGGACGCCGATTCTTTGCGACACTGGCAGCGACTTCGATTCAAGCTGGCTGCTCACCAAGACCAAACCCGTAAAAAGAAGAATTCCCACGACCAGGAAATAGGCAAGAAGAGGCATTCGCATTGATTGCTCCAAACGAGATGCGAACTCGCTAGATTTATTTGCCCGAAGGCGCAAGGCGGTCCGACCATTAATCTTAAATGCGCAACCGCCAACGGCCGCATTTCTGAGCATTTGGGGCTTGTTGCAGCCGGACGCAGACCAGCCCTTCGCCAGCCGCATGCGGTCACGCGTGACTCGCTATCCGCTTTTGGGCGCAAAGCGAACCGCGACGACAGTCGTCTCACATTAAATACAGGGTCAGGCCGATCAAAACAGCCGCCGTGATCACGCTTCCAACGGCAAACAGCAACTCACCACCGGTAATCATTCGCACCTGTCTCTGTCTGAAGGGAACCCTTTTGCGGATCGATCACGTACTTATAAGGACATCGCCAATGTCCAAGCATTGAGCTACGTCAACTCTGATTATTTTTTCGGCGGGAACCTAACGGGTACCAGCCCTGAACGGCGCCACGGCTGTCGACCATGCGGTGCGGCCTAAAACTTACTTGCAAATCTTGCAGCTAAACTCGCATCGGCCAAACACCAAATGATTGAGCCATTCGATAGCAGTTGTCTTGGCCGCACTGTGGCTTAATAGCGCGCCGAGCGAGCCCCACGTTTCCTTCCCAATCCGAACGCGCTTGCCTGGCACTTACGACTTGCCCAGCTCGCGCTCGACATCAGCGGCCCTCGGCCCGGCTTTTTGAACGGCCGCTGCCAATTGTTCTCTCGACACGCCAAACTTTCTTGACCAATAGCCAAGTTCATAAGTTTCGTGCACGTCTATACGCCGACGATCGTCAGCTTTTTTCGTTTTGTTGTCCGCCATGGGAACCTCTCTGGAAAAAAGGAAAGGGGCCCGATACGCAAACGGATCTGACCCCTTTTGGGCCGCTGCTCCCCTGGAGGGGTCAAAGCAACGGTCCTGGCTCTTCAACCGTCGACTGCGAATGCAGTTCCAGTAAGAGGGCGATGAAACACAGAGGACGCCAATACGTTGAAGATTGTCGTTGGGACAAGCAGCTATTTAGTTCCGACTACCATCAGTTTGCGCTGGCTCCGACAATGCAACAACGCGAAGACACCGAAGCCAATCTGCTTGCGCTAGCAAAACGGCTGCAGTTTTCTGTCGAAAAAGTTGGAGATCGTTTTACGCTGAGGCGGACCGCTGACGTTGAACGACCGATATGCGAAAGCGGCCTCACACTCGCTCAGGCCGAAGAATTTCTAGAAACATGGAAGCTGCGTGGGCTGCATGGGGGCTGACTTCACGAAGTCAAGCTGTAATCAGGTCGCCGGAAAGCTCGGAAGCAAACTCCTCAGCGGTTTTGTACTCCAGAATGCGCCACACGATGATGCATGCGGAAAGTCGAGCTCGGCACAACATAGCGCCGATATATTTGGCAAAAAGCTGATTTTAGTTTCCACCGGCCCGAAGAGTTCCGACTGACAATCTTTGGAACGTCTGAAGCAACCAAACAATTGATTGATGGAAGCTACTTTTGTTGGAGGCGTATCATGCAAGGAACATTGAAAAAGACAACTATCGCAATTGCGGCGTCAGTCGCAATTATTGGCGCTGGCCTAACAGTTTCGCCGACAGCGCATGCTAGAGGGGGCCACGGTGGCGGCGGCCATTGGCACGGTGGACATCATGGTGGTGGCGGTTGGGGCTGGGGTGGATTTGGTGTCGGCGTAGGAACGGGATTGCTGCTTGGCGCTGCCACTTACCCGTATTATGGCGGTTATGGCTACGGCCCTGGCTATGGGTATTACGACGATCCATACGCTTACGATTACGGCTACGCCGATTATGGCTACAGCGGCTGCACCATTAGGCGTCGGTGGGTTTCAGATGGCTACGGTCACCGTGTCTGGCGGCGCGTGCGGGTCTGCTACTAAAAATATTGATTTCGACCCAAAGAGAGGCTGCTAGGGACATCCCCGGCAGCCTCACCGGAACTAGTCTGAAATCATCACCTGAGTGCTGCCGCACGCAGCAAACCGCGTGGTCTTTCCGCAGTCTTTGCACTCGAAAGTACGTATCTCGGCTAAGCCCATTTCGACCTGCGACCGGTCGGTAAGATTAGCTGCCGATCCGCAGGCGGGACAAATCATAGACCCGATGTCCAACAATGGACGGTAGTTTCGTTGCAGCATGGCCGGGGCGATCCCTTGCGCCGGTTACAACGTTTATGGGACTAAAAGGTTTGGCGTAGGCTTGGGAATTTATCGCTGAAGTGCGGGTGCTTCAAAGCCCTGAAGGTATTACGCCCACTCGCGCCTTCGTCCGCAGATGGTCGGGGTCGCGTTCTCCCTGGCCTGCCAGGCAAGAATATGGCTCGCAATTTCGGATTGGTGGTCAGGCCTGTTCCGCAGGACGCCGCGAGGTCCAGGCATGCTAAGGGCATCCCCAGATGTGGAACTGTATATCGCGTCGAGCGGCGCACCCAATTCCAGTTCAATCTCGATGCGGTTAGTTTGCCTTTTTACCGAAACATCAGTCGCAAACCGCCGATATTTTTTTCTCTTGCTGCCTCATGTCAGCAACGACCGATTGTGGGTCTTCTCCACCCTGAATTCTATTTGCGAAAAATCGTAATAGATCGGCTGTACGTCGCAATTCCTTTTCGCAGCTGGGCGTTTCGCTTCGCTTGCTGCTGTCGTCAGCCTGCGGAACAGCGGGGCTTGCCTTCTCGTCCTTGGCTATTGGGGCCTTCTCAACGGCAGCAACAGCTGCCTTATCTTCGGTCGCTACGGGCCGGGGCGCGTCTTTGATGAGCAGCGCCGCAATCACCATAAGGTAGAGCGCAAAGAAGAGTGTTTCATGTCCCATGACTGCTACATTAAGCGGCATCGCGCTCAGCCGATCTTTGAGCGCACTGCGCATTCTTTCGATCATGCGATCAAAGTTGCTGCTACCGAGTCGCTATCAAGTTCTTTTTTCGAAAATCCCCATCGTGGGGAAAATCGATTAGCCCTGATTTTATTGGTGAGCGCGGATGGGATCGAACCATCGACCTACTGATTAAAAGTCAGTTGCTCTACCACTGAGCTACGCGCCCGTTGCCAGGATTGAGGGGTCGGTGTAGGGGCGACGACCTGCCCGGTCAATAGGCCAACCCCGCTTATTTCCCGAACTCGCGCTCGCACCTCGGGATTTGCTACACTGGACCACCCAAGGAGCGAGCTCATGCCGATCGTGAACCGCGTCGCCGACCTTCATGCCGAC
>Ga0310813_10002342_pt1 | contig 11472 bp, 21 predicted proteins | sample YN3metagenome_FD_203086 | JGI IMG/M metagenome (GOLD analysis project Ga0310813, IMG submission 203086) | Soil microbial communities from experimental microcosm in Duke University, North Carolina, United States - YN3 | ecosystem: Engineered > Artificial ecosystem > Soil microcosm > Unclassified... | reverse complement strand
AGGAGGAACTATGGCATGCCAAGATAAGAAATAAAATGGGGATTGGAATTTTAGTTACTTGCGTATTCAGGAGAACCTAAATAACATCTTCGCTAAATGAATCCGGCTATTCAATATATTCACCGGAATTCCATATCCCTTAATTATTATTATATATGTTTTCCCCAAAAGATCAATAACTACTTTTTATGTACTTGTTATATACTTTGTAACTTCTTCTAGGGATTCAAATTTGAACACAGGATTATGTAAACCAACATATTCTGCTCTAATACGTGTTCCTTCAAAGCTTTGTAAACGACATTTATAGTAGCAAGTTTTATCAATTATTTTATGACTATATTGAGGCTCTACTATCCAAGTTTTAAAAGAAATTGTATAAGTGCTTCCTTTTGGGCAGTCAGCCATTTTAACACTATAGCTTAATCCATCTGGAAAAGTAAGTGTTTGCTTTTCAAAATCGATTTCTGGCTCTCCATGTAAAAGGATACACGGGTCTCCAAGCCCATTACAGAACTCTAATGCCCATGAACGGAAGGCTCGATCACGTTGTACAACATTCTTTCTCATTTATTATCTTAGCTTATAATTAAATTATAATATATCACAGGTTATTTAAAATGGATAATAATATTTACGGAATAATTTATATTATAACAAATTTAATAAACGGTAAACAATATGTAGGCCAGACTACAAAAACAGAAAAAGAAAGATTCAATACTCATGTTAAAGCCAGTAGATTAAAGAAACCTACAAAACTAATATCTAAGGCGATAAAAAAGTATAAGAAAGAAAGTTTTAAAGTAGAAAAAATAGATTCTGCTAAAACAAAAGAAGAATTAAATATCAAAGAAAAATACTGGATTAAAAAAATAAATACTTTAATGCCCAACGGATATAACATGACTGAGGACGGGGATTAGGAACTGGCTTTAGAGGTATGAAACATACTGAAGATTATAAAAATAAAAGTTCAGAAAGAATGGTTAAAGATAACCCTAATAAAAAACTATCAGATGAAGATATCCGATTTATTAAGACATCGGAATTATCCTCTAAAGAAATCTCAAAATTATTAAATATTAATTATGATTATGTTATGAAAATTAGAAGGGGCCAATGGAGAAAATCTGTTACATAAGGAGATTATTGGATTTTTCCCACTCCTCATAATTAGGAACAGACCCTTCTGGCAAAATACACTGTAGTCTCCAATGCACATATTTTCCTGATTTATCCAAAACTAGTCCATGATTTAATTTAACGGGCTCTTTTGTTTTGAGATTAACTAAAGGTAATTTATGAGAAGGGTGGATAAACATAGGCATACTATACCTATCTTCATCTACTGTCTTATTAGTTGCTATGATTCTATGTGGAATAGAAGCTAATTCTTTTTCAGTCCCTTTTGTAATTAAATGTAACATATCTGCTACATTAACAATAATATAATCAGGCGGAGTATTTACCGTTAACCAAGAGCCATCTTTTTGGAGAATTTGTAATCCTTCATTTGTAGATGTTGGTAAAAGGGTAATGAGATTTAAGTCTACGTGAGCAGCACCTCTGATGATCTCATTTTTTTGATTTGTTATATTTTTTAGGTCTTTTTCACTAATTCTTGGATAAAAGATACTACGAAATAAGTGATTACCAATTAATTCTTCATTTTCATTTTTTAAGAGTCCAATTAAAATACCTTCCGCATCTAAATATGTATCTAGGCATTCAATAATTTGAACGCCAACCCTTTCTAATTCTTGGAATAATTCATAATTGTATTCCCCAAAAGTAGAAATTTCAGAAGGGTAGATATTAGTTAAATTATTTCTGCCGATTTGCCAGCAAGTTTTTAAGTCTCTAAATGTTGATCCTGGATGAATTTCCCCATCCAGTGGAAGATACCCCCTCTGATTACCTAGCTCAGGGTGATTATACTTTTGTTTAACTTGCTCTGATAATCCAAAAACATCTTTTAATAGTTTATAATTCTTCTCGAAAAGACTTGGATTAATACCATGATTCTTAACAGCAATAAAACCATTCTCTCGAAAGCCATCACCAATCGCTTGTACTAGTGCTTCCCGATCAGTTTCTACAAGAGATAAGTCTATAACAGGGATATTAGTAGCTTCAATATTAGTAATGGTTTTCATAAATCGTCGTCCTTAAAAAGAGACTATTAATAATGTCTTATTATAACGTATTAATGAATTTTTCTTACTAGCCTAGCAGAACATTCATCAAAGAAATAAGAAGCCCATTTTTCTTGATCTGTATTAGCTTGCAGCCATTGAACCCAATATCCAAGTATAGCTTGCTGGCCGTGCCCTGGATTAAGAGGATAAGATTCATAATGACTTATTAAGTCTTTTCGGATAGCCCCCTCCCATACAACTTTATCCTCTTGATCAAAAATTGTTAAATAATCGTCTTCATCAAGAAGTGTAAGATAATCATAGGAAGAAGCTCTAGACCCATCATTTTCTTCGCATATAGCCCAATGAATACCTTCTGAGCCTGTTTCTGAAAATGCCTCTAGTTTGCCTGTTATAATCTTTTCTACAAGATTACTCATTAAGCTTCAACTTTATCCTCTACAGTTTCAGCTTCAATAGTAATCTCACCTTGACCAGGCAAGGCCTTTACTTCTTTTTTAAGATTTTCTAAGAAGACTTTAGCATGATCTTGAGAAATTTGGTTATCTAAGGATTCGAATTCCTCTTTAACGCTTTGACCAGTTAGCTCTCTAGCGGTTTCAGTTGTGGCTAGAGCTCGGCATTCTTGTTTGGTTACTTCATTCTCAATTTCTTTGAGTTGCTTAGTATAGGAATTACCAGCAATACCAGTTAGCAATAGAGTAATCTCTTCTCTTGCTTGGGCAATAGAAAGCTTTGTAGTAAGCAATTCCATTTTAGATTCAAGGGTATCTTTTTGGTCTTTTAGCTTTAATACTTCAGATTGAATAAAGCTAATTTCAGGTTCGATTTGTTGAATGATAATATCAAATTTATTAATCTCTTTTTGATATTTAACAGCCTCAAAAGCTGCTTTTTCAGCCAAATCTTCACGACCTTTAGTAAGTGCTTGTTTCGCACGTTCAGTCCAAGCTTCAAATTCTGTTACTGCAGCTTGTTGGGAACGCTCGGCTAATTTCTTACGAGTCTTAAGCTCAATCGTTCCTTTTTCACAAGTAGTAATTTGATTACCTAAATTATCTAGAATAGCATTTACGCGATCTTGGGGAGACATAAAGCGTTCGAAAAGCGCTTTGCCCATTCTGTCTAGTTTATAACGAATTGCGCTAGCGTAACCCACTTTATTTCTCCTTTGTCACGGCTGTAACACATGCTTTTGTATCACTAATTAGTGATTCTAAATTCTTTTTAGTACCTGATTCAACGGAAGCCCGGTTCTTCCAGATATCTTCCATTGACTTTAAAAGTTTTTCTTGATATCTGTTAAGCATTTCTACGTATTCACTTTTAGATCTTTTATTTCTACCTTCTAAAAGTGCAAACTCAATCTCTTCTAGGGTTTCGTGAATTTTTCTTAAGAGAGTCATTCTCTCATCACTTACTACTACTTTTCCTGATTTAGGTGCTGGCATTTTGGATTTAATCCCACCCCAAATCTTTTGAGCCCAAGATCCTTTATAGGTAATTTCATGAACTACCACTAAAGCAATAAACACAATTACTGCCACAGCAAATGGAAAAAGTAATAATTCTAACATTTTTACCTAACCTTCTTCATGGATTAATGATTCTATTATAAACAAATTATTTTCTCTTAACAAGGGTTGATATTTTTTCTTTTGTTAATTGAGTAAAATTTTCAAAGGTTAACGAGAGATCAACAATATCACTTGGAACACCCACTCGACCATAACCTATACCAAACCGAACCCAGTCAAATATAGAGAGATCCCAATTCATTTCTTTATAAAGAGCATACTGTAAACCTAGTACTTCTTTTTCAATTTGAACAATGCTATCCATATTTTCCCAATCTAATCCTAAATTAGTATAAGAAAGATTCTTATCAAAGTCTTTTCTTTGAACAATATGGCAAATCTCGTGAGTTAACAAGAAAAGCTGCTGTTCTTTATCCCTACAATTATCTCTTAATCTACTAAAACCAATTTCAAAGCGATTAGCTCTTGGCAGGTAAAGGGTATCAAATCTTATTGGTTTAACTTTAAAAAATGGAACATCTTTAAATAATTTAGAGGCAGGAATATCTCCTTTTGAAAATTTATCCAAATCATTTAATATTAGTTCAATCATTAGATAAATCCTTAGACCAAAAGCCAATACCATTATGTTTAAAACCAGCTTTAATATAAGCAATTCTTAATTTTTGTTTGAGAGATTCGTCAATGGCGTAATTATACCCATCATAAACACCAATTTCACAGCATCGGCTCATACTAAGTAAAGCCCCACCATAAGGATAAAAATTTATATTTAAAACGTGTTTTCTTCTTTTGTCTCCTGGAAAATGATATCCTACATTCCAAGTTAAATAACTAGGAATTGAATTAGGGTCAGGATGACTAACATAATTAGGTTTGTCTTCTTTACAACTCAAGATGTCAAGCTCATTGGTATCTTGTACAGCTTGCAATAATTCTCTAATTAAGGGAATATGCTTAGTGAACTCTTGGTGGGTCTTCCAAAAGGAATGTTTTTCAATATTTTGAATAAACTTTTGATTCTTTTCAAAATCAGCCATATCATCCCCAGTATGTGTAGATAATTGGTTTTAGGCTATGTACGGTCATAGGATCTTTAAAAATACCTAAAAATTTTGCCATAACGACAATCTCGATTGGAACTTCCGCCTTTAAATTATCCAATATATCTTGGGCGTTTTCGAATCCGTCTTCTTTCCAGATATCGCTAATTTCTTCCTCACCTGACTCTATCATCTTTTTAGCCATTTCCATTAGATAAAAGTGAGTTCCAGAGGCCCGAGGAATAAGTTTTCCTGTTTTTTGGTTAATAAAAGTACCTTCATAAGGGTAGATTCCATATGGAACCTCAATAATTCTTTCTGTGGTTTCTTTATTTTGAAAACCTGCTTCCTCCATTATTTTAGATGTAAGGGAAAATTCTAAATGATCAATTAAATCATCATGCCTAACCCATCTATCTTCATCTATACTGATGGGAGTAAAAAGCAAAATAGAACTATCTCCAAACTCATCCCCGGAATGAAATATATAATCCAATAAAGAGCTATCTTTTTTCCAAGCTTCCTGACATTTTAACATTGAGAAAAAGAAGCTTCTACCATCCTCTCTCTCTTTTTCTGTTCTGTAAAAGCTTTTTGTTTTTCTTGCCCAAGCAGCCATTCTTTTAACACGAGCGTCTGGATTCTCGTCTAGCATCTCAATAAAATCGCTCGGAGGCATAACAAGGCGACTATCAAAAGTTTCATCGTTAGCATATTCACCCTTTCCTAAATCGGTCAGGGCATAACCTAACCTTTTACAAATCCTAATTCCCATAGATTTTCCTAACCTTGTTTTTATTTATCTTCTTATATTTTGACTAAAAAATCAAGATTTTCTATTTTCATAAGCTACGGTTCTGAGATTAATACCCCAACCTAACTTATTTTTAAGAAGCTTATAGAAAGTACCTTCTTCAAAGCTAATAAATTGAAGTTTATTGGAAGACTCAATAATATCAATTTTATCATTGGCATTCAATTGTAAAACGTTAGATCCATCTACAGAAACTACCAATGGATTTACATTTGAATCAGCACTTTCTACAGTAATTTTGTGGGTTGAACTCAAAATGATTGGCTTTGCAGTTAAACTATGAGGACAAATTGGGGTAACCGCAATAACGTTTGTTCTTGGATCAATAATTGGGCCAGTACAAGATAGGTTGTAGCCAGTACTTCCGGTTGGAGTTGAAAGAATTAATCCATCTGCATCATATTCAATTAAGAATTCATCATCAATAGAAACATTGATTTTAGTCATTTTACCAGGATCGGAATTCTTAATTACAACATCATTTAATGCAATACATTTTTTATCAACAATTTCTAACATCATTTTAGGTGCGATATTAAAATTGTCTGTCCAGATTGATTCTAAAAACTCTTCTAGTTTAGTGGAATCAATTCGGGTTAAAAATCCTAAATGGCCAGTATTAATTCCAACTATAGCTGATTTATCGGGAGCCCAAGCTTGTACTGCTCTCAGAAATGTTCCATCTCCACCTAATACAATAACTAAATCAGGAGTAAAAGGAACCATGTCAGAAGATACATCAGTATTTTTATCTAAAGTAACAGTATGCATAGGATGATTCTTATCTTTAAAGAACCCTTCAACCCTATATCTTAGAACGTTTTTAGGATCTGTTACTTTATTCTGGAGCAATACAATATTGGAATATTTCATACTTCTTCTGCCACTTCTTCCTGACAAAGCTGACACTTGCCTGTTAGCTCAAACTCTCTAGCTGCTAAATAAGTGTCGAAATCATTTGCTAAAGACCCGCAGAATGCACATTCTTGGTGGAAATCATTAAAGATTTCTCTTATTGTTTCAGCCTCAATTTCTAAAATATCTAGCATTTTAACTACTCCTCTAATAACTACTTAATATTATGATTCTTAGAGTCACCAGACAAGTTGAATAGATAGTTTGAGATAGCTGAATAAACTTTTTCCCATCTTTCGGCCTGTTTTAACAAAAAAGAATCATTAAAACGTTCGTAGTTATGATAAAGACTTTTAATATGAACTTTTAAATACTCAAGAATATTTTCTTTAACATACCCATTATAAATTTGTAAAGTAAAGGCAGAGTATAATTCCTCATCACTCTTCCTCAAGCAAACAGAATAATAATCTCTTCCAAGTTTAATAAACATTTTAATATCATCTTGAGTAATGTACTCAAACATTAGATGAATAAAATGCTCATGTTTTACTTGTTGTTTAAATGGATTTTCATCATTCAACTTTGACATTATTAATCTCGTTCATGGCTAACTCTAGTGTAGTGGATAAGATTATTGAAATGGATTGAGAAACTGCTTCAGTAATTTTTGGGAGTTTTTCTTGTTCTTCTTGGGTAAAATTTCCTAATACATAATCAATTAATTCCCAATTGTCAGGATTTTTTCCTATCCCTACTTTTAGTCTAGGAAATTGATTATTATTTTCAAAAGATTCAATAATAGATTTAATTCCGTTATGTCCGCCAGCCGAACCTTTTCCTCTTAATCTTAATTTTCCGAAATCTAAAGTTACATCATCATAAATAACAAGAACTCTCTCTATTGGAATTTCGTAGTATTCCGAGATTTTTGATATTGAATATCCAGAGTCATTCATGAATGTTAAAGGTTTAGCCAAAATTACTGATTTCTCGGCAATTTTAGTATTACCAATCTTAGCTTTAAAATCATTTTTTTCTTTTAGCTTAACTTCATTTTGCTTAGCCAAAAGATCTATTGACATAAAGCCTATATTATGACGAGTCATTTGATATTTCTCGCCAGGATTACCTAATCCTACTATTAACCAAGTTTCGCTCATAAATACATTATAAGTACTTTTTTTACCTCAAACAATCTATTTTATTTTCACAAAGAGGATTGGCAAGTGAAAAAAGTAATTATCCCTGTTCATGGTATGTGTTATGAGCTTCTGGGTTATTCCCAAGACTGGAAAGCTATTTTGAATCCTTCATCAGATTATGAATGGCAGGAGTTCTTTTGGGATGGTGTTAATGATAACATTAATATTGATTATGATAAAATATCTAAACTCAATATTGCTGAAAAAATCTACGTTCGTCTGTTCGATGAATTTCTGGACGTACCTAAATATAGTTTAGCTAATCATAAGAAAGCAGCAGAAGATCTTTTGCTTAAATTTATTGCTAGCCAAGAGGCAGATGAAATTATTATCTTAGCCCACTCTTTAGGCTCAGTTCTATCTTATGAAACATTACAAAGACTAGATCAATCTCAGTTAGATAAGATTAAACTTTGCACCTTCGGCTGTCCCTTAACTTCTTCTTTTGAAAGATGGTTCTTAGAAGTTAAAGTAACCGAAATCAAACCTAAGGTCTGGATTAATCTTTGGGGCACTAAAGATATAGTTGGGGGTAGGCCTTTAACTATTAAAGGATTCGACCAAAAGAACAACTATAAATTTAATACTACTCACGATGAACTAGAATATTTAACAGCGGCAAAAAATATTATTAGCCAGCTACTCTAATTTTATTTAAATATTTTTGACAACAAACCACTGTCCAGCTAGGCAAAGCTTTCCCATTAATATAGATTGCAACTGAATCTCCACCATAGCCCCAAAGGCCTGAGAATTCTTTTGGTTCCTCAGTAATTAGTCCTGTTTCTACAGCATAACCTCCGGGAATACCTTTAAATCCCGAAACAGTAGTTTGCTTTTTATAAAGTTCTTTACAAATAGCTAGTTTTTCATTTGAGGGTAGATGCTCATATCCCTCAGTAAAAATTATTTTATTTAATTCTTCTGCTTCTTTCTCAGTCAAAATCATTAAATCGATCCTTTAATAACTTGATACAGAGCCCGAACAACAAACTCTTCTCTAGAATGTTTGATATAATCAAGCCCATCTTTTAAGCTAATGTTATCTTTTTTAGCTTCCGAAATAAGAGCCTCTTGAAAAGACTCCCTTAAATTATGCTCATCAACATATTCTAATAAAGACCAAATTGCATTAGCACAACCAACAGAAGGCCTAAAATCAACCAAGGTAGTGCTAGATGAAGATTTGTGCCAAAATTCGTACCCATCTCTTTCAATACCAAGATCTGGGAAAACAATTTGAAGTAATTCCCAATCTAAATCTCGGCCTACAGGCATAACATTATTCATAAGCAGTTACAGTCCCCCATTGCTTTACATGAGCATAACGATGATTCACCATATAGTCAATATAAGCATCTTTAATTGACTTATATACCTCGAATGCTTCTTGTAAAGTATCAAATCGAGTATCTTTCATATGCGCCTTTGTTCTATTTGAAGGAGAATAAGAGTGAACAAAAATATCATATTTAGAGTCGATATTTTTTGATTTAAGGGCTTTTTTAACAAGCTTCTTTGAAATAGTATTCCCAAAATCATTTACAAGTATATATTTATAAGATCCATCTTCTTGTTCACGTTTTTCTAAGAAGATACCTTCATGAAGATGTTCTCCTGTCTCCGGAACCTTAAACTCAAGAAGAGTAAATTTAGTAGCTCGATTAAGCCAATATTGAGCATCTGTTAAACTAGTCATCTGCATTAGTTAATTCCTTCTCATATAACTTTTTAACTTTATCAATATGGCTTTCATCCATAATTTTGCCACCGCGATTGATCTTTAGAAATGTTTTCAAGATTTGTTCTTTAGTGGCTTCTTTTAAATCTCCAACCTCAATCATAAGATCACCAAATTTATGACGATCATAAGGATGAAGTTCAGAAAATTTAAGTCCCTTATAAGTAAAGCGATCTTCCATGAATTCGATAATTGTTGATAAGCGTTGCTTTCCATCAATTACTTCATATCCAGGGCCAGTTGCACTAAAAGGCCTACTATTAAAAACAAATAATCCAATTTTAGCGTTTTCGAAAATAGAATCAATAAGTTTAACCTTATCTTCTAATTCCCAAACATATCCTCGTTGATAATCAGGATCCATATCAATCCCAAAGCTATAGTAGCGATGTACAATACTTTCTAGATGGGTATTGTAAGAATGGAAACTAAAATTATCACCATTAAATAGTTGGGTTTTATTATATTCACGTTTAAAAATACGATGCCAAGGCCAATGTCCTTGAACTCGAGTAGGCTCAGTAATATCACCTGGCATAGGACGCTTAGGTGGTTGAGTAGTATACTCAATTAAGTAATACTTTCCATCAAAATAAGAGGCTATTACTATAGGATCCTCTAAATTTCCAACCCTAACAGGCTCGTTAATCTCAAAGAATCGATTAGGCTCAGGACAAAATTCAAAAGAATGATCATCCTTAATCTTTTCCTCAATAGTACGAGTATCTTGAGGTTTTGGTTTAATTTTAATCTTAGCTTTAGCTACAGTTTTATGGCCTTTAGGATCCATTTTAAACCTCTTATCTTATCATATTTTGATTATACTCAATTTATAATCAAAAGTCAAGAGGTTATTTGATAATTTTTAGATGACTTTTATCTCTCTTTTTAAGACGGCTAGCTCGTTGATTAACCCAATAATCTACCTCTTGAACAGTATAAAGCATCGGCCAAGAATTTTTAGCCTCCTCTACAAACCTAGTCCTACACCTTAGGCATTCATATCCTTTAAAATCCAAACTAAAAGTATTAACATTATTCTCATCGGTATGAATCGAGGTAAAATGCTTAACTAGTTTTTTATGGTGCAAACCTAGCCTACAAAGAAATTTGAACATGATTATTCCTTATCCAGTGGCCATTCATGCCACGAATAACTACAAGTTCTACAATCTCTACGAATAAGTCCTGTTGAACTGTGATAAAACTCAGCATTGCTTGTTCCACATTTAATACATTTTCTTTTTGCATCAAAAACTTCATATCTTGATTTAGGTGAATTTTGTGGATTACAAACGGTACATTCATCTAAACAAGGATCACAGTAAAAATAAGGACCATCGTAGCCTTCTGTTTGTGGGCACCAGCATTTACCAGACTTTTTTAAATCATTTTCATAACTTTCATTTCCAGCGCCAACTGCAATTATGAAAAGTAAGATTAAGATTCCTACGATGATCCAAGTAGCCATATTAAAATCCTACGTTATCATTCTTTTTAAGAGTGAAGTTCTTTTTAACCATCTCTATTGCTTTTTCAATATGAGATTTTAAAATGACTGGAGAATTATCTTCAATTGAATTAAGGGCAGAAGTAACCGCAACCTCTTTTAATAAAGCTCCACTCATATTTTTAATTTGATCTTTAAAATCTTCTACTTTAAAATCATCGGAAACATGAGAATTTCTAAGCTCGTTTTCTAGAATTTTTAATTTTAATTGATCTACTGGCAAATCAAACTTTAAATGACGATCAAAACGAGATGGACGATTTGAAAGAGCAGCATCCAATCTTTCAGGATAGTTGGTAGTGGCAATTACTACCATATTTTCCATTTTTTCTAGGCCATCTAGTTGGGCTAGTAATTCTCCTACATAAGCAGAAAAACTACCGGTATCTCTGCTTTCTCCTAACAAATCAATATCTTCAAAAATAACGATTGAAGGAGATAACTCTTTTGCGAACTCAAAAATAGAGCTAATAGTGCTAGGGTGAGAAACACTCTTAGATGTAATATTTACAATAGTTACCTTTTCATTGAGGTTTTTCATAATCTTTTTAATAGTCATTGTTTTTCCACAACCGGGAGGACCAGAGAAAATTAAACCTCTTTT
>Ga0310813_10002341_pt1 | contig 11479 bp, 11 predicted proteins | sample YN3metagenome_FD_203086 | JGI IMG/M metagenome (GOLD analysis project Ga0310813, IMG submission 203086) | Soil microbial communities from experimental microcosm in Duke University, North Carolina, United States - YN3 | ecosystem: Engineered > Artificial ecosystem > Soil microcosm > Unclassified... | reverse complement strand
GTGGAGCGGACCAAACAACGCAGCGATTCCGGCTGACATCGCAGAGAACGGATCGACATGCGATGAGCCGACCGCGCGTACCGCACTCGTCGAGCAATTCTGCTCGTGATCGGCGTGAAGAATGAAAAGAACTTCCAACGCGCGAACGAAAATCGGATTCGCCTCGTACTTCGGCTCGCTCATCCGCGCCACCATCGAGAGGAAATTCTCGACGTAGCTCAGGTCATTGTCGGGGTAAACGAACGGGAGTCCCTTCGAGTGGCGATAACAGAACGCGGCAATGGTCGGCATCTTCGCAAGCAGGCGGATAATCGAGATAGTCCGCTCACCTTCGTCGAAGATGTTTCTCGATGATGGATAGAACGACGCGAGCGCGGCAACCGAGCTGTTCAGCATCGCCATCGGATGCGCATCGTAGCGGAATCCCTCGAGGAATTTCCGCATGTTCTCGTGCACGTACGTGTGGTACGTGATGTCGTGCACGAACTGGTCGTAATCGCTCTGATTCGGAAGCTCACCGTGTCGCAGCAGCCACGCGACCTCGAGGAATGTCGAATCCTCAGCAAGCTGCTCGATGGGATAACCGCGGTAACGAAGAATTCCCTTGTCGCCGTCGATGTAAGTGATCGCGCTGCGACACGCGGCGGTGTTCATGAATGCCGGGTCGTAGCTCAACAAGCCCGGATCGTCTTCGTCGTCGGTTTTTACCTGTTTCAGATCGGAGGCGCGAATCGCGCCGTCTGCAATCGGAAGGTTATATGACTTGTCAGTCCGCGAGTCGCGGATCTCGATCGTATCGGTCGCCGTTTCCGCCGGCGGCTCCATGGTTCCACCCTTTGCCATTCTCTCTCCTTTAGTCCTTAAAATTTAGCCAAAGGAGGGAGCGTATAACATTGCCCGCTATCGAAGCTTTGTGATTATCTCCCACTCGGCAGGTTTCACCGGCTGGATCGACAACCGGCTTCCGCGCTTGAGGAGAACCATGTCCTCGAGGCCCTTCACTTTTCTCAGCTCATCGAGAGGAATGAAGCGGGGCAATTTTTCGACGGCGCGCACGTCGACCAGGTACCAGCTCGGATTCTTTGGATCGCTTTTCGGATCGAAATGCGAGTCCTGATCGTCGAAAGCCGTCGGATCAGGATATCCCGCTCTCACGACTTCGGCGATTCCTGCTATCCCAGTCGGGTCCGCGCTGGAGTGATAAATAAAAACCAGGTCACCCACTTTTACCTGGTCACGGAGCATGTTCCTCGCCTGAAAATTCCTGACACCGTCCCAGGCTGTCGTCCGGTTCGGCGCATTCATTAGATCGTCGAACGAGAACGTGCTCGGCTCTGTCTTGAACAGCCAATAGTTGCGTGGCATTTCCTAGAAGTGCTCCAGTGTAAGGTCAACCACCACCGGGCGATGATCGGACGCTAGTGTTTCCGCGACATGTGCATCGCGCACGGAAAAATGCCGGGATGTGAGCACATAGTCGATTCGTTTTTCCGGATTGATCGCGGGGTAGCTCAGACCCGGACCGCGTGACGCGACCCAGCTGTCATTGAGCTTGGCGAACAACGGCGCCAGCTCGGGCGCAGCGGCACCAGCATTCAAATCACCGAAAAGAATTGTCGGAAGTTGAGAATCGCCGATGACCGCCAGCATGTCGCGAACCTGCTGCTCTCTCACGCGCGGATCCGCGCGATAATCGAGATGCGTGTTGAAGACGCGAATCTTCGTTCCGTGAAAATCGATCGTCGCATCCAGAAATCCCGGCGCCATGGAGGGAGTTGGATTTGTCGACTGAGTCGAGAGACGAGTAATGCTGCGATTCGTGAACGCCGTAATCGGGAACCGACTCAGCACCGCGACGCCGAATTGTCTCCGGAACCGCGACGAATCTGTCGCCGGCAGATCGTAAATGTCAGCGAACCGAACCTCCATTCCGAGATACTTCGCCAGACTATCGGCCTCATCGACAAATGAGCTCCGCGAAGACCAGTGCACATCCACTTCCTGAAGCGCCGCAATGTCCGGCGACGATTCGCGAATCGCGGCGCCAACGCGAGCTACGTCGCCGCCCCCAGCCTGAATGTTGTACGTCATCACGCGCAGTGGCTGCCCCGTCGCGGACTGCCGCGGACCGGCGCTGACGCACCCACTCACCAGAAGCAGCCAGGCGACTGGAACCATTCGCTTCATTCGTCGTAGATTCACCTACTCAAACCAAAGCTGCCAGTGCCCATGATCCCTCAGATTCGAAGAGCTGCGTTTGTCGCGCTCGTTCTCCCGTTTTTCGCCGGCGCCCAAACATCCGCGCCAACCCTCAAATATCCAGTCGCCGAGAAAGGAAATCAGGTCGACGACTATAACGGCGTGAAGATCGCCGACCCGTATCGGTGGCTCGAAGACACGGATTCTCCAAAAACCAAAGCGTGGGTCGAAGCCGAAAACGCGGTGACCTTTGCATACCTCAATTCAATTCCGGAGCGCGCTGCGATTCGCAACCGGCTTACTCAGCTCTGGAACTACGCGCGCTTCGGCTCTCCAACAAAATCGGGGTCCCGTTATTTCCAGTATCAGAACACTGGACTTCAGAATCAGTCAGTTCTTTTTGTTCGCGATGGAAACGGTCCATGGAAAGTTCTTCTCGACCCCAACAAACTGTCGAGCGATGGAACAGTCGCGCTGAGTAACACCGAGCCGTCGCCCGACGGTCACATGCTCGCGTACTCGACATCGGCGAGCGGATCCGACTGGCAGGAGATTCACGTTCGAAACGTCGACAACGGCGCCGACATGGCGGACGATTTGAAGTGGGTGAAGTTCTCGGGAATCTCCTGGACCAAGGACAACAAGGGATTTTTCTACGAGCGATACGACGAGCCGACGAGCGGCAACAACATGACCAACGTCAATCGCAATCAGAAGATCTACTACCATAGAGTAGGCAAGCCACAGACATCGGATGAGCTGGTGTACGACCGAAAGGATCAGCCTGATTGGCTATTCGGCGCGGACGTCACTGACGACGGCAAGTTCGTGATCATCAACGTTTTTCAGGGGACCGACGAGCGCAACCGTCTGTACTACCTCTTCCTCGGCGACAATGCAAAGAAGCCGCAGCTGAACAATCCGGTCGTGAAATTGATCGACCGGCTGGATGCGACTTACGATTTCATCGGAAACATCGGCGACAATTTTCTCATTCGCACCGATCTCACAGCACCGAAATCGCGAGTAGTTGCGATCGACATCAACAACGAGCAACAGAACCGCTGGCTCACTGTTGTGCCTGAAGCGAAGGATGCGATGAGCGGCGCGAGAATCGTGGGCAAGCGTCTGGTTGCATCGTATCTCCAGGACGCGCACTCGTCGATCCGGTTCTTTGGCATCCCGGAGAATCGCGGCGACTTTCGTCGCGGCTCCGCCGGCGGCGGCGGTGGGCAAGGTCGAACGACTGATCGCACCCCTCCGGGTTCCGAAGGCGACACACTTCGCGGCGGTCGCCGCGGCGGATTTGGATATCCGTTCATCCGTGAGCTCAAGCTGCCGGGAATTGGAACTGTCAGTGGAATAACCGGAAAGCCGGGCGACGATGAAATGTTCTACCAGTTCTCATCGTATCTCTCACCTTTGACTGTATATCGCTACGATCTGAAGAGAGATCAGAATCAGGAATACGCGGTTCCCAAGCTGCCAGTCGATTTCTCACAGTTCGAGACGACACAGGTTTTTTACACGAGCAAGGATGGCACGCGGGTGCCGATGTTCATCACCGCAAAAAAGGGATTGCCGCGCGATGGCAGCAACCCGACGATCCTCTACGCTTACGGCGGATTCAACATTTCGCAGACGCCCGGATTTTCATCCGCGAATCTCGCGTGGCTCGAGATGGGTGGCATTTACGCGGTCGCGAATCTTCGCGGCGGCGGCGAGTATGGAAAGGAATGGCACGAGGCGGGAATGCTCGACAAGAAGCAAAACGTGTTCGACGATTTCATTGCTGCCGCCGAGTATTTGATACGCGAGAAGTACACGTCCACGCCGAAGCTCGCCATTTCCGGCGGATCGAACGGAGGTCTTCTTGTTGGCGCAGTGGAGACGCAGCGACCTGAGCTGTTCGGGGCGGCACTTCCCGCGGTTGGTGTGATGGACATGCTTCGATTCAACAAATTCACGATCGGCTGGGCGTGGACTTCGGATTATGGCTCTCCCGATGATCCAAAACAGTTCGCAGTTTTGCGCGCGTATTCGCCGCTGCACAACATCAAACCCGGAACTCATTATCCGCCCACGTTGATCACGACAGCGGATCATGACGATCGCGTCGTCCCGGGACACTCGTTCAAGTTCGCGGCAACAATGCAGGCTGCGCAGGCGGGATCTGCGCCGATTCTGATTCGCATCGAGACGAAGGCCGGTCACGGCGCGGGCAAACCGACGACTAAACAAATCGACGAGGCCGCGGACAAGTTCGCGTTTCTCGTGAAGAACCTGAACTTTCGCCCGACGCTCACACAGTGAGCCCGATTATCACAGCGCTCGATACGGTACTTGGATTAGTCCGTATCGCGCTGCTGGTGCTGGCCGTCGTTCTCGCAATCTTCTGCCTGCTCGACTGGTTGGTTCGCACGCGTCGAGTAAACGTTTTCGGAAGCGCGGCGCGTTTCGCGAGATCGAAGATCGATCCAATGATTTCACCGATCGAGCGCCGCGTGGTGAACGCGGGCGGAAATCCTGCCAGCGCGCCGTTGTGGGCGCTCGCGGCCGTTGTGGTCGGCGGAATTCTCGTCATCAGCCTCCTCGATTTCCTTCGTGCCGAGATTTTCGGTTTGATGTTCGCGGTTCAGAGCGGGCCGGGCGGAATTTTCAGGCTGATTGTTTCGTGGCTGTTCGACTTCCTGCGAATTGCATTGCTCGTGCGAGTCGTCAGCTCGTGGCTTCCGATATCGCCTTACTCGAAATGGATTCGCTGGTCGTACACGGTAAGCGAGCCAATTCTAAAGCCGTTGCGTCAGGTGATCCCGACTCTCGGAATGATCGACATTACACCGATCATTGCATATTTCCTCATCGGCTTGATTCAAGGCGCGGTGCTTAGACTGCTCTAACGAAGGAATAAGTTTTTTGGTCGGTCCCAAATCGCATGCCATTATGGAAATAGAGTTTTTCGGCGCAATTCTCGCATCACGTTTCGAAACATGACGTCAGTACTTATCGTCGGGACTGACACCACGCTGATCGAAGGGATATCGCAGAATCTCAGCGCCAGAGGCCATCAGGTTTTCTTCTCCGGCAGCCTCGCCGATGCGCTCGAAGCAGTAGGTGACGTCCGACCAATGATTGTTCTCGTAGAGCGATCGGCAATCGATGAAATCCGAATGACACTGAGAATCCCGCTGGCGCAGCGCGGCGCATTCGTCGTGTTTAGCGGTGAGGATTCACCAGCGCGGCCGTTGCCGCATCGCGTGCAGCGAGCGACACTCGCCGAGCTGGAGCTCCCCCTCGAGATGCAGCGTCTATCCGCGTTGATCCGCTACGTCGAGAATCGCGCGCATGCGCTCGGCGGGGATTGTCTCGACGACAGCGCAGCGATTCAGATTACCTAAGCATTCTCGCTCGCCGGCATTGGCGCTGTCCGGCCGACGATGATCGTGATGTTGTCGAGTCCGCCCGCATCGAGCGCATCCTGAAGCAGCACCTCGCACGCCTCTCGCGATGTTTTCGTGTTCATCAGCCGGTCGCGAATCTGTTCATCGGTAACGTGTCGCGTTAATCCATCGCTGCACATCAGCCCAACCTGACCCCACTCCTGCTGAAATTTTCGGACGACCGGAGCGGCCTGTGGTCCGCCGATCGCACTCGAGAGAATGTTGGCCCATTTGGTATTCTTTGCGTCAGCCCGAGTGAAAACTCCCTGCTCTACGAGCTCTTCCGCCATTGTCTGATCGCGTGAAAGCTGAATCAGCTCTCCGTCCTTCAATGAATAGATGCGGCTGTCACCAACCTGGAGCACGTATGCATTCGGCCACACACCGAGCCAGAGTGTGAGAGTCGTCGCCATGCCGCGTAGCTCGGTGTGCTCGCGCGTCATTTCCGCGAGCTCGTTGTGAACTTTTAGCGCGGCATCTTCGAGCGTGTGAATGAATTCGTCATCATCGGACGGATCTGCCGAGTAGTAACAACGCAACGCCTGAGAGACATATCGAGTGACGCCTTCGAGTGCGAGACGACTCGCTTCTTCGCCCGCGACGGCGCCGCCGACTCCGTCGGCCACCATTCCAAGCATCGCGATGCGACCGTTCCCTCCGAGGCTCGCCGGATTCGGCAAGCTCGTGCAATAGACTTCAGTGCGCCGCTGAAGTGCGCAAACAAGAAAATGATCTTCGTTATTCGGCCGCACCTTTCCCGGATGAGTGAGTCCGTAGATGTCGACTTCACTATCCGAGGGACGCGGCGGCCGGTTGGTCGTCGTCGCTTGCGTCGATACGCTCGTCATCGTGTCCGCCTCATTGCGCCAGCTTGAAATCAAACATCTGCCGCACCTGTTGATTAATTGGACAGCCCGCGATTGTTGCCGGTTTGTACTTGCCGGTCGGAACGCCGCGCCTGACTGACGCCAGAAAGCTGTCATAATATGCGCGCTCCGCCTCGGTCATTCTCTTGACGCCCGGTTCAAAAACTTCCTTCACACTTCCCGGAGGAATCCGGCCGAGCGTGTCTACAACGAACTCGAGCGTGAGGTAGCCTTCTGCCGTGCGCTCGGCTTTGATTGGATAAGCGATCCTTGGTTTGTCCGTCATTTCAGCATCCTTAAACCAAGGTATCATCAAAGTGAAGACCGGATTTGCCACACGCACTTTAAGAGGTTCCAGCTTTCCATTTTGGCGGACCCTCGGTGACGCGAACGAGAGTCGATATGACAGAGAATCCTGCTTCGCTCCGTCTGGCCAAAAAAGCCGGTCGCCTGCGGCGGAAGATTCCCCTAATGCCCGAGTGAGGATATCGAGTCCATCCGTTCGCATGAAGCCAGCCGATACCGTAGAGTCCTTTCTCCACGTGAACGCTCCATCATGATGGGCGGTAACTATCACTGAGCCGCCGAGCTGCTGCCATGACACCGCGGAATCACCGGCCGGAAGTGGCCCGGTTTCCGAACCAAGCGATTTCCGTATGTGTTCGGTGAGTATTTGGTTGAGAATATCCGCAGAAGGAAGAATTACTGACGCTGAATCATCCGCCCCGGCATCGATGAGTATTGGAACACGCGTGAAAACGTTCGGAGGCAATTTTGCGATGCATGAATCCGTATGCGACTGGGCGTCGATCCGGGAGGAGATCGCGAGAATCATGAAGACGAGTGCGTACCCTGTTCGACCAGTCGCCATTCAACATCTCGAGCATAGGGTCTAATGCGGATTATAAGGTATGCTTTGGTAGCTGCAACCACTTTTGGGTTCGTCCACCCCCTTGCGCGAACGGGCGCTGTCTCCCCCGGAATTACCGTCTTGCTTACCGATTCCGTACGGATAGTTCGCGGTAAGCGCGTGGGATTAATTACCAACCATACGGGACGCGATGAGCTCGGTCGCAGCAGCATCGACTTGCTTCATGACACACCCGGTGTTCGGCTTGTAGCGCTCTTTTCTCCCGAACATGGCATTCGCGGCACCGCCGAGGGTGGTGCAAGAATTTCTTCGAGCGTCGACGAGAAAACCGGAGTACCGATCTACTCACTTTATGGGACAGCTCTCGCTCCAACACGCGAGATGCTCGATAAGCTGGATGTTCTTCTCTATGACATTCAGGATGTGGGCGCGCGCGGTTACACCTATGTGTGGACAATGGCACTCGCTGCGGAGGCAGCGAATCGAGCGGGAGTGAAGTTCGTTGTGCTCGATCGACCAAATCCGATTCGCGCCGACATTGTCGAGGGCGACGGAATCGAAAAGAAATTTCGGTCGTTTACCGGGCTTTACGACGTGCCCGTTCGATATGGGCTAACTCCCGGCGAGCTTGCACGCTTCCTCGTTGGTGAAAAACTGATTCCCGGTCCGATCACGGTAATTCCAATGAAGGGATATCGTCGCTCGATGTGGTGGGGCCAAACTGGACTCAGCTGGGTGAATCCGTCGCCCAACATTCGAAACGTGACCTCTGCTCTGCTGTATACAGGACTCTCGTTCTTCGAAGCAACGAACGTGAGTGAAGGGCGCGGAACTGATGCGCCGCTTCAGCAAATTGGAGCATCGTGGCTGCGTGATGCATCAGACATCGCGCGTGATCTGAACAGAAGGCGCATACCGGGCGTTTATTTTTCCATTGTTTCGCGCGCAGTTTCGCGCGGCGAGAAATTCGGCGGGCAAACAATTCCGATGATCAAGGTGAACGTCACCAATCGCGACGCGATTCGATCTGTGCAAATTGGCGCTTTACTGCTTCGAGAGATTTATCGTCGTCACCCTGCGCAGTTCCGCTGGGATGGAAACGGAATCGAGGAGTTATCCGGGTCTCGCGCGCTGCGAAACGCAGTGGAGCATGGCGGAGTTGAAGATTTGCTCCGCGATTGGCGAAAACATTCCGCGCAATTCAGTGCTACTGCGGCCCGCTACTATTTATATCCGCCCTAACCTACCTCGGCGATCCCGGCTGAGGTGCGCCGGCGGATAATGCGAGCGCGAAACGCTCTGCCTGTCGCGGATTATTACCGATGTAGATCGCCGCGAGGTTCGCAGATCTCACCAGTGTCACCGCAGTAGTATCCACCCGAACTACGTCACGAGCTTGAGCTGCACTGTCAGCATAGATGAAGATCTGCGCTCTGCTTTTTCCAAGCTGGTAGATAATCGGCTTCACTGAAAAGCCTGCGAACTTCGTCGTATCCTCTTCGATTTTTTTCAGAACGAATCCTGATTGTCGTAATCGTCGCTCGACGCTGCATGCTGCCCACTTTCCGTTGTGTGGGCAATCGACGTTGATCGTTGCGGGCGGTGGGGGAGCAATTGCGATCGGCGCCGACTGCGGCGCGGGCTCTGACTCTTTGGTGCACGCTGCGAGCACACACAAGAACATGCACGCATGAATCCTCAACGATCGGCGCCCTGCGGTTTGGGTTGACCGCGAATCGTGACTTCCACGCGATAGCCGTCTTGTGCAAGCAAAGTGTGTAACATCTCGATCGCGCTTTTGTTCGCGTGATCGAGCAGCTCGGTCTCCTGCCCTGCGCGCACAAGCTGCGCGCGCACTTGCTTTTGAATGGAATCGCGATCTGCGGGCGTGAATGGATTCCACAGCCCCGCTCTTTCGTCATAAGTCTTCAGGTCGAGAACTTCGACACCGAGGAGCTCTGCTGGTGGCAGCTCGATCGCGATGCTCTTGGTGCGACTGTCGATGCGAACGCTCGGATTTGCGTCGAGGTTGATTCCCGCTAACAATCGTCCGGTTACGACGACGAGCGTTCTTTTTGTCGATCCGAGTCGAGTGTTCTGATAGATGACGACGTCGCGCACGGTTGTTTCGCTGGAGACAAGTTTTGCGACAGTTCGCATTCTGTCCACGACGAGATCGTGCGTCACCTTCGTTCCGCCGCTGCCGAGCCCCATGATTCTTGGAACGGCTGTCACTGCGCAGTAGCCGACGAATAAAAATATCAGAAGCGCCGCCGCGAGGAGAATCAGCGCCGTTCGCGACTGACGCGGCGGCTCAACGGTGGGTTCAGCAATGTTCGGCGGTGGCGTAGTCATTTATTCGCAGCTCATCCTCATTCGAAATCTTAACTCCGTGGTCCATAGTTCGCAGATAAGAGTCTCATGAGCGATTCGAGAGGATGGGCTGCAGATGTCGGCTCCCTGATTGGTGGACTCGGGAAAGACGTTCTGGGAGTTGCAGCTCGCGTCGCGCACGCTGCATTGGGAAAAGATCCTTACGAGATTCTTGCCTACCGTGGATACGGTAACGGCACGCGCAATTACGTGTATGGGCGCGTAATAGAGAAGCGTGACATCGGCACGAGCAGTCCGACCGATACGCTCATCAGAAATCTCTACAACACCTATCGTCGCGCCGACAGCGATCCACTGCACTTCGCGAATGTGAAAGTGGAGTACGCCGGCGGCACAACTGAAATGAAGGCCGACGACGAAGGGTTCTTCGGCGGCTGGCTCGAGACAACCGGCGAGACGAAAGACGACAATGAATGGCAAAAATATTCTGTCGAGCTGCTGCGCACCGCCTCCGCCGCAACTGAAACGGCTCCCCCAGTCGTAAAGGGCGACGGAGAAATTCTCGTTCCACCTCCGTCGGCGCGCTTCTGCATAATCAGCGACATCGATGACACTGTGATTCAATCACGCGTCTCGAATTTCCTTCAAGCCGCTCGAACAGTGATGCTCGGCAATGCGCGGACGCGGCTTCCATTTCCTGGTGTTGCTGCGTTTTACGAGGCCCTGCGAAAAGGCGCCACGGGCGATGAGAAGAATCCGATCTTCTATGTGTCCAGCAGTCCCTGGAACATCTACGACGTGATCAGCGAGTTCATGGACATTCAAAGGATTCCGAAGGGTCCGTTGATGCTGCGAGACTGGGACATTGGATGGAGCTCGCTCTCATCTGCGCGTCATTCCGAGCACAAGGGCGCAATCATAAAAAATATTCTGGAGGTATATCCGCATCTCGATGTGATTCTGATCGGCGACAGCGGCCAGCATGATCCGGAGATTTATCGCCAGGCCGTCGCGGATTTTCCGAATCGCATCAAAGCGATTTACATACGCGACGTGACCCGAAATGCGGAGCGATCCGCTTCAGTGCAAAAGCTCGCCGATGAAGTTCACGCCGCTCAGTCTGTTCTCGTTCTCGCGGAAGACACGCTTGGCGCAGCGAAGCATGCGGCCGACCAAGGGTGGATCAGCCCTGATACGCTTCCAGATGTGAAAGAGGAGAAACACGCCGACGAAGGGAAAACCGATGCGAAAGTTGCAACGCCTCAGGGCGGTGAAACGACGTCCGGTGCACCGCCAACTGTTATCGAATAACTCCGCGGCTTAGCGCTGCGCGATTCTCGGTCGATTCTGGGTTCCAGCACTTCCATTGAGAACAAAGCCGGCCCAGTAGAATGGGCTGGCCGTATTCGGACGCCTGAGCAGCACACGTTGAGCTTCAGCAATTGCCGACGCCGGAGTACGCCCCGCCGAGTAGCGACGATGAAATTCTTCCATGAGCTGAGCGGTCGCGCGGTCGTCCACTGGCCAGAGCGATGCGAGCACGTCACGCGCTCCGCCCTGAAGAAATGCCTGCACGAGCCCAACCCAGTCGTCGCCGGGCGGCACGTCGGCCAGCGCGCCTGATCCCACTGCAGTCTGACATGCGCTCAGGACGACGAGCTGCCCGGAAAGGCCGAGTCCATAAACCTCATTCACTTCGAGGCGCCCGTTCGCACCATTTGATGGTGCCAGCTCAACGAATGAAAAAAGTGGATTGTGCTTGTTCAACA
>Ga0310813_10002339_pt1 | contig 11484 bp, 17 predicted proteins | sample YN3metagenome_FD_203086 | JGI IMG/M metagenome (GOLD analysis project Ga0310813, IMG submission 203086) | Soil microbial communities from experimental microcosm in Duke University, North Carolina, United States - YN3 | ecosystem: Engineered > Artificial ecosystem > Soil microcosm > Unclassified... | reverse complement strand
TTGACCCATTCGGCCTTGCGAAGAAGCAGTAGGGCTTCACCGTAGGCTTGGCATAGGTCCCGACCCTTGCGCTCCGCTTCGCTTAACTGAAGGTTGAGCCTTCTCACTTCGGCGCACAGCTTCCGCCGAACCTTGTCGGGGAAGACCGCCGCCTCGTTGTTGCTGTCGATCCGGTTCAACTCGTCTTCCGTCATAGTGTCCTTGTCGTAGGCTAAGGTTCGTCTACCGGCAAGCGTGGCAGTAGTCCTCGGGCCTCCGGATCTCGACGCATTCCCCGTTGAGGCTCTCGCACGGGACGCGGGTATAGGTGGCGTCGAAGATGTCCTCCTTGCAGGGGTACTTCTCGCCCTTGACCCCCGTAATGACGTAATCCCCGATGCCGACTTCCATCTCGCCTTCCAAGGTCTTGATGATGTGCCGGTGGCTGTGCAGCTTACCCTTGGTTTCGCTCCGGCTCATCATGATCACGCCAGCCGGGAGCGGCTCAGTCCCGAGGGCCATCTCCTCCGTGAACTGGACCGCGTACACCTGAACGGGTCGTTTCTGGAACTTGGGCATCTCGATTCCTTTCGCAGTATTGGTCATCTATCCATCATATTATAACAATTAGAAACTACCAAAACGCTTAAAATATTTGTAACCTCCCATTTTTATTAAAATAAGTCGTATAACCATAACTCCCACTTACCCAGAAAACATAAATAGAATATTCTGCCGTTTCTTCTCCACCTGAAGGAGAAATATGCCAGTGTCTATGATAGGCTTCTTGACCTACCACACACTCGAATTGCTCTAATGACATTCCCTTCCAAAGTTGACCTTGCTTTACAGCCTGAATTTCTTGAACGCTCCAATTAGAATGTGCTTCCTCCACAGATAGTTGACATCCACTAAGAATTAAGAGAATCCACCAAACTTTCCGCATAAATCCTCCAAAAAAGAGTACAGTTTCAACGATTTCTATGATTCAAAAGTACCAAAATTGTTATTATAAATATGAAGATTTAACAAATTTTCCGGCTAGTAGCTCAATAGTAGAGCAGCGTCTTTATAAGGCGCGTATCGGGGTGCGATTCCCCGCTGGCCGACCAAAGAGAAGGGTAATGCAATATATGGCTAAGTGGTTGGAATTGGCATACACGGCGGTTTCAAAAACCGCTGGGCTTATAGCCCGTGCGAGTTCGAATCTCGCCTTAGCCACTTTGTTTACTCTTTTCGCCTGTTTACTAATAGTAAACGCCCAAGATCAGGAATCTCAAAAATCTCTAGATGAATCTACGCTACGTCCAGAACTACAAGAAAAACTATGTAAACTTTTATTGCGCAGACACTTAGAACCTATAGATAGATGGATTATTGATCGTAAAGCCGGAGCAGTATTTCCTAGGAGTCAAGATAACGGGACGTTACCCCTATATATTCCAGACAAAGTGAGTGAACATTGGTTTGTACTTGTAATTCAGCTTGAAAATACCTTTGACCAATGTATTTGGATTAAATTCTATATATCGTGGGAAGAGTTTACTGGGTCATTACAGCAATTTCAGAACAGATCCACCCTAGACGAAGTAGAGTTTTGGCCCTACATTCAGCGCAAAAAGCAAAGTCTACACTATCAAGTAGAGCAAGCCTTTATCGAGCATATGAATGATAAAGACTTTGAGAAAACCATTTCCTACGGCGAAGCGCATTTATATAAGCTAGTGAGCCGCGATACTAAAATAGAGGATCTCCGAAAAGAGGATAAAATTTACTAATGCCATACAGACTACTTGGCGATTTCCGTACTCAGCCCCATTGCGAACTACCAGAATCCTATTTCTCTACTAGAGATATGTGGCTAGATTGTAGGGAAAAAGATTGCCTTTGGATATCAAAAGATGCTAATATTGGTTACGATTGCGTCCTTATTACTCAAAGCCACGATATCTCAGACCCTCCTCATTCCTACGGAAAACTTGTGGGAAGAAAGATCATTATTGATAAATTTGCGTTTGTGTTTGGTCATTGTTTGTTATATAATTGTACCATCGGTGAAGGAGCTATTGTAGCTGCGGGGTCTGTACTAAGAGGAACGCGAGTATTGCCGTATACAATGGTGGCCGGTAATCCTGCAAAAGAGATTAAGTACTTTGACAAAAATACTAAGAAATGGATGAATGTATGATCCACATTTGCCCGGACGAGTTGATGATGATTCCTTTGTTGGGTCCGATCCTCTGGGGAATTTGGCATTGGATCAAGAAGCAATTTAAGAGGAATTAATATGATTTGGTTATATACGTATCTTGGGGGCGTAGCTCTAAAGACGTTACTAATGCTGTTTAGTAGTGGTAATTATAGTATTAGCGCGGCATTTAATGAAATCGTTCTTTGGCCGCTCTATATACTGTTTGATATCTTTATGTTCTTTGCTAGTTTTTGGTTTGAAGACAAAGATTAATAATCCCTCGTAGCAACCCTACTGTTTCCGGGGCATAGTCAAGATAAGTGCTTGAAACAGAGCATGTAAATCCTTTCCGCTATGCAGCTACGATAAAATAGCCTATGTGGGAGGATTTATCCGTAGACCACTAAGCTAGGGATTTTATACAGCCTCAGCCTCGTCATCATCTTTAGGCATATCTGCCTTAAGTTTCTTCGGCGTGGTGCGCCCGTCGCCCTGATTGAGCTTATTTAGCTTGGTCATATTCCCTTGAGCCGTACTCGTCCGGTTACCACCACCTTTCAAGTTCTTTAATAAGGACGGATTCTTAAGAATAGCCCTAGCGTATCTATCACTCCAATCAAACGCCATCTGTGCATCCATGAGTTTCAACGTGATATTTACAAACTTCTCAATATCCTTCTCTTCTAGGCTGGGAAGCATCTTATTGAGTTTTTCCAATGCAATAAGAACGGATTTATTTGTCAATTTTCTAATTTGAGTGACAATTTCCTGCTCTTCAGGCGGGTCTATGTCCCCATTATCCTTTATAGCATGAAGAGGAGGAGCGGGAATCACCACCGGAACTTCCTTAGTAGAAGCTACCTGAGTTTCCTTATCCCCTATGATAATCTCCGTTTTTGGAAGATTTACCTTGATTTCTGGTTCGTTTTCCATATTTCCCTGATTTTCTACTCTCTTGGAGTGTTATATTTAGTACCGGAAGTAAAAGTTCTCTGAAAAATAGAAAAAATTGAGACATGCGGAGCGGTGTTCAGGGTGCGATACGAAAGCCGCTATTCTGACGCATCATGTCTCATAATATTGACCGTGGCGCTAGGATAGGGTTACTTCTTTTATGCTAAAGACAAAACACCCTAACCGCCTAATCCCGGTCACTAATATTTGCCGTGGCGTTAGCTAAGAGTTACTTCATTTGGTGAACGTGACGGGGGTTCGATTCCCCCACCCTCGCAAAAGCGAGGGTTCGTCTAGTGGCAGGACACGAAAAAACTCTTGGCGATCAATCCCGGCTAAAAATTATATATGCGGGGTAGTGTAAGTAACACGGCTTTCCAGAAGTCCGCAAGGACGGGAGAGCAGATACAACCCTCACATGGTTGTTCCCGCACCAAAATTGGTTGGGTGCCAGAGTTAACCGACTGGATTGAATAGCAAACGGGCTGGCCTGACCAGAGGAAGACAGAAAATAGGCTATTACCTATGAGTAGCCTTCCTCAAATATTGAAAAATTGGAAGTGGCGATAGTTGAGAGATACTTCGCTTTTAACGAAGAGATCCGGGTTCGAGTCCCGGCAGTTCCGAAAGGGGCTGTAGCTCAATGGTAGAGCGCTATGCTCTTGACGCATGATCCCTTCCACTAAATTTATGTGTGAGTACGTTTATTCTGAGTATATTAAAAGGATCAATGAGGAAGCTATGAAGACCAACGCTAAGAAGACGAAGACCCCGATGGTTGCTAATCACAATGGCGCTATGGTTCCCCAGCAGAATGCAGAGCAGCAGCTTGAGCGTATTGTTTCATGCCTTATGCTGTTCGAAGACACTTTCTATGAGGCTGGAACTGATATTGCCAACGATATCGGGAAGCTTCTTAAGTCTTGCCGAATCGAGTTCGTTTGCGACCTTGCTATTAAGGCTCGCACTCTTCTTAAGCTTCGCCATGCGCCTCTTTTCCTCATGGTTCAGGCCCTTAAGATGGAAGGAACGCCTGAGGAGCGTAATCTTATCGGAGAGACTATTTCTCAGATTATTCAGCGAGCGGATGAGCTTTCTGAAATCATTGCTATTTATTGGAAGATGAATCCTAACGCCTCTCTTCCCCGCCAGCTTAAGGCAGGAGTTGCCAAGGCGTTCCCCAAGTTTAATGAGTATAATCTCGCCAAGTATAACCGCGAAAATGCGGTTACGCTTCGGGATGCTATGTTCATGACCCATCCCAAGCCTCAGAATAAGGATATGAAGAAGCTTTGGGAGAAACTTATTAACGATGAGCTTGACGTTCCTGAGACTTGGGAAGTCCTTCTTTCCGCTGGTAAGGATAAGAAGAAGACTTTCGAGAAGCTTCTGAAGGATAAGAAGCTTGGATATCTTGCTCTACTCCGGAATCTTCGCAATATGTCTCAGTCCGGAGTGGATGAGAAGATTGTAAATGCCGCTATTCGTGTAGGCGCGAAGGAATCTAAGGCTCTACCCTTCCGCTTTATCACGGCAGCAAATTATGCTCCCGATTATTTCGACGCTCTGGACGATGGTCTTGTAGCTTCTATGGAAGATCATCCCAAGCTTCTTGGAAAGACGGCTATTCTTGTGGACGTTTCGGGTTCTATGGTTGCCAAGCTTTCTGATAAGTCTGAATTGAACCGTATTGACGCGGCTACCGCTCTTGCGGCTCTGATCCGCGAAGTCTCCAATTCCGTTGTATATCGATTTGACGACAATGCCAAGGAAGTTCCTAAGAGCTATCGCGGTCTGAAGCTTTGCAAGTATGTTAAGGGTTATGCGGGCGGCGGAACGCGAATTGGTCACGCTATCAACACTGTTATTAGTGAGAATCCCAATCTTGACCGTATCATTATTGTCACGGATGAGCAGTCTAGCGACCGTATTCCCAATCTGCCTAAGGGTATGAAGGGTTATATCATCGACGTCGCGCCTTACAAGTTTGCCCTTCCTACTTTTGACGGAATTTATACGCGCTTTTCTGGGTTCTCTGAGCGGGTTATCGAGTTTATCATGGCTGAGGAGTCTCGATAATGTTCTGGGTTGGGTTTACGGTTGGATTAATGATTCTACCAATAATGTTCTATCTCGCTGTATGGATCCATAGTTATTTCGGACATACGGACGCCGAAGGACATTGCGGGAATTGTAATAATAGGTGCCGCAATGAGAGAGCCTAAAAAGCCCAAGCGGGATAAAACCCGTAAATGGTGTCCGGGCGGAAATAAAAATCTTGGTCATATTTCTGCCAAAGACCGAACTAGAATTATTGACGATCCAGATAGATATAAAAAGAAGTTTGTTAGATGCGAAATTTGTAATCAAAGATTCGAAGTATATAATGTTAGAGATCATGGTTGCTGTGATATGGCTAAAATCCCACCACACAAAGCATATTAATGGAATGCGGAACTACGTCCAGTACTACGGATCCTTGCGACCCAATGGATGTTTTACATTGTTGCCATTTCGCTATTACTAAACGCCGTAGAATTTCCCGCACTCATGTTTTAATTGGCTGGATATGTATTAAATGTCCAAAGCAGTCTAAGACGTGGACGAAAGTTTATGATCCGATTACTTAATATTATAATACTTTTATTACTAGTAGGATGCTTTAATCGTAAACCAGATCCTCACATTCCTTGGTATCCCCATCATGTTTCATTCTGGGTTCTAACGCCCGGAGGATTTATAAGAGATGGCGGGCCTTTTTCGTCTTTAGCCGCTGGTTATACTAATGACACTGAAATTAATCAAGCGATTGACGATCAATTTAATTATTTCTATTCCAAATTCCCTCAATATACTTGGGTTCGCCCAAACGTTGCCATTAATGATGATTATGTATTTTGGCCTCCAGATGCTAGAACTTGGGTAAGCGGATTATCATACGGTATTGGTACACAAACAGTCTGGGTGGCACTATGGCTGAGAGTAGAGACGATTGACGAGCCCGGAGATTGTTGGATTAAGAGAGCGCCGGGAACTTATTGGGGAGTATATTATCAGAATTGGCGACATACAGATAGACCCCTCGCCCCCGCACTCGCGCATGAGTTACTACATTGTGCGATAGGTGATCCTAATCATACAAGCCCGGATTGGGGGGTATTGCAGCGAAAAGCTATTATTGGTCCCATTCCCGAAGATAAGTTTTAATTAACCTTCTCTAAACCAGTCTTCTCAGCCGCATACTGAGCATCACATACGTCATGTTTCTTCTGAGGCGGTAGAGGTTTGTTAGTCATGCGTACTTGATAGAGACGATCAATCTGTTCTGCCGGATTCGTGATGGGCTCTCTACAAACATTGCAAATTATATCCATAAATTACTCTTAATTAGTTAACGTTATTAGCCTGAACAGTATTGGCACCAACGATAGTTACGCCCGTACCACTTGCGTAACCGGTATTTCCCGTAATCACGTTTTTATTAGAACCAGCAGTTTCAATTAAGACCTTCCCAGTAACATCCGTAGTGAAATTATTAGCATATACCTTTGTATATAGCTGACTTGTCAAAACAATACACCCTTGTGGGAAACAATTGAGGCCAGCGACGGCGTTCTTACAAAATCTTGTTCCATGAATTACTGAACCCTTGAATTGAGCGTTGGTAGCGGCAATTTCAACGCCCGGATTTGAGAAACCAGCACGATCATCCATCTGACTGCATCTAAAGTCAACTAGACCTGTAAACTTGAAACATGTCTTAGCATAGTAAATATCCACCTTTACGTGACCAGAACTCCATACAATCCGCATATCTCCCGCTGAAAAGCCTGATTGCTCGACAGCGTAATCATAAATATCCCAGCTATTTCCATTAATTGTTAAATCGCCAGAAGAGCCATCAAAAATCATGAATGTGCCCTTCATCATCAGACCATTCCAAGCCGATCCGGCTGTAATCCACGGATAGTTGGAATTTTCAATCCAAAGGTCAACGTCCGCATCAATTGTAGCATAATCAGCGTTGTCAAAATCATCCTGATTGATTGCACAATTGAATATCTTCACGGCAACTGGAGATCCATAAGTACCGGCAGGATTAGGGGTCGTAATCCATTTTCCAGCGCCAGCAAGCGTATTAATATGGCAGTTATCAAAGGTAACAACGCTCTGACGATCATAATTAAGATCGTATTGTGACCAGTCTACCCACTTAATATCCTTGATATGAGCATTTCGAAACACGACATTCCCGTAATTGCTCGTATCATCAATTTGAACAAGCGTCTGAGAAGAGGAATGATTACCTTGAATTACTGGACTACCAAGAATCTGATATAAATGAAGGCCCGTTAAACCATCTGGTACTTTGAATAGAGAAATGTTACCAGATACTATAATTCTAGATCCGGGCGCGAAATACAATTGAACATCTTTATCAGGAAAAACGGCTGGAGAAGTGACAGTGTGTTCACCTACCAATAAAATTGGCATCGACTGTTGAGAATTCTTAATATAATCTAGCGCATCTTGTAAATTACTAAAATCTGCACTAGTTCTATCTGTATTAACTTCAATAAAATCTTCTATTTTATTGATAGGATTCGGGAAATTTGGCATAAATCGTCCAATATATACCTTGGACCGTCAAATTATGCCAAAATTAGAAGATTTACTTATTTAATAGGACAGCTTCCGTTCAAACACTCCCTCTCCGAATCGCTTACCATTGCTAACCCTTTGGACTGCGCCTCTTCATAACTGTCCTTACTAATTCTCTCCAAAGGCGGCTGTTTATATCCGTGTATTTCAGGCAAGAGAGTAGTCCCTTTGACATGAGGGAGATGGATTTTGAGTACTTTTTCGATGTCCGACGCTTTAACTTTTTTGGGATTGAAGTTAATCGTATACGAAATGGCATTATCCGCATATTCCTCCTGTAACATTGCTTGTACGGCTAAATGATCGCTCAGAGAAATTTCCCCCTGCTCCTCAATAACCGATAGATCAATTCCGCGCTTCTCACACTCCGCTACAATAGGATCTTTACAGTAAAATGTAACAACCTTGGTATTAGGTTCGTTTACGGAATCCTCGATTGGATAACCTTTACTCTCCAGAAAAGCAAGATTACCATCGTTTGAAGAATACCGCACACGCCTAATAAAATATCGTGCGTATATAGGCTGACAACCAGAGGAGGTACCGGGAAGATTAGAAATAGACCCAGTAGGTGCAATACAAGTGGTCTTAATTGGCTCTGGGATTCGGAGTTCGAATGCGTACTTACGAGCTTCATTGCGACATGTTTCCTTGAATAGATTAAGAGTACGTTTTACATCTGTATTATGATGGCTTTCAGAGAACCGAATCTTCTGATATGCAAGCCAATTAGCATATCCAAAGAAACCAACACCAATTCTACGATTCCTAGAGACTACTTGTTGCTGGCGAGGATTAACGATATCACTAAAAGTAGCACGAATTAAAAACCGCGTCATTAAACGGAATGCTTCTAATGCTTCTTTATCTTTGTTGGCAAAAGATGCAAGGTTAATGTGGCCCAGATTACAGACATCAAACTGTCCAAACGCGATTTCGCCACAAGGATTAGTGGTAAAGACAGGATCAATTTCGCCCACAGAAGCGAGGGATGAGTTGAATAAACCCGGTTCCCCCACTTTAGAAGCGTTTTTAGATACCATCCTGAGTACCTTCTTTGCATGAGAGTCACCCTTGCGGAGACAGCGGAAGAATTCATCATCTACCTCAACGGAAATATTAGTTGACCAATGCTTTTCCGGGTTCTTTTTACACTCAATGAACTGGAAAATGTCAGAATCTTGCCAATACTTCATGCTCATTCGCGCTGAACGACGAATTCCGCCCGCTACAACAGCCTTGGCAATCTCATGATCGATTTCCATCACGTCCAAAGACGTTAATTTCTTACCAAAACGACGGAATAAAATCGATTCAATAGCTTTTAAGCAAATAACTAAAGGCTCCGGACCTGAAGATTTGCCTCCAAAGCTCCGAAGAGGCGCATTTCTAGGACGAAGCATGGAAACATCGATAATTACGGTCTTTTTTGGGCCGTTCCACGCTGATTTAAGTACTTCTTTAAGCGAATTTGTCCACCCTTCCCGCGAATCTTCTACCACATAGCGTTCGCGGGTCATAGTATTATAATCTGAAGAAAGTAAATGCTTAAAACTCTCAATATCCGGATGGGCAGGATCGCAAACAATATGAACGCCTAACTCTGTGTAGATAGGTGGATAATAATCAATATATTTATTACTATAAGAACTACCGACACCACCACCTTTTAGAAGTTCTGAGAAGGTGAAGACAAAATGCTCTGATAAATCATCCTTCGCCCAACCCGCTGCATGGCAATTACTTATATACGAGCGCCCGGGTACGCCGGTCGCCCACAAATGACGGCCAGCAGGAATTGCTTTCATCGAATAAATTAATTCAAATAACTTATCTCGCTCGCCTTTTTCATGATATTTGGAATCTACGAATGCAAGATTCCCATCTACCACTCTTGTAACTGTTTCGAACCAAGATTCTTGCGTTCCATCTGATTTAGTTCTCGAATACGTCCGCTGATATACTTCTTTTCCAATAGCGCCCCACTGGGGCTCAGGTAACTTTGTCATTATAGAGTTTCCCGGTATGATATTATATATAACACTTTTGATTCACGATTATTCCGATTATTACCTTGGACTCTGTGTTATATTTATTGGCTGGGTTGGAAAGCCGCCTCCCGTCAAAATGGCCGACAGAAAACTAGGCTTGACAGGGGGAGCCGAGAGAGGCTCCCACGAAAAATTTATGCATCAGATTATAAAAACAGAAATCGAACTAATGGGCCGTCGAATCTGGGTAGAGATTAAAGAGACGGACCAAGATCCTGCTTTTATCAAACAAAAAGTAGAAATTGCTTTTAAGATCCTTTTGAATAGGGAGAACCGAAATGAAAATCAAAGAGAAGAAAACCTTTAGAAATTACAAGGTCAAGGTTTATAAGACTACTGATTATTGGAATGTCCAAATTGATTCCGACCGCGAACCAGACCAAGAGGGATTTGATAGAACGATAGAAGTAGAATCTACTAAGTTCCAATTTAACAATCCGTACAAGTGGACTCATGCAGCTATCCGTACTTACAATCGTCTCGTAGGAATTGACAAGCAAAGCGCTCTCCGCTTTTCAGAAGCCCTCCTACTTGCTGTCCAATATGCTATTGAAATGGATCTACAGCACGGTATTAAAGATTAACGATTATATAGTTCCTATTTTGTTATAAATATAAGAGGAGATAAAAAATGGATAAGGCCGAAGCGATCAACTGGTATCTGGCGATTGTCAACGATGTTCTAAATGTCGAAAATTATACTCAGGAAGAAGGCGATCAGCTTTGCTCAGAAGGCTTCCCCGATTTCATGGGAGAGCTTGCTATGAGCATTTCTGACACCTTCTCTCAGGAAGAGCGCGATGAACTTGCTACGGAATATTTCTGTCCCGGTGTAGAACTGGAAGAGCGTATTCTGTGGTATAAGGCGCTTTGTGAGGCGATAACTAGTTTTGCCAATGATTCTATTGAGGATAAAATGTTGGCTTTCCTTGACGGAACGATTGCCGGTCTGTACGACTGGAGCGATAATCTATACTTCAGTCTCCCTACGCCCTTGCGCGAGACGTTTGACGCCATGACTACTAATGAGTTCTTTGAGCGTGAGGAAGATAATTCTACGCTTGAAACCGATGTCAAGCCGTTCCGCAATTTTGAGAATAACAACTAATGTGTATCGGTGACGATTACGTTTGTGAAATTGATAGCTTCTGCCTGATTTGTGGGAACTGTTTAGTACATTGTAACTGCCCTACTGAGGGATAAATGCTCGATCTACTGTGCGCCCTAATTGAGCTTGTCTTCTCCTTTCGTAAGGATAAAAAGTGAAATACTTTGTAGCAATTAGCCTAGCGGCTATTCTTGTAGCCCTTATTCCATTTGTACGCCCAGAGTGGATGCCAAAAAAGAATGCGAATACGGCTCCCAAGTATCTCATTACTGTTTTTGACGGCGGGTGGAATACTACATTTCTGGTAGAGAAGTATTCTCATCTTGGAAGTTATCAAGGGGGCGCTCTTACTTTCGAATACAAGGGCAAAACCGTAGAAATTCGTAGTGGCGTTGTTACAATTGAGAGAGTGGAAAATGCTCCAAAATCTACCAAAAACTGAGATCGTTCTAGAAGAGCCCAAGTCTTCTATTCTTGACGAAATTATCGCTGAGACTGTCGCCCCTCAGCCTAAACCAGAAGTCAAGATTGTTTATATC
>Ga0310813_10002338_pt1 | contig 11488 bp, 10 predicted proteins | sample YN3metagenome_FD_203086 | JGI IMG/M metagenome (GOLD analysis project Ga0310813, IMG submission 203086) | Soil microbial communities from experimental microcosm in Duke University, North Carolina, United States - YN3 | ecosystem: Engineered > Artificial ecosystem > Soil microcosm > Unclassified... | reverse complement strand
TGCGATCATGAGGGCGGAGGAACCGGAGATGCCGGCGCCCGCGGGCGACTGGGAATCGGTCTCGATCAGCACGCCCTGTTGAGGGACAAAAAACTGCACCAGGCGAGCAGCAAGTGGGTGACGGAATTTTTTGGCGCGATTTAGTTCATCGAGACTGGCAAACACTTCTTCGCGGCGAGTGTCGTGCGAACGCAGGTGGATACGCTTGCCACGCAACGGCCGCACGCGGCACGTCGTGAGAATTTCGAGCGCGAAATTGAGTGTGAGCGCGCCGGAGTGAAACAGGTAGAGAGGCCAGAGATCGATGGTGCCGCCCGCCAGATCAGCGCGGCACGGCGCTTGGGCGACGATGGGGAATTCGGAGTCCGATGGCGAGAGCATTTGGCTGATGTTGTATCACGAGTGGGGTGATTTGGGAGTATCCGCAGCGTAACGCCCGGTGAACAAGATTGTGCTTCCAACGGGTGAATGCAAAAGCGTGTTTACAGTAATTGAGTGTCAGTAAGAGCAAGCCACCATACGCATCCCCTCAGCTATGAATCCGTGGCGGGTATGAGTTGATTGGCTTCCCGAGCACCTGTTTGCTCAATTCAAATTCCTCTATCTCGACACCTGGAAAGCGGACTGCATGCTCAAAACGAAACCGCGCCGTCCCGTGCGGTTCTCCATCTGCGCAGGGGAGCGTCTCGCAATGGCGGTGGGCTTCGCGGGAAAAATCGATGATCCAAATATGGTGAGCTTCGGCGGGGAAATCGCGGATGACGGCGGCATCGGCGTACTTCACTTGTATGGATGGTAAGTGGTTGCCCGACATGCGCAGGTTGTAGTCGAAAGGAAAACGACAATATGGATTAGGGAAAATTAGCATGTCACCGGCCTGAACATTTTGCGCCAGGTAGCGAATGGCTGCTTTCCAGTCTGAGGGTCCGGATTGCCGGTAAAACGATTTTGTAGCAATGAGCGAAGCACAAACCGTGACCACCACAGCAGCGAAACAGAGCCATTTTGGGCGTATAAGTATCAGTCCGTATCCGAACAGCAGCAACGCAGCCGGCAGGCAGATAATCAGAAAGCGGAATACGAACATCGGTTTCCAGTGCGAGATAAGGAGAACTACCAAAATCGGGATGAGCAGCCACAACGAAACGAAAAGGAACGGCCAGCCTTGCAAGCCTTCCTTGTCACATCTGCGCTGCAAGCACCATTGCCGGGAAGCAAGTGCGGCAGCCAGGAGAAACATCAAAGATTTCAGCCCGCTACCGCTGAGACTAATAAAGAAGTGATACACCTCCTTGGCCATGTGCGGGGAATGATGGACCCAGTCCATGTGGGATGTACCCTGATAGGCCATAAATACCGCGAGAGGAAGCCCAAACGCCCCGCTTGCGATCAGATTGCGAACTTGACTCCACGAGCGAATCTGACGCGGCAATAATGCCCACGCAGCAAATTGCGCAAGCAAAACGAGAACCGCGAAAAAATGTGCGTATAGGGACGCCGCCGAACTGAAGATGTACCAGAAGCCGTCTGCGCCTCTTCGGTTATTGATGTACCGCGCAAAAAATAACGATGAGCACGTTACTAGCAAAACGAGCAGACTATAGCTGCGAGCTTCTTGTGAGTAAAATATGTGGAAGACATTTGCGGCCAGCAGCAGCGCGGAAACAATTCCAGCTCGGCGTGAGAAGAGGGTTTTGCCCAGAAAGTAGATAGCTGGAATACTTGCAACACCGGGGACTACCGACAGTGCTCTTACAAATGAGGGTGCATCGCTGATCTGACTCCAAAGACGGAGAAGCAGATAGTACAACGCCATATTCGCTTCACTGGTTAAGAGCAGGTGCCGGAAAGTCTTCCAACCAGTTCGGGCAAGAAAAATGCTAAACGCCTCGTCGGGCGAAAAACTCTTGCTGCCAATGTGGAACACACGCAGTGACGCTGCCCCGAGCGTGATCAACAAGACCCATATTGTCCCCCTTGTTCGTTGGCGATCACTGGCGAAGGAGTCGCTTTGGCGCGGATGCGGCATCGGCAGAAATGTCCTTGATGGATGCGCCCCTCATCTTGAGATCTATGCTAAAGCGGGAAGAAACGTGGTCAGACTATCACATTGACAATGACAGAGGACCTCGGCGGCCGCTGACATCCCTTTGCCGATACAGCAAGACAAGTGAGTGGTTGAAATAACAGGGCTTCACAGCACGCGCGCTAATGCGATGCTTGACGGCCGGCTTCGAGCACCTCCGAGATGACCACGTCGAGATCTTCGGGCTTTGTGCGGTGATTCACGATGCAGGCACGCAGGCAGAACTTGGCTCGCAGGGTTGCATTCGAAAGGTATACGCGGCCTTTTTTATTTACCTCTTTCAGAATGAGCGGATTCAGGCGATTGAGATCACCTTCCGAGCGGCCACCCGCGCCGAGGTATCGGAAGCACACGGCGCTCAGCTCGACCGGTGCCACAAGTTCCAATTCAGGCTCGTTCACGATCTTTTCTGCGAGGTCGCGAGCGTAACCCAGATCATCCTTTATTGATTTACGGAAAGCTTCGAAGCCGTGGTAGCGGAGGGAGAGCCACAGTTTAAGGGCACGGAAGCGGCGCGAGAGTTCGAGCGACTCTTCGAAGAAAGCGAAGCCTTCAATGGGGTCGCTGCTGAGTACGCGGGTGTAGTCACCGGTATGAGAAAAAGCGTTTCGCGCTGCGTCGGGATCGCGATAAAGCAGGCAGCCGCAGTCCAGCGGCTGATACAGCCATTTATGTGGATCGAGCGAAATGGAGTCGGCCAGCTCCAACCCTTGAAAGCGACCGCGCGCGGCAATTGCCGCCAGTGCGCCGTAAGCTCCATCAACATGGAACCAGGCATTGTGCTTGCTCGCGATGGCAGCTATTTGCGTAAGGGGGTCGACCGCGCCCGTGTTGACGGTTCCCGCGGAGGCGACCACCGCGATCGGAGTCTTGCCCGAGTCCTTATCCCGCGCGATGGCTCGCTCGAGTTCCTCGGGCAGCATATGGAAGGCAGCATCGGTGCGCACAAGACGCAGGTTTTCACGGCCGATTCCGAGCAGCGCGACGGCTTTCGGGATCGACATGTGCACTTCTTCCGACGCGTAGACGGTGACTTTTGCTGATAATCCCTTTTCATTGGCGGACGCCCTGGCTTCGCGCGCCATTGCCAAGCCCATCAGGTTGGCCGAGGAGCCGCCGCCTGTCAGGGTGCCGGTGAAGTCCTTGCATCCGAGAGCTTCGCTAAGCCAGCTGATTACGGTTCTTTCAATGGTCACCGCCGAGGGAGAAGATCGCCAGGCTGTGACGTTCTGGTTTATGACGCTGGCCAGCAGATCAGCGAGGGCGCCGACTGGCTCACCTGAACCGAGAACGTATCCAAAGAAGCGGCCATTATTCCCGCGGGAGTAGCGAAGTACATTCTGCAGATCGTTGAGTGATTCCGGGCCGAGCCCTTTCTCTGGAAGCGGCGCACGGAAGGTTTTTTCTGTTTCCGCTCCGGTCACCGAAGGAGCCACGGGGCGTGCGTCGATGGTTTCAAGGTAATCTGCCACGAGATCGCACACTTGCTTCGCGAGAAGTCGGAATTGCTCAGGAGAGATTTCCAAAGATCGCATCGCTCGGGATTTTACACTTTTTAAGTTGTCAATCTCAGCGGTTTCACGCTGGAGCGATCATCTGGAAGGCTAATTTTGAATGACTGCGCTAACGTCGCGGCCTGCACGGGCGGCAAGGCCGGGTGCCGATCAGCGATGCGGTTACGGCTCGAGCCAGTCGTTGCGTTTTTGGTGCTCGAGAGTGTAGTCCTCCACCTGGTTCTCGTACACGAGCTCGATGTGATCGTCGCAACTAGGCTCGCCGTCCACAAGCCGCGTGCTGGTCTTACCGCAAAGACTACACTTGGGCGTCTTTTCGCTTCGCTGTTGCTGGTTCGCTTCGATTTCTGCCATAACTCCAAGTACTCGATTCTGCGAGCTTTCGCCCGCGGGCTCGCCCTAGGGATACGCATTATGCGCTTCTGCCTGCATCCTTTGTATAGCTTGGTTGGGAAAAAGGATGTGACAGGCAGAATGCAGCAACGTGACTGCGAGGCCAAAAGGAGTGTAGACAAGGAACTCATGCCGATTCGGGAACCGAAACTACACGTAGGCACCGGTTTTCGGATTCACGTCACACACGAGCTACGAAAGCCCTTTGGCACTACATTGCACGCGACGCAGCGCACCAGCGGCGATGCCCTCACCCGATCACGGTGCAGTTACCAACGAGTATCACGGCACGCAGTGAGCCGCATCACGGTTTCGAGGAGGAGTCTGATTTAGAGTAATGGAGGTGTTGTATTGTGCTCTGGGCAACCTTGCTGGTCACCATTGGGTGAAAGGAAGCTCAGGGCACTTTTGCTCTGGACCATGCGAAAGCCCGTCTGAGAAATCACGTTGGATCCCACCTGGTGTGTGTTTATCACGTCTTAGTCCAGGACAAAGCCAGCCGCAAACAAGGGGCCGCGTAGCCCCACATCAGACGAAAGACTGCCTCCCTATTCGAATTGCTTACGGAAGTTGTCCACCACCTGCCTGAGCTCGGACACTTCCCTTCTCAGGTCGGCGACTTCGTTTTCGAGCTGCGTTAGACGGTCGCCATCGGCGGAGGCAGCCGGCGAAGGGAGGGAGGCTGGCGCTGCTTCCCATCCGCTCACATCACCAGCGAGCAAATGCGTGTAACGGATCTCCTTGGTGCCAGGTTGCCGCGGCAATGGCTTTACCAACGGAGCATCGCGCTCAATCATTTTTTGTAGCGTGGCTTGGACGTCCGAAAGCTCTTCGAAGCGGAACATGCGCTCAGTGCGACCGCGAAGCTCGCCCGGAGTCTGAGGGCCGCGCAAGAGCAGAACACATAGGATGGCGGTCTCGCCCCGCGTCAGGTTGAGAGCTTCCTGCAGGCGGTGCTCGAACTTAGGCACGCGGCTATCCGCACTGCTGGTCGGTCCGGCAAGGCGCTTATTCTGCAGGCCGTCGATGGCGGAACGGACCGCTTGCTCGTCGAGGCTCATCACCGGATCGCGATTCGATTTCTGATTGCAAGCGTTGGTGAGCGCGTTCAGGGACAACGGGTAGTAGTCGGGGGTGGTGATGTCCTTTTCGATCAATGAGCCCAGGACGCGGACTTCATCTTCGGTGAGGATGATGTTCACGATGTCTCCAATGTGGCCAGTTAGTTGCGCCGATTCTTTTGGCGACCTAATGCGCCTATTGTATGGGCTTCTGAGAAATCGTTCGTAGAAGGGCAGGGCTTTAGCGCCGGCACAAGCTTGCAAATACGAAGGCTCAATCGCCGTCGATCAATGTACGGCCTGCTGCTTTACGCCTTGTGCCCTCCCTGACGGAATCGAAGGAAGGAGTACCAGGCAGCCACTCACAGCAAGCGTTAGTCCCACGACCAGCAGACCACCTTTGAATTCTCCGGTCGAGTTCTTGAGCAGGCCGATGATGTATGGGCCGAAGAAGCCGCCCAGGTTTCCAAGGGAGTTGATGAATGCAATTCCCACGGGCGCCTCGCGAGTACCGAGCGCGGTGGTTGGAATGGCCCAGAAAGGACCCACCATGGCAAAGACTCCGAGCATGGCGATGCTGAGCGATGTTATCGCCGTGAATACGGAGGTGGAGTATGCCGCACAGAAGAGAGCCAGCGCACCGGTAATGGCAGCCGTAGCAACATGGCCACGATGAGCGCCGGTTTTATCTGCATGCAGCCCGACCAGAACCATGGCAAGCGCAGCCGCAATGTAGGGGATCGTCGAGAGTGCCCCAACGGCGAAATTGCCTACCATTGAGAGGCGGTGAATGACGCTGGGCAGCCAAAGACTAATCCCATACGAGCAACTGTTCAGGCCAAAGTAGACGAGGGCAAGGATCCAGAGGAATAACCGTGAGAATGCGGCCAGAGGATTCCTGTTTCGTGTTTCGCCGGTGGTGGCGTGCTCGCGTCGCAATTCTGCAGCGAGCCATTCTCGTTGATCCGAGTTCAACCAGCTGGCGTTCTCCGGGGTATCTTCGAGAAAGAAGAGAACAACGACGCCGAGCAGGATGGCGGGCAAGCCTTCGACAAGGAACAGCCACTGCCACCCGGAGAGTCCGCCTATGTGGTGCAAGCTGAGCAGCGCACCCGAGATTGGGCCACCTACTACGCCGGACAAAGGTGCGGCTGTCATGAAACGTGCCACGGTGCGCGCCCGCGCGCGCGCAGGAAACCAGCTTTTCAAATACACGATCATGCCGGGAAAAAAGCCGGCTTCGGCGAGTCCAAGCAGAAAACGCAGAGCATAGAAGCTGTGCGCAGAGCGCACAAAAATGGTTGCGGATGAAATCAGCCCCCATACGACCATCAGCACCGAGATCCAGCGGCGGGGACCGACCCTCATCAGGATTAAGTTGCTGGGCACCTGGAAAACGAAGTATCCCGCGAAGAACATGCCGGCACCCAGTCCGTAGACAGCGTCATTGAAGCCGAGTTCCTCGCGCATCTGGAGTGCGGCGAATCCCACGTTGATCCGGTCGAGATAGGCCACGATGTAGAGAAGAAAGAGGAAAGGCATCAGGCGCCAGGTGAGCTTGGCGACGACAGACGATTCGAGTTTGGCATCGTCGGCTTCGAGCAAAGGCGCCCCAGAGTGCGAAGGTGTGCCAGATTGTAGCAGCCGCTGGGACGTGCCCGGTTCAGCCTCTAACCGAGCCCAAAAGCACTCCGGATGAGTGTGGCTATGTGGTCAGGAGAACCGGTTATATCCACGGCAAGCGCATTACCGGGTTCCTCGAGATCGGCAAACTGGCCGGCTAATATCGAGGACGTGGCAAAGTGCCCATGACGGTTCTGAAGCCGGGCGGCGATGAGATCGCGACTTCCCTTCAAGTACACGAGCCTGACCTCGGGGCTGATCAGCAAGCGCGTACGGTATTGCTGCTTCAGAGCGGACGAGGCAAGAACCAGATTTTTATTCTGTGCGATCGCGTCAGCAATTACTTTCCCCAGAGCAGCCAGCCAAGGCTCACGATCCGCATCGGTGAGAGGAATGCCGTGGCGCATCTTCTCGATATTGGCAGCAGAATGGAATTCGTCACCATCGACGAAGTTCCACCCGAGTTGCTGCGCGAGGAGCCTGCCTATGGTGGTCTTTCCAGCGCCGGTGACTCCCATTAAAACAATGACCATGTCGGAAGATCAGAAAGACGCAATCTATATCACTACGTGAATGAGTGTAATTGTTCGGTGCTGTCGAACCTTACTGATGAGTAATCGGGGTGGGATGCATCACGAAAAAAGCCAGGCTAGCGTTGCCGCTGGCCTGGCTTTCGAGAAATGATAATGCTTATTTCTTGGGAGCTTCGGTCATGGTGTCGCCGGCCATCTTCACCGAGTCGACCTTCACTTCGTTCTTCGAGCTATCGACATCGCCCTTCAGCGTGACCTCGTGTCCCTCGTGACCCTTGAGGGAATCGGGGTTGCTGACTGTCCAGCTCTTGCCGTCCTTGTCGGTGATGGACTTGCCGTCGTCACTGACTTTGCCTGATACGGTGTCAGCTTTGGCAGCGCTCTGAGCGCTGTCCTGCTTGGCGGACGTTGGCTGCGCCGCATCCTGGGCTACAGCGACCATGGAGAGAACCAGCACAAAAGCGAAACAAAGCACCATTACTTTTCTCATGTTGCACTCCTCCTACACAGAATTGAGATTTAGAGACCTGCTAAGGGCCTGGAGTTACAAACAAAGTGACGCTATACCTAGGAACGAGTGACTAGTGGGTATAGGACGGAGTGGCTGGACTGCTTGCTTGGTGAATTAAGTGTGCCTGCTAAAAGGGTATTTCGTCAACAGGGAGGAGCTCAGCCGACTTTTACTGGAGCTGCCGTCCGCGTACTCGCACGCGCCATATTGAGCGGGACGCCTGCTCACTCTGACTTGCTTTGCTTACGGTATTCCAGGAAGCGTTGCTGGCACGCAATACCCATTGATCTAATTTCTGCGAACTCCGGTGCCGCGCGAAGCGGAATCAGCAACGGATCTGTATCCATCTGCGGGTAAGCGCAGTAGTTTTGCTCGATGGCTCGCCGCAACTCCTGGAAGGCAAGATCGGGATGGCCGCAGTAGGAATCCCATGCGGCCAGCAAGTATTTCTGACCGGGGTCATCATCCCCCATCAGTACCGAGCGTAATTTCTGTATATCTAGGTCGCTATTTGGCGTGGGGTGCTGGCCGAGGCACGGCTCCAGAAGCGGCCGGCCGTAAAAAGAGAGTGCCCGCGGCAACATCCTTAAAACCTGAAGTGCTTCCTCTCGCTTTCCTTCGCGCGCCAAGATTTCTACGAGATAGGCCTTTTCGTACTCGGTGCCTGAAACCAATTGCAGATATTCTCTAGCGCGGTCATATCTTCCCAAGGCCATGAAGAGGCTGCCGCAAGAGGCCAAGTCCGTGGTTCCTGGATCGAGCGACCGACTCTTTTCGCATTCGCTTGCTGCCTCATCCAGGAGACCGGCGTACCACAACACATAAGCGTGCACAAGGTGCGCAGATCCGCTGTCGGGCCGCTGACGGAGAAGCCTTCGAATGTCATCATAGGCACCGTTCAGATCGCCCTCTTCACTCTCCATATTGATCAGGTCGCTGGCGGCCTCGACGCGATCGGGATCCATAGCAACAGCTCGGCGTAGTGCGGCCTTGGCACTCAACTTAGCAGCCTCGCCTCCCCCTCCGAAGCCGATATCGTAATAATAGGAATGGCCCAGCTCTGCCCACGCCGGAGCGTAGCTGGGGTCAAGAGCCACAGCTCTTTGCAGCAGACGGATAGCTTCCTTGTTACTGTCCGCGAAGGAAGAGCTTTGAGAAATGGCCGAGTCGGTGCCCGAGAGCGCACGCAGGTAGAGCTCATATGCTTCCGCGTTGTGAGACGCGTTCCTTGAGGATTTCGAAGCCCCGCTGACGCCCAGGGCGGCAATCAAGCCATGCTGTACGCTGGCCGCCAGTTGTTGCTGTATCTGGATAAGATCTTGGGTTGTGCCGCGCAAAGTATCGCGCCAAATGACTCGATTACCCGCCGGATCCACAGCCTCAAGCGTAACTTCAAGATTGTTTCCGGTAACGGCGAAATGGCCCGTGATAACGTTCCCAACTCGCATTTCCTGAGCAGCTTTTTGCAGATCCGGGTCGGCTCCCGAGTATCGGTTCGATGTTGCAAACGGACGAATCGAAAGAGACGGGTAGTAGCTCAGAGTCGTCGCAATATCATCCGCGAGTCCGATCCGAAGGAAGTCGTAGTCTTTCGAACCGCTTTCGTTTTGAAGGGGCAGGATAGCTATGGGACGAAGCCGCGTAGTTTGTACCGGCGAGGTCTTGCGAAGGTACAGGAACGCAACAATGGCAGCGACTATCAATACTGCCACCCAGAGGGCTAGCAAGAAGTTCCGTCTTCGCGTGGCGACAGGCGGATTCTTGCTCTCCGGCACTACAGGCTTTGAACCCTCGACGACGGTCTCAACTGGGGCCGCGATCTCATTTTGGCCAGGAGCAACGGCAGCATTCACCGCGCCTATAAATCGGTATCCGCGGCGCGGCAGAGTCTCGATAAATCTGGGTGTCTCAGCGGTATCGCCCAGCGCTTCCCGAAGCCGATTTACCGCGTTGTTGAGGCCGTGGTCATAATCGACAAAGGTGTCGTCGGGCCACAACTTTCCCCTGATTTCTTCTCGCGTGACCACCTCTCCCGGACGACTGAGAAGAATGGCGAGGACCTGAAACGGCTGATCATGCAGTTTGACTCTGGTGCCAGACTTGCGCAGTTCTCCCGAGCTCAAGTCCAGTTCGAAGATGCCGAAGCGGACAACGCGATCCGCAGGCGAGGACGCAGGCATGAATACAGCACCCCGTTAGTGAAGAAGTCTACTCCTCCCGGGTCCATCTCTCTCACAAGTCAAAGGATCTGTGAGAGGAGTGGTTATAAGGAGCTTCCTTTTCAGCTACTTGTAGCGAGAGAAATATTGGAGCTCTCCGGGATTGTACGGGACCCCGGTGCGTGACAAGGTGCCGCCAAGCTCGCGGCCACAAAGTCGTAGGACGCGGGTTCCGGGAGCAGACCTCATGCGCACATCAGCAACTCTCTTAATCATGTTAGCGGCAGCTTGTATAAGCCAGGCGCAGCTGAAGGTGGAGAACAGGGACCATCTCGTGGTGCCATCGGAACGCCCCCAGATTATCTACGCCACCGCCTGCCGCGTAGTTCGGGAGGAGTTTCACCTTAAAGATGCCGAGTTGCGCGACTTCCCTCTCACCCTCGTAGTGGGAAGCCCTGAAGATCGTTACGAGGACGATCATGATGCTGGTGTCTCCCGGATTTATTTAAAAGTCTGGGACGAAAAGAAGTTCGCTGTCGGTGTCATGAGGCTGGCGATCGAGGGCATGGTTAACACGCAGCGGCGAGATCATCTGGTTTGGGAGATATTGACACGCGCCAACGCGATTATGCCTCTGAATGCTGCCGATGCGCGAGCGTCACAGGCACGCGACGCGCACCGAACGCTCTTTTGTCTCCCCGATGACCCTGATGCCGCTGCGTTGACCAGGCCACCCGCAGGCGATCACAGTTTAAGTCGCGCTACATGCGCTGAAGGCCTTTCTCCGGGGTTGGGATCAGGCACGAGCGTCGCGGCGCACCAATACTGAGTCGACGAAGAAGCCTAACCCGATGGCGAACGGGATCACGCCAAACGAGGCCGCTACCCACGCATCCGGCTCAACGCGCGCGATAAGAGCGAAGGTAAGGCTGTAGCCCAGAGCCGCGCTGACCAGCAGTATGCCGGAGCGACGCGACCTTGCCACTTGCGATAATTCTGGCTCCATGGGCACATTGACACCTCTCGCAATGGCGGCCATGCGCTCTTCAGTGCGGAGTTTCCGCACGCGGTAGTAGGTGTACATGCCCCCGAGAGGGATTCCCAATGTCATGATGACTGCGACTAGACCGACCAGATCACCGTTCATATGTGCTCCTGTGTGCCCTGCTATTGCTTGGCGACACTGTTATGTACGAAGGGGGATTTGGGGAAGTTCCGGGAAAAATGGGCTCAGGGTAGCGGGTTTTGTTGGCGGGCAAAAGGGCAGCGGGGCGCTCTGAGGCATCCGGGGCTGAAGCCCCAGCTTCGGAGGGATCCGGGACGCGGCCCTGAAGGGCCGATCTTCCACGCGGCACCGCTTTTCCGCTGCGGCGCAGGGTCGCGCTGCGTCGCAGATGGACTGATTCAGAATACTGTCGCAAGAAAAAAGGGCCGGATCTTAGACCCGGCCCTAGTGACCTACGCTCCACATTTGATTAGAATCGGAACACAATGCCAGCCTGATAACGGAAGCTGTTCTGTCGATCGTTCACACTGCTGGACAGTCCCGTGGTCAATGCGTCGGTCGGACTGAAACGCGTTTGCAGGTAGTCCACCTGGGCTGCGCGG
>Ga0310813_10002337_pt1 | contig 11498 bp, 5 predicted proteins | sample YN3metagenome_FD_203086 | JGI IMG/M metagenome (GOLD analysis project Ga0310813, IMG submission 203086) | Soil microbial communities from experimental microcosm in Duke University, North Carolina, United States - YN3 | ecosystem: Engineered > Artificial ecosystem > Soil microcosm > Unclassified ... | reverse complement strand
GAGTTCACGTCGCTCTGTCCGCTTGGCGGCATCGAGAGCGATGCCGACGAGCTGCGCGCATTGAAGGGAGGCGCGCCGGATTTCGGCACGATCTACATCACGTACGTTCCGGGTGATGTTTGTCTCGAGCTGAAGAGCTTGAAGCTGTATCTCTGGAGCTATCGCGACGACGGAATTTTTTACGAGCGAGCCGTCAATCGAATCCTCGATGATCTGTCGACGGCGTCGAAACCACGTTGGATGGAGGTCGTCGGTGACTTCAATATTCGCGGCGGGATCAAGTCGGTCATTCGGGCGCGTGTCGGCACCGGGGCCGGCGACGGGCGAAAGGCGACGGGCGCCTAACGCGAGACGCGCTACTCTCATCGCCGCGTGCGCTCTCGCGGCTTGCTCGACGACAACGCCCAACTCCGCACCGCAGCCGGGCCAAGCGGGACGCTCGGCCGATCCGCAGCAACCGCCGGCCCTCGACGCGATCCGCGACGCGGACATTCGGCGCGACATCTTCGCGCTCGGCGGCGACGCAATGCGCGGACGCGAGGCGGGGACGCTCGACGAGATGCGCGCGACGGGGTGGGTCGCCGAGCGAGCGCGTGAAGCTGGGCTCGCACCAGCGGGCGACGACGGCACGTACTTCCAGTGGTGGTCGATCCGGCGCACGCGATTGAGCGAGAACAGCAAGATCTCGATCGGGCAGAACGCGCTGCGGCTGTGGAGCGACGTCGTGGCGCTCAACAATCAGTCGGCGACATTGGACGTTCCGATCGTCTATGTGGCCGACTCGGCCGAGTTGTCACGAACGGACGTCAAAGGAAAAGCAGTCGCGATGCCTTTCGCGGCGATGCCCGTGCAATCGGACGCACAGTTCACGATTCGCGGCAACTTTCAGAACACGACGGCACCCGCAGCGAGACAGCGCGCGGCGATGATCGCGCAGGCGGGCGGAGCGGCGGCGATCATCGTCTCCGATGCTGCTCCATCGCTCGATCATGCGTTCGAGGCGACAGCGGCCGTGTCGCGCCGCGGCAGTTATGGGATCGATTCGGCGGGCGCGCCGGCGGGCGCGTTCGCCGGTGGCGGCGGTCGGGGACGAGGAAACGCGGCGCCAGCGGTCCCGTCATTTTGGGTGCGTCACGACAAGCTCGAGCAAGTTCGCGCGGCAGGGGCGAGACTGTCGATCAACGTATTCAATGAGACGTTCACATACCCCTCGGGCAATGTGATCGGCGTGGTGAAGGGAACCGATCCACGCCTCGCGAACGAATACGTGTTGTACAGCGGGCACCAGGACCACGACGGCGTGCGCTATCCGGTGAACGGCGATTCGATCTGGAACGGCGCCGATGACAACGCGACGGTGAGCGTCGCGCTGCTCGCCACGGCGCGCGCGTTCGTGAAGCACCCCGCGGCGCGGCCAGTGCTGTTCGTCTGGCACGGCGCGGAGGAGCGCGGTCTACTCGGTTCGCGCTGGTACGCGAGCCATCCGACCGTGCCGCAATCGCAAATCGTCGCCGTTTTGAACGCCGACATGATTGGACGGAATAATCCGGACAGTGCCGCATTACTCGGCGCGCAACCGCCGCACAAGAATTCAGTCGCGCTGGTCAACGCGGCGCTTCAAGCGAACGGACAGCTCACGCATTTCGTGATTGATACCATGTGGGATCGCCCGACGCACCCTGAAGGATGGTACTTCCGCAGCGATCACCTCCCGTATGCCCGGCTTGGAATCCCGGCGATCGAGTTCAGCACGAATTTGCATCCGGACTATCATACGCCGCGCGACGAGCCGTCGCGGATCGATATCACGAAGCTGACGAAGATGACGAAGTGGATGTATGGGACGGGGTGGATCGTGGCGAATGCGGCGCAAAGACCGGATGTGATTCCGGGGTTCAAACTGGAGAGATGAACCGGAGACAAAAAGGGCGCCCCAAGGGCGCCCTTTTTGTCGGACCACCATCAGCTCTAGAACGAATACCGCATCGTGAGCTGCATGTTGTAGCCGATGTTGCTCGCGAAGTCGTATGGGCCGCGCGAGCGCGCGGTGGCATTGAAGGTGTAGACCGGCATCGACTGGCTGATCGGCCCGGGCGAGCGCGCGATCGACCCACTCGCGGTGTTGCCGGAGAGAACCGTCTGCTGGGGGAACGAGCTGATCGTCGCTCCGTAGGTCTTGCCCCAATCGCGTGCGCGGCCGTCGACATGCTGCAGGAGCTCGCCGGCAACGTTGGCGATGTTGATGACGTCGAGCATGATCGTGAAGTTCTGACCGCGAACGGTCGGCACGGACTGCGAGAAGGACAGGTCCATGCGGTTTTGCCATGGCGTGCGGCAGCTGTTACGGCGCATGATGCTGCCGCGCTGGCTGTCGAGGCACGCCTGACTGGAGATGAACTTGTTGAAATCCTGCGCCGCCGCGACGTCCTGCGTGAACACGCCGGCCGCCGACATCGAGCCGATCTTGATCTCGTTCGGGTCGGTGGCGTCTTTGGGAACGTAGATGGGATCGTTCCCGTTATAACCATCGCCATTGAGGTCGAGCGACGAGGTATAGCTGATCGGGCTGCCGGAGATGCCCTCGTAGTAGAAGGTCATCGAGCTGGTGTACTTCCGCCACGGGAAGGTGTAGACCGCGCTCGCGATGACGCGATGCGGACGCTCGAACGCCGAGGTGGTGAGCTCGTCGGCATTCTCGAGACCCGAGTACTCGCGACCATTGCGCCAATTGGAGATCGCGCGGTCCGACGTCAGGCTCTGAACGTCTTTCGCCCGCGTGAAGGTGTACGCTCCAGAGAAGTTCAAGTAGCGGCCAAACGTTCGGCGCAGCTGCGCGGAAAGCGTGTAGTTGTAGTCTTTCGACTGGTTCGTGACGTAGATGGCGTCTTCGGTGAAATTGACGCCGTTGACCGAAGTGATGGCGCGCTGATTGTTGTTCTGGATCGTTCCGTTCGCCAGAATGGTGTCGGCGTAGAGGATGCGTCCGTTGCGGTCGGTCATCGGCTGTCCATTGACCATGCGCGGACCGATGAGGTTCAGATCGCGGATGCGCACTCCGTTGACCGCGTGGCGATACAGCGCCTCGAACGTTCCGGAGAAGCCCAAAGGCAGCTCCTTATCGAAGCCTCCCGAAGTGACGAAGTACTGCGGGTACTTGAAATTGGGATCGTTCAAGTTGACGCCAACCGTTCCCGCGGCGCCGTTGGCCGGCGGGGCCTGATTGAGGCAGGCGTGCGGGAGATTGTTCTCGTCGACGGTGAAGGCCGGGACGGCGTTGCCGGTGCACGAGAGGCGGACCAAACCGAGGCCAGTATTCTGCTGCGCGTTCGCGAGCAGGATGAACGGCGGCGGCCCGGTGAAGATGCCCGCGTTGCCGCGGAGCTGTGTGCGCTGATTGCCGGACACGTCCCAGTTGAACCCGATGCGCGGCGAGAAATACGCGCGCGACTTCGGTGTCCACGAGGTGTGCATGTCAACGCCCTTGGCGGCGGCGAGCTGCGTGATCTTCGGATTGTCGACCGGGGTGATGTTGGGATTGGGGACATCGGCGCGCAGGCCGGCGGTGAGGGTGAAGTTGGTCTTGAGCGCCCACTGATCCTGCGCGTACAGGCTGCTCATGTTCGTCGTGAACGCCGCCGGGATATCCGCCGGGTTGCCGCTGTTCGGGTACGCGACCGCGTAGCCGGACGGCTTGAGCTGATTGAGCGCCGCGATGTTCGGGAACACCCAGACGCCGCCAAGGCCCTGCGGGAAGTTGTCGTACATTTTGGTGTGCTCGAAGCGCGCACCGAATGTGAACGTGTGGTCGCGCCAGGGCATGGTGAGGTTGTCGGAGACCTCGAAGATGTCCTGATTGAGCGCGTTGCCGATGGAGAATTGCTCGGTGCCGAACGTGATCGCGGCCGTCGCATTGTTGTTCGTCGCGCCCACCGGGACGACGCCGACGCTCATCTCTGGCGTGATCTGCGGAACGATGCGGGTGTCGCGGATCGTGTTATAACCGGCGAGCACCTCGTTCGCGATGCCGCTCGAGAAGTTCGAGAACAGCTGGAGCGCCGTCGAGTTGTTGGTGTTGACGCCGTTGAACAGGTTCGACCCGAGGCGGAAGCCGGTATTCTGTTGCAGCGGATCGTTCCGGAAGGTGTTGCTGTTTCTCGAGAACGCGACGTTCTCCGTCCGGTTCGCGATCTCGCGCAACACCAAGCGATGGACGTCGTTGATCTGCCAGTCGAGGCGGCCGAACAGATTCTTGAGCGGGTTGGTGTTGTCGATCTTGCCGGCCGAACCGGGATCGAAGCCCATCTTGTCCTTCACGAGTTGCTGAACGAGGGCGATCGAGTCCGGGGAGATGTTGAGAGTCGTCCCCGTCGCGCCGGCAACCTGACCGACGAATGCGCCCGACGAACCGCTCACGCGGTCCTGCCATTCCGGTGCGATGTAGAAGTGAAGCTTGTCGCGGAGGATCGGTCCGCCGAGCTGGAAGCCGTACTGTTTTACGTCGAGCTTGGTGCTACGGAAGTTCGGGGAGCTGAACTTCTCGTTGCGATAGTTGACGATACCGCCGCCGTGGAACTCGTTGGTTCCACTCTTCGTGACGGCGTTGACGAGCATGCCGGTGAAGTTGGCCTGCCGCACATCCGTCGGGGACATGAGGACACGGAATTCCTTGATCGCTTCGGGTGAAATGAGACGCCCGTTCCCCGCGGCGCCCGGCTGACCGGCGGAGGAGTTGAGGTTGAAGCGGTCGTTCTGGCTGGCGCCGTCGATGTTGAACGAGTTGTAACGGTTGTATTGACCACCCGCGCTCGGCCCACCCGAAGATGGAATCGTGACTTGCGGCGTGAGCTTGACGAGGTCCGTGAAGTTGCGGCCGAGCATCGGCATTCGACTAATGATGCTGTCGGAAATCGCCGTGCCGACGCCTTGATGCGAGGGGCTGAAGGTGCTCAAGCCGCTCGTGGAAGTAACCTGGACGCCGGCCAGGTTGACGGCGCGTGCACCGAGTTGAACGTCGACACGCGTCGTTTGGGACAACGAGACGGTGATATTCTCGATATCCCGCGGCTCGAGTCCAATTCGTCTGACGCTCAACGTGTAGGGGCCACCGACTTCGAGACCCTGGATGAGGTAATAACCATTTGACCGCGTGCGTGTACCGCTGCGGTAGCCGGTCGCGCGATTGACGATTTGCACCTGTGCGGCCTCGACGGCCTGGCCCTGTTCATTCGTCACGGTGCCGGCGACCGCGCCGGAGGTGACACCTTGAGCAGACAGCGACGGCGCTCGACCGGCGAGCACGGCGATTACCAGGGCGACCAGCGGTCTCCAAGCTGGAATCTTCATAACGGGGGGGAGGGTTCCTTCGTGGGAGTTTGACGCCGCGGGACGGCGGGGAGCTCTTGCGACGGTCGCGGCGAGCGAGGCGGGACACCGAGACCCAACCTAGAAACCGCGCGTTTGCCGTTCGAAGTCACACGGTTCAGACCGAACGACCGAGGGGGAATGTACATGCGGTACAGGCCCTCCGCGAGCGTTCGCTAAGAATGAAATTCTACGTTTCCGAAATGGTACGATTAGCAGAAAATCCGAGACATGCGACCGGGCACGCGACGCGAGATGGTTCGTCGAACGAACAATTATCGGGGTGTGAAAACGAATGGCGAGACGAACGGGGCCGCGTCGGCGCGATTGACTTGGATGAAGTAAGCCGAATAAATTGAACGGCTTGAGGCTAGGTAGCTCAGTTGGTAGAGCAGCGGACTGAAAATCCGCGTGTCGGCGGTTCGATTCCGTCCCTAGCCATTCGAATCGCGCGTCAGCAACACACAAATGGCCACCCGCTCGGTGGCCATTTGCTTGTGCGCTCATCCGTTCTATTCGACGCGGAGGGCGGTGATCGGATCGATACGCGTGGCGCGGCGGGCGGGGATGAAACTCGCGGCCGCGGCCGCTAAGACCAATACGGCGCTCACTCCGACGAAAGTGGCCGGGTCTGTCGGCGTGACGCCGTAGAGGAGGGACTGCATGAAGCGCGTGAGGATGAGCGCACCCGCGAGACCCAGCGCGAGGCCCGCGCCGACCAGCCCGAGCCCACGCGACAAGACGAGACGCTGCACTCCGCCACTCGAAGCGCCGAGCGCGATACGGATCCCGAGCTCGCGAGCGCCCTGCGTCACCATGTACGACAGCAGCCCGAAGACGCCGAGGACAGCCGTCATGAGCGCCACGCCGGCGAACACGCCGAGAAGCGTCGTCGACCATCGCGCCGCCGCTGTGGCGTTGGAGACGACGTCCGCCAGAGTCTGAACGTTCATGATGGGAACCGTTGCGTCGATGTCGCGAACGACGCCGCGAGCGGACGCGATGATCGGCGCGGAGCTTCCCGAATGCCGGATCACCACGGAATAGAATGGCCAGCTGCGCATCACGGCGAACGGGATGTATACGGTGGGAAGCGGATCGCTTCCCAGCCCCGCGTCTCGCGTGTCGCCGACGACGCCGACGATCGGTGCGCTGTCGAAGAGGCGGTTGTCGGGAGCGCCGAGGTATACGGGCTTCCCGAGCGGATTCTCGTTGGGATAGTACTTCTTCACCAGTGCTTCGTTGACGATGATCGCCGGCACCTCACGACGGTCGTTCGCGTCGAACATCCGTCCGGTTTTGAGCGGAATGCCGACGGTCGTGAAGTATTCGGGCGTAACGACGCGGTATCCTTCGCCCGACGGCTGAACATTGTCGGGGAGCGGGCGGTCGATGCGATTGAACCACGCTCCAATACCGCGGCCGGAGATTGGAAGCATGCTCGTGATCGCGACGCTCTGGACGCCGGGAATACCACGAAGCCGCTCGAGAAGGGTGGGAACGAAATTCGGATCGGGTTTGCGTCGCAGGATCGACAACGTCGCGACCTGGTCAGGTTTCACACCGGTATCGACCCGCGCCATGAGCGCGAAGCTACGCAGCAAGAGTCCCGCGCCCGTCAGTAGGATCATCGCCAAAGCCACCTCGACGACGACGAGAGCGTTGCGCGTCCACTGCTGCCGCGCGCTGCCGCGCGCGCCTTCACGCAGACCGTCGGTGAAGCGCTCGCGGGTGAGATGCCACGCCGGCATGCAGCCAAACAACAATCCCACGACCAGCGAGACGCCGAGCGTGAACACCAGCACACGACTGTCGAGCGAGATCTCTTCAACGCGCGGGAGGTTGGTCGTGACCTGACCGGCGAGCAGCAGCTTGAGGAAGCTCTTTCCGATCGCGACGCCGGCGACGCCTCCGATGACGGCGAGTATCACGCTCTCCGTAATGAGCTGGCGCGCGATACGACCCGTTCCCGCGCCGAGTGCGCGCCGCACCGCGATCTCCCGACGGCGCGCCGCGGCGCGCGCGACGAGAAGGTTGCCGATGTTCGCGCACGTGATGAGCAGCACGAACGCCACGGCGCCCATGAGCACGTACAACCTGCTTTGCACGCTGCCGACGATCGTGTCGCGCAGCGGCTCGACGACGATGCGATTTCCCTGGTTGAACTTGGGCCAATCGCGCGTGAGGCGATCCATCACCGCGCTCATCTCGCCACGCGCGCGCTCGATGCCGGCTCCCGGGCGCAGACGTCCGACGACGCCGAGAAAATACTGATCCCGATTGACGCGAACGGCGGCATCGAGCTGCGCGGGAAACCAGAGATCGTTGGGCGCGGCCGGAAAAGTGAAGCCGGGCGGCATGACGCCGACGATCGTACGCGACACGCCGTTCACAGTGAACGCCTTTCCGACGACGTCGCGGTCTTCTCCGAACACGCGCTGCCAGGCATCGAAGCTGAGGACGAAAACCGGCGGCGCGCCCGGGTCTTCATCGGCGGGCGTCAGATTGCGGCCGATCAGCGGGCGCACGCCGAGGATATCCATCAAGCCGCCGACAACCAGAGTGCCGACCAGCTGCTGGGGCTCGCCCATTCCAATCAGTGTTCGGCTGTACCCCGGGTCGTACGCGCCGAGGTCCATCGTCCGCGAAGACGTCTTCCAATCGAAGAAGCTGGCCGGTGACGTCGACTTGACCGACGGTGTCGTCGCTGCCTTCGAGTCCTCGCCGACGGCGACAAGCCGATCGGGATCGTGAAGCTTCAGCGGCGAGAGCAGCACGCTGTTGACGACGCTGAAAATCGCGGTGTTGGCGCCGATGCCGAGGGCGAGCGTTCCGACCGCGACGATGGTGAAGCCGATCGAGCGACGCAGCGAGCGAATGGCGAAGGTTGCGTCCTGGGCGAGCGAGTCGAACATGTTCTCCTCCAATCGTGGCGCCACGCGACGCGCGCGCAACGTTCGATGCGTGCGACGTTCCCGAAATGCGATGCGGACGAGTCCCGGGATCTCGCCGATCAGCGCACGCCACGCCCCCGCTCGACCGGACCGCGCTCGCGCTGCTCGATCGAGGTCGGCGTACACCGACACGAGCTCCTCGGCGAACGCGTCGTTGAAGCCCGTCGGCAGCAACAACAGGACGAGCGCCCGATAGACGCGAACGGTCATCGAGGCGAAGGGAGCAGACGCTTCGCGCGCGCCATCGCGGCCAGCCGCTCGAGGCGAAGCGCTTCGTCGCGCGCGGTCTTTCGTCCGGCCGGCGTGAGGTGGTAGTAGCGACGTCGCGGGTCGTCGTCGCGTGCGCGACTGCTGACCTCGTCGATCAGCCCTTGGTCGAGCAGCCGTTTGACCGCGGCGTATAGCGTGCTCGCCGTCAGACGCACTTCGCCGTCAGTCCGTTCGGCGACGTCCTGGATGATGGCGTAGCCGTGGAGATCCTGATCGGCGAGCGAGAGCAGGATCTGGAAGACTTGAGTCGAAAGTGATCGATCGGTCATGGCGCTCGATGGCGAGTGGGCGGCCCGGCTTCTCGGCGGCCCGGCTACCCGGTCTCGATGTGCCGCCGCACGATATACCGTCCGACGGCATAGTGGTGGCCGGACGCGCGGTCGTCAAGGCCTCGGTGATGTCGCGGCCGTGGACCGGGCCGGGCGACTAATTGGCGCGGGCGATTGCCTTCAGTCCGGCGACGATGCGACCGCCGAGGACGGACGCCTCGGCGCGGCTGAAGCTGGCGGTGAGGTGGTCGTCGTCGCGGAAGACGATATTCCCGCGCTGCACCACCGAGCAGCGCGGTGTGGCGCAGACGCGGTCGGTCATGTCGACGAGTGCGAGACGCCCAAGCCCGCGCGCCGCGTCGGTCTGCGCGGCAATAGCGGCCCGGGAAAGCGACGATGCCCGGTCGTAAGTGCAAGCGCGCGCGAAGGGCGCGCCCGCCGCGCGGCGCGAAAGGCAACTGGGTACGTCGAACGGCACCTCGGGCACGTCCCGCAGGGCGATAGTGGCGACGCCGGCGTTCGTCAGCGTGGAGTAAGTCCGCCGCAAACCGGCGCCCCAGGTCGCGGGCGTCACACGCCAAGGCGAATCGTCGCCGTCGATCGCGACGTAGCCGTTGTACGTCGACAGAATGACCGCAGCCGGCCGAGCCGCGACGATGCGTCGGAGCGTCGCCCGACGCCAACTCGTGCACTCGTCGTACGTTCGTTTGAGGCGGGCATTCATGAGCGCGGGAACGTCGGCGACGGGGCAGCCCGGCTTGATCGTAGCGATGATCTTCCAGCCTCGTTCGCGTCCGATGCGATCAACCGCCGGAAGCCAATGCTCGGCGTGCGAGTCGCCCATCAAGAACACGACGGTTCGCGACGCACGATCGCCGAACTCGCACGGTGCGGTGGCGTTCTCGAGCATCGAACCCCAGCAGTCGTGCTCCATGCCGTCGTTGCGAGCGGCGGCGATGGCGCGCTGCGCCGGCGTCGCGGCACGTCGCGTCGCGATGCCGAGGGACACGAACGCGACGAGAAGCATCGCGGCGCTCGCGCCCAAGCCGATCGCCATCGCGATGTGGGGTCGCTCTCGATAACGCTTCGACGCGCGGAAGGGGATCTCGACGAACTTGTACGTCAGCACCGCGAGGACGAGCGCGAGGAGCGACCAGCCGAGCCGTCCGAGCGTACCGATGTTCCAATCGAGCACGGCGCCGAGGCCGACGAGGGGCCAATGCCAGAGATACCACGAGTAGGACAGGCGGCCGAACCAGCGGAGCAATCCGTTCGAGAGCACGCGCGTGACGAGACTCGACGGCGCCCATGGTCCCGCGACGAGCAGCGCGGCGGTGCCCAGTGCCGGGAGCGTCGCGGCGATCCCCGGATACGGCGTGGCTTCGCTGTAGGCGAGCGCAGAGAAGAGAATTACCCCAAGCCCGACGCCTTGGAGCAGACCGGCGGTTCGGCCCGACAGCTCGCGATTGGCCATCGCGATTGCGGTCACACCGCCGATCGCGAACTCCCAGACGCGCGTCGGCATTCCGAAGAAGGCCCACGGCTGTGACGTCGACGTGATGACGAGCGATGCGACGAATGAGATCACTCCGGCGACCGCCATCATCGCGAGCAGGCGCTTGTTGGTCTGTTTCTCTTCTTGATCGCCGGTCCAGAGGCGCGCTACGCCGAGAAAGAGCAGCGGCCAAATGACGTAGAACTGTTCCTCGACGGCGAGCGACCAGGTGTGGAGGAAGGGATTCTCCGCCGACGCGTGATAATTCACCGCGTTGCGAGCGAAGAGGACGTTGCCGTAATGCAGCGCCACAGCGCGTGCGTCGGAGGCGATCGGCCGCTGATCGATCGGCGCGTAGAAGAAGAGCGCGATCGCGAGCGTGGCCAGCAGCACGACGATGAGCGCCGGCAGCAGTCGCTGAGCGCGCCGCGCGTAGAACGTCGTGAGATCCACATCGCCGGACGCGGCGAGCTCTCGAGCCAGCAGTCCGGAGATCAGATAGCCGGAGAGAACGAAGAAGACGTCGACGCCGATGAAGCCGCCCGCCATCCACCAGATCCCGGCATGGAACGCGACAACGAACAGGATCGCGATCCCACGCAGGCCTTCGATGTCGGCTCGGAACGCCGAGCGCTCGGTGGGCGGGAGCGGGGCCATTCGGAATGGTACGGCAAATGGCTCCGCGAAGTTACCGTCGGCGGTGGACGGTGAGCGATGGGCGATCGTGGCCCGTCGCTATTGGTATTGGATGTAGATCGGCTTGGGGTGGAGCGCGAGGACCTCGGCCGGCGCCATCATCCGGCTGCCGTTCTTCTTGTCGTTGCGATAGAAGAGCTTAAAGCCAGTGAACTGAACAGGATACTGATACACATAGCGCCGGTACGACTCGCGCTTGAGCGACGGCGGGCCCCAGCCGTCCATGTTCACGACAATCTGGACGCGCGGATCCAGCTTGATGCGTTTGTAGCCAGTGAGCATGTCGCGCGTGAATCGATGGACGACGAGAACCTTCGGCGGGATGTGCTCTCGCTCGACCAAGTCGCCGAGGAGAGACGCGGCGTAGTTCACATCCTCCGCGTCGAAGGTGCCGATCCGCGATCCGGGAACGCCCCCGCGCTTCATCGAGAACTCGGGGTCGATCCCGAGGTG
>Ga0310813_10002335_pt1 | contig 11504 bp, 10 predicted proteins | sample YN3metagenome_FD_203086 | JGI IMG/M metagenome (GOLD analysis project Ga0310813, IMG submission 203086) | Soil microbial communities from experimental microcosm in Duke University, North Carolina, United States - YN3 | ecosystem: Engineered > Artificial ecosystem > Soil microcosm > Unclassified... | reverse complement strand
GGGGCGTGCAACGCGAATTCAACCGGCGCATCTTCGAACAGTTCAGCGCGCGCGGCATCCAGATTGCGAATCCGCAGCGTACCGTGATGGTGACGGCGGACGGCTCGCCACAAGGAGATCGGTTGAATGGGCGCGGCGCGCCGCAGGATGACGCGGATCAGGCGGATGACCACTCAAGCGCGGCCGGTAAAGACAAGCAGGCCAGTCAGAAACCCGCGTCGCATTGACGCTCGACGTGCGCGCGCGTCGCGGCTTCACGCCCGCGGTTCGCGCGTGTGCCGTGCGTGTGCGTGGTGTGCCGCGTGCATTCCGCTCGGCTGCGCTGGCGCTGGCGCTTGCCGCTAGCCGTCGCGCGGCAGCGTCAGCACTGCATCGAGGCCGCCTTGTGCGCGATTGCGCAGCAGCAGCGTGCCGCCATGCGCGGCCGCCACGCTGCGCGCGATCGTCAGGCCGAGCCCGGTACCGCCGGTCGCTTCGTTGCGCGATGAAGCGATCCGGAAATACGGTTCGAACACCCGCTCGAGCAGCCGCGCATCGGCAATGCCGGGGCCGCGGTCGCTGACTACGATCTGCACGCTGCGCCCGGCGTCGGTGACGCGCACCGTCGCGCTTTCGCCATAGCGGATCGCATTGTCGAGCAGGTTCTGCAGACAGCGCTTCAGGTTGCGAGGATAGCCGGGCAGCGGCCGCCCCGCGCGGCCTTCGACACTGACCTCGTGCCCCGCTTCGCGCGCATCTTCGGCAAGGCCCTCCAGCATCGAATCGACGTCGATGTCGTGACGCGCTTCGGTCACTTCGACGCCCTGCACCGCATCGAGCGTCGCGCGCACCATCGTCTCCATATCGTCGATGTCGGCACGTAGCCGCTCGCGCCACTGCGCATCGGGCAGCATCTCCACGCGCAGCCGCAAACGCGTCAGCGGCGAGCGCAGATCGTGCGATACCGCTGTCAAAAATCGCGTGCGCTGCGCAAGGCTTTCGGTCAGTTGCTGCTGCATCGAATTGAACGACTGCGCGGCGCTTCTCACTTCGAACGGCCCGCTCACCGGCAACGGCGCACGATAGATGTTGCGACCGAGCGCATCGGCGGCCTTCGCCAGTTGCCGCAGCGGCTGCACCGCGAAGCGCACCGCGACCAATGCGAGCAGGCACACCGCCGTGAAGCGGATCAGATAGATCCGCACCAGATAGTCGAGCACCAGCGAGCGCGGCTCGGTTTGCAGGCCGGCCTGTCCTTCGTTCGCGTGGACCTCGAGCCACGTGTCAGCGGTTGCGGCCGGGTCTGCACCAGCCGGCAGCTTCACCTGCAGATGAAAATCGCCGCTCGGCATATTGGTGTCGAACAGCGTCAGGATGCCGGTCCGACTGCTGTCGCGATCGCGCAATTGCACGTCGAACAGACGCACGTCGACCGCGCAGCCGAGCCGATGCCGCAGCACGCTGCCGATCAGATCGCCGACCGTACGCTCGACCACCGACAGTCCGCGTGCCGCCAACGGCGCCGTCTGCCGCGGCGACGGCGCATCGATCAGCTGCAGGCGGTAATGCTCGTCGCTGAGCTGCTGCACGAGTGCGCGCCGCGCGGCATCGTCGGGCGCGCGTTCGAGCAGCCGGATCGAATCGGCGAGACGGTTCGCGAACAGCCGCGCCGGCATCTCGAGCGCACGGTTTTCGTGGGTATCGAACCAGATCGTGCTGGTCAGCAGCTGGCCCGCGAACATGCCGACCGCCAGAATCATCACGAGGCGCCCGAACAGCGTGTCGGGCCACAGACGCAGTTTCATCGCGGCTATTGCGCTTCGTGCACGACGTCGGCCACCAGCATGTAGCCCTCGTTGCGCACCGTGCGGATCAACCCGGCGCGGCGCGCCTCGTCTTTCAGATGATGACGCAGACGGCTCACGCAAACGTCGATCGAACGGTCGAGCGGCGTGTGCTCCTTGCCAAACACGTGGTCGAGCAGAAATTCGCGCGACAGCGGCCGGTTCGGATGATCGAGCAGCGTGCGCAGCGTGCGGTAATCGGAGCCACCGAGCGACACCACGATGCCGTCGGGCGACAGCATCTGTTTCATCCGTGTATCGAGCCGCCAGCCGGCAAAGCCGACGAACGCGCTGCGCTCGCCGCGCTGATCGCTGCGCGGCGAGCCGCGTGCGCGACGCAGCACGGTCTTGATCTTCGCCACCAGTTCGCGCGGATCGAACGGCTTGGGCAGGTAATCGTCCGCGCCCATCTCGAGGCCGACGATGCGGTCGAGCAGCGCGCCGCGCGCGCTCAGGATGATGATCGGCACATCGTGGTCGCGGCGCAGCTCGCGCGTCAGGTCGAGCCCGTCCTCGTCTTCGAGCATCAGGTCGAGCACCACCAGATCGACCTGGGCGGTTCTCAATAGCTGTTTCATCTGCGCGCCGCCGGTGGCCGCGCTCGCCTGGTAGCCCATGCTGTGCAGGTAGTCGCGCAGCAGCTGGCGAATGTTCGGATCGTCGTCGACGACGAGTATGTGGTCCATCGTAAAGATCAGGTTCTAACCGGGCACGGGCGTTTGCGTGCGGGTGGCGGCAATGCGCCAGTTGCGCCAGTTGCGCCAGTTGCGCCAGTTGCGCCAACACATTCCATTACAAAAGCGGCTTGGCTCAACACATCGCCATTACATTGCGCCGCTAAAGTTACCGCGCAAATCGCAATCATTCTCATTAAGAACGACTATAGCACGCCGATTTTCCGGCCTTCAGCGCAGTCCGCAAAGCGCCTGCGGACGGTGCAGGCCGGGCGGCCGCCGCGAGCCGTTCGCCCGGGCATAGCCGGCCGACCTGAGAAGCGGCCCAGCCAACCCGCGATGACGTGAAATCCGCGCAATACGCGCTGTGCCGCGCTGTGCGGCGCTGTGCGGCGCTGTGCCGCGCCGTGTCCGTCGGACCGGCGCGCCACGGCCGCCTGCCGCGTACCGGCGCGACCGCATTTCGAACAGGGGAAATCATGAAACGCGCAGTGATCCTGGCCGCCTGCGCGGCGGGATACGCCTGCCACGCGCAGGCCCAAGCGTCGGTGGCGTTGTATGGGTTGATCGATGCCGGCATCTTCTACACCGACAACGCCAAAGGCCACAGCGCGTGGCAGGCCGGCAGCGGCGACGTGACCGGCAGCCACTGGGGTTTGATCGGCCGCGAGGATCTGGGCGGCGGCACGCGGGCCATCTTCGAGATCGAAAACGGCTTTAGCGTGACGAACGGCACGCTGCGCCAGGGCGGCCGCGAATTCGGCTACCAGTCGTACGTGGGGCTGGCCAATTCGCGCTTCGGCACCGTCACGCTCGGGCGCCAGTACGATTCGGTGGTCGACTATCTGGCCGCGATCAGCTTCACCGGCACGCATCCGGGCGGCAACAACCTGTCCGCGCATCCATACGACAACGACAACCTGAACAACTCGTTTCGTGTGAACAACTCGATCAAATACGCGAGCAACGAATATGCGGGCATCAAGTTCGGCGCGCTATACGGCTTTTCGAACGACACGGGTTTCGCCAACAACCGGCTCTACAGCTTCGGCGCTTCTTATAGCGCGGGGCCGCTGCTGATCGGCGCAGGCTATTTTCAGGCAAACGACGGCGGCAGCAACAGCAACACGAACGGCGCGCTGACGCTGACCGACCGTACCTTTATCGCGGACCAGCAGCGCACCTACGGCGTCGGCGCCGCGTATGCGATCGGGCCGGCGCGCTTCGGCGCGATATGGACCCGCACGCAGCTCGGCGGCCTCGATACGATCAACGGCCCGAACAGTCTCGGTCTCGCGCAGAACGGCCAGGGCGCGAGCTTCAGCAATTACGAAGTCAACGCCAGCTACCTGATTACGCCGATGCTCAGCGTGAGCGGCGAATACACGTACACGGATGGCGCGTTGTCTACCGCGAAGGGCGGGCATCATCCGAAGTGGCATGAAGTGTCGGTGCAGACCGACTATCTGTTCTCGAAGCGCACCGATGTGTATCTGCAGGCCAGTTATCAGCACATCGCCGCCGACGGTTCCGGGCTGACCGCCGATATCGCCGCGCAAACGCCGTCGTCGACCGACCAGCAGGTCGTGGTGGCGCTCGGACTGCGGCACCGTTTCTAACCTGCCGCGCCTGCTCACTTTCCGCTAATTTTCGGCCAGTACGATGCACCTCCATAGACAGCCCATTCACCCAGTCACAGGAGAACATCATGTTTGCCTATCTGATCGAAAAGCTCAGCAACTGGTTCGATAGCAATGAGCAGCGCAGCCGGGACCGCTATCTGGCAGGCGCGGCCGATTTCGCGGACCTAGAACGCCGCATTCACGTGCTCAACGAGCGCGACTGATCGCGCTGCTGGCGGCGGCGCGGCGCAAGGACGCCACGCACGCGCCGTGCGCCGGCAACCCTCAGTTGCGCAGCAGTCGAAACTCGACCGGATTGTTGCGCACGCAATTAAAAAGCGGCGCCGCGTTGCTGAACGCGGCGCCGCTTGCATTTTCAGTGCAGGCGAATCAGTTCTTCAGATCGTCGGGCACCTTGCCGCCGTTTTCCGCAAGCTTGGTCATGACCTGCTTTTGCAGCCACATATTCATCTGCGCGGAATCGTTCATGTCGCCGGGAAAATTCAGTTCCTCGGCCAGCTGCTTGCGCGCAGTGAGGCTGCTGTCGAGACCGAGCAGTTTCATCAGATCGACGATCGACGTGCGCCAGTTCAGCTTCTCCCCGTGTTTGTTGGCGAGGTCGGTCAGAATGGCTTCGACGTCGACCGGCTGAGCCTGCGCGGCAGCCGCGGGCGCGGCGGCGGGCGTATCGGTGGCAGCCTGTTGGGCCGGCGTCGGTGCAGGCGCGGCAGCGCCCTGTGTAGCGGGATGTCCTACGGGAAATATCTTGCTGAGTATGGTGCTGAAAATGCCCATGGTTTTCTCCACGAAGACAATCGGAACGGGTCAGTCGAACGAACCGCCGCGCGCGCCGCCACGAGGCTTCGATGCAGAGTTCAATGCCGGTTGGATCGAAGCGCACGCATGATCGAAAAAGCAGCGGCAGCCACGCAGTCGGGCGAACTGTAAGGATAGTCGATCGCGCGCGCCATTCCGGTGACAGCAACACAAATTGACGCATGCTGTGCGGTGCCGATCCGCGTGGACGGAATACGGCTGCGTGCCCGATGCATGCGATGGCGCGCGGCGGCGAGTAACCGCACGCGCGGCTATGCGGCGCTGTGCGCCCACCCTTCCGGTTTTTGCCGTATACAATGCGGCAGCCGCAACCACCCGATCCGCATCGACCGATTCCGACATGTCCACCCCAACCCGGGCCTTCCTTCTCGGCCCGCTGCTGAAAGGCGTTTCACGTTCGTTCTACCTGACGCTGCGCATCCTGCCTGCGGGCATGCGCGACCCGATCGGCCTCGCCTACCTGCTGGCGCGCGCCGCCGACACGATTGCCGATACCTCGCTCGTGCCGCCCGCCGAGCGCCTTGCGCTGCTGCTGTCGTTACGCTCCGCGGTGAACGGCGCGGCCGGCGAGACCGCGCATCTGCGTCGCATGGCCGATCAGATGGCCGCACAGCAAACGCAGTCTGACGAAAAACTGCTGCTCGAATCGCTCGAACCCGCGCTGGCGATTCTCGATCAGTTGGACGAAGCGGATCGCGCCGCGGTGCGCGATATCGTCACGACCCTCACGCAGGGCATGGAATTCGATCTGCGCACCTTCCCCGACGAGCAATCGGGCCGCATCGTCGCGCTGCGCGAATGGGATCAGCTGGATCTCTACACGTATCTGGTGGCCGGTTGCGTCGGTGAGTTCTGGACCAGGATGACTTACGCGCATCTGCCCGGCACGCTGAAGGAATCGCCGGACACGATGACGCAACGCGGCGTGCGTTTCGGCAAGGCGCTGCAGATGACCAATGTGCTGCGCGATTCCGGCAAGGACCTGCGCATCGGCCGCTGCTATCTGCCGTCGACGTTGCTCGAGCGTTTCGGGCTCACGCCGCAGGATCTGCTGATGCCGGCCGCATCGTTGCGCGCGAAACCATTGCTGCACGAACTGTTGCCGAAGGCGCTCGAACACTATCGCGCGGCGGTCGACTATATGCTGGCGATTCCCGCCCATGCAGTGCGCCTGCGGCTTGCGTGCGTGTGGCCGATCGTGATCGGTCTCGAGACGCTGGTGCTGCTGGTGGATAACGATGCGTGGCTCGAACCCGCGAAGGTATCGAAAGTGAAGCGCGGCGCGGTGTACCGGATGATCGCGGCATCGCTGCCGGCGGTGCTGTCGGATACGCTGTTACGCAACTGGACGTACAGACTGATCGCGCGGATCGAAGCGCGGCTCGCCGCGACGGCGACAGGCGCGGCAAGCTCCGCCGCGCCGCAACCTTAAAGCAACGCACCGCGTGCAACGCCGGCTTGCGCCGGGATGCACGCGGCACATCTCAAGCCGCCCGCTCGTTCTGCGCGTCGTCGCGCAGTTCGTGCAGGTCCTGCTCCGAATGCGGCTTCTTGCCCGCCGGACGGTGCACGTCGTGCGTGACGAAGCCGATGTCGCGGCTCGGCACGTCGAACCATTCGCGATGCGAGAACGAACTGCGAATGTCTTCGAGGCCGCTTTCCCAGTGCTCTTCCATCGTGTCGAGGCTGAACTCGTAGTCCTTGTAATGCCCTTCGTAGGACTTGTTCTTGTAGATCAGATGCACGACGTTGATCGCGCTGCCGTCGGCCAGCTTCTGTGCATGACGGAACAGCGGATCGGCCTTGATCACCGACGAAGGCACATGCTTCAACAGTTCCTTGATGAAGCACGCGTTCTTCTGCCGCTCGGCGAGCATGTTGGTGATCGCGCGAGTCCGGCTCGAGTACTGGATGTCTTTGGCACGCTCGGACACGTCGAGGAAGTCGCCCGGCAAACCGCCCTCCGCGCTCCACAGGTCGACCTGAAACACCAGCGTGTCCTTCTGGTCGGATTCGCGCAGCACTTCGGTCAACGGCGTATTGGAAACGAGGCCGCCGTCCCAGTAGAACTCGCCGTCGATCTCGACCGCCGGAAAGCCCGGCGGCAACGCGCCCGACGCCATGAAATGCTCGGGCAACAGGCGCGTCTTGCGATTGGTGAAGTTCGTCAGGTTGCCGGTACGCACGTTCACCGCGCCGACCGAGACGCAGATGTCGCCATCGTTGATGCGGTCGAAATCGGCGAACCTGAGCAGCGTCTCCTTCAGCGCGACGGTGTTGTAAAAGCTGACGTCGCCCGGGCTCACCTTGCCGAGCCCTGCCAGCGGCAGCGGAAAGCGCGGCGCGAAAAAGCCCGGCTGCCCTTCGGTCAGCGCGCGCGATGCCGCGAACATGCTCGACCACTTGCGCACCATGTCGTGCTGCGCGAAATCCGGCGCCATCCACGCGTACAGACTGTCCAGCCAGCCGCGCGGATGGCAGATCGCATTCCAGAAGCCGCGTAATGCTTCGACGCGCCGCTCCGGTGCATTGCCCGCGATGATCGCGGTATTCAACGCGCCGATCGAAACGCCGGCAATCTTGTGCGGCTCCACGCCGGCCTCGGCAAGCCCTTCGTACACGCCCGCCTGATAGGAACCCAGCGCGCCGCCGCCCTGCAACACCAGCGCAATTTCGTCATAGCGCGGCAGCACGAACGCGGCGGGCCGCTCGCCCGCTTTGTTGTTGGATTGGCTGCTCATGCCCATCTCCTGTTGTTCTTATTGCATAAACCAGCCGTGGCTGACGACCACCGACTGTCCGGTCAGCGCCGCAGATTCGAAGCCCGCGAGGAACGCGACGGTATTCGCCACGTCGTCGACCGTGGTGAATTCGCCATCCACGGTTTCGTGCAGCATCACGTTCTTGACGACGTCGGCCTCGCTGATGCCGAGCGCCTTGGCCTGCTCCGGAATCTGCTTGTCGACCAGCGGCGTGCGCACGAAACCCGGGCACACGACGTTGGCGCGCACGCCGCGCGAGCCGCCCTCTTTCGCGACCACACGTGCGAGCCCGAGCAGCCCGTGCTTGGCCGTCACGTAGGCCGACTTCAGCTTCGACGCCTCATGCGAGTGCACCGAGCCCATATAGATGATCGCGCCGCCGCGGCCGCTCGCGTACATGTGCCTGATCGCCGCCTTGGTGGTCAGGAACGCGCCGTCGAGGTGCACGGCCATCATCTTCTTCCAGTCGGCGAACGAAAAATCTTCGATCGGATTGACGATCTGAATGCCGGCATTCGACACCAGCACGTCGATGCCGCCGAAATGTTCGGCAGCCGCATCGATGCCGCGGTTCACTGGCTCTTCTTCGGCGACGTTCATCTCGACCGCGAATGCCTTGCCGCCGCCTTGATTGATGCTGTCGGCTACCTGTTGCGCATTTTTCAGCGAAAGATCGGCGATCACCACCTTGGCGCCGAGACCGGCCATCTTGCGCGCGCACTGTTCACCGATACCGCTTGCTGCGCCGGTCACGACGGCGACTTTATTTTCCAACGACATATAGGGTTCCTGATAAGAAAGAGGTTGACGGACGAGTGCGAAACGTTAGCGGTTCGACGGGCCGAGATAGTCGTAAGCGACTTCGCCGATGTCGAGCGTCAGGTCCGCGATCAGATGGCGCGCGCCGATCACGCGCCGCACCGGCAGATCCGCGACCGGCGCGAGCGCATGCGGACGCAGTTCGAGCGCGGCCGGGCCGCTCCAGGCGCCGAGCACGGTGACGTCGCGCAGGAAGAAACGCACCAGTTCGCACACGCGTGCCGAACCGTCGACGTGCGGAATCACCTTCAGCAGGTAGTTCGGCGTCGTGCCGAGTTTGTGCTGTTCCGCTTCGATGTCGCAGGTGTTGTGCTTGTAGCCCATCGTGCCGGTCGCGATGCGCTGCGTGCCGTAATCGAGCGTGCCGAGCAGCGTGTCGTTGCCGTCCACGGCGAGGCGCGGACGCGCCAGCTTCTTCGGAAAGCCCCAGATTTCACGGCCGCCGGCGATCGGACCTTCGTCGTCCAGATACATCGAATGCGTGTAGTTGCCGAGCTTGCCGTCCTGGTCGCGCACGGAGATCACCTGACCGCTTTCGGTGTAGTCGCCAAAGCCGGACGAGTCGGGCATACGGATGAATTCGTAATGGACGAGGCCGTCTTCGGGCTTCAACGGTTCGGGTACCGCGGCGCGCAGCGCGTCCGGATCCGTCTCATACGAAATAATGAAGTACTCGCGATTGCGAAAACGAAACGGGGGGCGCGGATAGGCAGGATTATGAACGGGCATCGCAAAGGCGGCTTTGCGGATCGACTCGATGTCCATGGAAGTCCTCGTCGGTTGAGTGCGTAGCGCACGGAAGATCGTAAACGATCAACGTGCCGAGTATCACGCAATTTGCAAAAAACTACAGCAGTGGTGGGCAACCTCAGGCTGCAGCACACTCACACGATTTTAAGGGCGCTGTGTTAGCCGATTCTTAGCGGATTGCGCGATAGTCCATTACCGATGTGTATCGCTATCGCATGTAGGAAATTGTCATCTGCGATGTTCGATACTAAGCAGTTGCGCATCGAGAAAGCGTGCTAGCGCGATGCCGCCTTCGTGCATCACGAAGTCGTGATTCCAGCGGAATAACGGCCACGCAAGCGGCGCGAGCACGCTCATCCAACCACGTGCGACGCGCACCGTCCATTCGTAATGCACGGTTGTGATACCTGCGCCGCTTGCGAAATGCCAACGGCCGATGCCTTCGAGGTCGCCGCTTGCCACGCCTTCCAGCGCCACCAGCGGCTCGATGCGCGTGACGCGCACGTCGAACACCACGCGATACGGCAAGCGGCCTTTCCACGTAAAGCGCTGCAACGCGCCGACGCCGTTCCGCGCACCTTCTTCGAGCGCTTCGACGCGCTCGACGCTCGCCCACCATTGCGGCCAGCGCGCCGAATCGTGAATCGCATTCCACACAGTATCGAGCGGCGCGACGAAACGCCAGACCGTCGCAAGACGGAATTCGCGCGCGCTCATGCCGTCCTCGCGGTAGTCATTGCACGCGCCACCAGCGCGGCAGCAGGCGCCGCACGTCGGCGCGCCGATAGCGGTCGTCGATCAGGTGCACCACGCCCTCGTCGTGTTCGGTGCGGATGACGCGGCCGGCGGCCTGCACCACTTTCTGCAGGCCCGGATACAGGTACACGTAATCGTAGCCATTGCCGAACTGCGCATGCATCGTGCGGCGCATCTGCTCGTTCACTTCGTTGATCTGCGGCAGGCCGAGCGTCGCGATAAATGCGCCGATCAAACGGTCGCCGACCAGATCGATGCCTTCGGCGAACGCGCCGCCCAATACCGCGAAGCCGATGCCACCCGATGGTGCATCGAAGCGCGCGAGAAACGCGTCGCGCGCGGCTTCATCCATGCCGGGTTGTTGCGCCCACACGGGTAATTGAGGATGTTGCTCGCGCAACCGTTCAACCACCCGCTGCAGATAGTCGAAGCTGCTCAGAAAGCCGAGATAATTGCCCGGCCGCAACGCATATTGCCGGGCGATCAGTTCGACGATCGGCGTGAGCGACTGCTCACGGTCGCGCCAGCGCGTCGACACATGGCCCGCCACATGCACGGCCAGTTGCTCGGCGCGAAACGGACCATCGACTTCGAGCCATTGCGCATCGTCGGCAATGCCGAGCGTATCGCGATAGAAACGTTGCGGCCCGAGCGTGCCCGAAAAAAGCACGGTGGTTTGCGCGGCCGCATGACGCGGCTTCAGAAACGGTGCGGGAACCACGTTGCGCACGCATAGGGAAGCCGCTGCTTTTGCGCGCGGCAGGCTCGCGGCAGCCAGCGTGACGTCGCAAATCGAATGGCTGCCGAACTGTTCGGCGAGCGCGATGAAATGCAACGCGTCGAAATAGAAACGCAGTACCGTTTCGTCTGCGTCGAACGGCGCTTCAGCAAGCTGATCGGTGATCGCGGCAGTCAGATTCTGCAGTGCCGCCTGCAGGCGCGCGGGCACTGCATCGAGCACCTGATACGGCTGTGCATGTTCGCGCCGCAATGCCTGCCACTCGCGCTCGACCCGTGCGAACGGCTTTTTCAGCGCGGCCGGCGCGGCCTTGAGCGCGGCCTTGAAGGCGGGCTGCTCGAGCGTCGCCGTGTACATGCGGCGCGCGCGATCCGGCAGATTGTGTGCCTCGTCGACCAGCACCGCGATGCGCCATTGATGAATCTGCGTCAATGCATACAGCAGCGCGCTGCTGTCGTAGTAGTAGTTGTAGTCGCCGATGACGACGTCGCACCAGCGCGCGAGCTCCTGCGCAAGGTAGTACGGACACACACCGTGCGACAGCGCGGCGGCGCGCACCGCATGGCGGTCGAGGCGCGGCGTGGCGAGCGCGTCCTCGCGCGCGGCGGCCAGCCGGTCGTAGAAGCCGCGCGCGAGCGGGCACGACGCGCCGTCGCAGGATTTGTCCGGATGCTCGCAGGCCTTGTCGCGTGCAACCAGTTCGAGCACGCGCACCGGCCATG
>Ga0310813_10002334_pt1 | contig 11509 bp, 9 predicted proteins | sample YN3metagenome_FD_203086 | JGI IMG/M metagenome (GOLD analysis project Ga0310813, IMG submission 203086) | Soil microbial communities from experimental microcosm in Duke University, North Carolina, United States - YN3 | ecosystem: Engineered > Artificial ecosystem > Soil microcosm > Unclassified ... | reverse complement strand
GCAGCACCGAGCCGAACGCCACGAGCTCGCCGCGCAGCAGCGATTCGATCAGGTAGAAGCTCGTCGCGCCGCGATAGCCGAGATCGAGATCGATCTGCCCGGAGATCGGCAGTCCCGACAGATCGAGCAGAACGACGAACAGAATGAACAGCAGCGCCCAGAGGAAATCGGGGATCGCCAGCATGAAGCCGGTAACGCCGTCGACCGCCGCCTCGAGCCAGCCGTCGCGCCCATAGGCGGCGGCGATGCCGAGGCCGTTGCCGAACACGAGGGCGATCGCGAGCGCCACGCCGCAAAGCTCGAGCGTGACCGGCAGCCGGCCGAGGATCAGCTCCATCACGTCCTGGCGCAGGCTGATCGAGACGCCGAAATCGCCGCGCGCCAGGCCGCCAATATAGATGAGGAATTGATCGAAGAGCGACCGGTCGAGGCCGTATACCGCCCGGAGATTGCGGATGTCGGCCTCGGTGGCGCCCGGGCCGATCATCATCGCGATCGGATCGCCGGGAACCACCCGCAGCAGCACGAACACGATCACCGCCACGCCGAACAATGTCGGTATGGCGAGCGCCAGGCGCTTCAGGATGAACGTCAACGACATCGGGCCCTAACGGCCGCGGGAAGCTCGACGGCATCGCGTCCGTTCGCCGTCCGGGCGCGGCGAACTGCGCGCGACACGGGCGGGCCCGCGGGCCCGCCCGAAACTCCGTCGCGCGTCGCCGCTTCTCGCGGCCCGCTAGCCTCGCTTGATGGCCGCCGGCAGCACGAAATTGGCGACATGCGGCTTGAAGCCTAGCCCCGCGCGGTGCAGGACCGGCTGAACCTGCTGATAGAGCGGCAGGACGAGGGCGTTCTCGGCGATGTAGCGGTTCACCTTCTTCCAGCCCGCGATCCGCTTGGCTTCGTCTTTCTCGGCCCAGAGCGGGCCGATCAGCGCATCGACATCCGGCGTCTTCCACGCCGAGTGCGGCGACGGCGTGAACATGGCATGGCCGACCGACGTGGTCGGATCGCCGATCGAGTTGCCCCAATTGTAGAAGGCGGCCGGCTCGAGCTTGTGCTGCGCGCGCAGCTCGAAATGCTTGGCGACCTCGTAGACCTCGATTTCGGCCTCGATGCCGACCTGGCGCCACATGCCGACCACCGCCTGGATCACCTCGTAATCCTTGGGCAGGTAGCCGCGCGTCGTCTGGATCTTGAAGCGGACGGGCTTCTCCTTCGAGAAGCCGGACTTCGCGAGCAGCGCCACCGCCTGCTTGGGATTGTAGGGCGTCTTGATCGACGCGTCGTAGCCGAGATAGTTCGGCGTCAGCAGCGTATCGATCGGCACGCCGTAGCCGCGCAGCAGCCGCTCGACGATCGCCTTCTTGTTCACCGCCATGACGGCCGCCTGGCGCACGTTGATGTCCAGCATCGGGCCGACATTGGTGAAGAAGATCATGGCGATGTCGGAGACCGGCGTGGTCACGCCGACGAGGCCCTTCTTCTTCTTGAGGCGGTCGTATTCCTCGAACGGAATGTTGAGCGTGAGATCCGAGCGCCCGCCCTCGATCTCCGCGACGCGCGCCGCGGGGTCGGTGACGAACTTGAAGATCGCTTCCTCGAACGCCGGCTTGCCGCCCCAATAGTTGGGATTGGCCTTGAGGCGCACGAACGAGCCGCGCTGGAACTCTTCCATCGTGTAGGGGCCGGAGCCCATCGGCTTCTTTTCGAAGCCTTCCTTGCCGACCTGCTGATAATAGTGCGGCGGCAGGATGTAGGCGGTGAGGAACGCCATCCACTTGAAGAGATCGGCCTGGTATTCGCCGAGATCGGCGGTGATCTCGCTGCCGCTGGCCTTCAGGTCCTTGATGCTGGCCCAGACGAACTGAACCGGATTGCCGGTTTCCTTCTTGGCCACGCGCTCGAGATTCCAGACGATGTCCTCGGCCGTCACCGGCTTGCCGTCGTGCCAGGTGGCGCCGCTGCGCACCTTCATGTGGATCTTGGTCTTGTCGGCGTTCCAGCCCCAATCCGTGAGGATGCCGGGCTTGAACGACAGATCGGGGTTCTGGTCGATGTATTGGTCGAACACCGATTTGTAGATCGACATCAGCTGCGGATTGACCGACGAGAGACCCGTGGTCGGATCCCAGGCCGGAATCGGCACGTGGTAGGCGATGGTCAGCGTCTTGCCGGCCTGCGCCGCAGCCTCCTTGCTGAACAGCAAGGTGGACAGCGACGGGCCGGCCACCGCCGCCGCGCCGGCGGCGCCGATGAAGGACCTGCGGTCGAATTTCATGGTGTCGTCTCCCTGGATTGCCCGGCGCTGCCGCCGGATCGGACGCGAAGCGCTTCGCTGTTATTCCGCCGCCTTGCTCGGGGCGCTTTCCTTCCACCGTGCCATGAGCGTGTTGGACGGCTGTTTTTCGTCGAGCATCTTCCGTGCCTGCGCCGCGCCCGCGACCGGCAGTTTCTTGGGATCGAGCAGGCCGATCTGGACCAACACCGAGGCCTGATCCCAATAGATGTGCTCGTGATAGAGCTTGTCGCCGCGGAAATTGATGATGCCGACCAGCGGCACTTCCACCTTCTTGCCGGTCGGCGGCACGCCGGGCAGCAGCCAGTCGATCTCGCGGTCGTGCGTGAACGAGAAGATCATCTCGTCGACGACGCGGTCCGCCCCCACCGTGCGCGACACGGGGATCAGCGCCGTGTCCTTGGGGTTCGCATTGACGAAATGATTCTTGTAGAACCGGTGCAGGTCGCGATAGCCGACGCCGCCGGTCATCGTCGGGATGTGGTTGACGTAGGGCTCCGGCACCATCGTCGCCATCGTCGCGTCGACGTCGCGCGTGACGAACTCGTAGTAGCAGTGGAGATCCCACAGCTTCTCGAGGTCGTAGACCGGCCCCATCGTGCCGCGCAGCATCGCGATGGTGCGCGAATGGGCCATGCCCGCCGCCGGCTTGTTGTAGGTCTCGCGGAAGCGATTCGAGAACGCGTGCGGCGCGCCCTCGTAGACGCACACCAGCACCTCGTCGCGGCCGGCGAACTTCTTCTTGATCGCCTCGACCGCGCTCATCGGCACGTGCTCGTCTTTGCTGCCGACATGGAAGATCATCGGGCACTTGATCTTGTCGGCGACGTCGAGCTGCTTCTCGATCGCGACGCCGTAGTAGCTGGCGGCGGCGTCGATGCCGCAATGGGCGGCCGCCTGATAGGCGAGCGCGCCGCCGAGGCAGTACCCGATCGCCGCCACCTGGGTCTTGCCGTGCTTGCCCTTGCCCTTCACCTCGGGCATCGCCTTCAGGCGATCGACGGTCGCCTGCATGTCGGCCATGGCCTTGGCGAAGTCGAACTTCTGATAGAAGCCGAAGGCCTTGCCGAAATCTTCCTGCGAATAGCCGAGATCGACGCGCGGCTGCATCCGCCAGAACATGTCGGGCGCCAGCACTACGTAGCCTTCCTCGGCGAAATAGTCGGCGGTGGTGCGGATCGCTTCGTTCACGCCGAAGATTTCCTGGAGGATCATCAATCCCGGCCCGCTGCCGCTCGGCGGCAGGGCGAGATAGCCCTGGAATTTGCCGCCATCCTTGGCGGCGATGTCGATGAATTTTCCGGCCATGTTTCCTCCCCGATCGCGAATAAGCCGACGACCGCCGGCTCCTCATCCGTAGAAATCCGAGGCCCGACGCTATCAGCCGTAAACTGTGATTTCAATTTTAAAGTTGGTTTGAATTTCCTCAGCCGCTATATCGGACCGGGCAAAGAGAGGCATCATGAACCAAATCAGTCCCAAGCGCGCCGTGGTGCCGGGCGGCGACCGATGGCATCTGGCGCGCAACGAAGAGGAAGCGCGCTTGGCCTCGTTCGAGCTCAGCCTCGAGCGGCTGATGCACGCCTATTACGCGTGGAAAAGCGCGTGCCTCGCGGCCGTCGCCGACGGCCCGTTCTCGGGCAACGATACGGCCGTGCTCAACACGATCCGCATGCGCGACCGGGCCAAGGGCCTGTCCGAGATCAGCAAGCTGCTCAACCGCGAAGACATTTCCAACATCCAATATTCGATCCGCAAGCTGCTGAAGGCCGGCTTCATCGAGAAGGCCGATCCCGCCTCGCGCAAGGACACGCTTTATCGCATGACGGCGGCCGGACGGCGCGTGACCAACGCCTATGCCGACTTGCGGGCGACTCTGCTCTTGTCGCTCACGCGCTCGATCGGCGAGCCGTCGGAGAGCTTCCTCGGCGCCGAGCAATTCCTGAATCTCATGACCGGCATGTACGACCAGGCCGGGAAATTGGCGGCGGCGCGACGCTGACGCGTCGATCTTGGGCGCCTCGAGCGCGCGGTATTTCCGCGGGAAGCAGGCGAATCAACCGCCGCGCGCGCCGCAACCGGTTGAATCGGATGGTGGGCGCGGCAAGGCTCGAACCTGCGACCTCCACGACGTGAACACGGGCTCGGTGCGTCTACCCCTTGCCCGTTCATCACCCGTAGTTCGTCTGTTGCCCGAAATTGACGTTCTATGGCAGTTGAATCCGCGGGGAAACCGGCGGAAAGAAAACCCGCAAGTTCCCGGTCGCCGGGTGCTCGCAACTCCGGTCGGTTCTATCGCGCCGTCGTCAATGGTCTCGTCTGCGGCTCACGCGACTTTCATATGGGATGGCTGTTTCGCGGTGCTTCGACCAGTTCGCAGCGTATCGCGCCGCGCTCGCGATCCACGCGGTCAACCTGCCGCCGCCCTCGCCGCTCGCGCCGATGGGCCAGCCGAAGCGTCGGAGCGCATTAGGTTCAGCTCGAGCGCGGCGCGAGGTAGCAAAAGCGAATTCCTCCCGCCGCATACGCTCCGATGTGAGGCCATGGGCGCGTGGGCGCCTGTCTCTATCGATTGTGGTATCGCATGTTGTTGTTGACCGTGCGATCGCCGCTCAACCAGCGCCGAAGCTCCGAATGAGCGTCCCTTCGCCGCATCGCGGCGATTTCCTCGGCATTTTCGCAGTCGACCGTGAATTCGATCCGAAGCATCTCGGGACTGTGCACGTAGATCGACAGACAGTAGCCGTGATCGATGCGCCGATAGGCGAGCCCTGCCGCTTCGAGCCGACGGCAAATCTCCTCTAGGGTTTCCCGGTCGGTCTTGAAGGCGATGTGTTGCCCGGTCTCCGGCTTGGTCGGCTTCAGGCGCTCATACACGTCGGGATCGGCATACTGGAAGAAGGCGAGGGCGCCGCCATCGGCCAAGCCATAGAAGGTGTGGCAGTAGTCGATATCGCGCTGAAGTTCGGGGTTGAACGCGCGCTCGCACCAAGTGGCGACCAGCGGCATTCCCAGGATCTCCTCGAAAAATTTTCGATTCGCCTCCTGGTCCTTGATCACGATCGCGTAATGATGAAGGCGCTGCGGCAGCCGCGGCAGCAGCTTGCGATGGGCGGCTTGTTCGGCAGTGGCCATGCTCCAATCTCCCATTGCGATGAACGACGGATGCTACATCGTCAGTACGATTTTCCCGAAATGCGCGTTGGCGCGCATGCGGGCGTGGGCGGCGGCGGCCTGATCGAGGGGAAAGCCGCTGTCGATCGGCAGCGCGAGCTTGCCCGCGGCGACCGCATCCCAGAGGTCGGCGCGCATCCGGCGGACGATCTCCGCCACTTCCGCCGGCGTGCGGGTGCGGAACGTGACCCCGATATAATCGAGGCGCTTCAGCGCGTGTAGATCGAAGTTGAAATCCGCGTGGGTGCCGCCCAGGCGGCCGACATTGACGATGCGGCCGAGGATACGCGCCGCCTTCATGCTTTGCTCGATGACCGGTCCCGAAATCATGTCGACGATGAGGTGAACGCCCTGGCCCGCGGTGGCGCCGAGAACGGCGTCCGCCCACTTGCCGTCACGCGTGTCGACGACGGCATCGGCGCCGAATTCCTTGAGGCGTCCGCGCCGCGCCTCGTTCGTGGCACTGCCGATCACGACCCCCGCCCCCATGTGGCGCGCGATCTGCAATCCCATCAGGCCCACGCCGGAGCTTGCGCCCTGGATGAGCACGGCTTCTCCCCGCTGGAGACGTCCGTGGGTCACGATCGCGTCGTGCATGGTCAGAAGAGCGAGCGGCAGGATGGCGGCGCTCTCGAAGCTCATCGCCTCCCGCGGGATCGGCATCGCGCGCGCGGCGTCGCACACCGCGTACTCGGCATATCCGCCGGAACCGGAGCACATGACCCGGTCGCCGGGCCGCAACGCGCTCACGCCCGCGCCGACCTCCGCGACGACACCGGCCCATTCGAGGCCGATCGGCTTGCCCCACGAGTCGCGCGAGGCGACGCCGGCGCCTTTCGCGGCGTTCAAGTCGGCGCGGTTGAGGCCCGCCGCGCGCACCGCGACGAGCACCTGGTTGGGGCCCGCTTGCGGCCGCGGCACGTCGCGGATCTCAAGGCCGTTCTCGCTGGCGACGGCGGCTTTCATGACCTGCGCTCCATCGATGCCATGATCTCCCGCCGCCTGGCGCGTATGCGCTGCTCCATTCCGCGCACGCTGCCGCCCGAGCCGCCCAGATAAGCATCCTGGACGACGGCATTGTCCAGCAGGGCAGCGGCCTCGCCCTCGGCCGTGATCTTCCCGTTCTCGAGAACGTAGCCGCGATCGGCAATATCGAGAGCCGCGCGCGCGTTCTGCTCCACGACGAGAATGGTCCCGCCGGCGTCGCGAAGGCTCGTGATCTGCTGGAAGATGCGCGCCACCATCAGCGGCGCGAGCCCGAGCGACGGCTCGTCGAGCAGCATCAGCCGGGGCCTCGACATCATGGCCCGGGCGATGGCGAGCATCTGCTGCTCGCCGCCGCTGAGCGTCTGGGCGGATTGGGTCCTGCGCTCGCCCAGGATCGGGAACTGTCCGAACTGCTCTTCCAGCGACGCAGCCACGCCGGCGCGGTCGTTTCTCGTGTAGGCGCCGAGGCGCAGATTCTCTTCGACGGTCATCGTGCCGAACAGCTGGCGGCGTTCCGGTACCTGCGCGATTCCCGCGCCGACGATCGCCGCCGTCGATACGCGCGCGATCGACCTGCCGTCGAAGCGGACATCGCCCGCCCACAGCGCGATCATGCCCATCACGGTATTCAGCAGAGTGCTCTTGCCCGCGCCGTTGGCGCCGATCAGCGCGACGATCTCGCCCGCCTTCACGTCGAGCGTGACCTTATCCAGCACACGGATACGGCCGTAGCCGCTGGAGACGCCCTGGAGCTCAAGCAGCGGTTTCATATGCTTCCGTGCCCAGATACGCCGCGACCACCGCCGGCTCCGCGCGAATGCGGTCCGGCGGACCATCAGCGATCTTCTTGCCGTGATGCATGACGACGACTTTGTCCGCGAGGCCCATCACCACGCGCATGTCGTGCTCGACCAGGAGAACGGTGATCCCGAGCGCCGCGATCTGCGCGATCAGCTCCGCCAGCCGCTCCGTCTCCGTGTCGTTGAGGCCGGAGGCCGGCTCGTCCATGAGCAACAGCGTGGGCTGCAGCGCCAAGGCGCGCGCGATCTCGACCAGCCTCATGTGGCCGAACGAAAGCTCGTTCGCCATGAGGTTCTCGGCGCCTTGCAGGCCTACGAATTTCAGGCAATCGAGCGCGACGCGCCGGACATCGTTTTCGTCGCGCCGCACGCGCGGCAGCTTCGCCGAGATCGCGAGGATGCCCGACGTCTGGAGCCGGTAGCGGCCGCACATGACGTTCTCGAGAACCGTCATGTTGTCGAACAGCTGCAGGTTCTGGAATGTTCGGCCGATGCCGAGCTCGGCGATCCGGTTGGGCAACAGCAGCTCGATCGGCTTGCCCGCGAACTTGATGGTTCCGCTGTCGAGCGGCTGATAGCCGCCGACGAGGTGCAGCAGCGTCGTCTTGCCGGCGCCGTTGGGGCCGATCAGCGCCGTGATCGAGCCCGCCTCCACGGTGAAGCTCACGTCGTCGACGGCCCTGAGGCTTCCGAAGGACCGTTTGGCGCTCGAGACGTCGAGCAGCGGCGTGCCTGCTTGTGGCGCATCCGCGAGCCGCGGGAGCGCCGTCGGCTGAGGCTCCGTCACCGAGGGCGGCTTGCCGCCGCGGGCGCCGGTCAACCGGTCGAACCGGTCGCTGATCCATCCCGCGAAGCCGCGCTGGAAGGCGATCAGCACGACCGCCGTGAGCGCGCCCATGATCACCGTCTCCCACATCGGCAGCGACAAGCCGCGGAGCCCTTCGCGCAGCGCCGTGACGATCGCGGCGCCCACGGCCCCGCCCCAAATCGACATCAGCCCGCCGATGATGACCGCGATCACGAGGTTGAGGCTGAACACGAAGCCGAACACGGTCGGATCCACCGCCCGCAGGAAATGGACGAACAGGCTGCCCGACACGCTCGCCATGCCGGCGCTCACGACGAACATCTGCACCTTGTGCTTGACGGTGTTCATCCCGACCGAGCCCGCGGTCATTTCGCTGATCGCGATCGCCTTCAGCGCGCGGCCGATGCGCGAACGGTCGATGTTGAGCCCGATCGCGATCGTCGCGAGCACGAAAGCCCAGACGACGAAGTAGAAAGCGACGTCGGATTGCAGCGTGAACCCGAAGATGGCGAAGCGCGGAATGCCGTAGGTGCCCATGGCGCCGCCGGTGAACGGCAGCTCGAAGGCCACGACGACGAGGATGAGCTGAAAGGCCAGCGAGCCCATCACCAGCACGAAGCCGCGCAGCTTCAGCATCGGCGCCGCGATGGGGTACGCGATGGCCATCGACAGCAGCGCGCCCAGCAGCAGCGTCGCCATCGGGTCCCAGCCGAACTTCACGCAGAGTATTCCACTCGTGTAGCCGCCGATCATGCAGAAGGCCGGCTGGCCCGCCGCCAACTGGTGCGCATAGCCCAACAGCAGCACGAAGCCCACCGCGCCGATGGCGAGCGCGCCCGCGGTGATGCCGACGCCGATCTCGTAGCTGTTGCGGAACAGCAGCGGATAGCCGCCGACGAGCACGAGGAAGGCGATCAGCGCCAGCGTCGTCTTGCGTGCCGCGAGCCCGCGCATCGCTCAGTGCCCGCCGCCGGCCGTGAGGGCGGCCCGCCCGTGGAGGAAGACGCCGCCGCGGATCAGCAGGAAGGCCAGCAGCAATCCGTAGACGATGGCGTCCTTCCAGCCCGACGACAGGTAGCCTGCCGCCAGCGATTCGGCGACGCCTACGCCGAGACCGCCCATCACGGCGACCACCGGCGAGCGCAGCCCGCCGAGGATGGCGCCGATGAATCCCTTGAGCGCATATACGAAGCCGGCATCCCAGCTCGCGAGAACCACCGGCGTGATGACGGCGCCGGCCAGCGCGCCGGTGCCGCCCGCGATCGCGAACACCATCACCGTTAGCCGCTCCGCGTTCACGCCCATCAGCCTGGCGGCGACGACGTTGATCGAGCAGGCCCGCACCGCCCGCCCCACGTCGGTGTGCCGCAGGAAATAGTAAATGCCGATCAGCATGGCCGCGGTGGCGCCCCACACCCACAGCGTCTGGATCGGAAGCACCGCCGTCAGAAGCTCGAACGTGTCGTCGCCGCTGAACGCCGGCATCGAGAGCGGATCCTTGCCGAACTGGATCAGCGCGATGCCACGCACGATGACGGCGACGCCCAGCGTGATCGTGATCTGGATAAAAGGCGGGCTGCGGCGGACCGGGGCCAGCGTCAACCGCTCTTGGAGCACGCCGAGCACCGCGCCGGCCATCGTCGCCACGACCACCGCGGCGATCAGCGGCACGCCCTTGATCGACAGCCACGCGCCCAAGAGGCCGCCGAGCATGACGAATTCGCCCTGCGCCATGTTCACGACGCCGGACACGTTGAAGCACAGCACGAAGCCGAGCGCGATCAGCGCATAGACGCAACCCGTCGTCAGCCCAGGCAGGACGAGTTGCGCGAGAGTCTGGAAGTCCATCGCGTCCCTTGCGGCGGCCGGGACGCAGGCCGGCGGATCGACGTTGGCCGCCCGCCGGGCCTGCGGCGCGTGACTACTTCGTCAGAACGGGCTTGCCGTTTTCCAGCCGGCCGATGGCGATGGAGCGGAAGTTCTGGCCGGTGTGGTCGCCGGAGGTATAGGTGACGGGCCCGTTCACGCCCGGCAGATCCTTGAGCGTCTCGAGCGCGTCGCGGATGCCCTGACGCGTGCCGTTCGATTTGTTGACGCCGGCTTCGGTGATCAGGCCGACGTCATAGCCGAACGTATTGAAATAGGCCGGCAGATGGCCGAGGCCTTTCTGCAGCTCGGCGTAGAGCTCCGCCATTTCTTTGCCGCCCGCCTCCGGCCCGAACGAGCCGAGCTGGATCGGGACCATCAGGCCATCGGCCACCTTCGCCCCGCCGATGCCCTCGAAGAAGGATTGGACGACCACGGACTGGCCCATGACCAGATGGGCTTTGATGCCCATCTGCTTCACCTGCTTGAAGGACAGGATGGCGATGCGGCCGAACGAGCCGTTGTAGAAGATGTCCGGATTCGCGGCGCGGATCCGCGTCAGCTGCGCGTTGAAATTCGTGTCCTCGAAGTTGTAGGTCTCGGCGGCGACGATCTGGAGGCCGTGTTCGGGCGCGAGGGTTTTCATCGCCGCGATCTCGGCCTGTCCGAACGCATCGGAGCCGTTCAGCATCGCGATGCGCTTGAAGCCTTTGCTCTTCGCGTATTGCGCCAGCACGATCATGAAATCGCGCACGGCCGGCGCGACCTTGAAGAGATACGGATCGGCCGGGATGCCGATGGCGTCGGCGGCACCCGCCGAGATGATCGGCACCTTGAATTCCGAGGCGAGCGACTTGATCGCCATGACGGAGCTCGACGGCACGATCGCGTAGATCAGCATCACCTTGGGATCGCTCGCCAGGCGGCGGAACGCGTTGGTGGCGCTGACGGGGTTGGTCTCGTCGTCGAGCGTCTCGAGGACGATCTTCTTCCCCTTGAGGCCGCGCAGCTTGATCCACGCCTGAATGCCGTCCATCGAGTCCTTGGCCGGCCCGGCGAAGCCGCCGGTCAGCGACGCGACGACGCCGATCTTGAACTCTTCCTGCGCCGCCGCCGGCGCGGCCAGCAACGATGCGCTGGAGGCCATCGCCAGCGCGGCACATGCCGAAGCTATTCTCTTGATCATGATTGCCTTCCTCCCGCTATCGCCCACGCTGCAACCGCCGTGGATCGCTTCTCGATTTATCATCACCCACGGATTCCGCGATGACAAGAGAAAATCGATTTTTCGTGTCCCGCCGTCCCACCGAGTGGCCAATCGCGCGATCCCACTGCGCGAACTCAGCGCAAATCACCTGCGCGCATATCGTCCCGAGGAGACGCTGAAAAAATCGATTATAATTTGACTCCCGGGTGATGATCCGTAGATTTGCGCCGGTTGGTGGGAATGGAACGTGTCTCGCGCCGACCTGATCACGACGGAACGGATTGACCAGCATGGCGGCGGATCGCCCCATCGGACTCTGGCGTCAGCGATCTTCGCCCAACTGCGCGGCGATATCCTGAGCTGCCAAA
>Ga0310813_10002330_pt1 | contig 11521 bp, 10 predicted proteins | sample YN3metagenome_FD_203086 | JGI IMG/M metagenome (GOLD analysis project Ga0310813, IMG submission 203086) | Soil microbial communities from experimental microcosm in Duke University, North Carolina, United States - YN3 | ecosystem: Engineered > Artificial ecosystem > Soil microcosm > Unclassified... | reverse complement strand
TTGCGGTCGCGACCACGTAGCCGGAGCTGAAGCTGGCCACGGCGGCGGTGGCCCAGACCAGGGCATCGCTCGCGCCCTGCAGCCGCGCCCGGTCGCCGAGGGGCGCCTCCGAGGCAAGCAGCGAGCTGCCGGCCACGAAACCGAGGTTCCACCCGACGCCGAGGAGGAACATCGGCACTGCCAGGCCAATCCCGCTATCCGGGATCACTGCCGACAAGATGCCGGCGACGGCCAGCACGGAGAACCCGGCGAGGATCATCTTGTTCGCCCCGAATCGGTCTGTCAGCCGTCCCGACAGAGGCGAGAAGGCGAACATCCCCAGCGTGTGCGCGCTGATGACCAGGCCAACCGTCTCGAGGCCGTGCCCCTCGGCGTGGAGGTGGTAGGGGGTCATCGTCATCACCAGCGTCATGACGAGCTGGCTCGTCACCAGGGCGACCAGCGCGGTGCGGCCCTGCGGCTTGCGGAGCAGCTCGGCCAGCAGCCCGCGCTGGGTGAGACGCGCCTCCCCGACCGCGCGCGTGGGCTCGTCGAGGTGTGGCTGGATCGGTGCGCGGGGTCCGAGCGCCGCGACTCCCAGCGCAACGACGAGGAAGACGAAGGCCATCGCAAAACCCCCGGCGAGCGGGAGCATGCCAAGGTTGGGCGCGATCGCACCGGCGGGCGCCACCAGGTTTGGGCCGACCACGGCGCCGATGGTGCTGCCCCACACCACGAACCCCAGGGCTCCCGCGCGACGTTCGACCGGGTAGAGGTCGGCGGCTGCGTACCGGCTCAGGTTCAGGGCAGCGTTGCCGAATCCGACCAGTGCCGAGGAGACCAGGAGGAGGATCAGCGAGGCCGCCATCACGGCGAGAATCGCGAGAGCGCCTCCCACCACGGCCACACCGAGCCCCAGGACGATCCCCGCTCGGCGGCCGCGCCTGGCCATGACCGAGGAGAGCAGCGAGGCCGCCAACGCCGTGCCTGCCACGGCAATCGCGCTTGGCCAACCGCTCGAGCCGGCGGACCCGGTCATCTCGGGTGCCGCGATTGAGGCGACCGTGAAGGTGGCGATGTAGGCGATGCTGGTCAGCGCCACCGCGGTGAAGTAGGTGGCGAGCGCGCGGGAACGGTGGCGCTCGATCTCGGGGGTCGCGGGCGGGAGCATCGCGCGGATGATAGCGGCGCCTGCGCGAGCCGCTGGGGCATGATCCCCGACGTGCATCTGGCGATTCCCACCGTCGAGACCGAGCGGCTGAGCCTGCGGCCCTTTCACGAGGCCGACGTCGCGGCGCTCCATGAGCTCCTGCAGGACCCCGATGTCGTCCGATTTGTCGGCGACCGGCGCGTGCCGACGCTCCAGGAGACGTGGCGTGCGGTCGCCGGCTGGCTCGGCCACTGGGCGATGCGCGACTACGGCCAGTGGGCGATCGAGGAGCGCAGCAGTGGCCGCTTTGTCGGACGTGCCGGGATCATCAACCCGGCGGAATGGCCAGGTCCCGAGGTCGGCTATCTGCTCGGGCGTGAATGGTGGGGACGCGGCTACGCGACCGAGGCAGCCGGAGCAGCGATGCGCTGGGGCTTTCGCGAGCTCGGCTTCGACGACCTGATCAGCCTCATCGACCCCAATAACACGGCATCCATCGCCGTGGCGACTCGACTCGGCGAGAAGCTCCGAGGCGATACAACGCTGTTGGGCGTCCCCGTCCTGGTGTACGGCATCAGCCGCGACGAGTGGGAGGTCGGGCAGGCATGAGCGGGGAGCCGACCACGCCCGGCGGGCGCCTTGGGGCGCTGGCAGAGCCACAGTTCCGACTCCTCTGGATCGGGCAGACCGCGTCGGCTGCCGGCGACGCGCTGATCTTCGTGGCGGTCGCGTTCGCCGTGCTCCAGGTCGGTGGCTCGGCAGCTGACCTGGGCATCGTCTTCGCGGCCTTTACGGTCTCGAACGTCGCCCTGGTGCTGGCCGGCGGCGTATGGGCCGATCGCCTGCCGCGCCAGTCGGTGATGGTCGTGTGCGACGTGGTGCGGGCCATCGCCGAGGTCGTCATGGCGATCCTGCTCCTGAGCGGGACGGCGCAGGTCTGGCACATCGCAGTGGGTGCGGCGACCATCGGCGGCGCGAGCGCCTTCTTCGGGCCGGCGAGCCAGGGATTGATCCCACAGACCGTCAGCGCCGGACGCCTCCAGCAGGCCAACGCCCTGATTGGGCTTTCGCGGAACTCGACGCGGATCTTCGGACCGCCAATTTCAGGGCTGCTGATCGCCTTCTCCAGCACCGGGGTCGTATTCCTGATCGACTCCGTCACGTTCCTCATCAGTGCCGTTTCGCTGCTGATGCTGCGGCCGACCCCGGCGCCGCCCAGGCCGACGGAGCCCCAGCCGTTCCTGGCCGAGCTGGCCGCCGGCTGGCGCGAGGTGACAGCGCGCCCGTGGATCGTGGCTGCCATCTGCACCTTTGCCATCAGCAACCTGGCAGCGGCGCCATTCCTGATCCTCGGCCCCGTCGTCGCCGAGCAGCACCTGGGGGGCGCGGCGGCATGGGGCTTCGTCCTCACGGGCGGCGGCATCGGCGGGGTCATCGGCGGCCTCCTGGCGCTGCGATGGCGCCCCAGTCGCCCCCTGATGTCCGGGTTCATGGTGATGGGCGCGGTGTCGCTCCCACCGCTGGCGCTGATCGCGCCGCTGCCGATCGTCCTGATCGCGGCCAGCTCCCTCCTGTCAGTGGTGGCCATCGAGCTCGCCAACACCTGGTGGTTCACGATGCTCCAGCAGCACGTCCCGGACCACGCCAGGTCGCGGGTCAGCAGCTACGACTGGCTCGTCTCGCTTGTCTTCCAACCGCTCGGCTTCCTCCTCGCCGGGCCGCTGGCGGCCTGGATCGGGCTGACCGCGACGCTGGTTGGAGCAGCGGTCATCGGGCTGCTCGCCAATTACGGGGTGCTGCTGGTGCGTGCCGTCCGCGACGTGCGCTGGGTGTCGGAGGTCGAAGCACCGGCCTAGGGTCCAGCGAGCGCTTCGAGCACGGGCAGATGCTCGGTCGTGCCGTCTGGTGCAACAGGGATCACCGCCACGTGGTCGGCGCCGGCGGCGACGAGTTCCGCGACGCGGCTGCGCAGGGCTTCGACATCGCCGTGGGCGACCATCGCATCGACGAGCCGGTCGCTGCCCGGCTTCTCCCAGTCGGCCGGGTCGAAGCCCTGCTCCGCCCAGCAGGCCTGGTAGGCCGGGGTGCGCAGGTAGGGTCCCAAATAGGCGCGAGCCGCCTCGCGTGCGGCCGTCGGATCGGTCTCCAGCACGGCCGGCATCGACACCGCCAGGATCGGGCGCCGATCCGCGTTGGCGGCATCGAGCACGCCTCGCGTCCAAGCCACGCGTGCGGGCGTGACGAGGTACGGGAAGGCGCCATCGGCATCGGTGGCGGCCAGGGTAAGCATCCGCTCGCGGAGGGCCGCGATCAGGACGGGCGGGTCGCTGGCCGCCTCCGCCGGAGGTCCGCGGTAGGTGGCGGCGCGGTAGGCAGCCAGGTACTCGCGCATGCGGGTCAGCGGCCGGTCGTAGGTGTGGCCGCGCAGCTTCTCCGCGAGGTGCGGATGCGAGATGCCCAGGCCCAGCACGAAGCGGCCGCCGGTCGCCTCGTGCAGCGTCTGCGCCGCCATGCGAGTCGTCTGGGCGTCGTGACCCCAGATCCCCACGATGCTGGTCCCGAGGCGGATCTCGCTAGTCTCCCCCGCCAAAAGGCCGAGCAGCGTGAACGGCTCGCGACCGACGGTCTCGGGGACCCAAAGGGTTTCGTAGCCGAGCTCGTCGACGCGTCGCGCGTAGGCGCGCGCACCTTCGATCGGGAGCGAGTCGAGGTGTCCCCAGGCGCCCAGGCGGCCAAGGTCCACGCTGCTCACTCCTCGGCCCCGAAGCGGTAGCGCAGGAAGAGCTCGTCGTCCGACCGATGGATGCTCACCAGCTGCGCCTCTCGCGGATGCTCGGCGAAGGGTGAGTTCGGGGCCGGGGCGATCATCGGCAGCGCGTCGTTGGCAAGGAGCCGGGCGCCGATCGTCCAGTACAGCTCGTCGAATGCCCCGGCCGCCAGGAAGGCCGCGTTCGTAGTGGGGCCGCCCTCGAGGAGCAGCGAACGAACGCCGCGTGCGGCCAGCTGCGCCAGGACCCAGTCGGGGTCGGGCCGATCGGTCGGGGCAACGAGCAACTCGGTCCCGGGCGGCTCGCCCACCGCGGGTCCGCCACCGACCACCAGGATCCGCGGCTGATCGTCGTGGGTGAACCAGCGTCGATCCGTCGGCACCGGGTCAACACCCGCGATGACCACGGCCGTGGGCTGCGGCGAACGCCCAGCCGCCAGCCTGCGCGCGGCCAGGTCGGCGGGCAGATGCGAGTAAAAGTCGTCTGCGCGCAGCGTTCCGACGCCACTGGCCACCGCGTCGAAGGGGACTCGCAGCAGCTGGAGGAGGCGTCGGTCCGCTCGACCGGAGAGCCCCTCGGCCCGGCCACCAAGCTGCGCCCGCCCATCGATGCTCGTCACCATGTTCACGCCCACGAAGGGGCGACCCGCGGATGCGGGCGGCAGGGCGAAGTCGGCGAAGGCCTCGTCGAGGTCGAGGTCGGCGGCGGGATCGGGCCAGAGGCGGTCGACGCGGAAGGCTGGCATGCGCCGATGGTACCCGCCGCTCAGTCGAAGATGCGCTCCAGGTGCCAGGTGCCACGCATCTCGTCGAGGTAGACGGTGCAGAGCAGCCCATCGCGGGTGACGAGCTTGAAGTACGAACGCGCCGTCGGCTCGCGCCACCAGTCGTCGTCCACCCTCCATCGATTGCAGATGCCCACCTCGCCATGCGTCTCACCGTCCAGGCGGAGGCGGAGCGGGATGCCGGCGGCATCGGTCTCGACCTGGATGAGGGGATGGTCGAGGTAGAGGCGCGTCACAGCTTCACCAGGCTGGACCGATGTTCGGGCAGCGACGCGCTCGGCCGGTCGTGGCTGGCCCGCCACAGGCGTCCCTCCCCGAAGCGCATCGTCAGCCGTTCCAGCGACCAGCGCAGTTCCTCCCAGCGCCCGACCCGTGCCTCGAAAGCCGGTAGCTGCCGTGCTGTTGGATCCGCGAGCCGGTCGAAGGCAAGGCCGATGGCGACGATCCGCGGCTCCTCCTCGGTTGCCTGCCGGGCCCGGGTGGCCTGCTCCAGGCGACCGATGAGGAGGCGCGCGATCCAGTCCGGCTCGAGCGCCGGCTCGGGGAAGGCCAGCTCCACGCTGAGCTTTGGAGCGTCCTCGAGGCGCAGGCTGAGGCTTGCCCGACCCGGCGCCAGGTGACGTGCCCGCAGCGTGTCGCATAGCTCACCGGTGAGGCGGCGCAGGGCCAGGGCGATCTCGGTGATCCCCTCCGCCGGCGGCTCGAAGGTGGCGTGGGCAGCATGCCGCTCCGGGCGTTTGCGCGGGACGAGGGGCCGCGGGTCGTGGCCGCGGGCGAGCTGCTGGAGCCGCTCGCCGGCCTCCCCGAACTGGGCCCCGACCGCGGAGCGCGGGAGCGTGGCCAGCTGCCCCATGTCGGTCAGCCCGAAGAGCGCGAAGCGGGCGCGCGTGGCCGGGTCGGCGGGGAGCAGGTCGAGGGAGAGCGGCGCGAGGGCCGTCGCCCCACCCCGCGCCGGGATGGCGAGGAACGCCGCCGGTGAGTCCGGTTGCGCGGGACGCGCCAGCCGCGCTGCCAGGACTGCCAGCCAGCGGTTGTCCCCCACGCCCGCCTTGACGGGGAGTGGCGCGATTGCCCTGGCCAGTGCTACCGCCCGCGCCGCGATCCGGCGCTCATCGCCGAGGAGCGGCCCGAGGCCCGTGATGTCGACCAGCGCCACTCCCCGGTCAACCGCCTCGATCCTCGGTGAGAGGTCGTCGATCCGATCCAGCATGGCTTCGAAGAGCGCCTGCTCCGCGTCCGCGGCTCGCAGCGACGGCCAGACGAGCGCCAACAGCCGCGTCACGAACCTGATTCCCGCCCAGCGCGTCTAACACCCGAGTTGAACCCGCAGAGCGCCTCTTCTTGGCCGTTCTGCCCGCTGGATGCACAGGGCGGCCAAGTTGAGGCCGGTCGACGCCGCCACTTGGTCGTTACGCCCGCTGGGTGCAGATCGCCGTACATCGCTGGACCTCAGGCCGAGATGACGCGCAGCGCGGGTTGCTGCGCGACGGCGGGCTGAATCTCGCGCGGGACGGCGGCGGTGCGTAGGAGCGGATCGATCCGGCGCCCCTCGCCGAACCACAGGTCCAGCTCCGCCTGGCCGCCGGCCAGTGCCCATCGGTGGCGCGTCACGGTCGCCGAGACCCGCTGCCCCACCAGGTCCTCCCCCACCGCCAGCCAGGCGCTGCGAGCCAGCGCCACGCGAATCCCGGCCACCCGGCCCGCTGCCTCCCGGCCGGCGGAGCCGGCCAGGAGCAGTCCCGTGCCACCGGCGCGCAGCAGCAGGTCGGCGAGGCGGTTGAGTCCGCGGGGCGGAGGGGCATCGGCCAGGTCGAGGACGAGGAGGTCGATGAGGCGGCTGCGGGCCAGCCAACCGGCCAGCTCAACCGCCTCGGCGGGGTCGGCGGGGCGGACGACCAGCAGCCACTCCAGCTCCACGCCGAGTCGGGCCGCGGTCGCGGGGTCGAATCGGCCGAAAGGATCGAGCCAGGCGACCAGCCCGCCATCGGCCTGGCAGGCGGCCAGCGATCCGAGCGCCAGGCTGGTGGCGCCGCCGCCGGTCGGGGCATCGAGCAGGGCCAGGGCGCCGCGTGGCCAGCCGCCGCTGCGCAGCGCGGCATCGAGCGACGGCCAGCCGGTCGGAAGGGGGTCGGCGGCGACCATCGGGCCGGGATCCGTGCCCTGCCGCAGTCCATGCGCGCGCAGCGCTTCGAGGAGCTCGGGGAGGGGTCGGATGGGCCGGGCGACATCGGTCATGGCCCAACCGATGATAGAACAGATGTTCTAGTTTGTGAAGCCCCTCAGGGCCGCTGATATACTCGGCCGGCTCTGGGGATGTAGCTCAGTTGGGAGAGCACTGCGTTCGCATCGCAGGGGTCAGGGGTTCGAGTCCCCTCATCTCCACCATTCGATCACCCAGGCGGCCAGCGAGGCACCGAGCGGCTGCGGCCAGGGCGACGTGATCCTGCCACGGCCCCGCCACGACCTGAACGCCGATGGGCAACGCACCGGCCGATCCGGCACGTACCACCGCGCATGGCCAGCCGGTAAGGCTGTGCGGCGTCGTATATCGGAACGATTTCGGCGCGCCCGGCGCAACGGCAGGGTGCGGTGCCACCGGGCTCAGGATCAGGTCGGTCGTCTCCAAGAACTCGAGCATCTTGGACCGATATCGATCCCAGTCCCGCAGGATGCTGTACAGCGCAGTGGCAGAAACGCCGTCGCCATAGGACTCCCACACCCGCTCGGTCAGAAGATGACCACCCGCCGGAAGAGCGCCCTCGGTCACGAGCGCGCCAGCCTCGGCCAATGCACGGGCGGCGTCCCGGACCGTCCGCTCCACGTCCGCCTCTGGTGCGGCATCCTCGTCAAGGATCTGGAGGGTGATCCGCAGCCCCTTCAACTCAACCAGCGTCGAATCACCGAGCGGCACCGGCATCGCGCCCCCATCACGGCCATCGGGGCCGGCCAGGACGGTGAGCATCGTCGACAGGTCGTGCGCGCTGCGCGCCATCGGACCAGGTTGGGTGCGCGGATCGCTCATCGGCCCCAGGCTGCCCAGATCGTCGAGGACGCCGCTGATGGGAATCCGGCCGGCGGTTGGCTTGAGGGTTGCGATGCCGCAGAAGTGGGCAGGTACCCGCAGGCTCCCGCCCGAGTCGCTGCCTAGCCCGCAGGGGGACATCCCCGAGGCGATTGCTGCGGCCTCCCCCCCACTGCTCCCAGCTGGCGAGAGCGTTACGTCATATGGGTTATGCGTCTCTCCAAAGAGGTCGTTGATCGTCTCGCTCCCACCGCCGCCGGGCGGGCAATTGGTCTTCCCGATGAGGATGCCGCCCGCCGTGCGCAACCGGCCCACGATCGTCGCGTCCCTGTTGGGTCGATTCTCGGCCAACTCCGGCATCCCAAGCGTCGTGGGCAGGTCGGCCGTCTCGATGATGTCCTTGGCGGTGAACGGGACCCCATGGAGCGGGCCAGGGGCCTGACCATTCCTCAACGCACGGTCGCGTGCCGCCGCCTGCTCGAGCGCATCGCCCGCCAGCGCAACGATGGCGTTGATAGTGGGGTTGCGCTCCGCTATGCGATCGAGGTGCGCTCGCATCACCTCCACGGCGGTGACGCGCTGCTCGCGGATAAGGCGAGCCAGGGTCATTGCCGAACGGTCGACGAGGTCAGCGAGTTCGGTCACGAGTGGCATCTTGCACCTGCCCGGCGACGAGGTCGACCGATTCCTCCACCTCACTCTGCCCCAGGTCGTGGCGTTCCGCGGAGGCTAGCTACGGCGTCGTCAGCGTCGCCATGATCTGATCGAGGACGAGCTTGTTCTGCTCGTAATCAGGCTGGTTCAGCGATTCGGTGTGCGCGACCAGGTTCGGACCCTCCGACGTAGGACCGAGCTGCACGATGTACTCATAGATCAGCGTTCCGGCCGCAAGTCCGTCCGCCTCGCCCCCTGCACGAAGCTCCAAGCGGGTCGCGCGATGGCCCGCGATGGTGATCTCTTCGGAGCTGACGAGCTCGGAGAAGGTCCCGACTTCGGCCAGGACGACGCTGATGCGGATGGCGACCGGACCCTGCGGCGTGGCGTCGTCGACGAATGTGAAGGGCTCGGGGTCCAGGTAGCCGCACGTATCGTTCGTGATCAGGTACCACCATCCGGCGGGCACCTGGATCGAGTAGCCACCCTGCGTGTTCGTGCAGGGGATCGGTCCCTGGTCGGCGAAGACGGGGGTCGCCGACTCGCCGGCGCTCTCACCCGGGGTCGTCGAAGGCTGCGGTTCGGAGGAATGTGGAGGCACCGCGGCGATCCCGTATTGCTCGCTGGTCCAACCGGCGACGAGCACATTGCCATTCGGAAGGAGGGTCGCGGAATGCCCGGCTCGCGCCTCGTGCATGTCTGCGATCGCGCGCCAGGTATCGCGCGCGGGGTCGTAGACCTCGGCCGTGGCCCTGTTTTCCGCACTGCCCGTGCCGCCCGTCACCAGGACCGTGCCATCGGGCAGGAGGGTGGCCGTGTGATATTGGCGGTCCGTGTGCATGCCTGCGGCGGTGCTCCAGACGCCCCCGGCGGGGTCGTACACCTCGGCAGTGGCCAGGGGATCGAAGGAGCGCCGCTGGCTGCCAAATACGCCGCCCGCGACAAGGACCCTCCCGTCGTGGAGGAGGGTGGCGGTCTGACCACCGCGTGCTCCGCTGAGAGCCCCCGTGGGCGACCACGATCCGGTCTCGGGGTCGTACAGTTCGGCCGATGCAAGGGTGTCGCCGGCGGCGTCGACGCCGCCTGCGACGAGCACCTTGCCGCTCGACAGCAAGGTCGCCGTGTGGGCCACCCGGCCGGTGACCATGGCCCCTGTTGCCGTCCATGACGCGGTGCCGGGATCGTACAGCTCGGCGGAGGCCAGCAGGCCATCCGCGTTGTAGCCACCGGCCACCAGCACCTTGCCGCTCGGCAGCAGCGTTGCGGTGTGCCCCCTCCGCGCCTCGATCATGGTGCCTGCGGATGACCACCTTCCGCTCCGAGGGTCGTACAGCTCGGCCGAGGCAAGGGCTGGGCTATTGCTGCTGATCTCGCCGCCCGCCACCAGGACCGTCCCATCAGGGAGAAGCGTGGCGGTGTGGCCCCATCGGACCTCCGCCATGGTCCCGGTGGCGCTCCAGGCGCCGGCGATCGGGTCGTACAGTTCAGCGGAGGCGAGATCGAACCGGCCGTTGAACTGTCCGCCGCCGACGGCCAACACCCTGCCATCGGGGAGGAGCGTCGCCGTGTGCCCGACCCGAGGCTCGACCATGCTCCCGGTCACCGTCCATACCGAGGGCCGCGCCGAATGGAAGATGCCGGACCCGATCAGGAGGGCGCCCCCAACTGCGAGTGCAAGCAGCAGCGCAACGCCGAACAGGAGCCACGCCATGGGGCGAGGAGGCGCCGCGGACCACACGGGCAACGGCTGATCCACGTAATGGGTCGCGAACGGTGGACCCTCGCGGAGAGCGTGTTCGATACGGGTCTCGTCGATCACGACGTCACCTCCCGGTTCAGGTCCTTTCGCAGAGTGGCCATGCCGCGGCTGGCATGCGTCCGCGCCGCGCTCGCCGAGATTCCGAGGACGCCGGCAACTTCTTCAAAGGGCAGGTCGGCCGCGTAATGGAGGTAGAGCGCCTGACGTTGGCGCGCCGGCAGCCCGTCGACAGCCGCCCACACCGTCAGCCTGTCGGAAGCCTCGGGCCCCGCGTAGTCAGTTCGCCGGGGTGCGAGCCGAGGGAGAAGTAGCGATAGCTGACGCCGCCAGCGGTGCTGGCCCATCGCCACGTGGTAGACGGTGCGGAACATCCAGGCCGGCGGGCGTTCGATGGTTACACCCCGTCGCAGCTCCCGCCACAGTCGGAGCAGCGCCTCCTGGACGGCGTCGGCGGCCTGCTCATCGGTCAGGCCCTGGTGGCGCGCGAAGTCATACAACGCCGACCCGTAGTCCGCGTGCAGGTCGGTCAGCAGGTCCGCGTCGGTTCGCTCCACCCCGACCTGCCCCGACTGATCGAACGCCGTGGGTTGCACCCTTGTCACATCTCATTGATGCGCGAGCCCGGCGGAACGCCTAGTTCTCGCGAGATGCAGATTGTGGGACTGGGTCCATGACGACGCAGCGCTTACGGGGGCTCCGGGAGGGGTTGGCACGGCTGAGCCAATCCGCCTAGTTCGCCCTACCCGGGTCGTAGATTTCGGCTCCGAGGTTGCCGCCCACGATCAGGACCCGGCCGTCCTCCAGCAGAACCGCGACGTGGCCGACCCGGCTGGCGCTCAGCGAGGCCGTCGCGCTCCAGGTGCCGGTCACCGGGTCGTACAGCTCGGCCGATGACAGGTGGTTGAAGCTCAGGAAGGCCTTCTCCCCGCCGGCAATGAGCACCCTGCCATCGCGCAACAGGGTAGCCGTGTGCCAGTACCGGCCTTGTCCCATGTCTCCGGTCACGGTCCACTGACCGGTTGCAGGGTCGTACAGCTCGGCCGATGACAGCGCAGAGGAGTCAACGTCGGTGCCTGGCGATCGGTCCTGCCCACCGGCGACCAGGACCGTGCCATCGTCCAGCAGGGTCGCGCTTGCCCCGTCGCGAGGGCCGGACGTGTCCGTGGTCGCGGCCCACGACCCGGTCGCCGGATCGTACAACTCAGCCGAGTGCGAGCCGCCGCCAAACACCAACACCTGGCCGTCGTCCAGGAGAACTGCCGTGGGGGAGGCCCGCCCGGACGCAGCGACCATGCTCCCGGTGACGGCCCATGTCCCTGTCGCCGGGTCGTAGAGCTCGGCGGTTGCAAGGGAGACCGCACCGTCTGGCGTTTCCTGATCGCCTCCGACGGCCAGTACCTTGCCA
>Ga0310813_10002328_pt1 | contig 11523 bp, 9 predicted proteins | sample YN3metagenome_FD_203086 | JGI IMG/M metagenome (GOLD analysis project Ga0310813, IMG submission 203086) | Soil microbial communities from experimental microcosm in Duke University, North Carolina, United States - YN3 | ecosystem: Engineered > Artificial ecosystem > Soil microcosm > Unclassified ... | reverse complement strand
TGCAGACCGATGACAGCTCTTTCGAGCCACCTTTGGGTGGCTGCAATGACTTGCTCGGGATGCGCGGCGGGGTCCGCGCTCAAGGTGGCAATAGATTTCTTCCTGTTGCGGGAGGAGTGAGGCACGCCGCCAGAGAGGCGGTCCACGGCAGTCTAATACGTCGTCGTAAAGGTTCAAGCATAGTTCAACCGTCGGCAAGCGTTAGTGACCCGAGTCATTGCGCGGTGGCTCTCCGGGTCCGTGCTGCCGGACAATCAACTCCTCGATCCATAGAGACTCATTCCCAGCAACCGGGACTCGCGTCGATTGCAAGCGTCGTGTCCAGTTACAGGCTTGCGGGTGATAAAAGACTTCTCGACTGCCCTTTGCCAGAACCGCAAAAAAGAGATAGCGCTGCCCAAGCTCGAGAAGAACTCGCAATCCATCCGCGCGTAAACATCCATCAGCTTGATCGTACGACGCAGCTTCTCCTGCCCTTTCCACACACGCTCGACTTCCACGAACCAGACGTGGTTCTGCGCGCTTACGACCTTCCCGGTAAAAACATATTGGGCGCGGTCGAAACCTTCGTCGGGAGAATTGGGCGGGCATGAACATACTTGCGCAGCGACCGTTCCCACAGTCCAACAGGTCGACAGGATCAGGAGCCTGCACAGATTCTTCATGGAGCTTCCGCGCCCACCACCAGAACAGCATCGCTCATGAAGTAATGAGGGGGTATCGCCAGATTGATCGATGCGGGCGACCCTTTCAGCACTCGGCCTGCAGCATCGAAACGCGAGCCGTGGCACGGGCAGACAAATCCGCTGAGCATGCCTGGACCGAGTGCTGCGTCATCGGCAGACCTCAGCTCGGGAATACAGCCCAGGTGCGTGCAGATTGCAGTCAACACCATGATGTCTGCGCGACGCGAACGCGTAGGGTTGGCCACATACGCAGGCTGTTCGGAATCAGAGGTGTCTGGATCCTTCAACTCGCCCCTCAGGCTGGCCAGCTGCGCAATCACAGCAGGACTGCGGCGGACGATCCAGACCGGTGTACCACGCCACAAGATCTTTACGCCTGCGCCGTCCGCGATCTTGGTGAGGTCGATCTCCGCCGGCCGGCCAGCGACCCTGGTCTGCGCTGTCGGTTGCCAAGAGGCAAGAAACGGCACGGCCGTGTACGCGGCGCCAACGACAGCCAATGTCGTGGTCGCTCTGACGAGGAAGTGTCTACGCGACGAATCGATTGGCGTAGTCGCCATGCTGTCTCGGCTGCCATCGCGCCCGGAAACCCTGCCTCATCCTAGGTCTGACGCAACAGTACAGACAATACGCGTAGCAACCCGCCCGTTCTGGCATCATCGCGCCCCGGGGAAGGCTAGGCGGCGGGGAGGGTTTCTGTCGCACCAGGCCATCAAGCGCGAAGCGATTTCGCTCGCGGTGTTCTGCGCCGCGTTCTACTTGGCGTACCGATACGGAATGTCGTTCAGCCAGGTCTCGGCCTCGCCGTTCTGGTTTCCCGACACCGTGCTTCTATGCGCCTTGCTGGTGACACAACCGCGGCGCTGGCCGCTCTACATTCTGGCGGCGCTGCCGATCCGGTTCTTCTCCGAAGTCGCGCGCGACATCCCGACCTGGTTCCTGGCCACGACATTTCTGATCGACTCGGCGAAAGGGTTGCTCACGGCCGTTGGGCTGCGTCGCTTTGTCGGCGTGCCGCTGCGTCTGGACACGCTGCCCCAGTTCGGCCGGTATCTGCTCATTGCAGTGGTAACCGTTCCCGCCCTCGGCGCCTTCGCCGGCGCAGCAGCTCGGTACGCTCTAGGTCAGGGCTACTGGTCTGCCTGGGATCAATGGTTCATGGGAGACGCGCTCGCGCAGCTCGTGCTCACGCCGGCGATCTGTTACTGGATCTTCGGTTCGGATTTCCGCGCGCTGGCGAATACCCCACGGATGATCGAGGCCGGGTTGCTGACGATCGGCTTGCTGGTCGCCACCTACTTCGCGGCGAACACCGGCAACCTGAACTTGCCGCTGCAACAGACGCTGTTCTATGCGCCGATTCCGTTCTTGTTCTGGGCAGCGTTGCGCTTCGGCATGTTTGGCGCCGCCGGCGCCGCTACCTTGTTCGCCGCGCTCATCATTCAAGCTGCGCTCCAGAATCACGGTCCTTTCGCAGGGCTTCCTCCAACCGAAACCGCGCTGGCGCTGCAGAACTTCCTCTTGTTGCGCGCGGCGCCCATATATCTGGTGGCGGTCATCGTCGAGCAGCGTCACGGCGTCGAGCGTTCGTTGCGTGAGAGCGAAGAGCGGTTCCGGTACATTGCCAATGCCGCGCCGGTCATGATCTGGCTCGTGGATCGCGAGCGTCGCAACGAATTCTCCAACGACGGCTGGCTGGCATTCTCGGGTCGTACCTTGCAGCAGGAGCTGGGCGACGGCTGGGCGGAAGGTGTGCACTCCGAGGATCGGCGGCGCGTGGTAGAAGCATTCGAAACTGCGTTCACGCGGCGGGAACGCTTCGACATCGAGTATCGACATCGTCGGCACGATGGTGCCTTCAGCTGGGTTCACAGTGTGGGCGTGCCACGCTACGCGCAGGACGGTGTGTTTCTCGGATACGTCGGAGCGGCCGTCGATATCACCGACCGCAAGCGAGCAGAAGAAGCGATACAGGCTCTGGCGCATGCGCAGCGGCTCGCCGTCCTGGGCGAAGTGACTGGAATGATTGCGCATGAGATGCGTCAGCCGCTGAGCGCGATTCTGTTGAGCGCCTACGCAGCGAGCACGCTCTTGCGCCAGCGCGAGCCGCCGGTCGATGAGGTGATCGACATCATGAACTCGATCGACAGCGACGCACAGCGTGCGGACAAGACGATCGACGCGATCCGCGCGTTCACGCGCAAGCAGCCAAGCCGACGTGAGAATGTCGATCTGAACGAGGTCATAGTGGGTGTGCTGCGTCTGATCGCGAGCGACGCCATTCGACGAGGAGTCTCACTGCGGCACGAACTTGCACCTGCGTTGCCGCCGGTCATGGGCGATCCGATACAACTGCAACAAGTGCTGGTCAATCTGATCGTCAACGCCATGGACGCTCAGTCCGACATCCCGCAGTCTCGTCGGCACGTGACGGTCAGCTCGCGCCGCTGCGACGAGGCGATCGAGGTGTCGGTGCGCGATGGCGGCTGCGGCATTCCACCGGAGAAGATGTCGCTGCTGTTCGAATCCTTCTTCACCGGCAAGCAACAGGGGATGGGCTTGGGATTGTCGATCGCGCGCACCTTCGTGGCCGGACATCGCGGTCGCATCTGGGTGGAGAACAATCCGGAGGGCGGCGCAACGTTTCGGTTCGCTTTGCCCACCGGCGTGGCTGATGCGCCGGCGGAGTCAGACGTCGAGCGGACTTTGCTTCAGATGTAGCTGAGCCACCCATCCGGCCTTAGACAATCCGGTCGACAGACAAACGAAATTGCAGGGCGCACGCTGACTCCCGTTGAGCGGAGGGTCACCATGAAGCATCACATGGTCACGGGCGGAGGCGGCACCCGACTCCACCTTATTGAGACGGGTAACCCGAGCGGCCGACCGATCGTATTCATACACGGCTTCTCTCAATGCTCGCTCGCATGGGCACGCCAGATGAACTCTGAGCTGGCCGATACTTTCCGGCTGGTCGCCATGGATATGCGGGGTCATGGGCTCTCGGACAAGCCTCGCGACCAATACGGCGATTCAAAGCTGTGGGCGGACGACGTCCATGCCGTCATCGAGGCGCTGCAGCTCGATCGTCCAGTGCTCTGTGGATGGTCCTATGGACCGCTCGTCATTCTCGACTACATCCGGCACTACGGCGAGAACAGCATCCGCGGGCTCAACTTTGTCGGCGGCGTCACCAAGTTGGGGAGCGATGAGGCAGCGTCAGTTCTGGGCGCTGACTTTCTCAAGCTCCTGCCAGGCTTCTTTTCCACGGATGCGCAGGAGAGCGTCGGCGCTCTCGACTCGTTGGTGCGCATGTGCGTCGCCAGCGACCTTACCGCCGAAGACCGTTATCTGATGCTTGGGTTCAACGCCTGGGTTCCGCCGTATGTGCGGCAGGCGCTGTTCTCCCGCTCATTCGACAACGACGACCTTCTGCCGAAGCTGCGAACGCCTGTGTTGATTGCGCATGGCGCTGCAGATGCCGTCGTCAAGCAAAATGTCATCGATCAGCAGATGGCTCGCATCCCCCGCGCCATAATTCGAATGCTCGCCAACGCCGGACACGCGTGTTTCTGGGACGCTGCACCGGCGTACAACCAGTGCCTGCAGGACTTCGTGCAGCTTCAAACGTAGCTGAGCCACCAATCCTGTCTGCGCGCCTTGACCGCTGCGACCCAACGGCAAAACGGATACAGGATCAACACAAGCGCGATCCAGATCGCGTACACGCCGAACAAGCTGACACCGTAGCCTTTTGGAAAGAACCGGTACGGCGTCAAGAACTGCTCTGCTGCAAATCCCTGCGCGACGCCGAGCAAGATCGATCCGAGATGAATGAGATAGAAATGCGGCACGTAGAACGCCAGCGGCGCGCGTCCGAGCGTCACGAATGCATCCTTGATCGGCCCGCGCCAGCGATCGGCAAACGCGCACAGAATCGCGCCTGGGCCTAGCGTCATCAGCAGATATAGAAGACTCGGCGGATATTTCGTGGTGGCAAGAAACGACATGATCGTCGCCGCAGTTCTGCTCGGGTGAACTTCCCACAAGCGCGGGTCACCGTACACGTTCAGAGCACGCAGCAGTACGAACGCGATGACCAGACTCACACCAATGCGCAGTAGCAGTCGATCCCGCTCCTTCGCCGGCAGCTCGAAGATGCCGGCAGAGCCGTAGCCGAGGAACATCACACCGAGCCAGGGCAGCAACGAGTAGTTGAAGTAGATCGCGAACGGACCGACGTCGTAGAACTGCCGCGAATGCAATGCCGCCCATAGAGGAGCAGTACTTGCGCTGGTCATCGCTGCCGGCCAGATCCCATCCAGAAGATTGTGGCCCAGCACGATCGCCGCACCGATCGCGAGACACGCGTGCCGCCCCAGAAACTGCGCACCCGCCAGGATCATCATGCTGGCGCCAATCACCCAGATGACCTGCAGATGGATGTAGATCCGTCCGCCGAACCCCTCGACACCAGTCAGGGCGAACGACGTGGCCGTGGAGATGACGAGAACCTCCAGGACGATCAGCCACAATCCTCGCGTCAACAGAAATGTCGCCAGCTCCGAAGGACTCCGGCGGCGCGCCATCAGTCCCGCACTCGTCCCGGCAAGGAATACGAATGTCGGAGCGCAGAAGTGCGTGATCCACCGAGTGGCAAATAGCAGCGGGCCGACGTTCGGATCCGCCGTTGGATCCTGCACGGACCCGAGCATGAAGGAGTCGCGAACGTGATCGAGAGCCATCACCACGATCACGAGCCCGCGCAGGAGATCGAGCGACGACATTCGGTACGCCCGTCGGTCGGCCGCGGGGGCGGCGGTCGCTGCCGAGCTTATCGGCGTGCTTGCCAGGGTCGGATGGATTGCGCTCATAGTAATCATAGGATCGGAATGCTGAGCCCAATCGCGACACAGGTTGCCCATTGGGACTATGTAGCGACTCCGCCAACGCGTTAGGCTAGCCACCGATGGCACTTCACCTGGCCGATCCTGTCATCGTAGCGGCGCGACGCCCGGCGCTCCTTTCTTATGTGCGCAACCGACAGTGCGTGCTATTCGTCGGCGCCGGACTCTCACGCTCAGCCGGGTATCCCGGGTGGGGCGAGTTGATGGCGACTGTCATCAAGAAGACGAGCAAGATTCTCGGCAGCGATTCCGCCGATCCGGAATTGCAGGCGCTGCTCAAGGCGGGGCGATTCGCGGAGCTCGCCGACCAGTGCCGCGAGCTGCTGGGGCCTGAACGGTTCGCCACGGTACTGCGCGCCGAGTTGGACAAATCAACGGATCCTCCCGAAGCCACACATCGCGCCATCGTCGAGACTCCGTATGCGTCGATAGTCACCACGAACTTCGACACGCTCCTCGAAGACGCCTACGCACGCTGGAGCGACGCAGGTATTCCGAAATGCCCGACCGGCGCGCAGTTGGGTCGCCACGGCTCGCTCTTGCTCGATCGCACGTTCTTCATCCTCAAGGCGCACGGCACGATCCACGACGCCGCGTCCATGGTCTTCACCTCCGAAGACTATCGCCGGATCACTCATGCCAATCCCGCCTTTCAGGCAATGATGTCCGCGATCCTGCTGAGCCACGCGGTGATCTTCGTGGGTTACTCGCTGAGCGACCCGAACTTCCGCCTGCTGCTGGACAGCCAGCTTTCCGTGTTCGGTACACAGTCACCACCGCGGTACGCGCTGATGGAAGGCGTCGGCTCCACTGAGTCCGACGTCTTGCGGCGGACAACGGGGATCGAGGTCATCCCATATCCCAAGGGCAAGTACGAATCTGTCGCGGTCTTCCTGGGCGAGATCGCAGCGGCGACCAAACCGAAGACGCCTGGTCGAGCTGCGAACTCCACTGTTCTTCGCGCTCGCACGCCACTTCCAGCCCTGTGCGTCGCGATTCGCCCGCGGGGCGCACTCCTCGATATCGAGTGGTTCGAGACGACGACGGACGACCTCGACGGCGTACGTGTGCCCGCGGAGCGTCGACATATGGGAAGCACCAGCTCGCTGCGCTGGGACCAACTGCGGCGTGCCACGACGAATTCAGGCGACATGTACTCCGGCTGGGATGTTCGGCAAATCGGCACGACTATCACCGCGCCGTTGGCAGACCTGGGCGTACCGCTCGCCGTCAGTCGCAATCAGCAATTGACAGTGCTCGATGTGCCGAACGAACTGGCGGCACTGCCCTGGGAATGGGTAATGGTGGATCAGAACTTCTCGACACCTCTGTGCATGTGGGCGCCCCTGTGTCGACGAGTGCCGGGCCTCGACGACGCATCGAGAGGTCGACCCTTCTTGCATTCACCGCTGCGCGTTCTCGTGGTCGGCGATGCGCTGGCCGACTCGAAGTCCTACAGTCACCCACTCAAGGGCACGCGCGAGGAGGCGCAGGAAATCGCCAGCCTCTTTCGCACAGCCAAGCCCGCGCACGATGTCACGCTGCTCGTCGGGGCCGAGGCCTCATACACGCGCGTACTCGAGGAGTTGGCGACAGGCTACGACATCGTCCATATGACGGGTGTCGCCTATTTGGGTGACAACGGTGAGAGCGTGATTCCACTCAACGATGGTTGGGTGAGCGCTTCCGAGCTCGCCACGCTGCTCATCCAGAGGCCGCCCAGTCTGCTGTTCGTCAACGAGGACTATTCAGGATTCGTCTGGTCCTTCGGTGACGCAGCAGCAGTAGCCACCTCCTTTGCAGATCTCTATCACCGGCTCCAGCAACGCCGACCTGGTCTGGAGCGAGTCGTCGCCCGCGCTGGCGTCGGCACGTTCATCGGCTGCATGGCGCCATCCACTGAGAAAATTGCGAGCGCCATCGCCGTTGCCTTCTACACTCGCCTGCTCGCTGGTGATGCAGTGTCGCACGCGCTGTTCCATGCGCGAGTCGCCGCTAAGAGCTGGGAGGACCAAACCGCGTTGCTCTTTGCGATGGAGGGCTACCCTGACACGCGGATTGTAGAGACGCCGGCGAAGTCGTCGCCAAGGGCCACGTGGGCGCGCGTGAAGACGAAGGGACCGAAATCCAAGCGATCTCGCTAGCCCGACCAGCGACGGAACCGAAGGCCCACCGCAACCGGTCCGCGATTGCAAACACGGCGTGCTGCGAGTCGGATCGGCGGTAGCTGATGAAGATCGATTGCGGCATGGTGAACTCCGGTCCCCGATACTGGTCCTCCGACCGATACCCCAAAGGACCTGATGAACAGATAGTACTCTGCCAACAGCCCGGTTCACGGTGCGGCGTCGTCCTGGGGACAGCATGTTCGAGCTGTACGATTTCAAGTTCTCGCACTACTCCGAGAAGGCGCGCTGGGCCCTCGACTTCAAGGGCATTCCGTATACAGCCAGGCATCTGTTGCCCGGTTTTCATCTGCGCACTACCCGCAAGCTCGCGCCGCGTTCCTTCGTGCCGATTCTCAAGACCGACGATGGGGTGATCCAGGGCTCGAACGAGATCATCACCTTCCTCGACCAGGCCTTTCCGGATCGCAGACTCACCCCAGCGGATCCGCGGGATGCCATCACTGCGATCGATTGGGAGAAGTATCTGGACGAGGAACTCGGTGTGACCCTGCGCCTCTGGTTCTACTACTACGCGCTGCCGGATCGCGGTCGGGCCTTGCGTTTTCTGTGCTCGGACGCGCCTTGGCTGCAGCGTTCGCTGTTCGCGCTCTCCTATTCGGCGCTGCGGCGCGTGATGACGGAACGCATGAACATCACCGCCGAAAACGCGAGCCTGGCGCAACGGCGCTTCATGGCGGCTCTTGACCGGCTCGACCAGGCGCTCGAGCGCGGACCATTCCTGGTCGGCAACCGTTTTTCGCGAGCTGATCTGACTGCATGTGCATTGCTCTGGCCGATGTGCCGGCCGGGTGAGTCGGAACCAGACGTCGAAGCACTCTTGCCGTCAACGGTCTACGCGCTCCGCAAACAACTTCAGCAGCGACGCTTTTATCAGTGGGTGCTTGAGCGTTATCTGGAGCGAAGGGCCGCACAGGCTCCCAGTGCTCGGGCCGTGACCCGCTGAGAAAAGGTCATGTTCTTGCCGCCCAACTTGACGCTGAGCGTGCCAACGCTGTGCGTACGCCCGAGCTGCCAGATTGCGCGTCCGGTCGTGCCATGTCCGCCTTCGCACACCAATGCATAAGAGACGGCGTCCGCTTGACGACTCTCCTGCTCTAGCCGGCAATCCTTCAAAGCGGCGTACTGCAGAATAGGAAACGCAGTCCAGAGCTCATCCTGCTCGAGACAGCGCTGCTCGCGGGTGGTCGCGTAGCGGAGATTCTCCTCGAGATGGGGCATCGCAGTTTCGGTGGTGACCTCATAGGTCTCTGCAGCCCCCGCAATCGAGACGATCAGCACGCTTGATATCAGGAACACGACTGGCCGCAGAACACTCATACCATCGGCAGAATATGTTGCCCGACGCCCTCCCGCACTCCGTTTCTTGCGCGGTCGATCGAACTTCCGCGCAATTGCATCTGTCTCAAGACCATAGCCTGTGTGGGAGGTGGCACATGACCGGGGCAACTCGCACGTCCGTTCAAACCACGATCGCAGCGTTCCTGCTCTGCTGCGCAGCGACGCCAAGCATCGCCGCTGAACAAGCGGTGAACAACCAAGACATCGCGAAATATCTCACCGAGGCGAAGGACCTCGCAGCCGGCAAGCGCTGGGACGCCGCCTGGAACGCATTGGAAAAAGCCGGGCGTGTTGCCGAGGCGTCGCCCTATGACAAGTACAAGGTCGACGAGTACAAGGGCTACGTTCTGACCCAGCAGCACAACGACGCCGAAGCAGCCGCCATCTTCGAACAGCTCGCAAAATCTGAGTCGGCTTCGGCTGAACAGCGCATCGAGTATCTCAAGAGAGCGTCGCAGCTCTACCTGCGGGCCAAGCAGTACGACAAATCGACGCGCACAGCGGAAGCAGCCCTCGCGTCGCAGCCGAACGATTCCGCACTCCTGGATCTTGCCGGTCAGTCCAGGTACTTCGCCAAAGACTATCGCGGCGCGGCCGCCAGAATCTCTCAGCTCGTGGCAGTTACCGAGCGCAAGGGAGGTCACCCGCCGGAAACGTCACTGCAAGCACTCCTGAGCGCCTACTACGAGCTGAAAGATCGGCAACAGATTGCGAACACCTGGCAGACGCTGCTGCGTCACTATCCGAAGCCGGAGTACTGGCGGAACGTCCTTCAGCTCCAGACGGCCCAGCGACATTCCAAGCAGGTCAACTACTACTATCTCGCTTTGAAGTTCGATGTCGGCATGCTGAGCGAGCCTGCGGACTACGAAACGCTCGCAATGGGCGCGATCGATCTCGGCATGCCTGAAGATGGCGTTCGCGTGCTGGAATCAGGCTTGAACAAGGGCGTTCTTGCTGGCGCGCAGGAGCCGCGTTTTCGACGAATGCTTGCTCACGCACAGGCGGAGACTGCCAAGAGCTCCGACGACGTGAAGAATCTCGCTGCGCAGGCGGAACGCGCTAGCAGCGGACAGCCGAATGTCGACATCGGACGCATGTACCTCAGCCAGAGACTGTATGACCGCGCGATCGCAGCGCTGCGCAAGGGCATCGAGAAAGGTGCTCTCGCCAATTCGGATCAGACGCGCATCGATCTGGGCGTCGCCTATCTCAAGAGCGGTGAGACGAAGCAGGCTCGCGACACCTTCGCCACGGTGAAGACGGATTCAGAATGGCGCGGTCTCGCGGAGCTGTGGTCAGTGCGTGCGAACGAAGCCGCGGCTCGCTGATCACGCGGCAGCTCGCCTTCTCGTCGAAGCTTCGGCCGTGTGCAGATAGGTCGTGAATCCGTCACGCACCGGCGCGACGGAGTTGAGCAGCATCACTGCGCTGACCTGTCCGCGATGACCAACGCCGTGGGTGATCACGTGCATGAGCATCTCCTCGCGCGACATGCAGCCCGGCGCGCCATCCGTAAAAGTGAAGTCGACCCGCTCGAGCAGCCGAGCGCGATCGAGCGCCGACACGTAGTCGAGATACTCCCGATCGCTTGCTCGCATGTCGGCAGACAGCTCTTCGAGCGTCGGCATCTCACTCATGTTGGCCGACGTGTACGCGTGGGCCTTGGCGCGCAGATGGGCGGCAAAGATGCGGTCGACGACATAGGTGTGGCTCAGGGCCTTGATCGCCAATTTAGTGATCGGCGACTCTCCGCCCAGCTTCGCCAGAGCCGTCAGCAGCTCGTCGTTCGCCCAGGCCTGGTATCGAAACAAGCGTTGCAGTGTGTTGTCCATGCGGGACAGAATACGAGCGATCATTCGCTTTTGATACTCGCATTCCTGGTGCGCCGGACTCGTGCGAAAACCGCTCACAAAACGCCGCAAAGAAGCTTCTCAGGAGCGATCGCGCGCAACTGTTGACGCGCTGATCGATGCAACTGCTCGCATTCTCGTCAAAGAAGGATTCGACAAGGCCAGCACGAATCGGATCGCCGAAGTGGCGGGCGTAAGCGTCGGCTCACTCTATCAATACTTCCCCGGCAAGGAGGCGCTGGTCGCCGCAGTCATCGAGCGTCATCAGCAGGAGATCATGCAGCTCGTGCGCGGTGAGTTGGCGGAAGTTGCGAGCCAGCCGATCAAGCAAGGTGTGCGCACGCTCGTCGCTGCAGCGATCAAGTCGCATCGCCTCGATCCGAAGCTGCATCAGGTGCTCGCGGAGCAGATTCCGCGCGTGGGAAAGCTCGAGAAGGTCGAGACCTTCAACCGCGGCAACCATGCGCTCTTCAAGGCGTACCTCGAGCAGCATCGCAAGGAAATTCGTACCGCCGACCTGGAGCTTGCAGCATTTGTCTGCGTGACATCG
>Ga0310813_10002327_pt1 | contig 11524 bp, 9 predicted proteins | sample YN3metagenome_FD_203086 | JGI IMG/M metagenome (GOLD analysis project Ga0310813, IMG submission 203086) | Soil microbial communities from experimental microcosm in Duke University, North Carolina, United States - YN3 | ecosystem: Engineered > Artificial ecosystem > Soil microcosm > Unclassified ... | reverse complement strand
AGGCGCGCCATCTTTCCACAGCCATTGGCGACGAAGGGGGATTTGCGCCGCAGCTCGATTCGGCTGAAGACGCGTTGGACTCGATCTCCGCAGCGGTCGAGAAAGCCGGTTACAAATTGGGCGAACAGATCTTCATCGCGCTCGATCCAGCTGCCTCTGAATTCTATGACAGCGACAAAAACCTTTATGTCTTCAAGAAATCGGGTGGATCAGAAAAGACCGCTGAAGAATTGGTTGATTACTATGCCGCGCTTTGCGCGCGATTTCCGATCGTTTCCATCGAAGACGGTTGCGCCGAGAATGACTGGGACGGCTGGAAAAAGTTAACTGAAAAACTCGGGTCCAGAATTCAACTGGTCGGCGACGATCTTTTTGTCACGAACGTGAAATTTCTTCAGAAAGGAATTGCCGAGCACGTGGCGAATTCGATTCTTATCAAGGTCAATCAGATTGGCACCTTGACCGAGACGCTGGCAACTATCGACGCAGCAAAGAAAAATAATTACACGACCGTGATCAGTCATCGCTCTGGCGAAACTGAGGACACAACGATTGCCGATATCGCGGTGGGGACGAACGCCGGCCAAATCAAAACGGGCGCGCCATGCCGGAGCGACCGTGTGGCCAAGTACAATCAGCTGTTGCGGATCGAAGAAGAACTTGGTGACAAAGCCGTTTACGGCGCTACAATCCGCTAAAGTGGAGCACGGTTACGCTGATTTCCGCGCGCGTCGCGAAGCCACCGTTTGGCAGCGACTTAATCGCATTCTCCTCGTCCTGCTGATCATTGCCATTTGGCTTGTTATCGTGAGCCTGTTCGTGCCGCCGTACAAAAAACTGATGCAGAGCCGCACCGAGATCGACAACCTGCAGCAACAGGTTGGCGAGCAACAGAATTTGCTAGCCCGCCAGACGCGCGAAGTCACCCTGCTCAAGACCGATGTGAGCTACCTCGAAACGATCGCTCGCGATCGCCTCGATTTGATGAAGGAAGGCGAAACGATTTTTCGCCTCGAAACCGGGCACCCAAAGGCCAAACCCGTCGCTCCCACGCGGAAGTAGGTTTCGCTCTGGGGAACACAGGCTGGCGGCCGGTGCTCCCCAGAATAAAAAAACGCGCCCGCGCCATATCTTTGCGATTCGCGGTGACATGAATTATTTTCGCTGATGCCAACGGAAATCTCCATTCCAGATGCCGAGGATCTGAAATCGCGCGTGCGCGAGCTACGGAGGTTTCTTTGACGTCGAGCAGCTGCAGAAAAATCTAGCTGCAATCGAAGCGCGGATGGCTGCGCCGGATTTCTGGTCGAATCGCGAGCGCGCACAGGTGGATGTCGAAGAAGTTTCGCGATTGCGTTCATTGATTAATCCTTTCCAACAATTGGAACGGGAGATCGAAGATTTCGGCGCGCTGCAAGAACTTGCTGCGGAAGAAAGCGATCCGGCTCATCGCGCGCAGGCGGAAAAAGAAATTGCCAGCGAACACGAGCGCCTCACGCACACGCTGGACGAGTTCGAGTTGCGCCAGTTTTTGTCCGGAGAAAACGATCGCGCGAACGCGTTTATGACCATTCATTCCGGGGCCGGAGGGACTGAATCGTGCGACTGGGCCGACATGTTGCTTCGCATGTACCAGCGCTGGATCGAGCGCAGCGGTTTCAAATCCGAAACGGTCGACATTCAGCAGGGCGAAGAAGTTGGAATCAAATCGGTGACCTTGCTCGTAACAGGCGAGTACGGCTATGGACATCTGCAAACCGAACGCGGCGTACACCGGCTTGTGCGCATCTCGCCATTTGACGCCAACAAACGACGGCACACATCATTCGCCAGCGTCGATGTTGTACCTGAAATTGCGGACACTGCGCCGATTGAAATTAATCCGGCTGACCTCGAGATCGGCACGTTCCGCAGCGGCGGCAAAGGCGGCCAAAACGTGAACAAGGTGGAGACTGCAGTGCGGATTTTGCACAAACCGAGTGGAATCGTCGTGGCCTGCCAGGCCGAGCGCAGCCAGGGACGGAATCGCGAACTGGCGATGAAAATGTTGAAAGCGAAGCTTTATCAGCTCGAAGAAGACAAGAAACGCGCCGAGATAGAGCGGCAATACGGCGAGAAAGGCGAGATCGCGTGGGGAAATCAAATTCGGTCGTACGTCTTTCAGCCCTATCAAATGGTGAAAGACCACCGGACCGGCGCTGAGACGAGCAATGTGCAAGCCGTGATGGATGGCGACATCGACAGGTTTATCCAGGCGAAACTGCGGGGCGAAAAAGCTGAAAAAGGCGAGAGCAATCGCGAAGTGTAATTGGTTGTCATCTCGAGCGAAGTCGAGAGATCTCGCGATGCAATGTTCAGCTAATAACTCGGGATTCCTCGACTCCGCTCGGAATGACTGCTGTTGCTGACCAGCTTCAACCGAAAACGTAAGTCGAACTCGCCGCCGTTATGCGAGCGGCAACACGCCAGACATGCGACGGTGCGTTTGATCTTGCGTACGCGAGGGAAACCGCGCCGGCAATTCTGGCAACGGTAGATGAAACGGCGCACACAACGCTTCGCCGGAAACGGCAAAGTATGGCAACGCTTCTCGTCTGCGATTCCCAAATCGCCACAAGCCTGCTGCCACTCAGGTCCATGCGGCGAAATGCGTCGCCGACTTTTTTGTCGAAATTGCGCGAGGATGTGAGCGAGCTCGTGGCGCAGCGTGCGATCGATCTCTGAGGGATGTTCAAGCAGCCGCGGGTTTAGCGAAATCAGTTTGTGGCGATAATCAGCGTGGCCTGCGGCGGTTTTGAGACGGGGATTCCATTCAACGCGAAGTTTTGTTGCGATGCGTTTCGCGCCTAACGAACACAACAACTCGCGCGCTGTTTTCAGTAGCACAGCGGTCTCGGCTGTGTGGCTGGCAGGCATCTCGCCTGTCACCGGATGGACTCGCTGCGGCGAGCCTCCCGATTGATTTATCAATTCGCCAGGGGAGACGCCCGGCGGTCCTACAGACAGGATGTTTGTGCTACGAAACCCGAACTCGAGCTGCCTAGGCGATGGCATATTCGCGGGCATCTTTGGCTCGTTTCGCGATTTGCTCGAGGACATCGGCTGCGCTGGCGATTTCTTCCGCGGTGGTCCGTCTGCCGAGCGAAAAACGAATCGCTGATCTGGCGCTTTCCATTGGCAATCCCATGGCGAGCAAAACATGCGACGCTCTCACCGAGCCAACCATGCAGGCCGAACCACTCGAAGCGCAAACGCCTTCCAAATCCAGAGCCATGAGCATCGTTTCGGAATCAACGCCGATAAAACTTACGTTTAGCGTATTGGCGAGCCGATGAACTGGATCACCGTTTTGTTGCGCATCCGGGAAAAAGTTTGCAATGCGCATCCAAAGATCATCGCGCAACTGCGTCTGGCGTTCCCTCTCCGCATCGGCGTCACGCAATACCCACTGTGCAGCCGCAGCCATTCCCGCGACGCCTGCGACGTTTTCTGTCCCAGGACGCCGCTGATTTTCGTGCGCGCCGCCGAACATGAGTGGCTGAATGGCCAAACCGCTTCGCAAAAATAGAAACCCCGTTCCTTTAGGCCCGTAAAATTTATGCGCGGCAAAACTGCCAGCATCAACTAACGAGGTCAGGTCATCCTGAGCGAAGTCTAGCGGAGTCGAAGAATTCAGCTGCGTTGGGTTTTCGACATTTTCACGAGGTCCCTGGACTTTGCTCGCGTTGACAGGGATTTTGCCGAACGTCTGGACGATATCGCTGTGAAGCAACACGCCGCGCTCGCGGCATATTCGTGAAATCTCACGCATCGGCTGGACGACGCCGGTCTCGTTATTCGCAGTCATGATCGAGACGAGTTTGGTGTCAGCCCGAATTGAATCGGCGAGCTGATCGAGATCGACCATTCCGTCCTTCGAAACATCGAGCCACGTGACATCAAAACCCTCGCGATTCTCAAGATGTTCGACTGCGTGCATAACCGCGTGATGTTCGGCTTTGTTCGAAATGATATGGCCGCCGTGTGAAGATCCAGACCGCGCCAGGCCAAGCACACCGAGGTTACAAGACTCGGTCGCGCCGCCGGTGAAAATAATCTCGCCGGGCTTGGCGTGCAGGAGCGCAGCGATGTTGTCGCGGGCATCGTCAATCGCGGCGCGCGCTTCGCGACCAGCAGCGTGGATACTGGATGGATTGCCGTAAAGCCGGTTGAGGTATGGCAGCATCGCCTCGCGCGCTGCATCGCATAATGGTGTCGTGGCGTTGTAATCAAGATAGATCATCAGCTGTTCCTCTATGTCTTAATTCCTGTTCCTCTCCTTCTTACTGGTGTCCGTTGTAGCCGGTCTCTGTGAGATGCGCTGGACGCGTTTTGCAAACACGCAACCGTTACGCCTGGCACGGCGAAGCGGCTACAGGATTCCGCTTTCATTTCTGAAATTCATTGCGTGCGGTTTCGGTCTTGTGTTTCCGTTTCGGCACCACACGAACTTCTTTTTCTTCGTAGTAAACAAGCGAATGCGGTGGAACGCTTTTCGTCATGAAAACGTTGGCGCCGATCGTTGAATTCGCGCCGATCACGGTGTCGCCGCCCATGATTGTCGTTCCGGCATAGATGCAGACGCCGTCTTCGATCGTCGGGTGACGTTTTTTTCCACGCAAAGCCTGCCCGGCCGCCAGCGAGCGCGCAATGAACGACACGCCCTGGTAAAGTTTCACGTGCGACCCGATTTGCGTCGTTTCGCCAACGACTACTCCAGTGCCGTGGTCGATGAAGAAATGTGAGCCGATCTGCGCGCCGGGATGAATATCGATCCCCGTGCGGCTATGCGCCCACTCGGTCATGATGCGCGGGATGAGCGGCACCTTGCCGTAGAGCAGATGCGCCATTCGATAAATCGCGATCGCCTCCAGTGACGGGTAAGCCAGGATAATTTCCTCGTAGGTCGTCGCAGCCGGGTCCCCTTCGTACGCCGCGTCGATGTCTGTCCAAAGCATGCGGCGCACCGACGGCAACTGTTTGAAAAACTCCGCTAACACTTCTTCGGCTTTTGCTTCTGTTGCTTGATCGGCAGGAATTCTGCCAAGGCTTCTGCAAATTTCAGTTTTCAGTCGCGCGTGCAAGTGTCTAACACGAATCCGCGTGGTATCGGCGAGGTCCTCGGAGCTCACTAGCGCTTCACTGCGAAAACCAGGAAACATCAGGCTCATCAGCTCGGTGCACGCTGCTTCAATGGATAAACGCGAGGGGAGGGAAGCGGCGGCGGCGAGATAATTTATCCCGCCAGTCTCGCCATAAGTCTGAAGCAATTCCTCAATTGCGTCCCGCATTGTGCTGGCCATACAACGACTATGCGCCCGCTGAGCGTGAAAAAAAGTGAAAGTGTTGATGCGTTGAGAGGAAGCCGTTGAACGCCTCTCGAGATTGCGGCGTCGCTCCGCACCGGGCTAAAGCCCGGTGTTAATGAAAACGTTGCAACTGGTCAGCCATGGAAACTGGTTACCCATGTAACTTCCTTTCATTAACACCGGCTTTTAAGCCGGTGTGCACGAGTGAAGAATGGACACAAGCCGTTTTAACGGCTTACGATCGGTCGCCATGTCTGTGCACTCGTATTCTCGGTGCTGGATTCACTTGATCTGGGGAACGTTGAGTCGCGAGCGAATACTGAACAAAAAGGCTGCGGCAGCTCTATCGCGATATCTTGTCGAATACGCAGGCGAACAGAATGTGTATATGAAGATAAATTTCGTGAACCTCGATCATGTCCACGCGTTGATTGATCTTCCCACATCGCTCTCAACTGAAAAGGTGGTGCAACTTCTTAAGGGAAGCTCTTCACACTGGCTTAATTCCAGCGACCTAGTCACCGGAAAATTTGCGTGGGGCAGAGGCTATGGAGCGTTTTCGGTGTCGCAGTCCAATGTCGATTTAGTCGCGCGATACATCGCAGATCAGGAAGAACATCATCGCACGAAAACCTTCACAGAAGAGTTGCGAGAGTTTATCGATCGTCACGGATTGCCTTGGCACGACGAGGAAAGCCGTTAAAACGGCTAATGGCGTGCAGCGGTGCGTAGCACCGGCCTAAAAGCCGGTGTTAATGAGATGGAGCGATGCCAATACTGGTCTCGAGTTCTGCCAATCAAAAATCGCGTCGGAGCATGGCCTTCGCCGCATTTGGGATGACAGCGATTGCCCACGTCGGCGGCGGTGCGGCAGCGCAGTCCGTTGACGGCTACTTGGCAGGCCCTTCACGCCCCTCGCGCTTGCAGCCATTGCAGCGCGAAGCGGGCGACTTCGCGGGAGTTTTTCAGATCCAGTTTGTCTTTGATGTGCGCTCTGTGGGTTTCCACCGTCTTTGGGCTGAGATGCAATAGCTTGGCGATCTGGCGCACTTCGTTGCCTTTGCCGATCAGCTCGAGAATTTCCAGTTCGCGATCACTCAGTCTCTCCACGGCGTCCACCTCACCTTCGGCCTGGCGATGTGCGAACTTCGTGATGACCTGCGCGGCCATGGCGGGGCTGAGATAAGGCCGCCCGTTGAAAACTTCGTGGACTGCCTGTACCACATTCGCCATTGCTTCGTGTTTCATCACGTAGCCGTCCGCTCCGGCTCTCAGCGCGCGTAACGCATAGAGCGATTCGTCATGCATCGAGAGCACCAAAACGGGCAGCTTCGGATACTCTGCGCGAATGTTCTTTATCAGCTCGATGCCGTTGGCTCCGGGCAAACTGAGATCCACAATCACCAGATCGGGTTGCAGCTTGCGGATCACATCCATGGCCTCAGAGGCGCTGCCGGCTTCGCCGCAAACGGCGAACGAGTCATCGGAATGAATCAGTTCCTGGAGGCCCTTGCGAAACAGCGGGTGATCATCAACGATCACGATCCGTTTTGCCCCCGGCGAATCGCATTTCGGGTTCTTATTTGTCGATTGCACGATGTTCATCGGATTCGGGGTGACTTGTTGCGACATAACCGAGGAGGAGAATCAAGAATCTCCTGATCTCTCTACGCATTCGCGGGCCGCTGCCCCGCCAGATGTCGCAAAGTTAGATCGCCGGTGACTAAGGAGCTGGAATATTTGTCCATGGCTCGTGCCACCTCATCGGGGTTTGACGGTTTATCCGACGTCCGCGCCTGACTCGGCAAATAGCAGGAGACGCGTGTACCTCCTGTTTGTGGAGAGTCGATTTCTAAGCGGCCGCCCATCAATTGTGCCCGGTATTTCATGATGTGATAGCCGAGACCTTGTTGCAGGTTAACATCTTTGGGGAAACCGATTCCGTCATCGATCACGCGCAAAACCATTTCCTTACGGGCCCCCTCCAACCTCACCACGATTTGCCGCGCCTGAGCGTGCTTGTTGGCGTTAATGACCGCTTCTCGCGCAATTCGATACAGATGTGCCGCTGCTGTGTCATCGTTGATTTGAAACGATGGTTTGATTTCCAGCCGGCAGGGTGTTCTCCAAATCTCCCGGTCGACGAGATCTTGCAAAGCGACGACGAGCGCGGCTGCGTCCACATCCACCCTGTGCAATGCCCGCGATAAGTTACGTGTGTCAATAGCTGCCTTGTTAACCAGCTCCGCGATTTTTTCGATGTCAGCTGCGTCGACAACACGATGGTCTCTTAGCCGCACGGCGATCGAGCGCGTCATGAATGCCACCGCGGTCAGATGCTGGCACAACCCATCATGCAATTCCTGGCCCAGCCGTTGTTGCTCGCGATCGCTTACAGAGAGGATTTCTCCTTCCAAGCCTTTGCGCCGGTTCATTTCCGCTTCCAACTTTTTGGTTGATCTATTCAACTCAAGTGTCCGGGCACGAACACGCATTTCCAGCAGTTGCTTCGCTCGTCGCAGTGCAGCTTCAGCTTTCTTGCGCGCCGTAACATCGACAATCACTGAAACGGTTGATTGCGTTTTACCGTCGGGCCCGAGCACGGCGCTCGCACTGACATCGGCCCACAGCACGGAACCGTCTTTGCGGACGTAGCGCTTTTCAATCTCGTACGGTTTGCCACCCTGAACCATTCGTGCGAACCGGCGCATGTTCTCCTTCACGTCATCAGGGTGAGTCACGTCGAACAAAGATTTCTCGACGATCTCCGAGCGGGTGTAACCGAGCATCTCGCAAAGCCTTTGATTGGCAAAAAGGAGCCGCCCGTCTACGCTCCACCGGGCCATGCCGGCAGTAGCTTGCTCCACGGTTGCGCGCATGCGTGCCTCCGACTCGCGGAGTGCTTCCTCGTCCCGCTTATGTTGAATCGCCTGCGTGACTTGCCGGCCGATTGTGGTTGCGAGTCGGAGCTCGTTTTCGGTGAAGGAGTGTGGCGCATTAAAGTAAACCATGAATTTGCCGATCAACTTCCCGTCAGCGACCAGGGGGATGAAGGCAGCTGCGTGGATCCCTTCGGCGCCAATCACAGTTTTCAATGATTTCGCGAGCTTGGCGTTCCCGACGTCAGAAAAGCATACCGGCGCTGGATTTTTCGTGTCCGGCTTCCATGGCGAATGACCTTCTACGGCTTGACGGTAACGTTTGGATATACCGCGCGAGGCCACGAAACGCATGACTCGTTTTTCGTCAAAAAGCAAAATCGAGGCGCGGTCGCACCCGACGGCTGCCAAAACCGTGTCGAGTGCTGCTTCGTAGATTTCATGGAGCGAAGCGGCCGCACTTTGACGCTGGGCAAGCTGATAGAGCGCCTCCTGTTGGTGTTGCGCGATTTTGCGTTCGGTAATATCATTGTTGGTTTCCAAAACATACGCGCGCTTTCCTTGCGGATCGCGGTCCATCGCCCAGCGCGAGAACACGGTAATCTGCGTGCCGTCGCGTCGCCTGTGAACCAGTTCGCCTTGCCAGTGATTATCCCGGAGTAGCTTTTGATAAATTCTGGATAGCGGCTCGGGGTGTTCTGTTTTCAACAAATCATGGCTCACTTCGCCGACCGCTTCCGACAACGTGTAGCCGTAGATTTTGGTCGCCCCTTTGTTCCAGTAAGTAATCCGATCGTGTGCATCGCGAACGATGATTGCATCGTTACTCAAATCCAGCAGCCGCGCCTGCTCGGCCAGCTGTTGTTCGTGACGCTTGCGCTCCGATAAATCGATGATGGCGGTTTGATAAAGCAGAGCGCCATTTCTCAGCGTCGAGGTGATCGGCGTGCTTAGAAGTTCAACGGCAATCCGCTCGCCTTTTCTAGGTTTCAACTCCAGTTCTGTCGAAACTTGCTCGTGCCCGGTGCGACAATAGAACAGGTGACGCAGGAACGGGTCCAACTCCGCTACGTAAAAGGAGAAGGGGCTTCCGATTAACGAATCCCTGGCCGCGCCCAGCAACGAGGTCGCCGCCAGGTTGGCTTCTTCAATTCGTCCGGCGCGATTGAAGCTGACATACGCAATCGGCGCAAAATCGTAAAGATCGACAAATCGCTGGGTGACCGCTTGCAGTTCAGTCTGTGGATTGGAAATGGCGGGTGTACCCATGGAACCAATCGGCGCGCCATTTCTATTGAACCACGGTACGGATGGCCGAAACGCCACACTGTTGCTTTGGCTGCCGTCGTTGACTGGACGGCGCGGCGCAATGGCGCCGTTGCTTCGGCCAGTCCTTTGGCGAACGCGCTTTGCGCGTCGCTTGTTATTTGTGCTATGAGCCATCTTTTCGGCTTGTTTTCTCAAGGCCAGGTTCCCGTTCTCCGTTGATATCCACCAGCGTGATGACGGCGCCATCGATTTTGTCATGCGCTGTGCGATATGGCCGCACCCGCAGCGAGTACTGCCGCCCTTGCTGATCGCTCACCCGACGCTCGCGCGTGCCCAGGGTTTCGATAACCTCGCGCAACATCTTCTCCATGTCTGGAACATCAATGTTAGGCCGCAGCTCGCCCAACGGCCGGCCAATATCACTCGCCAAAATATTAAACGCTGCACGGGCGGCAGGCGTAGCGCGCCGCACTGTCAATGCATTGTCCACCATGACGATTGGCATTTGAATGCTGGCGAGCAGGTTGTTTAGCTCGTCGGTGATCTGCATCATCTCCAGATTGCGATTGCTGAGTTCTTCGTTCAACGTCGTCAACTCTTCGTTTGTCGATTGCAATTCTTCCTTGGCCGTCTCGAGTTCTTCGTTTGTGGATTGCAGCTCTTCGTTGCTTGATTCAACTTCTTCGTTGGAGGCCTTCAGCTCTTCATTGGTCGCCTCGTGCTCTTCAATGACTGCCTGCAATGATTGCTTGGAAGCGGCCAATTCCCGGCGCAATTCCGTCACTTCACGCTGCGCCCCGGCTTTTCCGAGAGGCTGCAACAATCGGTCGGCTTTTATCCTCCTAGCAGTCTCATCAAAAATCACCAGGTACCATTCTTCATGGACACCGGCGATTTTGAATGGCACCACCTGAATGTTTATTTCGTAGTTTTTTCCGCGAAGCGTAACTTTCGCGCGCTCTGTTCGCGCGGGTTTACCCGTTTTGATTGAGCGACGAATCGTTGCGCGCAGATCCGGCACCAAATTCGTGCGTGCCAATTGAATCAGATTGAACGTTGCGGGGCCGGGCGTGTGTTCGAGAAACAGGTCGGTCTGCCCACGGAACTGCTTGACTTGCATTTTCTCGTCGATCACGACAGCCGCCGGCGCGTACGTGCTGAGGATGATGCGATCCGCCACTTTCAAAAGATCGTGATCAAAATCGACCACCGCCGGTTTTGAGCTCAAATGCGGCAGCTTAAGACCTTGCTGCGGGGTGAACTCTGTTGGACGCGGCGTAGCTGCGGCTTCCTTGGTGTAGATTTTGTTCTTCTTATCCACCAATTTGAAAAGCTCCTCATACAAACCGACCGATTCGGCGGGCCCAAGAATCAGAAAGCCGCCGGCGTTAAGCGCGTAATGAAATTGCGGGATGCAGCGTTTATGCAATTCCGGGCTGAGATAAATCAGCACATTGCGGCAGCTGATGATGTCGAGTCGCGAGAATGGCGGATCACTCGCGATGTTTTGTCGCGCGAACGTACAGAGATCGCGCACGTTGCGGTGAATCTGGTAAGCGCCGTCGCGTTTAACAAAAAAGCGGTTCAGTCGGGCGCGGGAAACATCCTTCTCGATCGCAGAAGAGTAAATTCCCAGACGCGCATGCTCGATAACTGACTCGCTCAAGTCGGTGCCGAAAATCTGGATCCGCCATTTCGAAATCTGGCCACCCAGAGCTTCGAGGATGGAAATGGCCAGCGAATAAACTTCTTCGCCTGTGGCGCAACCAGGTACCCAGACGCGCAATTCTGGTGCTCGGTTGCTGCCTTTCTTCTTAATTAGCGACGGCAGGAAACGTTTTTTTAATGCGCGGAATACTTTTTCGTCCCTGAAAAACCGCGTCACGTTGATGAGCAGATCATCAAAAAGCAATTCGATTTCCTTCTTATTGTCGCGCAACAACCGTGCGTAACGCTTCAATGTGTCGATTCGGTGGACCGCCATTCGCCGCTGGATCCGTCGAATGAGCGTACTTTCTTTGTAACCAC
>Ga0310813_10002326_pt1 | contig 11525 bp, 16 predicted proteins | sample YN3metagenome_FD_203086 | JGI IMG/M metagenome (GOLD analysis project Ga0310813, IMG submission 203086) | Soil microbial communities from experimental microcosm in Duke University, North Carolina, United States - YN3 | ecosystem: Engineered > Artificial ecosystem > Soil microcosm > Unclassified... | reverse complement strand
CGATGATCCTCCTGATGTGAACTGCCGAGTCATCCTACTCGGCGGCGGACCATCTCATTAATCTCCATATCACTCATTGAGGAGAAGGAGGGAGAGAGTTCATGGTTTTTTGGACACTATCGCCTGTTTACAATAGCTGTCCACTGATAGTTCAAGGTCGGTACCATGCAAAAGATAATTGCGCTAGCGTTTGTCGGTCTTGCCATCACTCTAACGGCGGTTGGCGCAGATACGGACGCGGTTCCCCCGTATTCCCTAATTATCAAGCTTGATAGTCGCTACAACCGAGGGCTCATTCTGTGCACTGGCGTCCGTCCTGGTGAGCCCTTCAACGTGACATGGTTCGCGGGAAATGTGAAAAGCGTCGTGAAGGGTGTGCTACAGAAGCGTGAAGCAGAGTGGTATCCACTGACGTTGACTGTGTATCAGGGTTTGACAGATAGCGCCACGAGCAACTCACAAACTGAAGGGTACAAGCTGAAACTCGGAGTTTGGAAGAACTCCACCGAAATCATATCGAGTGCTTTCAACGACATTGAAAAACGCGATGTTCTGTTGGTACAGGGCGAATGCACCACGGGCGCGGATGCTCCTTCCGACCGTTGGTGATAAATCTCCATATCACTCATTGATCTTTCTAGTTTGGCCTGTCGGTCACCAAACTGAGAGCACTCTCCCAGATTTGCCCGCCACTGAAGGGGCCTTCGCCATCAGCATCGAACTGGGGTTCATCGAACCATATCCAGTACACCGTGTGAGTTCCTAGTGTGCTTACTTCCTGACGTGTCAGATTTGCCTCCCAAGCGCCGCTGAGACTCGTGACCGCATCTGGCGGCGCAGAAACGCTACCTGTCGCACCTTTTGCCCAAAAGAAGTCGTCCGACACACGTACTCGATCTCCGCTGGAAAACACTGTCAATGTAAACCTCAGTGCGAACGGGGCCGAGTTTAGCAGGTCAATTGGCGACAAATCTCCATATCACTCATTGACCGAGGACTCGACCAGCGTACCAATCGGCAATGATCAGGTTAAATTTCTTGCACAAGACGAGGAGTTCCTGACGTGGAATCGATTCTTCTGGTCTGCGGTCGCACTGAGCCCGAGGTCAATGATGAATCCCCCGGATTGCCGTCCATACATGAATAATGTCGGGCTAAGACGCACACCGAAACCACCTTTCACAATGGCTTCCTGGCCGGCACTCTCGATCACCAATTCCTGAATCGGACCATGCGGGATGGAATCGATCAAACTGTAAGGAAGATGACTCGGAAACAGTGCATCCGGTCGTTCCTTCCGTACACATTCTTCCAGCCCAAGCCGACCCGGTTGGCGTGCTTGAAGTCTTCGATAGCGGCCATCTCGCCCTTGACCTGAGGAAGGTCACTGCCCACAATGAATTCAATCTGTCTCCAATCGTCTTCGTTGATGTGGAACGCTTCAGGGTTATCCGGGATGGACTTTGACATTGTTTCTGGCGCTTGATCACAAATAGTGGGTAAAGAGAAAAGTATGGAGTTTGGATCGATCCTGTTGAATCCTTGCATTTCCACAGATCTTTTGCCGTGCCAAGTCCACGCGAATGCGGCGAGAATCGCCATGGCGCACCCCACTAGCTCCCAAATAACAAGCTTTGGCACACTCATGCTCCGAGCGCAGCGTATCAGCCGCGACCGCGCTCATGATAATAGTTGCAAAATCTCCATGCCACTCATCGAGCCTCTACCAGTCCATAGCTCAGCAGTGTCACCTCTTGTCTGAGGCTCGTGGCCCAGCGTGCTTTGGGAAGCCCCCTCAACTCACTCTCGGGAACCCTTGCACTAACTAGCTCTGCAATGCATGATGTCGTGTGCCGCTGACGCTGCAAACTGGACGTCTGGAATTGATCGCCGCGACCTTGCCGCTGATTGAGACTGAATCCGCAGGAATGGCGAATCTGAGCACTGCCCTGAACGCAGAGATCGAAACCTGGCCTGCGCCGGGAAATGATGAGAGCTCTCTGCGATGGTCGATCGATAAGCTCCGTGCGAATCCCGAACATTCCGGATTCCACATCTGGTACGTCATTCTGCTCGAAGATCAGCGTCGCAAACTGGTTGGAATGGTTGCCTTCAAAGGGCCGCCGGACGATCAAGGCGTAATCGAAGCCGGTTATTCGATTGTGGAGAAGTACCAGCGGCGGGGAATCGGCACAGAAGCGACCCGCGCCATCATGCAATGGGCATTCGAGGATTCGGGTGTGAAACTGATCACGGCGGAGACCTTTCCCGAACTCGAGGCCTCGATCAAAGTGATGAAAGGTTGCGGGATGAGGTTTTTGGGCGACGGATCGTCGGAACCGGGCGCAATCAGGTACGGCGTGACGAAAGAGGAATTCGAAAGATTCCTGCTGGAGCGACCGCTCTTTTAAGGGATTGCGGCCTTCACACTCCTATGCTCACAGGTCGCGCTATTCAGGCATTCGTCTTTCAATCTGAGCCTTTCCAGCGGGCGTCCGCCGACGATGTGCGACTCTACGATCTCATCTACATCCGCCAGCGTCACGCCGCCGTACCATACCGCATCAGGATAGACGACCAGATTGGGTCCATGCTCGCATTGATCAAGACATCCGGACTGATTCGCGCGGACCCGTCCGTAAAGTCCTCGCTCAGCCAACTTCTTCTTGAATGCCTTCTGCAGTTCAGCGTTGCCCGCAGGATCGCAGCATCCCCGCGGATGCCCCGCTGGACGGGCGTTTCCACAGAGGAAAATGTGGCGTTCGAATTTCGGCATGAGACTAGATTACAGCAGTGGCGGACGTCAGTGGCTAGTGGTCAGTGGCTAGTGATTAGTGGCTAGTAAAGATTGGCCTAATTGGCTCCTGGTTACTAGCCACTAACCACTAGCCCCTAGTCCTTCAACGGCACCACTACCTGGTTGCCTTTGCACACCGTCGCTACGCGATCCAAGCCGCCATCAGCATTTTTCAACGTCATGACGGGACCGTAACAATAGACGGCATGGCCGGTCCTGGCAAAGTACCATTTTCCGCGGGCGCGGGGTGTGGCCTTTGCCTGCTGAACGAAATGCGGCGCGGGTTGCGCGGGTTGGACGAGACTGTTCTGAACCTGTGGGACGGGAAGTGAAGCGAACAACAACGTTGCTATAAGCTTCATGGCACCTACCTGCCAAAAAACTAGATCGCGACCGATACCCGCCTCATGTCGGACGGGTCAGTCAATTCTGCCGGCGGCCTGGGCGCTTTTTTTTGCGCCTTCTGTTTGTGTTCTGCACGGCCGCCGGTTTGCTGCTTTTTATCTGTCGGAACCTGGGCTGACGGGAACTGGGTCGACGGACTTTTCTGCGGTGGAACCTGGATGACGGGAATCTTTCCTGCCTGAACCTGCGCGTCCGCCTGCAGACTACCGGTTGCAGCGCCGGCCGGGGTGTGCGCCTTTTGCCGCTCGGCTTTCTTCAGCGCGCTCAGGTGAAGGCTATCCTTGTAAAGCAAATGAATCAAAGTTCTCTGCGAGATGATCGTTCGATTCTGTTCGACAACCATCATCGTGAGCAGGCCGTACGATATCAAGAAAAGTACAACCAGCAATGGAAGCAGCCCGCGCTTGCGCTTTCCAGTCCCCACGCCTAGCTTTGTCCGCATCTCCCCCGCCCAGTTCCTTAAAGCCACGTCATCACAAAGCAGGTTCAACGCCGAAAACAAGACTTACGTAACTAACTGCAAATGCAGCAGTTACTAGCCGCATCTTGCCGGTTCCGAGCACACACTCTGCAACAGCTTGCATATTCAAGGTAACCGCATGTTATTACGCGCGTAAGCTGCGGCAACGTTAAGGCCAGGTAAATGAGCCGCCGGTTTTGATTTATTGTCTCGATCAAAAATTGCAATTGGACACGCTTCGATAGCGCCGGATAGCGTTTAGCTATGGCCTCTTCGATCATCGATGATTCGCATGTAGACGTGCTGCACCAGACCGTCAGCCGCATTGCAAGTGCAGATGGGTTTCATCAGGCCCTGGACCGGGTCTTGGATTTCGCGGTTGAGGTGGTGAAGTGCGACTCCTGCTTCATTTATGTTCTCGAGGAGCAGGACCTGGTCTTATGTGCGTCGAAAAACCCGCACCATGAGCTGATTGATCGTTTGAAGTTGCGGCTGGGCCAGGGCATCACCGGATGGGTGGCCGAACACCGTGAACCGGTCGCCATCTTTCAAGAAGCTTTCAAGGATCCCAGGTTTCAGCGGTTCAACGAGCTTCCTGAGGACCGGTATGAAGCCTTTCTGTCTGTGCCGCTGCTATCGCGCGGACAAATGGTTGGCGTAATGAACCTGCAGCACCGCGATCCGCACGTTTACACCTTGCGCGACATTCGCTTGCTCTCGACCATCGGTTTCATGGCCGGCGCCGAAATCGAAGTTGCGCGACTGGAGACGGCGAACTCCGACCTTTCGCAGCAACTCGAAACCCGCAAGCTGGTAGAGCGCGCGAAAGGCATCTTGCAGCGCGATCTTGGATTAACCGAGGAGCAGGCCTATATCAGCATCCAGCGTCAAAGCCGTCAAAAACGCAAGACGATGAAGGAAGTTGCGGAAGCGATCGTGCTGAGTGAGGAAGTAAGGAACAGCTCGCGCCATCAGTAGAGATGTAGCTTGCTACGTCTCTTGTCGGGCAGCAAAAAGCGTGCGGCTGAGCAAGCAGCAGACGTTGCAAGCAACGTCCTACCTCAACCTGACTTATCCTGCGACGCCCGCCGGACCCGGCTGTGGCTGGTGAGCAGCTGCGGTTGCTGCTGCGGCTTCGTTCAAAATCCGATGATGGATCGTGAACAGCGCCAGCTCCAGTCGATCTGAGACACCGATCTTGTCGTATACGTTGCGCAGGTAGTTCTTGATGACCTGCTCGGTCGTTCCGAGCTGAGTTGCGATTTCCTTGTTCTTGTATCCCTGAACGATCAGGGCAACGATACGAAGCTCTTTCGCCGTGAGCCGGTCGCGCACGCGCAATCCGACCATATCGTTTTCGGTCAACTCGCTTGGTACCGCGATGTCCTGAATCCAGGTTTCACCGCGCGCCACCTTGCGCACGCAATCCACCAGAGCGGAGCTAGTAACGTTTCGGTAAACCACGCCATGCGCACCGGCACCCATGTATTTCTGCGCGCTTTCCCCGGTGTCGCCAAGGATCACAACACGTGTGCGGACCTTATTCGCGGCCTGGAGCACCGCATTGAAGTCGTTATGAAACCCGCCGGCGACGATCAGCACCGCCGCGCGAAACTTGTCGAGCGCCATGAACATCTGCTCGGCAGTCTGCGCCTGGGCGACAATGCGCATCTCGTCTTCAACCGCCAGCACTTTGGCGATTCCCGCGCGGAAAATTGCCTGATTGTCTGCCAGAATCAGTTTCAGCATTGGCTCAGCACCTCGTAGTTACGGCTGGCGAACAAAATCGTAAGAGTCGATCACACAAGCCACGCCCTGCGCCTCGCCCGCGCCGGCGTCTTTTCGCACAACTCGTCCCTTGCACTGAACGACAACATTCTCGTTGCCGCCGGTAAGCTCCGGCGGCAACGCAATTTCGAATTCCACGTTCGAGCCGATGTCGAGCGCGGGGTTTCCGCGAATGTACACGCCCGCGGCGCTCATGTTTCCCGTGACCGCGCCTTTATCGACTCCATGGATCTTAATCGGCAGTTCCAGATCGAATCTTCGTCCCGTCCGGTGATCGGACACAAGCCCTCCTTTTTCGAGGCTTACAGCCTCATTGGCATCAAAAGCCGCATTCATACGCCCATCTCCTGGGAGCTTGACCTTCAGGCGTTATATCACGGATGGCGGCGGGGATAAAGGGTGGAGTTACTTTCTAGGCAACGAGCCTGCCGACGAGGAATTGCCATGTGGCATAGCCGGCCGCTGTGCGCGGAGGGATGTAAAGTCCGGGACCAGCCCCAGAACTCGCAGGGCTTCGCACAGGCGAACCGCCTGTGCCAAGATCATTGCCCTGCTATGCTCTTCCCATGCCCGGATTCAACGGCCTCCGCGTGCTCTCATTCGAAAGCCGCCGTGCGCAAGAGATCGCGCAACTGATCCGCAAGAACGGCGGAGAACCGATCGTAGCGCCCTCCACGCGGGAGGTTGAAACACCCAACGAAGACGAGCAGAAACTTATCCGTGGCATTCTGGATCGCAAATTTGACGCGATCATTTTCATGACCGGCGTTGGCGCGAGAGCCTTGATCCATGCAGCCGAGGCGATTGCTCCAGGAGAGAATCTCCTTCAGACGCTGCGTCAAACGCTGGTTGTAGTGCGTGGGCCTAAGCCAGCCGCGGTGATGCGCGAAATGAATGTTCCGATCACCCTCCATGTTCCCGAGCCAAACACCTGGCGTGAAATCGTCACGGCACTCAATGAAAATCCCACGAAAGTGCCGCTGAAGGGGAAGCGCGTGGCGGTGCAGGAGCACGGCGAACCCAGCAGCGAACTCTACGCCGCCCTGAGTGAGCGCGGCGCCGAAGTTGTGGCAGCGTCCGTTTACCGCTGGGAACTGCCCGAAGATATTGAGCCGCTCAAGAATGGGATCCGGCGTCTCGTAGGGGACGAGGTGGACGTGGTCATGTTCACATCGTCTGTTCAGTACGTGCACGCGGCGCGAATTGCCGAAGAAATGGGGCTCAAGGGTAAATTTCGGGCCGCACTATCTCGTGTATTAGTTGCTTCGATTGGGCCGACTACGTCTGCGACCCTGCGCGAGAACGGCATTCCGGCTGACCTGGAGCCGTCGCATCCGAAGATGGGATTTCTGGTGAAGGAAGCTGCCGAGAACAGCGCTGAGCTGATCCAGAAAAAATCAGTGAAACGAGAGGCACTGGGAATCTAGAGATGCCTGCCTGAACTGTAGTCCCTGATAGCGAGTGTCTCGCTCAAGCTCCGCTGCCGAAGACTTTGCTGAAAAAGAACGACTTAGTGGCTTTGTTTCGCAAAAACGCTATGCCCTCCAAGATTAAAGTTTAGTGGTGGAGGAACGTTTTCGCCCTTACGACGCCGTTGCAGGCGCTCCAACTGATCCATTGCCCGATAGAGTTGGCGATCCAGGTGAGTTTCGTAGCGAAGAATTCTGTCGCTTGCTCGTTCGTCGGGCAGGGCCAGACTTTTGAAGTGGGCATCAAATTCAAGACTTCGGTTCTGCTTTACTGACCGAAGTAGGAATTCCAGCAAATCCAAGCGCTTGTTAGCAGGGCTATTGCCAAAGCCTTTTGTGCAACGCAATCCTGGTCAGCATCCGACTCAGGCACAACTGGTTCTGGACCGTTTTTTGCTTGTGCCAACGGAATGCACGCATGGATGAGGGCGTTGTCGCAATAACCGACCGTGCACATCAGCGTGTCCAGGCCTCACTAGGCAGTCTGCCCTTGTCCTGAATCTCAGCCTTTATAGCCGCCAGGATACTCTTTAAAATAACCGATTCCAATGGGGTCTGACCGCAGGGCGCTCTGCAGCCTTTGCGTTGCCTCAACCCGCTCTTTTACCGAAAGGTTCTGATCGGCCGTGTCACGCTCATAGAGCCCTCGGTACTCCAGAATTTGAAGCAAAGATACATTACTGTTGGCTTCGTCCGCTTTTTCGAGACTGTGGGTCACGGCGACATGGTCCAGGCGCTTCCAGCAGCAAAACCGCTGAGTGAGAGGACAAACATAACGGTTAGCAATCTCAGCACGTCCATAAAGTTACTTTTCCCACGCATTCCAGCATTCAACGAAGCAACGCACTAAATCTACTAACTCTGAATTGGCCCAGATTTTAGCACTCGTTGCCGGGCTGGTCGGACACAAGTGTATTGATAAATCCCCATATCACTCATCGACCTGCCAGGCCTTGAGCGCGAATCGGTAGAAACATTCTCTTGACCGAAAAAATGGCCCCGGCTTTTGACCGGGGCTCAGTGAGGAGCGCTGAATAACACGCTTACGAGACGAAACCTCGTCGAACTAAGCCTGCCAGACCAACAAGACCAGTCCCGAGTAGGCCCAGAGTTCCGGGCTCGGGAACAGGCGGCGGTGTAGAACCAGTTCCCGATTGCGAGAAGATGGTCACGAAACTACCTTGCCCCTGGGTGCACAAACTCTGTGTGCTACAGACGATGAAGTGCACGCCGGAGGTGTTTGACGTGGTGCCAGTGAAATTCCAGGTAAGCGTCAACCCATTTCCTGCTTGAGCAGTCGTAGTCGTGGCGCAGAGCCAATTGTTTTGTTGGCCGACTCCGCACGTGTTCGGGTTCTGTGCGCTGAGGAAGGTCCACGAGCCCACCGAGGCTGTTCCTGTCCCAGTGGAGGTTGCACTCCCACCCAAGTTCACGCCGACCTCATACACATAGAACCCCGACGACGGACCGCTGATGGTCAAGGTGGCGGAACTCGTTCCGACATTCAGTTGGGCTGAGTAAGGACCCTGAGTCAAATTTGTGATGGTATTTGCTGAAGCCATGGGTGTCATGGCTAGCTCAGCCATGAGAACCAAGGTGAGAATTGAGAGTTTCAGAATGGTAGAGCGCAAGAACTTCCCCCTTGAGACGGAATCCGATTCAAACCGAACAGGTCACAAGAGGCACGACAGCTGCCAATCGGCTGGCTGGACAATAACGGCCATTACATCGGCGATCGCAGGCAATATTCGGTCATTCAGGGTACGCGCCTTCTGAGTGGATTTCCGGAACAATCATGCCCTCGGGCGGCACTTTCCACAGCAGGGCAAAATGTTTTCACTTGGGGACTTGCTAAAATCAGGCCCGCAGTTGTTTCTCTTTTCCAAGCCCTCCTCATCAGGTCTGCAAGGAGAGTGAAAAATTGCACCGCTATAAAGTTGCTCTTACCGACATACCGTTAATGGGAATAATCGTGGTCTCGATCGCAGGCGTTACCTACTAGCTGCTTCACTAGTCCAAACACCGCAATTGGCGCGGCATTCGGAGATCTTTCTACACCTTTGGAGGGATTGACCCGAGCCGCGCTGTCAAACCTCAAGCAATCACCTCCGATTCTCGAATGACACACGGACGACGCAGGCAGCGATCTGAGCGGCGATGAGCGCCATATTGGACTTTTGCCCACCATCTTTATTCACCATCTATATCAGGAGTTCGTCTTTCTAGATTTTTCCTTCGCCCACCTTGCCATTACTGCTTTACGAGCAATTTCCTTCCTTTGCTCCGCGGTAAGACGTTGGGCGCGGATTTTCCCCCCTTTCGAACCGCCCAACTTCCCTAGGGCAACCGCATTCGGATTCTTTTTCTTTGTCACGCGATGACCCCAAGTTAGAGATTCTTTTGGCAAAAATCAATATCGCCGAAGAGTCTTGACTGTTCTTAGGCGCTCATGTATATACTTAAGCGTCTAAGCATAGGAGTATTGCGATGGGCAAAATTGATGACTTGTCACAAAGCATTCGGTGGGCACGCAAACGCTGGAAATCTCTTCCTCGGCCGGCATTGGATGCTTTAAAACAGTTGGTCACGTCATACCGATTCTCTATCGTCATGGGAGATCTCCTTTTCTTAAATGGCGGTTGGTACGTCACTCATATCGGCCTGCTAAGGCTCGCACAAAGAAAATCATGTGCTGGAATCCGAGTACAGGCGCTACCAGATTTCTGCGATACCGGAAGCTCACAATGGGCATTCAAAGCAACGGTCTTCAAGTCGCGAAATTGCCGCGGATTTGTGGGTTACGGCGACGCTAACCCTTTAAATGTGTCGCCTATTGTGCATGGAGCAGAAATGCGGGTTGCTGAAACGCGTGCAGTGAACCGTGCATTGCGCAAAGCGTACGGGATCGGGATCTGTTCGGTGGAGGAAATTGGATCGGTGCCGCCGCTTGCGGGCCGGAGGGAGAGCGAGAAAGAGGTCCAGAAGCTTCCCCCAGAATCCGCAAATGGCAATCGCAACAATGGCCAAGGTGGTGGAAACACGAATGGCATTCGCGTTCGCGATCGCCTCTGCCAGGTAATTCGCCAGCATGGGTTAGATGCCGAGTTGGTAAAAGCCTACGCGATCGATTTCTGTGGCACCAAGACCCTTCGAGAAGCCTCGCGCGAGCAAGTCGAAAACTTCGTTGCTCATCTCGCCGATTCGGCTGCGAAAGATCGCAATGCTTTGCTTTGCCAGCTGAACAGTTACTCACGCCCGCAGGCTGGTGCTGCATGAAACGCTACGTCTCAGGCCTAAATCAAGCCAGCGCGTGCGCCAGTGATGGTCTTACCGATGGTCTGTTCTTGGTGCGCGTCGAGCGAATCCAGTATCGCTGGCACCGGCAGAAACCGTTTTATGCCATCCAATTCTCCGTCATTGAGCCCATCCCAGCGGCTGGCTGTCGATTGGCAGCCCGACTCTCTTGCAGCGCAAAGAGCCTGTGGAAGCTCAACTGGTTCCTGCGCGACTTCGGCTACGATCCCGAGTTCCTCGAACGCAACGAAATCGATGACAAGCGCCTGGTCGGACTCTGTGGGGTGGTCAAGATTAGCCAGTCCGTCATAAGCGGGACGACTGTGATCGATCTCGACGGCTTCGCACCGGAAAACCGCTGGGAAGGATTTCTTTCTGTAACCGAGACTCCCGTCAGCCTGGAAATGGAAGAGTCGAAGGCAGAGTCGGCAGCCTCGAAGGCAGCATCGTGACCTACAGCTACAGCCAACTCGCCCATTACCTGAGCTGCCCGCGCAGGTATCGGCACCGCTATCTGGATGGCTGGCAGGAGAAAGACTCGCGCGCCTCCATGCTCTTCGGGCGTGCCTTTGAACAAGCGCTTGGTGCTTACTTCCGGCACGAAGATGCTGCCGTCGCCTTCTATCGCGAGTGGGCCACCTACCAGAAGCAGCCGCTGCATTACGGCGAGCGCGACACCTGGGACCGCATGCTCGAACAAGCTCTCCTGTTGCTCGACCGCTTCTGCCAAGATGATCGGGTACGAGTAGCCCAGCCGCGAAAGAACCTGCAGATCAAGTTCGTGCGCCCGCTCTCAGCCGGAAACGACTTCGTGGCCTATGTCGACGCCATTGGGAAGCTCGATGGCACCGGCTGCCTGCTCGAATGGAAGACCACCTCCAGCCGCTACCCGGAGCAGCCGGATGGACTACTGGGGCTCGACCCGCAGCTGCTCTGCTATTCCTGGATCAGCGGCATCTCGGAAGTCGCCCAGATCGTGTTCGTGCGCAAGCGTCTGGTCGAGATCCAGTACCTGCGCACCCGGATCACCGACGAACAACGACGTGAGTTTAGCGATCTGGTCGAGGAAACCATCCGCCAGATCGAGTCAGCCCAGTTTCTGCCGCACAGCGGCATCCGCTTCCCTCAGAACCCCTGCAGCACCTGTCCTTACGTTGGACTGTGTCTCGGGAAACCAGCGCTGATAGAAGCGGCGCTGATCCGCCGTCCAGGAGCCCAGGACTTTGGTGTGTTTGACGAGCTTACGTACTAATCATCCGCCTATGCCGCCCAAGCTCAACGAGAAGCGTGCCATCTTCGTGCTGACCAAGAT
>Ga0310813_10002325_pt1 | contig 11525 bp, 10 predicted proteins | sample YN3metagenome_FD_203086 | JGI IMG/M metagenome (GOLD analysis project Ga0310813, IMG submission 203086) | Soil microbial communities from experimental microcosm in Duke University, North Carolina, United States - YN3 | ecosystem: Engineered > Artificial ecosystem > Soil microcosm > Unclassified... | reverse complement strand
CGGCAATAGGTCTAAAAATATCGGGCGGACAGATTCGATGAACGAACGTGCTGGCGCTGTGACTGCGACTGCAGCTCCTGGTTGGACTCCGGCACATGCAGTGCAATGCGGGTCCATGCGGCTGTCGAGTCTCTGAGCGAGAGGGCGTATCCGGTGCCGGGGAATGTGGCGGTTCCGGAGAAGTCTCCGGTGGCCACGCCGCAGCGATGGGCCTGCGCACTGCCCGTCGTCCGGTCCGTGCTTCAATGCCCATCCGTTGTGTGCATGGTCTCCCGCGACGACGCGGCGCAACATCCCCCTTTCGGGGGAGACGCGCCTGCGGCGATGGGGGATGGGGGATGGGGGATGGGCAGCAGCCACACTCAAGCGGCAGTCCGCGGCATTCTCAATGTGTGTCTGAATAGTGCGTGCGATCGCTATCAGCCCGGCAGGTCGCCGCAGCATCGGGAATCGCCAGGTGCAAGGGAGCGCACGATCGTGAGCCTGATCGCTCAAGGACAGCCGAACGAGGAGATCACGCGAGACCTCGCGATCGGAGTTCCTCTTCCTGGTCAAATCCGGAAGCACTCCACATTCATGTAATGGCAGCCCGCAAACCGGTTACCTATCATCAAGCCAAGGCCGAGCGTTGGCTCGTTTGTCTAACGAAAATCGAGGAACCTCGCCATGCAAGCTCCCACTAAAGCAGACGGAACCTGGCAGTCGACGATGACGCTCCTCTCGAGCAAAGGCGAAACGCGGCTGCCCATCGGGTCCAGTCGCATCCGCCCGGTGTACGGTGAAGGCGGCTCTTCGACATGTGCCATCCGGATTCTGGAGCGCAATGGTCAGACCTCGGCGACTGTCGCGTGGAGCGATCCGACCTCCTGCTGCTACGGCGAACAGATCTGGCGGCGTTGCATCGCGAAGAAAGCCGGCGTTTGCGCCCTGAGTGGCCAGGCCATCGCAACAGGCGACGCCGTGTATCGGCCCAGGCGTCGTAATCCCGCACCACGAAACATCGAAGCGATGATTCTGGCCACAGTCATGCAGGACTTCCCTTTGGAGGAAGCTCTTTGACGGTTCAAATCCGGCTCTTCGTCAACGTCGCCGTATTTGCCACCATGGCCCGCGGAGCCAAGGCCGATCGAAGACACGCTCACCACCCGAACTTCGCTTCGACACCCACGTAATCCGCGTTGCGTGCCCCTAGTGCACGAATCGAATCGCCGACTTCGAAGTGCACCGCTTCGAGCGCGAGCGCAACGTGCGAGCTGACGAGCCAGTCGGCGCGAATCTGCGCATACATGCCTGTCCAGCGTGTTCCCTTCCCTGCCGTGCCGGGCACCACAGCCATCCCCTGACCGTAGATCGCGTCGGCCGTCGTCGCGCGCCACTGGAAACCGAGCGCCGTCAGTAGCGTGACCTTGGACGATACCTTGAACGTTATCGACGGCTTTACGTGAAGCAGGTTGCTATAGCCCGTGTACCCCGCCAGCGTGAAGTAGTAGCCGTTGGGAAATAGCGGATTGAACGTTTCGACGCGTCCGTCGCCGGGATGCCGGTCGCCCGATGCGCCATCCACCTGCACGCCGAGACGCGGCGAGCCCGCCACCGACGCGAATGTATAACCGCCCAGCAGCCCGAACGCCCACGCACCGATAGTGTCGTTGCCGACGTGCCCCGTCTGCACCATCGTTTCCGCGTCCCAGTCGAACGGGGCGACCTTGCCCGCATAATGCACATCGAACACATCGCGATGCTCGGTGCCTGTCGCGTCGAGAAAGTGCGCGTTATCGCGGTTGTAGAGCGACCAGTACGCGGACAGATCGCCCGGCCCCACGTTCGCGCGTTCCACGCGCACACCACTGAACGTGAGATGCCGGTTCGACACATCGTCGAAGACCGTGACGTCGCGGTACTGCACCGGTTGCGTCATATAGCCGATGAAACGCCACCTGTCGATTTCATAGTCGGCCCACAGCGCGTCGAACGCCTGGCGAACGTTCGGCCCGTCGCGCACGGAGACGAACCGCTGCAAGTCGAACGCCATCTCCTGGCGGCCGATCCGCGCCTTGAACGTGCCACCGCCTACGCCATAGACGAATGCGACGAACGCCTGCTCGATATCGAGCGGATTCTTGTCGACGGGCGAGACGGAGTCCTTGCCGAAGGGCCGCGCATCTATGAGCTGAAAGAACGCTTGCACATGCTGTCCGATGCGCGCATCGGCATGCACTTCGGCCCGTTGGATAACATAGCTGTCCGGCCCTGCACTGCCCAGCCCGAAGAGCGGCGTGTTGTTCAACTCGAAGCGCTCGCGCAGATTCGCGCCGAGCGAAAGATACGTCGACGGATCGCCGGCGAGCGGCATGTACTTGAGCGCATCGAACCGCTGGCGCGGCACGCATGGATTCGCGAGAGCCGACCAGTCTTCCTGCCAGCGATTGAACGACAGCGACGACGGCCGCTTCGCCGTGCATTGAGGCGCGACGGCGGTTGCCGCATTCGCTGTGCTATCAGCGGCTAATGCGTTCGTGCCCTCCGTCAATCCGCATACGGCGAACGCAGCGCTGGCAGCCGCCTTCGACATCGCGCGTCGCATCGATCGGCACACCGTCACTTCGTCAATTCGTGAATCTCGGCAAGATAGCCGCCGGGAAACTCGACCATAGCGGTGCGCCCTTCGACCGTGCGATTCGCGGGCGCCAGCACTTTGACACCGACGCCCTGCGCTTTCGCGAGCGTCGCGTCGAGATCGGCGACCTGATAACCCGTCATCTCGCGGCCGAACGGGTAAGGCAGCTTGCCGTCGGTCACGAACACGAGCATATTGCCGAAGCCGGAAGTGATGCGCACGCGCCGGATCGTCTCCCCGGGCCGGCCGATTTCGCTGCCATCCGCATGGCGGTTGTCGGACACGACCTTGCCGCGCGAGAAGTGCACAAAGCGCTTGATGAAGTTGTCCGCGGATTGCGCGGACACGTAGACGCGATTGTCCGGCACCGTTGCGAGCGGACCGTACGACGGCGCCTTCGTATGCCAGTACAACTGCATGTTCAGCCCGCCTGGCCACTGAATGATCGCGTCCTTGCCGATCGGGTCATCGAATGTATCGACCATCACGTCCGCACCCGCTGCACGCGCCGCGCGAACGGCTTTGTCCATGTCGGTGACGAGATAGCCCGTGCGCTCGCTGCCGAACGGATAGGGTATCGGCGTCTGGAACGCGAACACCGACAACATGCCGACAGGCGTCTGCACGTATTGCGAAGCCGTCTTGCTCGGCGTCGGCGTGACCGTGAACACGGCGCGTGGCGAAGCCTTGCCTCCAAACGTCGCGACAAAGCTGTCGACGAACGCGTCGATGTCCTGGCTCGCGACATACACATGCGTCGTGTCGTACTGCGGACCGACGGACACGACGGGGATGCTCTTACCCGCGTTCTGATGGTCGGCCTCGGCGAGAGCCGGCGTACCCGCCAGAGCCGCGCCGAGCACAGTCAACGACACGACGGTGGCCCGCAACAATCGATACATCTCGACGGTACTCATGAAACACTCCTTGCTGGTGATGGACGCTGGCGCCTCCCGTGGCGCAATCAGATTTCAACTTGCGGCACGCCCGACTTTCGCGACAGCACCGCGAGCATGCATAGTGCGACGAGCGGCACGAGCAGCGCCCAGAACGACGCGAGCAGATAACCCGCCGCGCCTGCGCCTGCTCCTGTTGCAAAACCCGCGACGGCAGGCAGTGTGCGTAACAGACGAGCGCGCGCCGTGTCCCGCGTCTTCTGGTCGCCGGACGAAAACAGCAGATCGAACACGTCGATCACCGCCTGCGTGACATTGCCGGTCATCACGGTGTTCGCGACGACGGAGCGCGCGGTCAGACGTCCATGCGCGTTCTGAACGCCCATCGCCGCTGCGCCAAGCAGGCCGCAGACGATGGCTGTCGGCGCGTCGGCGTCGGTGATGGGCGCGGCCAATATGCCCGCCACCATGAAGCCCATCAGCAGCACCGTTTGCAGCAAGTACAGAGCGCACGCCCGTTCTCGGGCTGCACGGTCAAGCAGTTGGTTGTCGAGCACGCGCGCACACACGATTCCCGCGACGAACGCCGGAAACGCGAGCCACTTGATCAGCAGCCCATGCCCCGCGCCCGCGAGTTCCGAACCGATCATGATGAAGTTGCCCGTGACGTGCGCGGTGAAGAGGCCGAACAGCGCCACGAAACCGAGCGTATCGACATAGCCCGCGATCGTCGCCAACCACGTGTCCTCGCCTGGCACATGGTCGAACTGCGCCGCGGGCCGTGCATTCGCGCCTATTGATCTTTGCTGCATGACGAAGTCGGCTTGCCGCTCGCGACAGGCGGCACGCTCTGCGTTTGCGCATCGGGCGCACGTATTTGCGCGTGGACAAACGGAATCGCGTGCTCGCCGATGACGATGCCGAGCAGGCCCGCGAGCGCGATCAACGGCGGCGCGGGTGATTGCACGCGCACGAGGTAATACAGCAGGCCGACCACGAGGCCCGCGCCCAATGAAATCAGATATGGCATGGTTCACCCCTCATGCGCCGTTCCGGACGTGCCGTGTGCGAGTGCTCAGACCTGCCGTTGCCCGGACACGCCCGGTCGCAATGCGATCCGGTAGCGCCCTGCGCCGCCAATCACAATCGTTCCGAACATGATCAGCAGCATCCATGCGAATTGCCCCTGGTCCAGCGTCCATTCGCGATGCACGAGACCCAGCGCGATCACGCTGACCAGCATGATCGGCAACGCGGCAAGCCGCGCCGCGATACCCGCGATCATCAGCAGCGGACACACGACCTCCGCGAAGATCGCAAAGCCCAGCGTCAGTGTTTTGCCGAAATGCAGCGGGTCTTCGATCGCATCGAGCTGGCTCGCGTAGTGGATCGCCTTAGGCAGTCCATGCACGAGCAGCACGAGCACGCTCGCTGTCACGCGCAGGAACAGCAGCGCGGCGTCGGGGGCGGAAAAACGGTTCATCGTTTGCGCTGGCCTAGAACGCGAAGCAGCTGCAACCGAGCGCGCCCCAGAACGTGTTCGCGTCGCTGGCGGGCACGTTGCTGCGCCATGCCCACGCATGCGCATGACGATGCACGCCGCACAGGTTTACGCATGCGTCGTTGCACGACTGTTGCAACGACGCTGCCGGACGATAACGCGCATAGCCGCCGTACTCCGCAACGGGCGACCACGTCGGGCTGACGGGCAGTGCGGGCGGCCCGAAGGTTTCGAACTCGTCGGCGGCATAGACGACGCGGCCGTTGACCACCGTCATCACCGACGTGAGATGCTTGATATCGCCTTCGCCGATCGTGAAGTAGTCGTCCGAGAGCACGGCGAAGTCGGCAAGCTGGCCAGGCACGAGCGCGCCCTTCTTCGTCTCGTCGTTTGAAAACCATGCGCTGCCGACTGTATAACGGCGCAATGCCTCCATCCTGTCCAGCCGGTCCCGCGCCGCGTACATCCGCGTGCCGCCTACCGTGCGTCCGGACACCAGCCAATACAGCGAGACGAACGGATTGAAGCTCGCCACGCGCGTCGCGTCCGTCCCCGCGCCGACGGGCAGACCGGCTGCCAGCATGTGTCGAATGGGCGGCGTGCGCGCAGCGGCTTCGGCGCCATAGCGCGCGATGAAATACTCGCCCTGATACGCCATCCGGTGCTGAACCGCGATACCGCCGCCAAGCGCCGCAATGCGTTCGATATTGCGCTGCGAGATGGTTTCGCAATGATCGAAGAACCAGCGCAGGCCGTCGAACGGCGTGTCTACGTTAACGCGCTCGAACACGTTGAGAAAGCGCTCGATCGATTCGTCGTAAGTTGCGTGCAGCCGGAACGGCCAGCGGTTTTGCACGAGCAGCCGCACGACAGCTTCGAGTTCGCTTTCCATTGCGTCCGGCAGGTCGGGACGCGGCTCCAGAAAGTCCTCGAAGTCGGCGGCGGAGAACACGAGCATTTCGCCTGCGCCGTTCATCTTCAGAAAGTCGTCGCCGTCGCCGGGTTTCGTGACCTTGACCCACTTCGCGAAGTTTTCGATTTCCTTCTTCGCGTTCTGCGTGAACAGGTTGTAGGCGATGCGCACCGTCAGTTCGTTGCGCTTCGCGAGTTCCATGATGACCGCGTAGTCGTCGGGATAGGCCTGATAACCGCCGCCCGCATCGATCGCGCTCGTCACGCCAAGGCGATTCAGTTCGCGCATGAACTGGCGCGACGAGTTCACCTGATCGTCGAACGGCAGCTTCGGTCCTTTGGCAAGCGTCGCGTACAGCAGACCCGCGTTCGGACGCGCGATCAGCATGCCAGTCGGATTGCCTTGGCGGTCGCGCTGGATTTCGCCGCCCGGCGGATTCGGCGTGTCGCGGTCATAGCCGACGGCACGCAGCGCCGCTGCATTCAACAGCGCGCTGTCGTAGAGATGCAGGATGAAGACGGGCGTATCGGGCGCGATTGCGTTGATCTCCTGGAGCGTCGGCCCGCGCTTCTCCGCGAACTGGAATTCGTTCCACCCGCCGACCACGCGCACCCATTGCGGAGCCGGCGTGCGCGCCACCTGCGCGCGCAGCATCTGGAGCGCGTCGTGCAGCGAGGGCACGCCATCCCAGCGCAGTTCCAGATTGAAGTTCAGGCCCCCGCGAATAACGTGGAGATGCGAATCGTTGAGACCGGGAATGACCGTGCGCCCCTTCAGGTCGATGCGGCGCGTCGAATCGTTTGTCCACTGCATCATGTCGTGGTCGTTGCCGCTCGCGATGATCTCGCCTTGCGCGATGGCAAGCGCCGACACGAACGAACGTTTGTCGTCCTGAGTCGCGATCTTGCCGTTGTAAATCACCAACTCCGCAATGGGGGCGACCTGAATGGGTACGCTCATCGTTGCTCTCCGTGATGTTTGGACAACCGCGTCTCACGCCCGACGACAGCCGCGCCGCGCGTGACACATAGCAGGAAATGCATCGACTCAGCGCCGATCAGCCCGCCTCGCGCGCGTGCCCGCCGAGAATCTGCTTTGCGTACCGCACGCCGATGCCATACGCGGTGTGCGCCTTGAAGATCTCCATGACGCCGTCGTACGTTTCGCCGCGTGCCCAGTCGCGTTGCAGTTCGCACATGAACTGCACCGACGTCACCGGCACTGCGCCCGCCTGAACGACGCGCTGCACGGCACGCTCATGCGCTTCCTCGGTGATGTCCCCGCAGGCGTCGGTCGGCACGTAGATTTCGAAGCCTTCGGCCAGCATCTGCACGGTCGGGAATGCGACGCACACTTCCGTCCACAGGCCCGCGATCACGATCTTCCTGCGGCCCGTCGCCTTGATTGCGTCGCGAAAATTTTTGTCTTCCCACGAGTTCATCGAGGTGCGATCAATCGGCTTCGTCTCCGGAAACACCGACTGCACTTCCGGTAGCAACTGGCCGCTAAAAGAATCGGCGGCGACCGTCGTCAGAACGGTCGGCACCTTGAATAGCTTCGCGCTCTTCGCAAGGATCTGAACGTTGTGCAAGATAGTCGTGCGCTCGTGCGACTGCGTGCCGAAGAACATCTGCGGCTGATGGTCGATAAGGGCGAGCGCGCACGTGTCGGGTGTCAACAAATCATAGGCCATGAGTAGCTCCATTTCGCGAGAATGCGAGGGACCCGCGCGTTTGCATGAGGGCACCCGCGGCAGCGTCCGGTTAGTGGAAGAATCCAAGCGACGTTGCTTCGGCAACGCGAATGCGAACGGCTTCCCCGCTCCGCCTAGGCGCAAGATTCACGCTGCCGCATGGGCAGTACGATCTGGGGTAAATCGTCCACGGCGACAACATATAACGTTATGCTCAGCCAGGATATTGCATGTTTATGTAATCTGAGCCACGTCGATGTGCCTCGTCTCGCCTCGCTGCTCAACAAGCGTCGAGCGCCAATAGCCTCGTCAGGCTAATTCCAGATTCATGTAATAGCCGTCCTTCGCATCGCCCACTACCATCAAAAAACATGACATAGCGAAACGTTCGACTCAGTCACTGCGGCTTGGTGAATCCGGACTGTAGTAATTTTTCTTATCCAGGGAGATGTGAAATGGCAACCATAGCTGCCGACTACATGGTGGGTGCACTAGTCAATGCGGGAGTCAAGCGTGTGTATGGCGTGGTGGGGGATTCGCTCAATGGATTCACGGACTCTCTGCGCCGGGATGGTTCGATTGAATGGGTTCACATGCGGCATGAGGAAAGCGCGGCGTTCGCGGCGGGTGCCGAAGCTCATCTGACCGGGCAACTCGCGGTCTGCTGTGGGAGTTGCGGTCCGGGGAATCTGCATCTTATCAATGGCCTGTTCGACTGCCATCGGAGCGGCGTTCCAGTTCTCGCTATCGCCGCACATGTCCCAAGTACGGAAATCGGCATCGACTATTTTCAGGCTACCCACCCCGAAGTGCTGTTCAAGGAATGTAGTCATTACGTCGAACTCGTCCACAGTCCCGACCAGCTTCCGCAAATTCTGGGCCGCGCCATCCGGACGGCGGTAGCGCGAAAAGGCGTCGCCGTGGTCGTCGTACCAGGAAATGTGGCACTCGGGCCTCTCACCAAACCCGTGCCGCAGTGGAGCGCGCCTTCCGCTCCGGTGATGCACCCATCGAACGATGAAGTCGCGGAACTTGCACGCCTGTTGAACCGGTCGTCGCGAGTAACGTTGCTGTGCGGCGCAGGTTGCAAGGACTCGCACTCGGAAGTCGTAGAACTTGCCCGTAAACTGCAGGCGCCAATAGTGCACACGCTGCGAGGCAAGGAGTACATCGAATACGATAACCCGTTCGATGTGGGAATGACGGGTCTTGTCGGTTTCGCTTCTGGTTATTCCGCGATGAAGAGTTGCGACATGCTCCTGATGTTGGGCACCGACTTCCCTTATCGACAGTTCTACCCGGAGAATGTGACCGTCGCGCAAGTCGATACCCGGGCGGAAGCACTCGGCAATCGATGCCCGCTAGAGCTCGGCGTATTGGGAACGGTCAAGGATACGCTCAATGAACTGCTTCCAATCATTCAGGAGAAAACGGACAGCGACTTCCTGAATCGCGCGATCGACGACTATCGCAAGGCTCGCCAGAGTCTGAATGCGCTGGCGGAGCCGGAAGCGGGCAGCAACACCATCCATCCGCAGTACGTGACCAGGCTCATCAGCGAACTGGCGGACGAGGATGCCATCTTCTCCTGCGACGTCGGCACCCCCATCGCGTGGACGGCCAGATACCTCAAGATGAACGGCAAACGGCGATTGGTTGGTTCGTTCAATCACGGCTCGATGGCCAACTCACTGTTGCACTCGATCGGCGCGCAGGCCGCGTTCAGGGATCGACAGGTGATTTCGATGTCGGGTGACGGCGGCTTCGCCATGATGATGGGTGAATTCCTCACGCTGATTCAGACAGGGTTGCCGGTCAAGGTCGTCGTGCTCAACAACGGAACGCTGGGCTTCGTGGAAATGGAGATGAAGGCCAGTGGGTTCCTTGATACGGGATGTGACCTGAAAAATCCGAACTTCGCCGCGATGGCCAATGCGATCGGAATTAAAGGCGTGCGCGTCGAGCACCCCGCAGAGCTGGAACAAGCGCTAAGCGAAGCATTCGCCCATCCGGGTCCGGCTCTCGTCGACGTGGTGAGCGCACGCCAGGAGCTCGTGATGCCTCCTGCGACTTCCGGTGACCAGGCTTATCACTTTGGACTGTTTATGCTTCGTGCCGTCATGGACGGTCGAGGCCAGCAGCTCATCGACCTCGCAAAGGTCAATCTGTTCCGGTAATGCGGTCCACCTGATCTATTTCTCCGCCGCGCGTTGGCCCGTACCCGGTTGATCGGCAATTCAAGGGAAATCGAACCATGTCCAGCAAGGCCGCAAGCACTGCGAGTATTTCTTCAGACCGCGAGCACGTACACATCGGCTTCGTCATCGCGTGGCTTTTCTGTGCCGCGTTCTATTTCATGCAGTACATGCTGCGTTCCGCGCCGGGCGTGATGGTCCCCGAGTTGAGTACGGCGTTCGCCCGCGATGCGCTGGGCGTGGGCACGCTCGTCGGCCTGTACTACTACACCTATGCGCTGTTCTCGATTGTTTGTGGTGCGTTGCTCGACCGGCTCGGCGGCAAGGCCGTCATTCCGGCCGGCATCGTTCTGGTTGCCGTCGGCGCGGGACTGTTCGGGCTGGGCAGCGTCGAGGCCGCGCAAATCGGTCGCCTGCTGCAAGGCGCGGGCTCGGCATGCGGGTTCATCGGCGCGGTGTATCTGGCCACCCATGGCTTTCCCCCGCGCTCCCTTGCGACTGCCGTAGGTTTCACTCAATGCTTCGGCATGCTGGGCGGCTCCGCGGGTCAGTTCGCCGTTGCGCCTCTCATTCACGGCCTGATCACGTGGCAGCAGTTCTGGTGGCTATCCGGCCTCGTGATCTTGTTGATCGCCGTGCTGGTGCTGATCGCGACACCGGCGGCGCACGACGACAGCCCAGCCGGCCAGGGTTCGTGGATGAAGATGTTCGCGCCGTACAAGCAAGTGCTGTCCAATCCGCAGTCGTATCTTTGCGGTTTCTGCGCCGGTCTGCTGTTCTTGCCGACTACGGTTGGCGACATGATCTGGGGCATTCCCTTCCTGCGCAACGGTCTCGACGTCAGCTATGCGGAGGCCGTCAATCGCGCGAGCATGGTGCCGCTCGGCTGGGTGATCGGTTGCCCGCTGTTGGGCTACCTGTCCGACCGTCTGGGCCGTCGCAAGCCGGTGTTGATCGCAGGCGCACTGCTGATGCTGGCGTCGGCCGCAGGCATTTTCTATCTGCCGGCCGGTGTGGCGCCGCCTTACGTGCTGGGCCTGCTGCTCGGCATCGGCTCCGGTGCAGCTATGCTGCCCTACACAGTGATCAAGGAAGTCAATCCGGACAACGTGAAGGGCAGCGCCAGCGGCGCGATCAATTTCCTGGTGTTCACCTTCAGCGCGTTGCTCACGCCCGCGTACGGCAAGCTGCTCGGCCACCTTGCGAACGGCGGTGTAATGAACCTGCCGGTGTTCCGCGCAGCCGGTTCCTGGCTGCTCGGTGGCATCGTGCTCGCAATGGTGCTTGCGATGTTCATGCGCGAGACCGGACCACGCGGGCGCGCGAACACATGAGGCTGCACATTCAGGCAAGCGGGTTCGCAAGAGACGTCAAAACGCGTCGGTCATCGTTAATGACGGCAACGGTTCGAACCGGAGGAATGAGCGTACCTTTCCTCCGGGTCATCGAGACTCGTAAAGGCTTAATGTTGGCGTCAAGCTTCGAACGTGATCGTCGACGAGGTGTCGAGTTGCAGTTTGCTTGCCTGCCTGACGAGAGTGGCAAATGAATCCGCCCGCATTTTCCTCATTATATGGCCGCGATGTATCTGGACCGTATATTCAGTGATGCCAAGGATTGCCGCCACCTGCTTATTGAGCCGGCCGCTTGCGAGCAATGGCATAAGCTCCTGCTCACGAGGCGTCAGCGATTGATAGAGCGCCTGGAGGG
>Ga0310813_10002323_pt1 | contig 11531 bp, 11 predicted proteins | sample YN3metagenome_FD_203086 | JGI IMG/M metagenome (GOLD analysis project Ga0310813, IMG submission 203086) | Soil microbial communities from experimental microcosm in Duke University, North Carolina, United States - YN3 | ecosystem: Engineered > Artificial ecosystem > Soil microcosm > Unclassified... | reverse complement strand
GACCCGCATGTAGGATTCGAAGATCTGTTTATACTCCTGCACCATGGCTACCAGGCGAATGTGGCGGCTGAGATACCACACCACATCGCCTTCGGAGCGCCCGCCTTCTATGCGATCCCCGGACACCTGCGCGTAGGGATAAAAGCAGCCAGGTGGCGAGGGCTTCATAATTCGCAGGAAAGAAGGATCGCCGGCGTTGCGCTCTTCGTGAAACCCGTTGAACAAGTAATACACCGTGGCGGGTCCATGCACCGACCGCTGCATGGCCAAGTACGACTGGTAGGTTCCGTAGAGACCCACGCCGTAGTTGGAAACCGCCAGTTCTGGATGGCGCTGCTGCACGATCCAGGGAAGCGTCTCCGGATCGGAAAGTCCATAGCCCTGGATGAACGAGTCGCCAAAAAAGAGGACTTGCTGAGTAGCCGGCCCAACGGGCGGCGGCGGATGCAGGGAGGTGGCGCGCCGTCCTCCGCTCCAGTTGGTGTACCGAAACAAGCGAGGGTCGGGCGGAAAAGACAGGGTAAACGTGCCCTCGCGAGGACTCCAGCCAAGGTCCTGGTCGCAATTATATTCCGGGTGCGAGCCGCCAAACGCCGGATCCAACCCCCACCAGTCGGGGTATCCTTCGAGCCAAAGCATGCCTTCGGCGCCTGCCAGTGATACCACCAGTGTGATAATGCGCGCCGCGATTATGACGGACCGTCTGGGAGGGTTACTGGACTTCACCATGCGCAGTAGATGTATCGACCCGGCAAGCTAAATAGTTTAGAATGCAGCGCTACCGAAGCAGCATATTCAGTCTTATGCCGTCGCATGACTGGAGCCGCGGGCATAAAACGACACTTAGTACCTATCCCCACAACGTTGCCTCGTCGATCCTATGGTTCTAAGGGAAACTACGTGAATCCAGTCAGGGTATTCGCTTGTGAAGCGCAGCCGATCGTGCTCGAAGGCTTGGCGAGAGTGCTTGCGCAGGACGGCGAATTCGAATATGTGGGCGCGGCGGCCACTCTAGCTGACGCTTTGGATGCCGTGCGCGAGCGCCAGCCGGATGTTCTGCTGGTGGATCAAAGCGCCGGGCTGAAGCAGATCTTTCAATTTGTCTCCGATACGAAAAGCACCCGGCCCCGCTGCTATCCCGTCCTGTGGATCAATGAATTGGCGGAAATCGATTGCTTCCGCGCGCTGCAATTGGGGGCACGCGGCATCCTGAAGAAGTCGGCCACGATCGCCGCGATCAGGACCTGTCTGCGCGCCGTTAGCCAGGGCGAGGTGTGGATCGAGAACTCTCTATCGGACCGCTCGGTGAGCGTTCTCGACCGGCGCTCGGCGCCGCGCTTGACGCCGCGCGAGAAGGACATCGTACAGCATGTCTGCGGCGGCCTCAAGAACAAGGAAATCGCAGAGGCGCTGGCCATCACTCCCGGCACGGTGAAAGTCCACCTGATGCACATATTCGAGAAGACCGGCGTCAAAGACCGCTTTGAACTCGCGGTACAGGGGCGGCGCTTGTTGGGAACCGAGCAGGAAGTTCCGTCCGGCGACATCCGCGCCGAAAAAATCTTCGCCTGAGCTATTCATCCCAGCTGCTAAAGTGACCAGCCGTAACTGGCGAATAGGTAAACAGGCCCACACTGTCCCGATGACCCCGCCATCCACAATCGAAACGACGATTGGAAAGCTGCCTCCCTCTGCCTCCCTACAGGATGGGTCGGGGAAGCGCTCTGCCAAGCGCATGGACGCGCTGCTGGCGCACCGCTGGGGACGCCTGCTGATTCCATCGCTTTCGGACTTCCTGTTTATCGCGCTGATTGCCTGGCTTTTCATGAGCAGCGGCGCGCATGGCTGGCAATCCTTGCTGGCGGACGCCGACGTCGGCTGGCATATCCGCACCGGCGAGTATATTCTCGATCATCACCAGGTTCCGCATCACGATTTATATTCGTTCTCCAAGCCCGGCGCGCCGTGGTACGCCTGGGAGTGGCTGACCGACATTATTGATGGACTGCTCTACCGCTGGGCCGGATTGAAGGGCATCGTGCTGGCAGCCGGAGCGCTGATCGCCCTCTTCGCCACTACTCTGATGCGCCGCATCGTCGACGCCGGAGCGCATCTGTTTGCGGCGCTGCTGGTGACGCTGTTTTCGGTGGGCGCTGCCTCCATGCACTTCCTGGCCCGGCCGCACATATTTACGCTCTTGCTGCTCTCGATTTCGGTGGCAATCATTGAAGCCGGCCGCAGGGGCGCCAATCCCGCGCGCATCTGGTGGCTGGTGGCCATTACTTTGGTCTGGACCAATCTGCACGGCGGATTCCTGGTGCTGATCGGGCTGCTGGGTTTGGCGGCCATCGGCGCCGCCGCCGAAGCCTGGCTCCAGAGGCCGCGCGGCGGGCATCCGGACTGGGCTCCCGCACTGCGCTGGGCGGGAGTTGCGGCGGCGTGCGGAGCGGTGTCGTTTGTGAATCCTTACGGTTGGGAATTGCACCGGCATGTCATCCAATACCTGCGTTCGGACTGGATCCGGAAAGTGGTGCAGGAATTCCAGTCGCCCAGTTTCCGGGACGAAAACATGCTGCAGTTCGAGGCGCTGCTGTTCCTCGGACTCATCACCGCCGGCGCGCGCTTGCGCCGCGGCCAGGTGATCGACGGGCTGTGGATCTTAGCTCTGGGATACATGTCGCTTTCGAGCGTGCGCCACGTTCCGATCTTCGTAACCGTGGCGGGTCCCATGATCGCGGTCGAAATGACGCACTGGTGGAGGGCCTGGGTGGCGAACTCGTCCAAGCAATCGGCGCTAGGAATTCTGAATCAGATGGGCCGGGACATCGTGCCCGGTTTTCAACGCTTCACCGTCTGGATGGCGGTTGCGGTGGCATTGCTGGCCGCGAGCGGCTCGGCCATAACATGGCCCCAGGATTTTCCTTCGCTGCTGTTTCCGACCGCCATGGTCCACACCCACCAGCAAGAGATATTGCAGGGGCGGGTGCTGACCACCGACCAGTGGGCAGACTACCTGATCTACCTCCATCCGGAGCAGAAGGTGTTCGTCGACGGGCGCAGTGACTTTTACGGCCCTGAAATCGGCGAACAGTTTCTGCAGGTCATGCGCGGGATGCCGGGCTGGGAAAAAGTGATGGAAAAATACCGCTTCAATCTGGCGCTGATACCGGTGGATACGGCGGCGGCGCAGCTGTTGAAGCAGCGTCCGGAGTGGCGCGTGGTGGCCGATGACGGTAAGACGATCCTCTTAGTTCTCCGCAAAACGGAACCGCAGGGGACCTAGGTGCGGCAGGGACGGAACTAAGGTTCTACGAAGAGACGCCAGTGTGCCGACCAAGCTAATGAAAACCACCGACTCAGCCGAAGTAGTTAAGGGGAGCAATAAGAGATGAAGTCGGAGAATCCCAGTCCGCGCAAGACCGCCGCGGGCCGTGGAAGGAGCAGCGTCGGTATCCCTCATCTGCCGATGGAGTGGATGGATCCGATGAGCTGGCGCCTGCCCTCGGGCAAAGCGCTGGCCGAATTCGCGTTGCAGACCGGCTTTCTGGCTCCGTTGATTATGCGTGCGCCCAAGGGCAAGAAGAAACCGGAGACATCGGATATGACGATGAATCCGGGTGTGAGGAACCTCCCGGTGACCAGGGACCAGGTTAAGGAGGCGCCGGCGCGTACGGCGTCGTTTCGGTAAAGCGAATGAGCATGCAGGTATGGATCGCGATCGCGGTGGGCGTGGCGGCGGTGATTGACGATCTGGCGCGGCGTCATATCGCCAACTGGATTCCGGCGGCGGCGCTGGCCGGCGGCTTCGGATGGCAGATCGGGCGCGGCGGCTGGCAAGGCGCGGTTACAGCGCTGGCCGGCACGGCAGCGGGATTTGCTGTGTTTTTGATTTTTTATTTGCTGGGCGGGATGGGCGGCGGCGACGTAAAGCTGATGGCGGGCTTCGGAGCGTTGCTGGGCGCGGGACGGCTGCTCGAAGCCGCTCTATGGACCGCGGGCATTGGCGGAATGATGGCGCTGGCGGTGGTGGGCTGGAGGGCGCTGCGGCGTTCTGCGACGGCTCCCGGTATTCTCAGCGCAGAAGAGCGGGAACGGGAAGCATCTATCCCTTACGCTCCGGCGATTGCGCTGGGCGTGTGGCTGTCGCTGGTCCCCAAAGGATGAAGCCATAAGGGTCGAGCCAAGAGGGAGGCCAAAGGGTGAAGCCAAAAGGTGAAGCCAAGAAGTGAAGCGGTAGATGTGGCTGCGGGCGGGAACCGGGCCGTGACATAGGAAATTCTTGAAGTAAGGCAAGTGAGTCTTCCGGCGGAAAAGCCGCGAGGGAGGCGGAGGAGAAAAGAATGGATCGCAGGTTTCTTACGGTTTTGGGTGTCAGTCTGGTATTCGCTCTGGTGGTCTCCAGCGTGTTCTATCAGATGACGGCGCGATCGTCGGGTCCTTCCAAGAAGGCCGAATCGACCGATCAAAAGGACGTGGTGGTGACGGCCCGTCCCCTGGGTGTGGGCGTGATGGTGAAGCCGGCCGACATCAAAGTGGTGAAGATTGCCGCCTCGGCTTTTCCTAAAGGCGGATTCTCCAAGGTGGAGGATGTGCTCGACCGTCCGGTGATTTCAAATATGCTGCTCGAAGAGCCGGTCCTCGAGGGCCGCCTGGCGGCGAAAGGCAGCGGGCTGGGCCTGGCGCCGACGATACCGGTGGGAATGCGCGCGGTCACGGTCCGGGTCAACGATGTTGCGAGCGTGGCCGGCTTCGTATTGCCGGGCATGCGGGTCGACGTGCTGGTGACGGGACGGCCGCCTACCTCCGAGGGCGACATGACCTCGACGGTGCTGCAGAACATGCTGGTGCTGTCGGCCGGCACGACGATTCAGGCGGACGCGCGTGGCCAGGCCATTCAGGCCCCCACAGTGACCCTGTTGGCGACGCCATCGCAGTCGGAAACCTTGACGCTCGCGGGCAATGAAGGACGGCTCCAACTGGTGCTGCGCAATTCGAGCGATCAGACCGTGGAACAGACCACCGGGCGTTACATCAGCGAGCTCTATGGCGCGCCGCGCAAGCCTGCCGCGCCCGCGGCTACCGCGGCCGTACGCCGGCCGGCGCCGCGTCCGGTGGTAATCGCGGCCGCGCCGCCGCCGCCTCCTCCTCCGCCCCCGCCTCTGGATCAGATCGTAGTGATCCGGGGCACGCAAAAGACCGTAGAAACCATGCCCAATCGGGTAACGAATTAAGGGAGCCAACCAACATGAATCCAAACTCTATACCTCAATCCGCGGGCTTGGCGCCGCAGCCGCATTCGCGCGGCGCGCTGGTGGTCCTGGGCTTCCTGCTGGGGGCGGCCACCGCGTTTGCTCAAAGCGCCGAAGATCTTCGCCTGACCGTCGGCAAGAGTGTCGTAATCGACTATCCTTCCGATATCCGCCAGATCTCGACCAGCAGCCCGGACATCGTCGACGCCAGCCCCGTCACCACTCGCGAAATTTTATTGCATGGCAAGGGTCTGGGTAACGCCACCCTGGTGGTCTGGAGCAAGACCGGCGAGCGGACCTTTTACAACGTCACGGTGGATCTGAATCTGGACTCGCTGCGGAAGATCCTCAAGGATTCCTTCCCCAACGAGCAAATCGTGCCGGAGAGTTCCCGCGATTCGTTGACCCTCAACGGCAAGGTGTCGAGCAAGGAGGTCGCTGACCGGGCGATCGCGCAGGCCAGCACCTTCGCGAAAACCGTGGTCAATAATCTGGAACTCGGCACGCCTCCGGTGGAAAAGCAAGTGCTGCTGCGGGTGAGATTCGCCGAATTGGATCGCAGTCTGGCCGAGGAATACGGGGTCAACTGGTTCTCCCAGGCGGGTCAGACCGGTTTTTACACTTCCACTCAGCAATCCCCTATCAGTTCGACCACGAACAGCGGCCAAAATGTACTGAGTATCGGGTCGGCTCTGAACATTTTCGCTTTTAATCCCAAGCTGAATCTGGGGGCTTTCTTGCAGGCGCTGCAGTCCGAAAACATTCTGCAAATTTTGGCCGAGCCGAATCTGGTGACTACCAACGGCAAGGAAGCTTACTTCCTGGTGGGCGGCGAGTTCCCGGTGCCGGTGCTGCAGGGAGGCGGCAATGCCGGATCGGTAACCGTGCAATTCAAGGAATTTGGCATTCGCTTGCGGTTCACCCCGGTGATTACCGGGAACCACACCATCAAGCTGCATTTGACGCAGGAGGTTTCGACTTTAGATGCGGCCGATGGCGTTACCTTCAACGGCTTTGTGATTCCGGCAATCGCGACCCGCCGGGCCGAAACCGATGTAGAGCTGGGCGAGGGGCAAAGTTTCGTGGTGGCCGGACTCCTCGACAACCGCGATACGGAGAGCTTCAGCAAGCTGCCCTTCTTAGGCGATATCCCAGTGCTGGGCGCGCTCTTTAAGAGCAAGAACGTAAAGAAATCGCGTACCGATCTGGTGATGCTGGTTACACCGGAAGTAACGCAGCCGCTGGGGCCCAACGATCCGCGGCCCGAGATCGCCTTCCCCAAGGATTTTCTGATGCGCCTGACCCAGGCCGATATGCAGAACGCCAAGAATAAGGCAGGGAAGAAGAACTGACGTGAGGCGCGCTGAGGCGCAAAGGGAAGTTTGCCGGAGATGAGCACACCCGTTCAAAAAGACTCGCAGATCAGCGCGTTGTTGATTGCGCCGAATCGCGACATGGCGCAGCAATTCGTGGCGACACTGCCCCAAACCCGCGCGTTCCAGATTCTGGCGGACTTAAAAAACTATCCGCCGGCGCAAACCCTGGAAGTCCGGGTCCGGCAGCTGAAGCCCAACGTGATTCTGCTGGATCTGGCTTCCGATCTGACGATTGCCATCGAGCTCATCCGGTTCATTGCCGGGCTAAAACCGCCGGTGCAGGTGGTGGGCCTGCATACGCATAACGATTCCGACGCGATTCTGCAGTCGCTGCGAGCTGGCGCCACCGAGTTTCTGGCGGCGCCGTTCGAGCTGGCCTCGCAGCGGGACGCGATCGCGCGGCTCCGCCGTTTGTGCGGATCGGAAACGGTGGAGGATAGCGGCGCCGGACACGTCATCGCATTTTCCAGCGCCAAGCCGGGCTCGGGGGCCTCCACGCTCGCTACCCAAACGGCGTTCGCGCTGCGCCGCCTCACCGGGCAGCGGATCCTGCTGGCGGATTTCGATCTGACCGGGGGAACCATCGGGTTTTATTTGAAGCTGAGCCACAACTATTCGGTAGTCGATGCGCTGCAGCATGCCGAGCATCTGGACCCGACCCTGTGGAGTTCGCTGGCGGTGAGCCACGGCGGATTGGACATCCTCCCTTCGCCGGCCGCGCCCTTCGCCGAACCCATCGACGGCGGCCGGCTGCGCCTGCTGATCGATTATGCACGCCAGCTCTACGATTGGGTGATTCTGGACCTGCCCACGGTATTCAGTCAAATCAGTTTGACGGCGCTGGCGGAGTGCGAGCATGCCTATCTGGTGACCACCTCGGAGCTTCCCAGCCTGCACCTGACCCGCAAAGCCATGGGCATGATCGCCCAGATCGGTTTTCCCCGGGAGCGTTTTGAAGTGCTGGTGAACCGGGTGGACCGGCGCGACGATATCGGCGCCGCGAATCTGGAGAAATTGTTCAACTGCCCGGTGCATGCCAGCCTGCCCAACGATTATTTTTCGCTGCACCGGGTGGTGACGCTGGGGCAGCCGCTGGGCCCGGAAGGGGAATTGGGCAAGGCCATTGAAAGACTGGCGGCCGGTATGTGCAGCACCGTAGACGTCGGCAAGAAGCTGGCGCTGGCGGCCGGGGGCCCGAAAGCCGTGCTGCTGCATGCCTGAGCCCCGATGCCGGCGAACCCGAATAGGTACTGGAAATAAGCCCGTGAAATCAGACAGGAAGACTAAACAGAAAAATGTTTCCAAACATCGATAACGGCAACAAGAATACCCAGCAGGTTTCCTGGGAGCAGCGGCTTTTGAAGAATGCCGGCCGTCAGAAAGCCAACCTGAAACCGGAATATCAGGAGTTGAAATTCACGCTCCACCGCAAACTGGTGGACAAGATCAACCTCGAAGCGCTGGCCACCATCGATAACCAGCGGGTGCGGGCCGAGGTGCGGCAGGCGGTCATCCAGCTGATCGACGGCGAGCCCACGCTGCTCAGCTCGCTCGAAAAGCAACAGATCAGCGACGAGGTGCTGGATGAAGTCTTCGGTCTGGGCCCGCTCGAGCCGCTGCTGACCGATCCCACGATTTCCGACATTCTGGTAAACACCTATAAGCAGGTCTATGTGGAGCGCCGCGGTTTGCTGGAGCTGACCAACGTGACCTTCCGCGACGACCAGCACCTGCTGCGCATCATCGACAAAATTGTCAGCCAGGTGGGACGGCGCATCGACGAATCGACGCCCATGGTGGATGCCCGCTTGAGCGACGGATCGCGCGTCAACGCCATCATTGCGCCCTTGGCCGTGGACGGGCCGCTGCTGTCGATCCGCCGTTTTTCGACCGATAAATTGATGCCGCCCGATCTGGTGCAGCGCAACGCGCTGACCCAGGGCATGATGGAACTGCTCGAGGCCGCCGTGAAGGCCCATCTGAACATCATCATTGCCGGCGGAACCGGCGCCGGAAAGACCACGCTGCTCAATGCGCTCTCGGCCTTTATTAATGGCAAGGAGCGGATTGTGACCATCGAGGACGCCGCCGAATTGCAATTGAAGCAGCCGCATGTGGCGCGGCTCGAAACCCGTCCCGCCAACCTGGAAGGCGGGGGCGCCGTACGGCAGCGTGAGTTGCTGGTCAATAGTCTGCGTATGCGCCCCGACCGTATCGTAGTGGGCGAAGTCCGCGGCGAGGAAGCGCTGGACATGCTGCAGGCCATGAATACGGGTCACGACGGTTCGCTGACCACGGTCCACGCCATTTCCCCGCGCGACGCGGTTTCGCGTCTCGAAGTGATGGTGTCGCTGGCTAATTCCAATATGCAGCTGGTCTCGATCCGGCAGCAGATCGCGAGCGCGGTGCACCTGCTGGTGCAGGCCTCGCGCATGAGCGACGGCTCGCGCCGCGTAGTGTCGATCACGGAGGTGACCGGCATGGAAGGCGAAGTGGTCACGCTGCAGGATCTGTTTGTGTTTGAAAAGCGCGGCATGGATCCCGACGGCAAGGTAGTGGGACGCTTCGCCGCCACCGGCATCCGCCCCAAGTTCTACGAAAAACTGCTGAGCGCCGGCATTCGCCTGCGGCAGGATCTGTTTGAAGAAGTGATGGAGATCTGATCATGGGCTTTCTCTTTGTCATTCTGGGAATCTGGGCCCTCGCCATGATGGCCTGGTTCATGGTGTCGAAGTATTTCAAGGCTTCCGACATCGACCGCGTCAAGGCCCGCCTGCTCGGTACGCCCCGCGGCAGCGCGGTCAAGGGCAAGAAAGGCGCGCCGGCGGAAAAGCAGGTCATTATCAACCACACTGATTCCAAGAATCAGTTCGCGCAAAAGGTGGTCGAAAAGTATCAACTAGGGCCTAAACTGGCGACGCTCATGGAGCAGGCGGGATTAAGCTGGCCGCCGGCCCGCCTGATTCACTTGACCATTATGACCGTGGGATCGGTATTGGCGATGGGGTGGCTATTCCTGCCGGTTTCGAAGCTGGTGGTGCTGGGAGTGGCGCTCGCCGCCGGCTGTCTTCCCTGGCTGTATGTGTACCGCAAACGCAAGGCGCGGCTGCACAAGTTCGAGGAACTGTTCCCGGAGACCCTGGAGTTCGTTTCGCGCTCGATGCGCGCCGGACACGCCTTTTCGGTTTCTCTCGAAATGATCCATCGCGAATTTCCCGAGCCGATTTCAGGTGAATTCCGCCGTACTTTCGAAGAACACAATTTGGGATTACCGATTGAGGTCGCGCTGCAGAAGCTGGCCAAGCGGGTGCCCTCGCTCGACGTGCACTTCTTTGTCTCGGCGGTGCTGCTGCAGAAGCGCACGGGCGGCAACCTGGCAGAAATTCTGGACAAGCTGGCCTACGTGATTCGCGAGCGCTTCAAGCTGCGCGGACGGATTCGCGCGGTGAGCGCGCATGGCAAGATGACGGCCACCGCCCTGAGCCTGATTCCGGTGGCGGTTGCGGTCCTGATGTTTTACACCAATCCGGAATACGTCAAGTTCTTTTTCACCGACGATGTCGGCCAGATCATGCTGGGCTCGGCCGTGGCCCTGCAGCTGATCGGCTACGGCATCATGCAGAAGATCGTGAAGATCGAGGTTTAGCGCTATGACCCTGCTCCTGCCGCTGTTGATTTTTTTCGGAATCGCCGTCGCCGGCGCCATGTATGGCATGAAGATTTACGTGCGCCCGAAAGAGGCCATGGATCGGGTGGTGGGCGGCGCGCAGCAGGCCGAGGAAATGCCCTCGCATCCCAGCCTGGCATTCCACGATGTGATCAAGCGCCTGGGAAACATCGTTCCCCAATCGCCCAAGGACGTCACGGTCATGCAGCGGCGGCTGATCCGCGCGGGCATGCGCAAAGAGGGCGCACTGAAGGTTCTCTACGGAGCGAAGGCCGTGCTGGGCATCGCCTTTCCGCTGGTCGCGCTGGCGGCAGTGGCCGGATCGGAAACCGATACCAGCAATAAGTTCATCGTGATTCTGCTCGCCACCGCCATGGGTTTCTTTGGTCCCAACGAGTACGTGCGGCGTAAAGCGGCCAAGCGCCAGAAGGAAATTGCGCGCGGCTTGCCCAACGCACTCGACCTGCTGGTGGTTTGCGTCGAGAGCGGACTGGGTCTCGATCAGGCGATCCTCCAGGTATCGAAGGAGCTGGAACATGCGCACCCGGAGATCAGCGAAGAGTTCGGCTTGGTGAATCTCGAGCTGAAGGCCGGCAAACGCCGGGTCGAGGCGCTGCGCAACCTGGCCGAGCGTACCGGGGTTGACGATCTCAAGAAGCTGGTGGCGGTGCTGATTCAAGCCGACCGCTTCGGCACCGGTGTTGCACAAAGCCTGCGCGCGCACTCCGACTTCATGCGGGTCCAGGCGCGCCAGGTAGCCGAGGAGAAGGCTGCCAAGCTGGGCGTGAAGCTGATTTTCCCGATTTTTTTCTGCATTCTGCCCTCGCTGTTCGTGGTGACGGTGGGGCCGGTGGCCATGAAGATCATCCGCGAGCTGGTGCCGATGATGCAGAACATTTAGGACTTGTCTAAAGCTTAGTACCAGAAGAGCCGAAATCACTGTTATCAGGAAAGGAGAAATACGATGGATTCTTCCACTGTTCGAATCGTGTGTGCCGTGCTGGCGGTCCTGTTTCTTGGGATCATCGTGCTGCGCCGCAAAAAGAACGCCGAATAACACGAAAGCTCCTTTCCGGGAGGCGCGGGACGGATGCGCATTTCGCGGCTTTTGCGCCCGCGCTCTTCCGGGACAGTTGTTTTTAGGAAGTTAGCGGTGAAGCCAGCGGCAGCCGCCGCTCGATCCGTTGGCCTAAGCCTGGCCGCGCCGGATCAGAAAAGCGGCCGCACAGCGAATGTCCG
>Ga0310813_10002322_pt1 | contig 11535 bp, 8 predicted proteins | sample YN3metagenome_FD_203086 | JGI IMG/M metagenome (GOLD analysis project Ga0310813, IMG submission 203086) | Soil microbial communities from experimental microcosm in Duke University, North Carolina, United States - YN3 | ecosystem: Engineered > Artificial ecosystem > Soil microcosm > Unclassified ... | reverse complement strand
CTGGACCGCGGCAACGACGCGAGCTGCACTGTTGATCGCGTTAGCGATTGGCCTGTGGCTGACGGACTTCCTGCATCACATCTCGCCGTCAATCATTGGACTCGGCGTCGGTCTCGCGGCGGTCCTGCCCGGAATCGGCGTCCTCTCGGTCGAGGATCTGCGGCGCGTGAATTACCTGCCGGTATTCTTCGTTGCCGCAGCAATCAGCATGGGAGAGGTCCTGGCGCAAACGAAGACCCTCGACCTCGTCACCAACGTGCTGCTGTCGTGGATGGAGCCTCTGCTTGGCAGCCTGCTGCAATCCACGCTCGTGCTCTATTGGACCGCGTTCGCCTACCACATCCTCCTGGCGAGCGAGATCTCGATGCTCGGGACCTCGGTGCCAGTGCTGATGCAGTTTGCGAAAGAGCACGCCATGAACCCGCTGCTTGTCGGCATGATCTGGACCTTCGGCGCCGGAGGAAAGCTGTTCGCCTATCAGTCGGGAGTGCTCATCGTCGGCATGTCGTACGGATATTTTGGCAGCCGAGATCTGTTGCGGATGGGACTGCTGCTGACGCTCGTGCAGTGCGTGCTGCTGCTTCTCGTGGTCTTCCTGTACTGGCCGATGATCGGCATCCGATAGCAGAAGCGAACGCTACTCCGCCTTACCCCGCTCCTCGGCCACACCGCTCTCCTTCTCGAATCGACGCGCGACGATCCAGCAGAGCGAGGCCCAGAAGAAGCCGAACATCCAACCGGCGACGACGTCGGTCGGATAATGCACGCCAAGGTAGACACGGCTGATACCGACGAGCAGTGTCATGAACACCGCGATGCCGATGCAGTAGATCTTGGTGATGCGGCGCTCCGCCAGGCGCATCAGCATCGCACCGAGCGTGAGGTAGATGATGGCGGACTCCATCGCGTGGCCGCTCGGAAAACTCGTGGAGCTCACATCGCGGAGATGCGGGACGATCGTCGGACGCGGGCGCAGGAACAGGTTCTTCATCGCCATGTTCGCAATCTCTCCGCTGGCTGCGGTGGCGAGCACGACCAGCGCCGTGTGATAGCGTGTCTGCAGCAGCAGGAACCCGGCGACGGAAACGACGACGAGTCCGAGAACCGTCGGACCGCCGAGAGCGGTGACATCCAGAAGAGAATTTTCGACCCATTGCGGACCAATCGGGCGTGACGGGTCGTCGGCCTTTCTGAAAGCGAGAAGGATGCGCGTGTCGACCGTGGTCGTATCACCTTCCATCACTTCGTCGGCAAGCGAGAGGAACCCCCATAACAGCAGGCACACACACGCGCCGACCACCAGCCATGCAATCTCGTGACGTTCGAGCTTGCGGAGCCGACGCCAGCCCCGTACCGCAGTCTGTGTAGTCACCAGCCGGGAATATACAATTTCGAAACCGCATGGAACTCAACTTGGTGATGCTCGGCCCGCCGGGCGCCGGCAAGGGCACGCAGGCACGCCAGCTGCGCAGGAAATGGAACATCCCTCACATCTCGACCGGCGCGATGCTCCGCGACGCCGTGGCCGCGGGAACGCCGCTCGGCCGTGAAGTTGCCGGCATTATGGAGAGCGGCGGTCTCATCAGCGATGAGGTGATCACGCGCGTTGTGACCGAACGGCTTGCGCAACAGGATACGAAGATCGGCTTCCTGCTCGACGGATTTCCGCGCACTATTCCACAAGCGGAGTCACTCGATCGAATGATTGCCGGCCGGTCACCGCTCATCGTCGTCGACATCGTTCTCAGCGAAGCGGATCATTCGGCGGCTCGCATCGCGAATGGTCTGTGCCGAATGCGGCGCGAATGCGGTTGGCGAAGGTACGAGCTGTCACGATTGCGGCGGGCCGCTGGTGCCGCGTGCCGATGACCGCGAACAGGTCGTCCTGAACCGTCTCAAGGTCTACCGGGAACAGACGGAACCGCTCGTGCAGTACTACGGCACGCGTCCGACTTACTGCCGCATCGACGGTGCGCGTCTTCCCGACGATGTGACCGCGGACATCATCGCGGCAGTGGAGAAACACAGATGATTCGTGTCGTGCGGATCGGCGGGCCGAAAGCGCGCAACGAGGGTGTCCGACTGGGTACGGTCCGGCTGCTGCCGCGAGGCGTGAAGAAAGAGGAGTACTCGAGCCGCAACCTGTTCGACGTCTGGGTGCCCGAGGTGTCGCCGTCGCGCGAGCTGGTCGCGTACGCGCAGGCACAGCCGTGGACCGATGCGCGATGGGACGCCTACCGGAAACGCTATCTGCGCGAGATGCGGCGGCCCTCTGCGCAGCACGTCATCGAGCTGCTGGCGAAGTTGGGCGAGCAGACGAACTTCTCGATCTGCTGCTACTGCGAGAACCCGTACCGGTGCCACCGGTCGATTCTCGGCGAGCTTCTCCGCGAACGCGGCGCCAAGGTCGTCATCCCGCGTTCCGCATCCCCGCGGCAATCCCGTTAACGGTCACGACGAACGCATCGCGGAGGCGCGGGTCCTCGTCTGCGCCGCTTCGCATCCGGCACAGCAGCTCGATCTGAACCAGGTTGATTGGATCGACATACGGATTGCGCACGTTAATCGAGCGCCGCAGCACCTGATTTTCCTGGAGCAGCTCGTCGTGGCCCGTCACTGCGAGCACCGCGCGGATCACGCGCTGCAGGCGCGAACGGAGGTCCGCACCAAGCGACCGCAGATGCTCGGGCGCGAGGCGCCGATCATATTCGGCCGCAATCCGCGCGTCGGTTTTCGCCAGCACCATTGCGGTGAGATCCATGACCGATCGGAAATGGGGCCACTCGCCGTACATGCGGCGAAGCTGGTCGAGCTCACCCCGTTCGATTGCACCCTCCAACGCGTCCTCGGTGCCGAGCCAGGCGCCCAGAATCAGGCGTGTCTGCGTCCACGAGAACTGCCACGGAATCGCTCGCAGCGTCTCGATGCCGGTCGTCCTCTTGCGCCGCGCCGGGCGGCTGCCGATGTTGACGTGTTCGAGCTCGGCCAGCGGCGTGGCGGTGCGAAAGTATTCGAGAAACGACGGATTCTCGTGGACGTAACTGCGAAACGCACGCGCGCCGTCGACCGACAATCGATCCATGCACTCGCGCCACTCGGCGTGCGGTTCCGCCGCGGGTGCGAGCCAGGCGTCCAGCGTTCCGGTCGTGTACACCTCCATCGTGCGCGCGGCGATGCCCGGCAGCCCGAACAAGGCTTGAATCATCTCGCCCTGTTCGGTCACGCGGATGCTGCCGTCGATCGATCCACTCGGCTGCGATCGGAGCGCGAGGTAGGTTGGCCCGCCGCCGCGGCCGACGCTGCCGCCGCGGCCGTGGAAGAGCGTGATGTCAATGCCCGCTCGCCGGCAGGCGTCAACGATCGCCTCCTGCGCTTTATAGAGCTCCCAGGCGGCGCTCAATCGTCCGACGTCTTTGGAGGAATCCGAATAGCCAACCATCACTTCCTGTCCGGCCTTCGCCGCTTCGCGGCTTCCGACTTCGGGCTCCGCGCTACGTCGGACAAGTTGTCGTGGCAGGCTGTCAATGAAGGCTCGGTATACGCCGATCTCGAATACGCGCTTCATGACCTCGGGCGCGCGGCGAAGATCGTCGGCTGTCTCAAACAGCGGCACAATGCGCAGCGGGCGTTCAACGCCAGCGGCTCGCTGCAGGAGCTGCACCGCGAGGAGGTCGGAGGCGTGATGCGTCATCGTGATCACATACGCGCCAAGCGACTCGTGTGGGATGCGCGCGATCATGGCGAACGTGTCGAGCACGTCGATTGCGTCGGGATCCGCTGAGAAATAGGCGGGCACAAGCGGCCGGCGGGCGCAGAGCTCCGCGACAAGAAACTCGATGCGTTTGGGCTCGTCCCAGTCGACATACGACCCGAGGCCGCGTGCACTCGTGATGGCGGTGAGCGCCGCAGTGTGCCTGTCGGACTCCTGACGGATGTCGAGCCGCGCCAGCGTCACGCCGAAGGTCGCGACGCGCCGCAACACATCCGCCAGCCGGCCGTTGGCAATCACCTCGTCACCGGTCGCGACAAGCGACCGATAACAGAGCCGCAGTGGATCTGCGAGCGCGTCTGCCTCGAGGTAGACATCAGCGTTGGGCGCCACCTCCTCGCGCAGCGCCGCTTCCACCCACTCGCGCGTGGCGAGCAAGCGTGTGCGTACGCCGCGCAGCAACGCGCGATAGGGTTCGTGCGTGGTCCCAGTGACAGCCATCAGCTCCGGCGAAGCGTCGGCCATCGACAGCTCGTCGCGCAGCTCATTGATCTCGGCCAGGTACAGATCCGCCGCCTGCCAGCGCGCCAGCAGACAGGCCTTGCGCGTGACCTCCGGCGTGACGTTCGGGTTGCCGTCTCGGTCGCCGCCAATCCAGGACCCGAATCGAATCGGGGCGATGTCGAGAGGGAGTCCCTCGCCGGTAATGCGGCGCAGCGCGGCGTCGACACTGCGCAGAAACGCCGGCACCGCACGCCACAGGCTCTGCTCGAACACGACAAGTCCGCCGCGCACTTCGTCGAGCGGTGACGGACGCTCGTGGCGCACCTCGTCGGTCTCCCACGCGGACACGATCTCGCGCCGCAGGGCGTCGAGCACTTCTTCACGTTCGGGAACCGTCAGGTCCACGTGATCGCGCTGCGCGAGCAAATCGGCAACGCGGTTGTGCTTGTGGATCAGCGTCCGCCGCGAGACCTCTGTTGGATGTGCGGTGAGCACGAGCTCGATGCGCAGCTTGCAGACGGCGTCGTGCAGCGCGGCCGGCGCGGCCCCGCCGGACACGAGACGCTCGAAAGTCTCCAGACACGAGCCGGCCTGAGGACGCGAGTTGCGATCGGCGAGATAAGCGCGCCGCCTGCGGATGCGGTGGTGCTGCTCGGCGAAGTTGGCCAGATTCAGGAAATGCGCAAAGGCGCGGGCAAGCGGCGTCGCCGATTCGACCGGGAGCGTCGCGAGAAACGCCGCTAGTTCCGCGAACTGCAACTCGCCACCCGCACGCGAGGCCTTCGACAGCGCGCGCACGCGCTCGACCGTGTCGAATAATTCCTCGCCGCCGTGCGCACGGAGAGTCTCGCCCAGCAGTTCCCCCAGCAGCCGCACATCGTCGCGCAGCGGCTTGTGGGGGTCGTCGATCACCTATTTATTGTTGAACAGATCCAGCAACGCGACCGTTTCGCCACGTACCGCCGCCTTCAGAGTCGGCTCCAGATCAGGTAGCCACTCGGGAGAATGGGGCGCCGGCACCGGAACACCGGTGCGCTTCGCCTCCGCAAGCTTTGCTGGACTCACTGCGCCGATGTGGAGCAACAACGCCGGCACGCCCGCACGCCCGTACTCGGCGAAATCTTCTGACGTCATCTTCGCCGGCATTTCCATCACCTGTTGGGCCCCCAGGGCTTTCTGCAGCGCCGCCGCAACGCGGCGGGTCAGGGCAGGGTCATTCACCACGACGTGTCCCGCTTCGGGGGTTGTAATGGTCGGCTCGCGCGTCGCGCCCGCTGATGCCGCTTCCGCCCTGGCAATGCGCATCACCGCGGCGAGCACACGCTTCTGCGTCTCCTCGCTGTAGGTGCGGATGTTCAAGCCGAGCGTCACTTCGTCCGGAATGACATTGGCCTGAGTGCCGCCATGAATCGATCCGATCGTCAGCACCACCGGATCCATGGGATCGTTTTCGCGCGACACGATCGTCTGCAGCGACATCACCGTGCGTGCCGCCAGCACCACTGGATCGATCGTGTTGAACGGCATCGCGCCATGTCCGCCGCGCCCGTACATTGTCAACGCCGGCGAGATCGAGATGGCGCGAAAGGGACCCGCGTGGTATCCGATCGTGCCCGCCGGCATCGTATCGTCGTCGTGCAAGGCGATCGCGTAGTCGGGTTTTGGAAAGCGCGAGAAGAGCCCATCCTTCAGCATCGCTTCGGCACCGCCGATCGTCTCCTCCGCAGGCTGGCCGACGATCATCAACGTGCCGTGCCACTGCGTGCGGTGCTCCGCCATCCACTTCGCGGTGCCGACGACCGCCGTCATGTGCAGGTCGTGGCCGCACGCGTGCATGACCGGCACCGTTGCACCCGCAAGATTTTTCGTCACGACCGTGCTCGCAAACGGCGCGCCCGTCTTCTCCGCGACCGGGAGCGCATCGAGTTCGGTGCGCAGCATCACCGTCGGCCCCGCGCCATTTCTCAGCAGACCGACGACGCCGGTGCGGCCGACGCCGGTCGTGACTTCGTAGCCGTATGTCTTCAAGCGTGCCGCCAGCTTCCCGGCCGTCTGCACCTCCTGGAAGGCGAGCTCGGGATTGCGATGCAGATCCTGATAGAGCGTCTGCAGCTCCGGATAGTAGGTGTCGATTTCCGCTGGAGTCTGGCCACTGACCGGCGCCGCGATCAGCAGCGCGATTACGGAAATGAATTTACCTACTCTTTGCATCGCCACTCCTTCTGACTCCTTGCGAGCGGGTATTCGCCATCATAGACTGGCGGCCGCGTCCTCGAAGCTTCCCACATCAGGGAGATCCCCGATGCCCCGTTTGCGTCGATTCCTTGCGCTTGCCGCCCTTCTTACGTACGTCGCGTTTGCCCCTGCCCCAGTCGCCGGGATTTCAAACAGCGTCGTCATCAGCCAGGTCTACGGCGGCGGCGGGAATAGCGGCGCGACATATAAGAACGACTTCATCGAGCTCCACAATCGCGGCAACTCGCCCGTCAGCCTAAGCGGCTGGTCCGTCCAATACGCAGCGGCCGCTGGCACGACCTGGCAACGCACGAACCTGACGGCTGTCACGCTGCAGCCCGGCCAGTACTACTTGATTCAGGAGGCGCAGGGAGCGGGCGGCGCAGTCAATCTACCTACGCCCGACGCCCCTGGCGCCATCGCGATGTCTGCAACGGCCGGCAAGGTCGCGCTCGTCAACAATCAAACCACTCTCACTGGAACGGGCTGTCCGTTCGGCGCAGCCGTTATTGATTTCGTTGGCTTTGGATCCACAGCCAACTGCTTCGAGGGAACGGGGCCGACCGGAACGCTGAGCAACACGACCGCGGCGCTCCGCGTTGATTTCGGCTGCACCGATACCGATCAGAACAGCGTCGACTTCGTAATCGGCGTGCCAACGCCGCACAACACGCTGTCGCCGCCGGGATGTTCCTTCCCCACTGGAACCGGCTCCGCAGCTCCGGAAGTCGTTCCGGAGGGCGGATCGGTCACGCTGACCGTCGTAGCGACGCCGGGCAGCAACCCAACCAACACCAACTTCACTGTAACAGGCGACCTTACGTCGATCGGTGGTTCGGCGACCGCAAGTTTTGCAGCCGTCGGCGCGCCCACGCCTGCTGGTGAACAGACATTCGCGTTCACGTCGATCATAGGCGCGGCGATCACCCAGGGACCGAAGACCATTCCGATCAGCATCATCGATGGCCTTTCGCGGCCGGCCGCCACGACGATCACGCTGGCGGTCAAGCCGGCCTTCATCACACACATCCACGATATTCAGGGTCACGAAAGCATGTCGCCCCTCGCCAACCAGTTGGTGTCGACGGAAGGCATCGTCACCGCACGCCGCAGCAACGGCTTCTTCATTCAGGATCTCGAGGCGAACTACGACGTCGACGTGAACACCTCCGAGGGCGTGTTCGTCTTCACGTCCGGCGTCCCGCCCTCGGCAGCTGCCGTGGGCAACCTCGTGTTCGTCATCGGCACGGTGAGCGAATTCATCCCGAGTCAGGATCCGTACAGTCCAGCGACAACTGAACTCGTGAACCCGTTCGTCGCCACGGAGGCGACTGGTGCCACCCTGCCAACGCCAGTGGAATTGACGCCGGCGGATCTCGACGCCGGCGGGTCGGTCGAGCAACTCGAACATCTCGAGGGAATGCGCGTCTCGATGGCGTCCGCGACCGTCGTTGCCCCGACGGGCGGCACCCAGACCGAGTCGCTCGGCACATCAACGAGCAGCGGCGTGTTCTATGTCGTGCTGCCCGGAATTGACCGGCCATTTCGCGAGGCTGGAATCGAGGTGTTCGAACCCGTTCCTCCAGATGCGCTCTCGCCGGCGACCGTGACACGCTTCGATGCAAATCCCGAGCGCGTTCGCGTCGACTCCGATGCAGTCGGCGGTACGCCCCTTGACGTGACCCCAGGGCAGACCGTCACCAACCTGGTGGGCCCGCTGGACTACAGCTTCCGGAGCTACACGATTGATCTCGAACCTGCCTCGCCGCCGATTGTATCGGGCGCACCTTTGACATCTGCCGCAGTGCGTGTTGCAGCGCCCGGTGAGTTCACGATCGGGACTGCAAATCTTGAGCGCTTCTTCGACACGACCGACGATGCGGACACCAGTGATGCGGTCTTGATATCCGAAGCGTTCGCTAACCGCCTGAATAAGGTGTCTCTGCAGATCCGCACCATCATGCGCCTGCCCGACATCATCGGAGTGGAGGAAGTTGAGCACGAAACAACTCTCCAGGCGATTGCGGCGAAGGTGAACAGCGATACGGTTTCCGCCGGCGGACCCGATCCCGGCTACGTGGCATACCTCGAGGAGGGCAACGACATCGGCGGCATCGACTCCGGATTCCTCGTGAAGTCGTCGCGTGTCACCGCCATCGATGTGACACAGGAAGGGCTGACGACGCAGTTCATGCAGCCGGATGGAATGCTCGCAGTTCTCAACGATCGACCGCCGCTCGTGCTTCGCGCGTTCATCCATCAGACCGTCGACGACGCCGGGCTGCCGGTAACGGTGATCGTCAACCATCTGCGATCGTTGTCATCCATTAACAGTGGGACCGACGGCGCGCGGGTGCGGGCCAAGCGCAAGGCGCAGGCCGAGTTCCTGGCGAATCTGATTCAGACGCGTCAGTCGGCGAACCCGTCGGAGCTGATCGTCTCGGTTGGCGATTACAACGCATTCCAGTTCAGCGACGGCTACGTCGATGCGATCGGTACGATCAAAGGGACGCCCACACCGCCGGAGCTGGTGACGCTCGCGAGCGACGACCTCGTCAATCCGAATCTAGTCGATCTTGTGGATACGGTTCCGGCTGATCAGCGGTATTCGTTCGTCTTCGACGGCAACGCACAGGAACTGGATCACGTGATTGTGACGCCGAACCTGTTTACGTTGTCGAACGGTCTTTCGTATGGCCGGAACAACGCCGATTTCCCCGAGGCGCTGCGAAGCGACCCGAACACACCGCTTCGCATCTCGGATCACGATCCACTGGTCGCCTATTTCGCCTTCCCCGTGCCGACGAATACGACAGTCAGCGCAATACCCGATCCCGCGCACCTCGCACAGGACATCACGTTCACGGCGGCGGTGACGGCCACCCGTTCGGTCACATCAGGCTCCGTAGAGTTCTCGGATGGCGTCGGATACTCGGCCTCCGTCGCCGTCAGTAACGGCCAGGCCTCGGTAACAGTCCCCGCATCGGCGTTCGGCGTCGGATCGCACACGATGTCCGCGTCGTACACCGACGGCGGCGCGCTTACACCGAGCAGCGGGTCCGTCACCTTTGACGTGATCGACAACTATCCGTTCTCCGGATTCCTCGCGCCCGTGGACAACCTGCCGGCGCTCAATCAGGTGAAGGCCGGCGCGGCAGTTCCCGTCAAATTCAGTCTTGGTGGAAATCTGGGATTGAACATCTTCACCACCGGCTACCCGAGATCCGAGACGGTGCCGTGTGACACATCGTCTATGGCCAACGGCATAGACGAAACCGTGACGGCCGGCAACAGCAGCCTGTCCTTCGATGAGGCATCAGGCCAGTACTCGTACATCTGGAAGACGGACAAAGCGTGGGCCGGCTCGTGTCGTCAGTTTGTAGTGAAGTTGACGGATGGAACGGTGCAGCGCGCGGACTTCAAGTTCGCGCGGTAGACGCGCGCGGGCCGGCGACATACACTGGCCCGCGATGAAAATCGCTTCTCGAATCTCTGTCGTTCTGTTGCCGCTCGTCGTGGCGGCGTGTCAGCAGCCTGGCAGACCAACAACTCCTGCGAACGCGCAGACACCTGCGCCCGCCGCGGGGTTTGCCGCCGTTCCGGGCGAACGCGGTGGGCAGGATCAAACGGGCCCATACGAAGTGGTTCGCGACTGGCCAAAGCCGCTGTCGCAGCTGCCGGGACACGAGAAGTGGACGTTCGGCGCCGCGCAAGGCATCTTCGCGGAAACGCCGAACCGCGTCTTTCTTCTTCAGCGCGGCGAGCTCCCGAATCTCGACCGTCCCGAAGAGGTGCCGTATCCCAGCGTAGGCCCGAGCGTCTCGTTCCCTGTCACGCAGACACCATGGCGTAACGCCTCCGTCGGTCCGGTAGCGAGCCCCGGCAACCAGGGCTCGGATGGCTGGAATGGATGGAAAGGCAAGCTGGGTGTCGACGCCCGCTGGGAACACTGCGTGCTCGTCGTCGATGCAAACGGCAACGTCGTTGAAGACTGGACGAAATGGGATTCGCTCTTCCGCCGTCCACACTCAGTGACCATCAATCCGTACGATCCCGAGAAACACATCTGGATCGTCGAGGACCGCAATCACGTGGTCTACAAGTTCACGCACGACGGCAAGCAGCTCGTGCAGACGCTTGGCGTGAAAGGCACATCCGGCAACGACAGCACCCACTTCAATCGCCCGACGTTTCTCTCGTGGCTGCCGGACAGCACGCTGTTCGTGTCGGACGGCTACGCCAATACACGCGTCGTCAAGTTCGACAAGGAGGGCAAGTTCCTGATGGCGTGGGGTCAGAAGTCGACGAAGGCGGACGACACGACGCCTGGCACCTTCAACGCGGTGCACGGCGTGCAGGTGGACCCGACGACGCGCAAGGTGTACGTCACGGATCGCGAGAACCACCGCATCCAGGTGTTCGACGAAAACGGCAAGTTTCTCGACCAGTTCAGCACCGGCAATCCCTCGACGCCGCAGGTCCTCTATCTGGCTTCGGACAGAAATCTGTGGACCGCCGACAACATCACCTCGAAGATCGTGAAGTTCGACGTCGAGGGTCACTACCAATACTCCTGGGGCAGTCAGGGCCAGTGGCCGGGCGCATTCTGGAACATTCACGGCATGAGCGTGGACTCCGACGGCAATCTGTACGTGGCCGAGGTCAACAGCGGGCGGTTCGAGAAATTCCGTCCGCGCAAGGGCGCAAATCCCGCCTTTCTCGTCGGACAACCGATAAAATCCGCGTCATGAGAATCCTTGCTCTCGTCTCCTGCCTGATCGCGGTTCCGGCGTTGGCGGACGCGGCAACCTGCGAACAGCTGGTTGCATCGATCAAGCTGACCAATGCAAGAGTCACCGCGACCGAAACGGTGACTAGCGGCACCTTTATGGATCAGAAGGGTCTCCCGCCTTTCTGCCGCGTTCAGTTGACGCTTACACCGTCAAATGATTCGGACATCAGGAGCGAAGTGTGGCTGCCGTTGAGCGGTTGGAACGGCAAGTTTCAACAGGTCGGCAACGGCGCGTGGGCGGGATCGATTCAGTACGGCGCGCTGGCAGAGGCGCTGCGCCGCGGCTACGCGGCGG
>Ga0310813_10002320_pt1 | contig 11536 bp, 4 predicted proteins | sample YN3metagenome_FD_203086 | JGI IMG/M metagenome (GOLD analysis project Ga0310813, IMG submission 203086) | Soil microbial communities from experimental microcosm in Duke University, North Carolina, United States - YN3 | ecosystem: Engineered > Artificial ecosystem > Soil microcosm > Unclassified ... | reverse complement strand
CGGCAGCAGTTGCGCCCAGTTGGTCTGCGCGGTGTCGAGGACGAACGAGACGAACTGCACTTCCGTGGCTTCTTCCGGCGTTTGCTGAACCGGTCCGACCTGGCCGGGCGCCTGCTGCGTGGTTTGATCGCCGGCGCTCGGCAGGAAATCGCGCCCGAAGATCAGGCTCAGAACGAGCAGGATCACCGAGCCGCCGATGCCGACGGGCATCCCCAGGCCCGATCCGCGCCGATCTTCGACATTCCGACTTGTGCCGCCTGGCGTCCACCGCATATCGACTCCTCCCAGAATACGCGGTCTCGGAAGGCAAGAAGTCGGCCCGGTCCTGCGCGCGCGGGCGTCGCGTGCTGGACAGTTGGGCCCGTGGCCGGCACCGTTCCGGGCAAGCACGGACTCTGCGTCTGTCGCTTGGCACAGTTGCCAGGTGTCGATGATGGACAATCCGCAATCGACCGTCGCCCGATGTCGGGCGGTGAACCTCTCATTCGAGAAATTCGACGCTCATGCGCGTATGGCCCGGTCAACCGTATCCCCTCGGCGCCACCTGGGATGGTCAAGGCGTGAACTTCGCGATCTTTTCCGAGAGCGCGACGGCCGTCGAGTTGTGCCTGTTCAACCATCAGGACGATGCCGTCGAATCGGACAAGCTCCTGCTGCGCGAGCGGACGGACCAGGTGTGGCACTGTTATCTGCCGGACGCGCGGCCGGGACAGTTCTACGGTTATCGCGTGCATGGGCCATATGAACCCGCGAACGGCAACCGCTTCAATCCGGCCAAGCTGCTGATCGACCCGTACGCAAAGGCGATCTCGGGCGCCATCAAGTGGAGCAACGCGCTGTTCGCGTACAAGGTCGGCAGCTCCCGCGAAGACCTGGAGCCCGACCCGCACAACAGCGCGGGCGGCGTGCCGAAGAGCGTCGTCATCGATCCAGCCTTCACATGGGAAGACGATCGTCCGCTGCGCATTCCATGGAATCGCACGGTCATCTACGAGTGTCATGTCAAAGGCTTGACGAAGCTGCACCCCGACGTGCCGGAGAACCTGCGCGGGACCTACCTGGGCCTGTGCAGCGATCCTATCGTCGAATATCTGCTCGCGCTCGGCGTGACCGCGGTCGAGCTGCTGCCAGTGCATCAATTCGTCGTCGACCGGCACCTCGCCGAGCGAGGGCTCACGAACTACTGGGGTTACAACTCGATCGGCTTCTTCGCGCCCGATGTGCGCTACGCCTCGAAGGGGCTCGGCAATCAGGTCTACGAATTCAAGAGCATGGTCAAGACGCTGCACTCGGCGGGCATCGAAGTGATCCTCGACGTGGTGTACAACCACACCGGCGAGGGCAATCACCTCGGACCCACGCTCTCGCTACGCGGGATCGACAATCGCGCGTACTACCGGTTGCAGCAGGACCAGCGGTTCTACACGGACTTCACGGGAACCGGCAACAGTCTGAACATGCAGCACCCTCGCACGATCCAGCTCATCATGGATTCGCTGCGCTACTGGGTGACGGACATGCACGTCGACGGCTTTCGATTCGATCTCGCGCCCGTGCTCGCGCGGGAACTGCACGATGTCGACCGGCTCTCGGCATTCTTCGATATCATCCATCAAGACCCCACCCTCGCCAACGTCAAGCTGATCGCCGAACCCTGGGACGTGGGCCCCGGCGGGTATCAGGTGGGCAACTTTCCAATTCGCTGGGCCGAGTGGAACGGCCGCTATCGCGACACCATTCGACATTACTGGAAGGGCGATGGCGGCCAGGTCCCCGATCTCGCGTCGAGGCTGGCCGGCTCGAGCGACATCTACGAGCCAAGCGGGCGCGGGGCCTATGCGAGTGTCAACTTCATCACGGCGCACGATGGGTTCACGCTGCATGATCTGGTGAGCTACGAGCACAAGCACAACGAAGCAAACGGCGAGAACAACCAGGACGGGCACAATGACAACGTGAGCCGCAACTGGGGGGTGGAAGGCGAGACCAGCGATCCCGCGATCCTCGACCGGCGCTACTGCATGATGCGTGACTTCATCTCGACGCTCGCGTTCTCGCAAGGCGTTCCCATGATCTCGCACGGCGACGAGATTGCGCGCACGCAGTGCGGCAACAACAACGCGTACGCGCAGGACAACGAGACGACGTGGGTGCACTGGGATATCGACGACCGCCGGCGACAGCTGCTCGCGTTTACGCGGAAGTGCTTCAACCTGCGGCACGCCTACGCCGTACTGCGCCGGCGGCACTTCTTTCGTGGCGAGCCCACGATCAAGGGCGGTCCGAAGGATCTCTGCTGGCTCCGCCCGGACGGTCGGGAGATGACCGATGCCGATTGGCACGATTGGAATCGGCATGTGCTCGGCATGCTCATCTACGGTGAAGCAACGGATGAGACCGACGATCGGGGCCGGCCCATCAAGGGCGAGACCCTGTTGCTCGCCCTCAACTCGGGCGAGCAGCGCGTCACGTTCACGATGCCGGCGATCGAAGGACCGGGAATCTGGGCCGAGTTGGTCGATACGGCCGAGCGCGACTTGCGCGTGATCAGCTCGTCGGAGATCGACTTGGCACCGAGCTCGCTGGTCCTCCTGCGCTACGGCGCCAATCGCCGAATGACCGACACGGATCCGGCGGTCACGACCGACGTCGCGCATACTTGAACATCAGGGACGTGAATGGCTGAGAAGAAACAGGGAAGGACGGGCGCGCGCGGCGGTGCGTCGTCGACGAAGCGCGGCGCGGCCACCGCCGAACAACTGCAGACAACCGGCGCGCGTGGCACGGAGGACGTCACGCGAGCCGAGCTCGCGCGGCTGCTTGCCGGAGAGCACGCGAATCCGCACGACGTTCTCGGAGCCCACCGTACGACCATCGATGGAGTGGACGGCGCCGTCGTTCGCGCGCTCGTTCCCGGCGCCGCCCGTGTCGAATGCGTGCTCGACACCGGTGAAGCGGTCCGGATGGATCGCGAGGCCGAGGGTCTCGCCGACGTGTACACCGCCTTCCTGCCGGGCAAACGGCCGCCGATCGCCTACCGGTACCGGATCCATTACCCGGATGGCGCCGTCTGGGAGCGTGACGATCCCTATCGTTTTTTGCCGACGCTTGGCGACGTCGACCTGCATCTGTTCAACGAGGGAACGCATCGAGAGCTGTGGAAGAAGCTCGGCGCACACGTGCGCACGATGGACGGCGTAGCTGGCGTATCGTTCGCCGTGTGGGCGCCGAATGCCCGCCGCGTGAGCGTGGTCGGCGATTTCTGCGGATGGGACGGACGCATATTCCCAATGCGCATGATGGGAAGCTCCGGTGTTTGGGAGCTGTTCGTGCCTGGCATCGGGCCGGACGCGCTATACAAGTTCGAGCTGCTCACGCGCGAAGGCGCGCTGCGCCTCAAGACCGACCCATTCGCGGCAAAGCTCGAGCAGGCACCGGGCACCGCGTCCATCGTGCAGGCCGAGGACACGTATTCGTGGCACGATGCCGCGTGGATGCAGGAGAGGCCCACGGTCGACCACCTGCGCACGCCAATGAGCATCTACGAGGTGCATCTCGGCTCGTGGGCACGCGTGCCGGAGGAAGGCAACCGCATCCTCTCCTACAGCGAGATTGCGCCACGCCTCGCCGAGCACGTATCCGGCCTGGCTTTCACGCACGTGGAGCTGATGCCCGTGATGGAGCATCCGTTCTATGGGTCGTGGGGCTATCAGGTCAGCGGCTACTACGCACCGTCGTCGCGGTACGGAACGCCCGACGATTTCCGGTACCTCATCGACACCCTGCACCAGCACGGGATCGGCGTCATCCTCGACTGGGTGCCGGCGCATTTTCCGAAGGACGATCATGCGCTCCGACGGTTCGACGGGACCGCGCTGTACGAGCACGAGGACCCACGACTCGGCGAACATCCGGACTGGGGCACGCTCATCTTCAATTTCGGCCGCAACGAGGTGCGCAACTTTCTCGTCGCGAACGCGTTGTACTGGCTCAACGAATTTCACGCCGACGGGCTGCGTGTCGACGCCGTGGCGTCGATGCTGTATCTCGACTACAGCCGCAAGGCGGGCGAGTGGCTGCGCAATCAGTACGGCGGCCGCGAGAACCTCGAGGCGCTCGAGTTTCTCAAGCAGTTCAATGAGGCGGTGCGGACCGACGCCCCGGGCTGCGTCACGGTCGCCGAGGAGTCGACCGCCTGGCCCGGAGTCACGACGCCCGTGTCCGAGGGCGGGCTGGGCTTCACGTTCAAGTGGAACATGGGCTGGATGCACGACACGCTCGCGTATTTCGCACGCGACCCGGTGCATCGCCGGTTTCACCACGACCAGCTGACGTTTGCGATGCTGTACGAGTACAGCGAACGCTTCGTGATGCCGCTGTCGCACGACGAAGTCGTGCACCTCAAGGGATCGCTGCTCGCGAAGATGCCAGGCGACGAGTGGCAGAAGCTGGCAAACCTCCGGCTGCTGCTCGGCTACATGTTCACGCGTCCGGGCAAGAAGCTGGTGTTCATGGGCACCGAGCTCGCGCCGTGGGCGGAGTGGAACCACGACGCGAGCCTCGACTGGCATTTGCGCGACGATCCACGACGGGCGGCATTCGGCCGATATGTCACACGCCTCGCCGCGCTCTACCGGCAACAGCCCGTGTTGTGGCGCGAGGACCCGAGCTGGGATGGCTTTGCATGGATCGACGTCGCCGACCGCGAGAACTCCGTGCTGTCGTACGTCCGTCGCTCAGGCGGATCGCACGCCGTCGTGATCCTCAACCTCACGCCGGTGCCGCGGGAACGTTATCGCATCGGCGTGCCGGCCGCTGGGCGCTACGAGCGCCTGCTCTCGAGCGACGACCTCGAGTGGGGCGGCACCGGGTACGGCGCCGTTGCCGGCGTCGATACTGAACCGGCGCCATTCCACGGCTACCCGCAGTCGATCGAGCTCACGCTCCCGCCGCTCGGGGCGCTCGTGTTGGCACCCGCGCCGTCATGACGTTGGTGCTGCGCTCCAAATCCACACCACTTCACCAGCTGGCCCGCCGGCTGGGCATCATCGACGCGTACCTCGACCAGACGGGCCGGGAGACGCGTGACACCACGGATGAGACGCGCCGAGCCCTGCTTGCGGCCATGGGATTCGATGCGTCGACCGATTCGGCGGCGGCCGATGCGCTCGAAACGCTGCGCGAAGAAGCCCGTCACGAGCACATCGAGCGGGCCCGCGTGATCGCGCTGAGCGAACTGCCGCGCGACAAACTCTCCGTCCGCCCACCAGCATCCCGCACGCACGACGGACGCTGGCACCTGCAGATCCACCTCGAGACGGGCGGCACGCTCGAACGGGAAGGGGCGTGGAGCGGCCGACGCACCTTCGCCATTCCGATGCCCCACGATCTGCCACTCGGCTACCACGCGATCCGGCTGGCGCTGCACGCCGGCCGGCGCGAGTGGCTCGATGAGCAGACGCTCATCGTCGTGCCGCGCGCGTGCGTGTTGCCGGACGAAGTGATCGGCGGCGACCGGGTGTTCGGCTTGACGGTCAATCTCTATACGCTGCGGAGCGCGGCGAATTGGGGCGTGGGCGACTTCACCGATCTCGCTGCGCTGGCCGACTGGGCGGGCGGCACCGGCGCCGAATTCATCGGCGTGAATCCACTGCACGCGATCCTCGACCGCGGCTCGGACGTGAGTCCGTACAGCCCGATCAGCCGGTTGTTTCGCAATCCGATCTACGTCGACGTGACGCGGGTTCCCGAATTGGCGATGGCGCCGGCTGTTCGCGAGCGACTCGGCGCCCCGGAGCTCTTGTCGGAGATCGACGCGCTGCGCGATTCGCCGACCGTCGCATATGAGCAGGTCATGGCGGTGAAGGGCATCGCGCTCGATGCTCTGCATCAGGTCTTTGCGGAACGCGTGCGTGGCTCCGGCGATCAACGAGACCGCGACTACACTCGCTACGTCGCCGCCCATGAGCCGCAGCTGAGTCGATATGCGCTGTGGATGGCAATCGGCGAGCGGCAGCGAAGCTTCGATTGGCGAACGTGGCCCGCAGGTCTCCGCGACTACACGACGGACGTGGCACAGGCTGCCGCGCGCGAGCTCGCGGGCCGCGTCGAATTTCACCGCTGGCTCCAGTTCGAGACCGACCGTCAACTCGGCGCGGCCGCGGGCCACGCTCGCGCCGCGGGTATGCGGATTGGTTTGTATCAGGACCTCGCGATCGGGGTTTCCCCAGCGGGGGCCGACGCCTGGATGTATCCGGACCTCCTCGTGCACGGCGTGAGCATCGGCGCGCCGCCGGATCCCTACGCGGCGGAGGGGCAAAACTGGGGGCTGCCACCGCTCGATCCGCGCGCACTGCGGCGAACCGGGTACAGGTACTTCGTCGAGTGCGTGCGCAGCGCATTCGGCCACGCGGGCGCGCTGCGCATCGATCACGTGATGGGACTGTTTCGATTGTTCTGGATTCCCGAAGGGCACTCCGGTACGGCCGGTGCGTACGTTCGCTATCCGGCGCACGATCTGCTCGGCATCCTGGCTCTGGAGAGCGCGCGGCATCGCGGCGTGGTGGTCGGCGAAGACCTCGGCACGGTGCCGCGTGGTGTGCCCGAAGCGCTCGAGCGGTGGGGAGTGCTCTCGTCCAAGGTTTTGCTTTTCGAACGAGACCGGCGCCGCCGATTCAGGCCGGCTGCGAGCTATCCGTCGCTCGCTCTCGCGACCGCAAATACGCATGACCTGCCGACGATCACGGGCTTCTGGGACGAACGCGACATCGACCTTCGCGCCCGCGTCGGCCTCATCGACAACGACGAGGCGGTCGAGCGTGCGCGACGCGAACGCAACGACGAGCGCACGGCGCTCGTCGAGCGGCTCGCGACCGAGCGGATCCTGCCGGCACCCAAGGCGCCGCCATCGCCGGCCGACCTGCGCGGTGCCGTGCACGCGTTCCTCTGCCGCACGCCATCACGTCTCGTGGGACTCGCCCTCGACGATCTTGCTGGAGAGGTCGAGCCGGTGAACGTGCCCGGTGTGGGGCCCGACAAGCACTCGAGCTGGACGCGGAAGATGCGTCGGCCGCTCGAGATCATCATGGCCAGCGACGACGTACGCGCGGCGCTCCGCTGCGAGGGACGCGGCCGCGCCGCCGCGAGCAGGCTACAGGACTGAATCGTGGATCGCGCAATGATCAGCGTTGCCAGGCCGCCGCTGACCAGCACGTACCGCGTGCAAATGAACGCGGGCTTCACGTTGCGTCAGGCGTGCGCGCGGGTCCCGTACTTTGCGCGGCTTGGCATCTCGCACCTCTATTGCTCGCCGATACTCGCCGCGCGCCGCGGCAGCATGCACGGCTACGACGTGATCGACCCGGCCCGCGTGAACCCCGAACTGGGCACCGAAGAGGATCTCCGGGCGCTGTCGAGGGAGCTGCACGCGCGCGACATGGGTCTGCTCGTCGACATCGTCCCGAACCACATGGGAATCGGCGCGGAGAATCGCTATTGGGACGACGTGTTGATGCACGGCGAACGCTCGCGGTACGCCCGGTGGTTCGACATCGACTGGACGGCGTCGCGCGGGCACGGCCGCCAGGTCGTACTGCCCATCCTGGCCGACGAGCTCGATCGAATCCTGGATCGCGGCGAGCTCTCGGTGCGCGTGTCGGAGGGCTCCTCGCCGCGCGTGAGCTACTACAGCCACAGCCTGCCGATCGACCCGGCATCGCTTCCGCCCGAGTTGCAGCTCGCGGAATTGGACGCGACAGAGACCGGCGAGCTCGCGCAGCTGTATTCGGGACGCGCCGGTCGCGAGCGGCTGCGCGAGCTGCTCGCCGCACAGCACTATCGACTCGTGCACTGGCGACGCGGGCCGGCGGAGATCAACTATCGGCGATTCTTCGACGTCAACGACCTGGCGGCGGTCCGGGTGGAGGACGATGTCGTCTTTCAGGAGACGCACGCCTACATTCTGCGCCTGGTGAACGACCACGTGATCGACGGCGTCCGGGTCGATCACGTGGACGGGCTTCTCGACCCGCTACGATATCTGCAGCGCCTCCGCGAGTCCGTGCCGCCGAATACCCCGATCGTGGTCGAGAAAATCCTTTCGGCCGGCGAGCTGCTGCGCGTAGAGTGGCCGGTCGAGGGAACTACGGGGTACGAGTTCCTGAACGCGCTCGAGGACCTGTTCATCGATCCGGACGGGTTCGCCCGTATCGAGCGCGGCTATCGGACGCTGCGCCGCCTCGGCGCTACGACCTTTCGCGACATCGCGCGAGCGGCAAAGAGCTCGATTCTGCACACGTCGCTTTGGGCCGATGCGGCGCGCGTCGCGGACCTGGCGCTCCCGTTCATGCGTGCCGCGGGCAAGCCCTGGTCGCACGACGACGTCGTTGCCGGAGTCATCGCCTTCGTCTCGGCCCTTCCCGTTTACCGGACGTACATCGACGATCGCTCCGCCGTCGATTCCATCGATCGCGACGTCGTCGATCGCACTCTGCGCGAGGCAGCGGCGCCGACCGAGGTCGATCGGAAAGTGCTGGCGTTTCTTGGCTCGGTGATGCTCGGTGAAGCGGGCGTCGATGCGACCCGACGAATTCGATTCGTGCAACGATTGCAGCAGCTCAGCGGACCGGCGGCCGCGAAGGGTGTCGAGGACACGGCGCTCTACGTCTTCGTGCCGCTCGTCTCGCGCAACGAGGTTGGCGGCGCGCCCGATCATCCGCTCGCCGATGCCGTGGCCAGTCTCCACGCGATGAATGCGCGGCAACGGCAACATTGGCCGCTTGGACTTCGCGCCACGAACACCCACGACACCAAACGAAGCGCGGACGTGCGCGCGCGGCTCGACGCGCTGGCCGAAGTTCCGCGTGAGTGGGATCGCGCCGTACGTCGCTGGCGTCGCCTGAACGCAAAGCACCGGCGAACGGTGAAAGGGCGCATTGCGCCGGACACCAACACGGAATACATGTCGTATCAAACACTCGTCGCGATCTGGCCGTCGCCGCGTATTGGTCGGCGCGTGGACGATTTGCCGGAGCGCGCGTGGCGGGATGCCGCTCGCGAGCGCCTCATCCGGTACATGCTCAAAGCCGCCCGCGAAGCCAAGACGCGCACGAACTGGATCGAACCGGACCAGGCGTACGAGGACGCGCTCCGAACGTTCATCGCCGCCATCCTCGAGCCCGCCGAAGACGCGCCATTCCTGACCGACGTCGCGCGACTCGTGGGGCGTATCGCGGCGGTCGGCCATTGGATCTCCCTGTCGCGAATCGCGATCCACCTCACGGCGCCCGGCACACCGGACATCTACCAAGGCGACGAGCTGTGGAATTACACGCTCGTCGATCCCGACAACCGCCGGCAAGTCGACTACGAATCTCGGCTTGGCGCCCTGGTCGAGCTGGACCAACTCGAGGACCAGCTGCGCTCGGGCGCAACCATCGACCCCGCCGACTCACGCCTGAAGCTTCTCGTCACGCATCGCCTGCTCGCGGCGCGGCGAGCCGCGCCGGAGCTCTACCTGAACGGCGACTACCAGCCGTTGGCCTCCCGCGGTTTGCGCGCGGCGAATGTCTTCGCCTATGCGCGGAGTCACGGCGGGCGCCATGTGTTGGTGATCGCCTCGAGGCCCGTCGAAGCCCTCTTTCACTCGCCCGAGTCATGGTGGGGCGATACCGCGATCGCGGTTCCGTCCGCGCTGCGCAACCGCCGTTGGCGATCGGAGATCGTGCGGCGTGACTTCGGTTCGGCTGGGGAGTATATCGAAGTGGCCGGAGCACTGAGACACCTACCCAGCGACGTGCTTGTCAGCTAACGTCTTATTCCCTCCCTGTCCGCGACCGACTTGCGAACGACGAGCTCGGCGGTACGATCCTGGCACGAAAAACTCAGGATCAGGCACTTTCACTGCCGATGCGGTTCCGTCGGTCCGACTGGATCTCATCCGCTCGGTCGCGCCGTTTCGACGGACGAACGAGCTCCTTGAGGCCTGAATGAATCTTCCGTCGTCGCAAACGACTGTTGCGTACTTCTCGATGGAGATCGCGCTCGATCCGGCGATCCCCACATATAGCGGCGGCCTGGGCGTCCTAGCCGGCGACACACTCCGATCGGCGGCCGACCTGGCAGTGCCGATCGTCGGCGTGACCCTGCTCGATCGCAAAGGCTACTTCCAGCAACACATCGACAAGGCGGGGAATCAGACCGAAACGCCGGTCGAATGGCGCCCCGAGTCGATCCTCGAACCGGTGGAGGTTCGGACCTCCGTACAGATCGAGGGGCGCACGGTCCACGTGCGCGCCTGGCGCTACGTGGTTCGCGGCATCTCCGGTCATGAAGTTCCCGTATACCTGCTCGACACCCAGCTGCCGGAGAACAGCGAGGCCGACCGCAGACTGACCGACTACCTGTACGGCGGCGACAGTCGATACCGCCTCTGCCAGGAAGCGTTACTCGGCATGGGGGGCGCCGCACTGCTGAAAGCACTCGGCTGCGGCGTCGAGCTGTATCACATGAACGAAGGCCACTCCGCGCTGCTCACGCTCTGTTTGCTCGACTGGCAGCTCGACGGCCGCGGCACGTTCGAGCTGGACGAGAGCGATCTCGAGGAGATCCGGCGCCGCTGCGTGTTCACCACCCACACGCCGGTGCCCGCCGGCCACGATCGCTTTCCGATCGACCTCGCTCGACGCGTGCTGGGCGAGTCGAAGGTCGGGCTCCTCGAGGCCGCCCATTGCATCGAAGGCGGCGATCTCAACATGACCAACGTTGCGCTGCGACTCTCTCGCTACGTGAACGGCGTGGCCATGAAGCACCGCGAAGTGTCGCAGGGAATGTTTCCGAACTTCCCGGTCGACGCGATCACCAACGGCGTGCATGCGGGCACGTGGACGTCGCCACCATTCCAGCACCTGTTCGACCGGCGCATTCCCGAGTGGCGGACCGATAACCTGTATCTCCGCTACGCCGTCGGCATTCCGCTTCAGGAGATCCGGGCGGCGCATGCCGACGCAAAGACGGCGATGATCGAGACCCTCGCCGAGCGTACCGGGATCACCCTCGACCCCAAGGTCTTCACGATCGGCTTCGCCCGGCGCGCGACGCCGTACAAGCGTGCGGACCTCGTGTTCGCCAATCCGAAGCGGCTGGCCGACATCGCAACCGCCGTCGGTCCACTCCAGATCGTGTTTGGCGGCAAGGCGCATCCGAATGACGTCGGCGGCAAAGAGCTGATTCGGCGCATTCACCAGGCGGCATCTTCGCTCAGCGACACCGTCACCGTCATCTACGTCGAGAACTACGAGATGGAAATCGCCGCCAAGATCGTCGCCGGCGTCGATCTCTGGCTCAACAATCCAATGAAGCCGCTCGAGGCGAGCGGGACGAGCGGGATGAAGGCGGCGCTGAACGGCGTACCGAGCCTCAGCGTACTCGATGGCTGGTGGATCGAGGGCCACGTCGAAGGCGTGACCGGCTGGTCGATCGGCGGCATCGAACCGGATGGAGACCAGTCCAAGGACGCGAACGAGATTTATCTCAAGCT
>Ga0310813_10002315_pt1 | contig 11553 bp, 9 predicted proteins | sample YN3metagenome_FD_203086 | JGI IMG/M metagenome (GOLD analysis project Ga0310813, IMG submission 203086) | Soil microbial communities from experimental microcosm in Duke University, North Carolina, United States - YN3 | ecosystem: Engineered > Artificial ecosystem > Soil microcosm > Unclassified ... | reverse complement strand
TATGTGAGCTTCGTCCCGGAGCCGTTTAGCGAATGGTTCGCGGCGATGATGCATCGGGTACCCCGCTTCGCGCTCGACGGCCTCGAGGTCTGCCACAGCGTGCGCTACGAGGTCGAGTCCAACTGGAAACTCGTCTTTCAGAATTATTCGGAGTGCCTGCACTGTCCGATGATTCATCCGGAGCTGTCGCTCAAGCTGCCGTACCAGAGCGGCGCCAACGATTTGATCGAGGGGCCGTTCCTCGGCGGCTACATGGAGATCGGCGCCCCGCACGAGAGTGCAACGATCAGCGGCCGCGCATGTGGACGGCTGTTGACCCCGGGCTTGCCGGAGAGCGATCGGCACCGCGCCTACTACTACACGGTGATGCCGAACCTCATGCTCAGCATCCATCCCGATTACGTCAATTACTATTTGCTCACGCCCGACGGCGTCGGCCGGACCATCGTCGAGTCGGAGTGGATGTTTTCGCCCGAGAACAAGAGCAATCCCGACTTCAATCCCGCCGACGCGATCGCATTCTGGGATGTCACCAACCGGCAGGACTGGGACATCGTCGCGAGAAGCCAGAAGGGAATCGCCTCGCGCCGTTACACGCCGGGCCCGTACTCGCCGCGTGAGAGTATTCCCGCCGCCTGGGATCGCGAGTACCTCAAAATGATGACGTAAACCTGCGACTAGTCCGGCTTTCGTCCCACAGACGGGCATCGCATCAGGCGCTATCTCACGCTGCGTCCGAGCTGCGCCGACGCGCTCTAGCGGTCACCTGACGAGGACCTCCGTTGAGTGTTGCCCCCGTCCCCACAGTCGCCACGGCCCCCAACACGCCGGTTAGCGGCCTGGAGCGCCTGACGACGTTGAGCGACGGCGTCTATGCGATCGCCGCGACCCTGCTCGCGATCGATCTTCGCCTTCCGCTCGCGGAAGGGCCGCTCACGGTGGAGCAGTTGCACAAGCTGGCGCCGGCGACGGCAGTCTACGCGTTGTCCTTCGTCGTGATCGGCCTGTTTTGGGTGTCGCACCATCGCATGTTCGCGCTGATCGTCGGCATGGACTACGCGCTCGTCTGGTTGAACATCTTCCTGCTGATGGTCGTTGCCTTTCTTCCCGTGCCGAACAGAATCTTCGGTCATTACTCGGAGAGCCGATACGCGGCGCTGTTATACGCGGGCAACGTCGCGTTGGCCGCGTTCGCGAACATCCTGCTCTGGTTCTACGCCTCGCATAACCGTCGGCACGTCGCTGCGGATGTCTCGCCGAAGGCGATACGCTCGATCTATCGGCGGCACGCGACGACGATCCTCGTCCACGTTGGCGCGATGACGCTCGCCTTCAAAGACGCGTTCATTGCGTTCGCGGTGATGGTCGTCTACGCGCTCGCGTCGATCGGCATCGTGATCTACGAGACGCGTCCGCGGCGACAACAGGTCACGGGCGGCTAGCCCGGCCGCCCTCGCCCGCGCCCGCCGCCACCACCACCACCACCACCACCGCCCGGTTTGCCCGGCTTCGCCGGCTGGCTCGGCGCCGGTGCCGATCCACGACCGCGTTGCGGGGTCGCCGGCATGGGCTGTGGGACCGGCGCTGTTGGTAGCACGCGTTGCACAGGCGGGTTCACACGTTGCGCCGGTGGTCCGCCGCCGCCGTTCCCTCGACCGTGACCGCGCGACGATGACGGCGTCGGCGTCGGTGGCACTACTTCGCCGGCGGCCGACTGCGTCATTGCTCGACGTTCCTGCCCGCGACCCTGGCCTCGCGACACCATCGCCGGCGCCGCCGGAGCCTCCACCGGCTGACCTTGTGTCACCTGTCGCGCATGACCACGTCCGCGCTCGGTCGTCGACACGGTCATCGGACCGCCGCGCGCGATCACTTGTGGTCGCTCAACCACCGGCGGCGCGAGGACCGGCCGTCCCGCGACGAGCACCTGTGGACTCGGCGCCAACTGCGGCGCGATGACCACGTGCCCCATCTTCTTCAGTTGTCCCGGCGGTAAGTGCACGATCGATGGCGCGACTTGCACGCCGGAGACGACGACGGTCGTCGGCACCACCGTCAGCGCCACCGGTCGATTCACGTATTCGATCGCGTCGACGTTCGACGAATGCAGCAGCCGGTCGAGCGCGACGGCGGCGCCGATGTTCGCCAGGTTCACCGCGTTGAGATAGGCGTCGCTGTGCGAATACCAGGGGAAGTACGGCTCCTGCGGCCCAAGTGGGAACCACCCCTGCGCACTCGGCACTCCGGCGAGGTTCGCGATGCCTTCGACGAACGACACGAGCGCCGGCGCGTAGACGGGCGCGGTTGTCGTCGACGACGGCACCCATCCCCAGGAGCAATCACCATTCGAGGAGACTTGCGTCCAACGACCGTAATGAGTGGTTGTATAACCCCACGAATTGTCGTCGACCCACGTCCATCCCCATGGCTCCACGTAACTCCAACGCCCGCTCCGATACGGAACCCACGACGAGCTGACGTTCGACGGACACCAGACCTGCTGATTCGTTGGCGTCGTGATCCAGCGTCCCTCGTCGACGACGTCGACCCAGCCGGGCGTCTCCTGATTCACATAGCGCGCCGCCGGTCTGAGTTGAGCGATGCGATAGCGACGGTCGCGTGCCGCGCTCCACGTGACGAACTGCTCCGGCGCGCCATATCCGGAAGGGCCGTTGACCGCGGAGAGCTGCACCGGATTCGTTCCGGTGAGCCGCACCGTCTGTCCCGGTTGCAGCGTCTCGGAGACTCCAGGCCCGGTCACGAGTATCGTTCCGGTCTCCGCGGAGACGATCGTCGAGTTGTCGGACGGATCGACCCAGACGCGATACACGCCAGCGGCTTGCGGGATCAGCGCTCCGTTCGGCGTATCCAACTCGATCGAGTCGCCGGGGATCCAGCGGTAGACCGACGCATCCATCATCCCGTTGGCGATGCCGAGCTGCGCGAAGTGATCGGAAAGATTCGTCACCGTGACGTCGCCGCGATCGCCGACGCGAGCGACGCCTTGACCGAAATCCAGCTCGGCGTGACTCGCCGGCGCGACGTACAGGCGATCGCCGCTGCTCACCGCGTAGTTCTGCGTCGCCTTCGTCCACTGACTGTCGCCGGGCGCCTGAAAGGAGACGTCGCCCGCAAGCTCGTTCAGCCGCGCGACACGGCCTGGGGGATCTTGTGACGTCGATCCGCCACGATGACACCCGGCGGCGACGATCGTGCTGCTCGCGATGAGAACCGCCCCGATCGCCCGACAAGAGAATTGTCCGTCACGCATAAGCCCGCTCGCATCTCCGATGCGGTGCGAACAAGGCAATCCCCGAGCCGGGTTGCGGCGTTATGCGCGAAGATCGGGGCCACGGTTGGGCCGGCTACGGCTCCTTCGTCCAGCGCGCGGCGATCTTCTTTCCCTCATCACCCGGCACCCAGATCACGACGACTTTCGCGCCGGCGGGACCGGTCTTGTGTCGGATCTTGTCCGGCGGCTTCACGTATCCGACCATCCCGGGTTTGAGAATCTGACTCTTGCCATTCACGATGTGCTCGAGCTCTCCCGAGAGCACATAGAACATCTCGATTGCGCCGTGCGTGTGATCGCCGGAGTCGGCGTTCGCGGGGAAGGTGAGCTCACCGACCGTCACCTCGGGGCCGACATTGCTGTCGTCGAGCATCAACTTCAACGTTGCGCCACCAGGAGATCGGTAGGTCGTCCCCTGCTTGTCACTTTGCGCCGATGCAGGGAAGGAGATGGCAGCGAGGAGGAGGGCGATCGCGCACAATCGGCGTGTATTCATGTTCTTCGAGTCTCCGCACCACGAGTCAGACAATGGGGCCTCGCGAAAGTATCTTCCTGAATCTCATAATGCGCGAGCCGACGATGAAGCGCCAACCTTTCGGTCAGACGGTTCGTCCCCAAGCGCTTGGCGCACTATTGCTGTGCGGCGTGTCGCTCAGCGCTGCCGGCGCGCAAGCCATTGACTGCCGCCCCGCCCCATCCGCGATAGCAAGCTCGCGGGAGGACCCGGCGACGGTGTGCCGTCTCCTGTCGGCGTTGGCCGCCGACTCCATGGAGGGGCGAGCGACGGGCAGCATCGGCGCTCGCCGCGCATCCCGATTCATCGCCGAGCAATTTCGCGCCGCGGGACTGGAGCCGGCGGGCGACAGCGGCTACTTCCAGCGCGTCCCCCTCGTGCGCACGCAAGGCTCGGACGTGAACGTGATCGGACGTCTCCGCGGGAGCGACCCGAAGCTCAAGGACTCGGTCGTTCTCGTCGACGCGCACTTCGACCACCTCGGACTCGCGCCGTCGCCGGTGGACGTCGACTCGATGCTCGCCTGGCAGGCTCTCGTCGCGCCGATTCGTGCCGAACGTGAAGCGTGGCTCAAGAGCAGCGGGTTGGCGGCGCGGGCCGAGCGCGGCTCGCGTCAGATGACGGATGACGAGCGTAAGACGATGACGTCGTTCTCGACGCGCATGGCCGCGGTGACGGTGAACATGGACAGCATCCGTCGACTCCATCCTAACCCGCGGCGCGATTCGGTGTTCAACGGGGCGGACGACGATGCGTCGGGAGTCGTCGCCGTGATGGAAATCGCGCGACGACTCGCCGCCGGCGGCGGGCCGCGCCCGAAGCGAACGATCATTTTCATGGCGACGACCGGCGAGGAGGTCGGTCTCGTCGGCACGAACTGGTATATCCAGCACCCGGCCGTACCGAATAGCGCTCTCGTCGCCAATCTCGAGATCGAGATGATCGGGCGTCCGGACTCGCTGAGCGGCGGCAGGGGTCGCGCCTGGCTGACGGGCTTCGAGCGCTCGACGATGGGCGAGATGTTCGCCGCGGCCGGTCTTCCGATCGTGCCGGACAAACGGCCGGGTCAGAGCTTCTTCGCGCGCAGCGACAACATCGCCTTCGCGCGCATGGGTATTCCCGCGCACACCCTTTCGTCGTTCAACCTGCACACGGATTACCATCAGGTGACCGACGACGTCAGTGCCGTGGATTTCGAGCACATGGCGGCGGTGATCGACGCGGCGGTGAAAGCCGTCGACTTATTGGCGAACGGGCCGGCGCCCAAATGGAATCCGGGTGGGAAACCGTGATAGCGTTGCCGTGCAGGCGCCGATAAACGTTACTTCGCGTGCGATTGGCCGAGCGCGGACGCCCAATTGGTGCGGACCACGAGCGGAACCGATCGCGCCGCGGCGGAATCGGATTGCGTTGTGAGCAGAAGAAAGTCGCCGTTCGCGAACACGTCGAACGACGATCGCCCGAAAACGCTCATGTAATCTTTCATCGAGAACAGCGGCCGCACGCCGCTCACGGCGAACTTCGGTGACGTCGTGACTTGCGCCGCCATCATCTGGCTCGTCGGTGAGCGGAGGACTTCCGTCAACGCGTCGCCGGCGATGAAAAACAACTCGCGGCCGTCGCGCGACCACACGGGATCGATGCCACCGGCCGGTGACACTCTCACCTCTTCTCCACCGCCGGTGGTCGGTCGGACGAAAATCTCGTTCGTCCCGGTCCTCGACGACTCATACGCGACGAACCGGCCGTCGGGCGACACGCGCGGTGTGGCTTCGCGATACGGTCCGGCCGCGAACACCGAGAGCTTGTTTAAGGAATCGATCGGCGCCACCCACAAGTCGAGCGATGTCGGCCCGCCTACGCCGACGAAAGCGCTTCCGTGCGACGGACCGATGTCGAACGCATACAACCTGCCGGGCGCGTGAAAGACGATCCGCGGTTTCGCCCCCTCCGTCAGTGGCACCGCGTATTCGTTCTGATCGACCACACTGCGCGAGAAATAGAGCTCCGTTCCGTCGCGACTCCAGACCGGATGATCCCCAAACAGGTTCGTCGTGAGGCGCACCGCCTGCCCCGTTGCCAGATCCATTCGCCAGACGTCGGCGCCGAGCAGTTCCGATCCGTTCATTCCTTGTCCCGAAGCGTAGGCGATTTGCCTTCCATCCGGAGAGACGCGGGGACTCGCGTACGAGCCCGGCGTAGCACCAATGAGCCGCTTTACGCCCGATCGGTTGACGATCGCCGGCTGAAATTGGCCGACCATCGAGGTACGCCCTTGTATGAACGCCAAAGTCCCGTCGTCGGCGACCGAAAACGGCACGGCTCCGCCGCTGCCGCCGCCAACACCGGTGGCCACTATCACCGGCGACCCGGTGATTCGCAAACTGCGCGCGTCGAACGGAACAGCTTCGAGCAAATCCGCCGGCGTCGCGAACACGATGTGACCAGTCGGAGAGTAGCGCGGTGACATGCCGTGGATCCCGAGGTTTATGACCTTTCCATCGGGAATCGTGACGACGGCGAGCATCGACGAATCCTGAGCTGCGTTGGTCGGCTTGACGATGATGAGTGCCGCACGACCACCGGGCAAAGCGTCGGGAAATCCAAACGCGTGAGCGCTGTCCGGCTTCGCCAGCACCGAGCGCGATCCGGTTTCCGCGTTCAGGAGGACGAGGCTGCGGTCGGGCCCGATCGTGACGACTTGCGTTCCCTCGTGCCATGACACCTGGCCGTTGACAAGCACCGAATCGATGACCGTTCGGGGCGGTCCTCCATCGAGGCCAACACGCATGATGGTCCCGCGACCTTGAAGGCGACGAAATCCGAAGAGCAGTTCCTTGCCAGGTCCGAAGACCGGCGACACGGCATCCTCGGTGCCGCGGATCGGCAAAACCTCGCGGTCGCCCAGGCGGCGCAAGTAGAGCATCCGGTGCGCCGCCCCTTTCGCTTGGCCGACGAAGACGAGCGTCCGTCCATCGTGCGAAAGGGCGACCGATGCTGCCGCTCCCGCCGAAGGCAGCGTGAATCCGTCGGGAAGCGCGAGCTCGAACTCCGAGCTCGCCGGGGGTTTCGCCGGCTGCCGCGCGCGGAGTCCGAACCACAGCGATGCGCCCGCGAACGCCGTCGCGATTGCCCACGCGGCCATTTCCCTCGAGCGCGCCGGGCGCGACCCATGCTTCGAGGCTGCTGCGTTGCTCGACGTCGTGCGGGTGAACGGACGCGCCCCACTCAGCGCCTCGGCGAAGTCACGGGCAGTCGCCCACCGGTCGGCGGGCAACTTCTCGAGCGCCTTGTCCACCGTTGCCTCGACGTGCTCGGGGACACTGGGCCGAGTCGCGCGGATGCTTCGCGGCTTCTCCGTCAGCACTCGCGCGATCACGGCTTGCGAGGTCGCGCCGGTGTGCGGCGCCTCACCGGTGAGCATCTCGTAGGTGAGCGCGCCGAGCGAGTAGACGTCGGTCCGTCCGTCGATCACCCGATCGCCGGTCGCCTGTTCCGGCGACATGTATTGCGGCGTGCCGAGCGAGAGTCCGGTCTGCGTGATGCGGGCACCGCCGGCATTCGAGATGGCCAAAGCGATCCCAAAGTCGGCGACGAGCGGCTGGCCTTCGTGGAGCAGGATGTTCTCGGGCTTCAAATCGCGATGGATCACGCCACGGCGGTGCGCGTAGTCGAGCGCGCCGGCGATCGCGCTGGCGAGACGAACGGCTTCATCCACCGGCAGCTGCTTCTCGCGCTCGAGCCGCGCTCGAAGGCTTTCGCCCTCGACGTACGGCATCACGTAGAACAAGAGATCGCCCGCCGCGCCCGAGTCGAAAAGCGGAAGCAGGTTCGGGTGCTGCAGGTTCGCCGTGACCTCGATCTCCGATTGAAATCGATCGACGCCGACGACGGCGCCGAGGTCTGGGCGAAGGACCTTGAGCGCGACGCGCCGGTGGTGACGGAGGTCCCGCGCGAGAAAGACTCGCGCCATGCCGCCCTCACCGATCAGTCGTTCAATCGAGTACCGATCGGCGAGGGCGGTGGCGAGAGTGTCGGTCGAGAACACGCGAGCCCTACTGCGGCGCCACCTCGCTGATGTTCGTATCGTACAAGATCTTCCACTGACCGTTGACCTTCTTGAACACGGTCATCGTCGTTCCGTGATCTTCCGCCTTCTTTCCTTTCGGATCGGTGAACGACATGCGATACGGCGCCTTGACCACCGCGAGATCGCCGGCGTCGGACACGGTGACGACGATATCGCCAACGCTGGCATTGAGATTTTTCATCGTTGCCAACGCGGCGGCGAACTCCTTCGTCACCGCGGCGGGTCCCTGAGTCGGCGGCGCTCCCGGCATGATCTCGACGCCATCGTCGAGGAACAACGCGCCAAAGGCGGCGGTATCGGCAGTCATGAGCGCGGCGGGAAGCTTTTGGTAAATCGCGCGGAGAGCCGCCTCATCCGCCGCCTTGTTTGCCGCCGAAGGTCCTCCGGCCTGTGCCACTCCCGCCCCTTGTGTTGCACTGCCGGGTGATCCGCCGCATGCCGCGGCTAGGGGAAGCGCAATCGCCAGCAGCGCCGCTACGCGTCTACGCATGAGACCCTTCCTGAAGAGGTGGGCGATACGATACGACGCCCCCGGCCCCGGCGCCAACAGCGTCCCGCCCCCTAAAGCTTCGCGACCGCCGCCTTGGCCAGCGGAACCAGCTTCACTTTCTCCTGGTCATTCGTGAACGGCTTGGGTTTATACCCGGTCAGGATCCGAATGGTGATCGCTTTGTCGCCTTTGCGGACCCAGATGAACGGACTGTCGGGGTAGATCTGATAGAAGGCCTCGTCACCGATGCCGGACACCGGCTCGACCTTGATCTTCGCAAGCGCGGGATGCATGGCGATTTGAAACGCTCTGACCGAAACCGTCACCAGGGCGACGCGGCGACTGCTGTCCGACGCGGCAGGGTCGGCCGACCAAATGCAGCCCGTCGGATCCCCGTTCGTCAGCGGCTTGCCTGGTAGACTCGTCTGCTCCAACGCCTTGCTCGCATCCGCGGCGGTGAGGAGCGAACACGCAGCAGGTGCGGCTCGTCCGGCCTCGAAACGCACAGCGGACAGCGAGAGCAGCAGGAATCCACTAGCGGCGATCGAGATGAGTCGGCGTTGCGTCTTCATGGTCGAGTCTCGCGCGAGGGTTTTGAAGCGCCAACTGTACGGCGCTACATTGGCCGCAAACAAGCGAGCACGGCGTTTTCTGGTATCTGGACGCGTTTCGACGTGTATGGTACCGAAGTACCATGACGCCTTGTGTTCACACACGTAGTATTGCTCTTTCGGATCGAGGACCACGAGCTGGACGAGGTTTGAGTGACTGAGGTCGTCGTTCGCCTGGACCCGCCCTCCGCGCGTCCGATAGTTTCGCGCGATGCTGTTGTCGGGTCGCTGTTGTTTTGCTTGGCGCTCGTTGCGTATTTCACCGCGAACGCGCACGGCGCCCACCTGGCCAGCCCTCTTCCGCTCGGCCTGTTCGTGCTGCTTGCGGGGAGCTACGTCGCCCTCGGCGTCCCCGACATCGCACACCGCCTGAACGAGGTACTCGGCGGGCGCCTCGTTCGTATCTTCGCTGGACCGGCCGTGCTCTGGTCCGCCTGCGTGGTCTACGCCGTCGGTGCGGGTCTGTCGGTCGGCGATCGCGCCCTCGATTTCGCCGTCTACCTGGCGATCCCATCGCTGGTCCTCTCCAGCGGCCAGGCCAAGCCGGGCCAGTTGCCGTGGCGGGAGCTTGCCGTCGCGGCGAGCCTCGGTGCCGGCGTCAAATATCACTTGTTGCCGGCGCTGCCTGTGCCGGCGCCGGGCGGCTACGACGCGTCTCGACTCGTCGGGCTTGTCGCCGGACTGTACTTCTTCCTCGTCGCGCGTCCGCTCGACGGCGTCGGCTATCGATGGCTTATCACGCGGCGCGACGCCGCCACGGCGGTGCTCGTGTTCCTCGGCTACGCCGCGATCGCGCTGCCAATCGGGTTCGGCACGGGGTTCATCAGATGGAACCCGCGCGCCGCGGCGCCGGCCCTGCTGCTTCAACCCGTCGTCATCTATCTCGTAACGGCGGTGCCCGAGGAATTCCTCTTTCGCGGCCTCATACAAAATCTCTTATCGCGATGGCTCAGCATCCCCGTCGGCCTCGCGATTGCATCGGTCATCTTCGGCTTGTCGCATCTTCCCGATCCGCGCTACGCGATGCTGGCGACGATTGCCGGTGTCGCTTACGGGTTCGTGTACCTCCGCACGGGTAAGGTCACCGCGGCCGCCATCACGCACGCACTGGTGGACGCGGTGTGGGTGATTCTGTTGCATCGCTGACGCTGTTAGCAGGAGCAGGAACATGCAGGTGCGGTCGCCGTCCCTCGTCATCCGATCCGCGGTTCAGCCGATCGGTCCCTCGGTCCATGCGCTCGAAGCAGGCACGGTGTTCTTCCTCCTGCTCTCGTACATCTGGTACTTCCAGGCGCGCATTCACTGGTCGTGGATGATCCTCCTCGCGCTCGTGGTGCTGTCGCACGCCGTGCGCGGTGAAACGCCGTCCGGGCTTGGCCTGAGGAGAGGAGGATTCGCCGAGTGCGCGCGGCGGTTCACGATTCCGGTATTGATCGTCGCGGCGGTTGGGGCGATCGCCGGCTTCGCGCTGGACACGGTGCGAGATGTCGCCGCGTGGCGAGTTGCCGGTGTTCTGCTCGGCTACTGCTGGTGGGCGCTCTTCCAGCAGTATCTATTGAATGGCTACTTCGCGAACCGGCTGAGCGCGTCGTTCGACGCCAAGTATCAGTACCTCGTCGCTCCGACGGCCGGCGGGATGTTCGCCGCCGCGCACGCGCCCAACATGCTGCTGATGGGCGTGACGCTCGTCGGCGGAACGGTGGCCGCGGTGGCGTACCGGCGTCATAAGAACCTGTTCTTTCTCGCCTTCGCGCACGCGCTCATCGGGACGATGATTTGGTTCGCCGTGCCCGACACCGTCAGCCATCATCTTCGCGTCGGACCGGGGATGCGCCGAACGCACGCGCGTCACGTTCAACAACCCGCCGCAATCATCCAATCGGCACCGACGCCCGCGCGGTGAAATCGCTCGCCACGGCGGGTGATGCTCGGCGTCCCACCAACAGAAACAGCAATATCGCCGCGACGGCGCCGAGCGTGTCCATGAACATGTCTTTCTGCGCGTCCCAAACGTCGCCCTGACTGCCGAGGAAGTTGGCGCCGGCTTGCGCGTTCCCGCCGTACGCGGCGTAGCCCCATTCGATCAGCTCGTACGACATCGCCACGAAACCGATCGCGAACAGCGCGAACGAACAGGCGAGGGGAAGGCTCATCTTCCGTCGCGTCACCAGGTACTCGAGGATGCCGAATGCGAAGAATCCGACACTGAAGTGGCCGACACGATCGAACATGTTCCGCTTGAACCCAAACAGGCGATCGAACCAACCGAAGGGAACGCGCTCGAACGTGTAATGCCCGCCGACCGTGTGCCAGTAGGGCAGCACGGCCATCATGAAATAGGCGAGCGGTGAAAAGCGAACTCCGCGCGCGTAGAGAACGACGAGCGTCACGACAATCGCGACGATCGGAACATTCTCGACCCACCAGGTCGTTCGATCGTACGGATTGATCGCGCCCCAGATGAAGAGTGCGATATAACCGCCGAGTAGGATCGCGGGAACGACCCGCGCGTCTCGGCTAGCCAACGTACGTATAGGTGAACCCCTTCTCCTGCGC
>Ga0310813_10002311_pt1 | contig 11563 bp, 14 predicted proteins | sample YN3metagenome_FD_203086 | JGI IMG/M metagenome (GOLD analysis project Ga0310813, IMG submission 203086) | Soil microbial communities from experimental microcosm in Duke University, North Carolina, United States - YN3 | ecosystem: Engineered > Artificial ecosystem > Soil microcosm > Unclassified... | reverse complement strand
GCTGAAATCTCCTACTTTATGATATTAAATTTCCTTCTAACGGTAGAAATGTTGCATTGTTCCACACCATCTTTTATCAGATTCATGTGACTCCCTGCCGGTCGCGGCTCGGTTTTGCGGTGCTGAGCAATCAGCAGGGGTTTTTGTTTTCTTTTGATTTGCCAATATGTTAAAATACTGCGCTTGTTTGCTGTAGTGAAATGAAACGGCGGGGATAAAATAATGTCAGGCGCTAGACCTCAGGAAACAGAAAACACGGAGAAGGCTCGCTCATTTAAGCGAGATGTAGTGTATTTATATGATACAGAAGACCCCAATGCTATTTTTTTCGCAACGCAGTTGAAACTATTAGAGAGTGAACTGCTGAAATCTAAAAAAAGCAATTTATCTGATTTTTATACTACTGTAGCAGACATCGTGAGTTGCACAGATAAAGCGAGGAATGCTCTCTCACTAGATGATTCAGTCGGTTCTCAGTCTCATATCGCCCCCTTAAAAGAGTTGGATGATGCCATTTATCGCTTTAAAGTTTTTGCAGATAGTTTAGAGGGTCGCCCTAATCGGCTTGCACAAGCAGTATGTTTGGCAGCGATCTTGGTGAGTGTCTCTTTTGCTGTTTGTGTCATTGCTATACCCATTACATTGGCTCTTATTCCCATGCTTATTGCGGGTGCTGTTTCTGGATCAGTGATTGGCGTTTCAATTGCGTCGATCAGTATGTTTAATCGTCGTGGTTTGTCTAAAAAAGCTTATGATGCAGTAAAACGCTATCATGTAGCTAAAATGGTACCTATTAATTCACACAAGATGGTTGCGTCTGCTAAAGCAACTACGCTCACAGATGTTGTGAAACCCGCAATTACTGCTCCTGTTCCCAATCATTGTTCTGGCACTGCATCTCTCATTCAATCTGAAACGGTGACTCCTGCTTTCAATAATACGGTGACTCCTGCTTTCAATAATGGTGAGGTAAAATCTTTGGTGCCGATTCAAGGGAAGGACTCAGAACGAACAGCAGCATCTTTGGCGCTGCTTAGTGTGGACCCGCAGCAGGTGAAACCGATAATAGACTTTATTGAGTCCTGTACCAAAGGTACGGGGTCCTGTGAGGAAGGAGATAAGAGAGCAAAACCAGATAGGACACTTATAATTAAACAGACGCGTACAGTAGCATGCGTTGTTGGAGAGGTTGGAGAGGTTGGAGAGGTTGGAGAGGCTGGAGAGGTTGGAGAGGTTGGAGAGGTTGGAGAGGTTGGAGAGGGGGCGATACTTAATGCTGAAGCAGACGTTGCTGGAGAGACTGGAGAAGGGACGGTGTTTATTCGTGCTAACCGTTTTGTAGCGCAGATAGCTCTCACACAGAAAGAGGGTGGTTCTCTTGAGTTCACCACGTGTTTAACGGCAGAAATGGCAAGCGAGGTAACGGTACCCAGGAATTTTGACCGTCGCCAGGGTTTTACCCTGCCGGAAAGAAAGCTCCCATTAGAGAGTGGTGATTCTTTCAGGCGAGATGAGTATAAATGGAGTGGTGTTTTAAGTAATGAACGGCTTTTACAATTACGAAATTCTCAGGATATGAATGCCGTCATTTTAGGCATGTTTAATCCGGCTCCTTTGCAAAACGGAGAGATAACTTGGCAGCCTACTGCTAGCCATACTTTGGCAAAAAAACCAGGAAGCAGGATTGCTAATCTATTTCGATGGCGACGTGACTATCATAGCGTGAGTGATCTTATAGAATTAGATACTATGCGGGCTCTCTGGCCAATAAAAGGAAATCCGATGCAACTTCGTTGTAAGGACATCCATGCCATAACGGGTTCTACCCAGCATACAATGGCTAGATATTATGCTGATGGATCTTTTATGGAGGGTTCGGGAGGTTCAACTCACCAGATGGTGCAGAGTCGTGAGTTAAGACTTGATGCATCGCGGGTGCCCCACCACTTGTTGACTGCTGTGCCCGCACCACTTGCATTGCCCTCGAATGAAGCCGCATTAGAATCGCTCACGTGCCGGCGATGAGATGTGCAGTGGGTTGTCCTAGCGCATGAACCTGGGTGCAGGTGCTTCTGCTGCAGGTGCAGGAATAACGAGAATGTTGCTTATCTCTTTTAATGTAGCAATAGTGGCGCCGTGCTCAGCGGCATGTGCATATGCAGTAGCCTGCATTTGGTAGATCATTTTCTTAATATTCTCTTTCGTCTCTTCGACAAGTAACGCCACGTTATTCCCATCATAAAAAATCTCAGCAGACCCATTTTTTTTCATTTTTGAGGCAAGCCTTTCGATAGCCTCGCTGGCAAGCTCATGTGCTCTTTCTTCAATTAGTATTTGTATATCATCTAACTGTGCTTTCAATGCTGAAAAATGCATATACCCACCTCTCTCTGTGTTAGTTGGTATGTTTTTATATTTCTACGCTCTGATTGTACTATTCTTTTCTTAACGTTTTATTATGAAAATGTATTTTTTTTAAACAATATGCAGTATTCAACGGGGATAATTTGTAATATATTGATTTTTATGTATATTTTTATTCATTCATAGAGAATATCAGTGCATCATCCTATCTCATTTTATCCATTGCTTTTTCCACTCCAACGGATAAAATGACCCTTCTAACTTGCACGCTGGCGTAGCTCAGTTGGTAGAGCAGCTGATTTGTAATCAGCAGGTCGCGGGTTCGAGTCCCATCGCCAGCTTGGATAGAATCAATGATTTCCTATTCGATCAGAAAGATCCTTTCTATTAAAAAATAACATGATTAAACTGTAATGAGTCTGGAGATATCCTAATGAGATACGCAATTTGGAATAACAAAGGTGGTGTGGGTAAGACATTTATGTCTTTTATCTTGGGCTGTGAGTATGCAAGAGTTAATCCTCAGAAGACGGTAATCATGGTAGACATGTGCCCTCAAGCGAATTTATCAGAGATTATTTTGGGAGGTAATGGCGTTGGGGGCGGTAAGCTTGAAAAGTTATTGGAGGCAAAAGAAAAGCGCTTAACGGTCGGCGGTTATTTTGACGAACGAATTTCATCTCCGCAAAAGATAATTGGGACAGAAAGTAGTTATTTGCTATCTTGTAAAGAATACAACGACCTCATGCCGCAGAATCTATACTTGATTTGTGGCGACCCCAGCCTTGAAATTCAAGCGCAAGCTATTAGTCAGATTAGTAGTCAAACGCTCCCTCAAGATTCCTGGAAAAATGTTCATAAATGGTTAATTGATTTGATTCAGGGGTGCTCCAGAAAATATGAGCCAGAAAGTGTTACTGTTTTTATTGATTGTAATCCAAGTTTTTCAGCATACACTGAGTTATCTATGATTGCTGCTGAAAGGCTTATTATTCCTTGTACGAGCGATGGATCGTCGGCAAGAGCTATCGACAATATTTTTGCCCTGTTGTATGGCAAGGGTGCAGCACAACAATATGAAGATGTTAATTTTAATTACAAAGCAAAGAAGTTTAATTTGTCATTGCCAGTAGTACATCAAGTTTTACTAAATCGTTCTACTCAATACGATAAGAAGGCAAGCAAAGCATTTGGTGCGATGTTTGATGAAATCAGGCGTAGAGTTGAATCATATAGACAAGAATCACCAACTTTATTTTCAGGAACCAATTTCACTTATGATGATATTCCAGACAGTCATTCTGTAACAATTGTCTGCTCACACAAGGGTATGCCTTTGTACGATGTAAAACCGGGGCAGCATAAAATCCATGATGAGAGTCCACAAGTAAATGAAGGTCCGCTAAGTCGTTACAAAGAAGCGATCACAACGTTGATAAAAAGATTATGAAGGGCAGTAGCTCCAGCTGAGAACGTGTAGCGAAGTATAACATTCGAAGGCCGGGGTGCGTTAATGGAGATTGTTTAAATGGATTTTTTCAATGTTTTTATTAGCCATACTAGTCGAATTAAAAAAGCAGCAGGGGAGTTGAAAACATTTCTTGAGGGCTACGGTGTCTCATGCTTTGTTGCGCATGATGATGTGCAAGTCTCGGAGGAATGGCAGAATAAAATTGAAGATAAAATAAGAACTGCCGATGCATTTGTGCCGATTTTAACGAAGGATTTTATGGGCAGTGAATGGACGGATCAGGAGGTGGGGATTGCAATAGGTGTGAGGGCTAACATTTTTCCTGTTAGTGCCGATAGTGTGCTGCCGTATGGTTTTATAAAGAAATATCAATCATATTTCCCGGTGCGGGATGGTGTGCAAGGTGACCCTGAGCAGTGGAGTAATATGTTTATAACGGAGTTTGGAAAAAATCTATTTGAGCTGTTGCTTAAAGATCCAAAAACCAGAAATCGCATGATCGAGGCAATGGTTACACGAATTGAAACTTCAACAAATTATAATCACACAAATAACTTAATGCCCTATTTGTCTCAAATACCACAGCTACCAGGGACATTGGTTGATCATCTTGAGAGTGCATATCAGACAAATTCTCAAGTCAGCGGGGCATTTAAAGCGGAAAACTTGCCAGCGCTGATAGTGAATTGGAGATCAATATTGCAATGAGCAACTCAATTGGCTGCAGTCAAAATGAATGGATGTAGCCTCACTTCTTCTTGCAGTGGAAGACTATTTCAATGCCCGATTGTGCTTCTGCGCCAGCTGATGCCCCGACGCCAACTTTTCCATCAGCACCAAAATAAACCCAGACTTTTGCATCTGCATCGCCCGCTGCATCGCAGATTGTTGTGCGTATTTGCTTTATTGCTGTTGATACTGCGTTACTTGCAAGCTGTTTGATGCTATCAATAATGACGTAATAGGTGTTTTTGCTGCTAGACTCAGATCCAGATGCGGAAGCAGTGGTTTGCATCATTGGGCGGTATGTAACAATTGTGGTGCTAGGATCAGAGGGTGAGATATTTGGTTTTGTAGTGGCTGCTGAAGAACTGATCTCTTTTAGCTCATATATAAAATAGGGGATTTCAGTTTGAGTGCTGGTGCTTTCCGCTGCATATGTAGTAAAGCTAAGTGACCAAAATAGAAGTGTTGCTAATTTCCTTTTCACGATCCTGCCTCCGTTCAGCCCAAAATAGAATTTATTTTTGACCAGATCAGCCTTAATTTTCCTTCAGGTGCCCCATGGTCTAACTATACTTCAGTATGACACGGTAAGCCTTCCATTTTTAGTGCGCCACTTCAGTAGGCTGTCGTAATTTTGTAAAAAAACATACCAATCAAATGACTTTTGGTGGTTTGATTCGCTCATTAAACGTTATGAATCAATTTTAATATTTTCAGGAGCAATCCACTCTACTTTACCATTACGCCAAACGCAGATTGGATAGCCTAATTTTTTGTGCCTTAATAAAGCTGCATTGATGCCTGCTTGCATCGCTGCTCTAACAGTATCAACGTCATTGAATACATTTAATATTTCGTCATCTTCTCTATGGGCATTGTTATTCACTATATGTCTCCTGCCATATCGATGTCGATAATATGCGGCTGATATCATCAATTATATTGTTAGGTAATGTGGCTGTTTTGTCTTTCATTTAAAGGCCTTTTTCCTTTAGTATTTCTGTCAGCGGTGCTGACAGTTTTGCGAATAACTTGCGGTAGCTAACTATACGCTCGAAAAGGGATTGATCTCAAGAGCGTATAGCCAATTTCTGTCAACAGTGTTGACAGTTTTCATTCCTCGGTAGGTCTAAAGGGGTGCGGTTAAATTGACCTTATCCAGCGGGTGTCAGTCAGCAGTGCTGACCATTTTAAATCTGCCAGTTTTGCCCTTCCATAAGTGCAGCTATCAAGGCCTAGCGTAGCCACTTTTGGGACACTCGTAGCCAACAGATTACATGCATGCGCAACGGCCAGCAACAGAGGGTATGTTCTAATCCGTTGATTTCATTATTGTTGTCTGTTGTCATTTGTTGTGATATCGTGCTCCTCGATGTTTTGTAATCAGCAGGTCGCGGGTTCGAGTCCCATCGCCAGCTTGGATAGAATCAATGATTTCCTATTCGATCAGAAAGATCCTTTCTATTAAAAAATAACATGATTAAACTGTAATGAGTCTGGAGATATCCTAATGATGGCGTAATTTGGAATAACAATGGCGATGCAGGTAAGTATTGAGTAATAAGATATGACAAAGCGAAATAAAGAAAAAGTTTATGAGTCCTACAATGAGATCGTTGATTGGTTTGATGACGCTCGCACCAAAACTCTCATGGAATCTGGATACCTTAATTTAATCGTGGATTCCGTTCCTGCTGGCAGTTCAGTTTTAGATTTAGGTTGTGGCACTGGAGAACCCATTGCCCAATTTTTCATTGAGAAAGGTTTTAAAATCACTGGTGTTGATGGTAGCGAGAAAATGATAGAGCTATGCAAGAAACGTTATCCAAATGAGCAATGGATAGTTTCAGATATGCGAGATATCAAGCTGAATCAACAATTTGATGTGGTGCTAGCTTGGCATAGTTTTTTTCATCTTGATCATGATAGCCAGCGCAAGATGTTTAAAATATTTGATGTGCATATTAAACCAGGCGGTATCTTAGCTTTTACTTCCGGTGAGGAAGAAGATGAGGTGTGGAGCGATAATGGCGGACAACAGCTTTATCATGCGTCTTTATCAACGAACGAATATGAAAAACATTTACATGAAAACTCATTTAAAGTTTTGCTTCATAAAATACGTGATACAGAATGTGGTGAGGCAACTGTTTGGGTAGTTCAGAAAAGCAGATAAAAGGAAAAAATAATGACGAAAATGATAGGGCCAGGACCCGATCCTAATCAAATTTATCCCATGCAACCTTACGATAAATTAGTTTTTCTAAAAAATTTCATTAAGGCCAGTAACATTCATATCGGTGATTACACTTATTTTGATGATAAGCGTCATGGCCCTGAGAATTTTGAAGAATATAATGTTCTTTATAATTACGATTTTTCCAAGGTTAAATTGATCGTCGGAAAATTCTGCGCTATTGCTGCTGAAACAAAATTTATTATGACTGGTGATCACAAATTAGATGCGATCAGCACCTATCCTTTTCCGATTTTCCAACACGGATGGGAGACGGTTTATGATGTCGCTAATCTGCCCGTGAAAGGAGATATCATTATAGGCAATGATGTTTGGCTTGGTTATGACTCTTTGATAAAGAATGGTGTGACTATCGGCGATGGAGCGATCATTGCCGCCAGATCAGTTGTGGTGAAGGATGTTCCTCCTTACGCCGTTGTTGCTGGCAATCCTGCCAAAGTTGTCAAGCTGCGTTTTGATGAAGCCATAGTTGAACGCTTATTGAATATTGCGTGGTGGAATTGGGATATTCAGAAAATTAATAATAATCTTCCACTGATTTGCAGCTTGGATGTAGATCGCCTGGAGAAAGTTTCTAAATAAGGTTAAAAAGCAGAGTAACGCGGTATAAGAGGTCTAAAGGTCCCATCTTTGTAATTTAATTAATTTGCAAGAAATCTAACGAGCATGTCGTTCCTCGGACGCATACCATTAATCTTGTGAATCAATGTTAATATCTTCAGGAGCAATCCACTCTACTTGATCATTGCGCCAAACGCAGATTGGATAGCCTAATTTTTTGTGTCTTAATAAAGCTGCATCGATGCCTGCTTGCATCGCTGCTCTAACAGTATCAACGTCATTGAATATCTTTGATATTTCGTCATCTTCTCTATGGGTATTGTTATTCACTATATGTCTCCGCTAAAACTTTCCAAATTTCTTTATTTTCAATATTTACGGTAGCTTGAATGTTTGACGCCATCAGCGTTAATTTGTTATTAGAATTGTCATACAGCTGCCATGAATTAGCGATTGGGCAATACAAATTAAAAAAATTCTTTAATCCAGATATATAACGACGTCTTATCGTTGTTTCTGGTACCGAATGTCCGCCTATTTTAACGCGATCTGCGACTCGTGAAATCGCCAGTTCTGCATTTTTTAACCACAAAAATACGAGATGAAAATGATATCCTTGCTCTTTTAATGTCTCAATCCATCCTGCAAATGTGCGACTGGCTAAAGTGGTCTCAAACGCAAAATTAGTTTTTTCTTTTGCCAATGTTTTGATACGGTCTAACATAATTCGGCCAGCTTGAATTGCAGCTTTTTCAGGCTGAAAAGCACTTAAGCCCTGCGCGATCACATCCGCATTAACAAAGTCCTTGATATGAACCGCATCTTGCAGCAACACTGGCGCTGCTGTGCTTTTACCTGAGCCATTTGAACCGGCAATAATAATCACATGCGGCATTTCATTTGTCCTTTGCGTTGTTTAAAAATAACCAAATTGCCATTTTCTTGCTTCCTAGAGCTGCAATAATTCTATCGAAGAATTGGCAGAGAGTCAGTATAACTCATTCGAGATATTGGGCATATGACGCTTTTCATTATATATTGCTTTGGTTTTGATAATATGTGCAAATTATTTGACCAGCCTATTTCTGTCAGCAATGCTGACAGTTTTTCATTGCCTTGATAAGTCTCATAAAATTGCTTCATCCGCCATATATTTCTGGCTGAAAATCCCATCACAGAAGGGTTTTTAGCAGTAATATATTTAGCCATTTCTTCAACAGTGTTTTTGCCCCAGCCGTTTGTTGTGACCCGCTCGCTTATGTATTGGCCAATGTTCCAGTATAGCTCGACAACGGTTTAATCTCAAGCAGGCGTAGCCACTTTTGGGACACTCGTAGCCAACAGATCATAAGACATTTGTCTCTGTGAGAAAAATAATTTACTTTTTTTATTCGGCGGTATAGATTGACGCAAGATAACCCCTGTAATGAAACGCTAGGATTCAATAAAGGAATTTGACATGGATGTTGAAGAATCTTCAATTAAAAAATCAACTGAGAAAGTACATCCATGGCGAAGATGTGGCAAGGGTGAACATCTTGTTTGTGAGCACATTGTGCATGTGCCGCCCAGTAAAAAGCATTTGGATGGTAACAAAGCCATTTGTCATGAGCATTGTGCAAAAAATCCTTCTCAAAAAGATGAGCTTTCGTTTTCTGAAATCCAATATATCAGCACAAACTACTTTGCTAATTTAAAAGGGTTGCCTACAGCTAATGTTTTAACGAATGAATATCCAAGTGCCGACAATTATGATGTTGAAATTCGAGGTTGGACACAATATTGGAACGATATTTTCAAATTACCTGATCCGCTGGATCCTGATTTTGTAAAAGCGCTGATTGGCACAGAATCAAGCTTCGATTTAAAACCAAAAGGAAATAGTAAAGCTTTTGGATTAATGCAATTACTGCCTGAAACTTTTTCAATCTTACGCAATATAAATGGCGAATTAAAAGATTATCTGATTTGTCTTTCAAAAGATCATTATCTCGATGCATCTGCTAATATCTGTTCTGGTATACGCTGGATCTTCCAAAAGAAAAAACTAGCTGGCGCAAAATTAAAACGAGAATCAACCTGGGAAGAAGCCATTATTGAATACAAAGGATATTGGCATGCTATTGAAACAGGCATTGATCCAGAGCCAATGCGGAAATTACGCAGGTTTTATCGCGCTCTAAAGGGAAAAGCGTAGTATGGCGAGATTAATTGCCAGGATGTTCATCTTTTTGCTTTTGTTTTCGTCGCAAATCGGAGCAGTTTCTGTGAATACCAGTACTCCATCAAAAAAATATCCCTATTCGCTACTGACACCCGATTATGGCATTCTTTCCGAAAATGATTTGGCAGCCTATGCCTATGGCATAAAACAGCACCCCTTTAATGAGAGAAACGGCATTGATGGTCATAATTACTGGCAATGTTTCCCGCGAGATAGGATTTCCGTCACACTGGAAGATCAGGGCTTTTCTACAGAGGATGTTGGCTGGAAAGACACGCTTTCAGAGCTAATTATTGAGGCTCGAACTGACTCAGGTGTCATTCATCGCTATGAATTGCGAGCGCTTGGCATGTTTCATCTGTATGAAAAAGAGTTACATCAATGGCATAAATTAATGAAAGGAGAAAAATATGTCTGCTTATCAGGTAATTTTGTTGCCGTCACACCAAGGACTATCAATGGAAGAACAATATCAGAGTATGGTTGGATTTTTGATAAAATTAAAACAAAAAAGGGATGCAGTAGCTATTGGTGGAACAGTTGCGCATTAAGTGAAATTTCCGAAACAAAAAGCCATTCAGTATTTCCACTACATGGCTTGGTTAGATAGAAATTTCATGAATGCTTGAAAACTGCCTGGTTTGTGGATAAAATGCTCGTGCCTATATCGTTTGGCCGAATAAAAGAGGTGTGATTCTTACAGGAAAACATTTTAACATGAGAATGTTGTATAGCGCGGAGGTACTCTATGAGAGTAACCGGAATAAAGCAGCCATGATACCCTGGCTTGATAAGGTTAATGAAGAAATTCATCGTTGTGTGCCAGATTCTTACAAAAATTTTCTTCCTAAGGGGGGTGATAAGATTAACCCGGAATCGGTGGTTGTGCTGAACCTCCTATTAGACAAAAAAGATTGCGATCTTCTCGCTTTCATACAACGAACACATGCGCAGCGACCAGAGGAGTGTTGTTCAATGGATTGTTCGGCACCCCGACTCCCATAGAGTCGAATTACATCTGGGAATATAATGAGTATTCGTTACCGAAGATTTAGCAATAAAATCGTTTACTGCATCGATGTCGATAATGATCTATTTACCCTAGTTCACTCAAGCGAGTTTCAACCAATGTCCGTGTTCGTGAGGATTTTATTTTCTGGATGATGGCGGCTGCTTTTTTGAAATCGAATGTTTTTGGGAGCTCAATTTCAGGCAATGTTTTAAATAGACGCGAGCGGGCAGCCGTTAGGTAAAAAATGTCTATGAGCGCTTTTTCTGGTGTTGCCATCTTTAGTTGTCCTGTCATTTCAAAACCAAAGAAAAAGTCAGCCTGGATATGATGAATTGAAATGGTTGCGAAGGGGGTTGTATATTGTTTTGTGCGTGCGAGTGAAGCAGCATAAATAATGTGTGGAATTTGTGAAATCATTCCGTGAAAGAAAAGCGCAGTTTGTAGTGAAACATAGCTTGGAAAGGGTAGTGTTAAATACTCTGGTAAAATGAGAGGGTCTATTTGCGTTGTGGTTGCCCATCGACCACGCATTAAGCGAGCAAAGCGACCTGCCTTAGATAAATTAACTAAGATCTGATTTGCCTGTGCAATGGTGATGTTAAGACAAGTAGCAGCATCTCTGGTTTGGATGACAGGTTGTTTGAGATGCAAAATTTTTTGTTCCGCATCAATGAGGCGCATAATGTTCAGCCATTAAGGTTTTGATGACTTGCGAGCGAATTTCATCCCATTTTTCACGAGTACCATAGAATGCTTGATAGGGTTCCATGAGATATGCAACGACCTGTCCTTTGTAATCTTCATAGGTGATCCCGTTACTATTCTGGATGACAGTGTTAATTTCTGTCTCTGAAAAAATAGATATGTTATTAAAGTCATCTTGGTCTAGTAGCCACTTTAAATCAAAGATATCTCTTGCTTGTGTTTCTGTTCTTCCAATGAGAGCTC
>Ga0310813_10002310_pt1 | contig 11564 bp, 13 predicted proteins | sample YN3metagenome_FD_203086 | JGI IMG/M metagenome (GOLD analysis project Ga0310813, IMG submission 203086) | Soil microbial communities from experimental microcosm in Duke University, North Carolina, United States - YN3 | ecosystem: Engineered > Artificial ecosystem > Soil microcosm > Unclassified... | reverse complement strand
CCGCGCCGGCTTCCGCCATTTTCCTGGGCAAAACCTTAGCGAATTTTTTGCTGCTGATGATCGTCGAAATAGCAGCCCTGGCGGTTTTCGCGGTGCTGTATGACACGCATTTCTCGAAACAGTTCTGGCCGGTGGTGCTGGTGATCCTGCTCGGGACCTGGGGCATGACCGTGATCGGCACCATGTTCAGCGCGCTTACCGTGAATCTGCGCATGCGCGAGATGATGCTGCCGACGCTGGTATACCCGCTACTGATCCCGGCGCTGATGGCGGCCATGACGCTCACCAGCGACTTGATGATCGGCACGCCGCTGGGCGGAGATAATATGATCTGGCTGCGGGTCCTGGCCGGATTCGATTTCATCTACACGGTTCTGGCCGTGGTATTCATTGATATTGTTTTAGTGGGGTGATCTGAAGAGGTAGGGTGATTCGATATGACTCAGACACGCGATCGCATACTATTCGTGCTAGCAGCCGTTTGCGCCGTGCTATTGACCGTGAATTTCTACAAGATCTTTTTGATCTTGCCGGATGAGGCCAACCAAGGCGCCATCTATCGCATCGTCTATGTCCACGTGCCCAGCATCTTTACCGGGTTCACTGGCTTCTTCGTGGCGCTGGCCGCCAGCGGGGCGTACCTAGTCACCGGGAAGCTCAAGTACGACGCCTTCGCCGCGGCGGTTACCGAAGTCTCGCTGGCCTTCGCAACCATTGTGCTCGCCACCGGCATGATCTGGGGCCGCATTATCTGGGGAATCTGGTGGGCGTGGGACGCTCGCCTGACTACGATGCTGGTTTGCTGGCTGATCTACGCGGGGTATCTGATGCTGCGCCGGGCCATCGACGAACCCACCCAACGCGCCAAGCTATCCGCGGTGGTTTCGATCTTCGGCTGCGTGGACATCCTGATCGTCTGGAAGTCGATCGAGTGGTGGAGAACGCAGCATCCCGCGCCGGTATTGAGCGTGCGCGACGGCGGCGGCATGGGTCCAGGGATGGAGGCGCCGATTTACTGGAACTGGCTGGCGTTCATGTGTCTGGCGGCTATTCTGGTGATGGTCCGCACGCGCCAGGAACAACGGTCGCGCGAGATCGATTCGCTGCGGCGGATGGCACATTCTTATTAAAGACTCCTACGCATGATCGAGGCCCCACACTCATGATCGACGCCCGCAACTTTACTTACATGTTCTACGGCTTCGCCGCAGCGTTTGTAATCCTGGTAGTGTACGTGGTGTCACTGGCGCTGCGCGAACGCAGGCTGATTCACGAAATCGACCGCGTCCGCCGCATGGTGGAGCGGGAGAAGTAGCCGGCCGTCCCGACGCCGCCCGGGTCCCCGGTCTTGCCCTACTGCTTGTCGAAAACCTGCTTCACATCGAATTCGCCGTTCGGGATGCTGACGTGCGAATCAATGGTGAGAACCTTGCCGTCGTAGGAGAGCCTCCAGATCTCTTTCTGCTTAAGTGTTGCGCCCTGAAATACCCGGCTGCTCTCGATGATCAGCATTTCGCCGATCCATTGCGCGGTGCCCTTGGATTGGCCGCCCGCAACTTCATTGACCGATTCCTTGCCATCCGTCGTATATGCCAGCTTGCTGTTCACGTCGCCCTGCGGGCCCGTCTGTGTGGTCGATAACACCAGCTTGGGATCGTTGTGATCGATTTTGCGGGTCACGCTGATGGGAGTCGGAAACTTTCCGTAATCGCTCTTGGCGAGATTCAACTTCCATTCCCCGGAAAGATTTGGATTCGCGGCTTGGGCGGGTGTGCTTGAAAGCAGGAATATTGCGGCTGCGGCGGCCAAGGGGATCAAGCTCTTTTTCACGATGCGTCGTACCTCTAGAGTCCCTTTCGGCAGTTCGCCGGGAGGAAATTACAGAATATCGGGGGTTCGGGATGGGCATTTCGGACGAGCAGGACTCCCCGGCCCGCGGTACCAGCCTCCCTTGCAATGCCGCCGCGCCGTAAGGTATCCTGCAAAGGCATTCGGATCCTAGGCGTCGAGGCATGAATCATGGCGCTTTTAGGCCGGATGTAGAAAGAAGTTTCGTATCCGCCGTGTTGTTTTTCACCGAAATGCTCCGACCGATCCAAGGGTAGCTATCCGAATCCCGTCCGTTCCGGCCGATATGCATTGTCTTGCAACTTCCGTCCCCCGCCCGCGGCGCTGGCAGCCAGCGTTTTCGGACCCAACCCGTTTCCAAACCAACAAGGAGCACTTCTGATGACCAATATTTTTGTCGGGAACCTCAGCTACCAGACCACCCAGGAAGACCTGCACGCCGCCTTCGCGCAGTATGGCAACGTGGAGCGGGTCAATATCGTCACGGATCGCGATACCGGACAGCCGCGCGGTTTCGCCTTCGTTGAAATGACTGAAAAGCGCGATGCGGAAACCGCGATCGCCCAGTTGAACGGCGCCGAAATGAACGGGCGCGCCATCAATGTGAACGAAGCGCGTCCGAAACCAGCCGGTGGCGGCGGTGGCGGCTTTGGCGGCGGCCGGGGACGCGGCGGTGGTGGGGGCGGTGGGCGCGGCGGCAGTGGTGGCGGCGGTGGCCGTGGTCCGCGCTGGTAAGTTTTGCATTTTCCCCGGGAGGCGGCCGCGTCGAACCGGCCGCCCCGGGCTCTTCCGACCAAGCCTGCCCTCCGCTTGGGCCTTGACATAAGCCCAACCTTCATTAGAATAAGGTTAATCGTCTGCTTCTTATGCCGGGCTGTGAACATAAGCGCACGGAGTTCCTGATGCGGCGGGATGGGGTGGATTACATGCGCTGCCTGGATTGCGACGCGGTGCTCGAGTCCGAAGACCTGGAACAACTCCCCATCTACGACGACGAAGAAGAACAACCGCGCCGCAAACACGCTTCCTGATTTCGAGGGAGCCGAAACGACAGGTCATGGACCTGTCCTGCTTTAGTGCCGTTGGTCGGAATCCACAGGGCAGGAATCTGTTCTAGCTGACCGGTCTTGCGAACGTGGCGTCCCCAGCGATGCGCGAATGCCAACTCTCGAGCGAGAATCGCGAACACGACCAGCGGAACTCCGGACATCAGCGGGGCTAACGCAAAGGTCCATCGCTGGTCCCGCATCATTCCGCGGGATATTTCAAGTACCGCCAGCAAGAGTTTCCGATAGCTTCCCGATTCGCCGAAGGCTGCCGTGCGGCCGGACTTCAGGCCGTCGATAAAGTCCCGGCGGCCGCGGGCTCCCTGGACCTGCGTATAGGTGCGGCCCAATCCGGCGAGCGTGTGGGAGTCGCTGCCGGCCAGCGCGATCTTGCGGTGGCGCGCGGCGAAAGTCTCCGCATGACCGTTAGCGGCTGGCAGCATTTGACCGTTCAGCACTTCGACGGCAGGAAAATACTCGGCGAAGTCGCCGAAATCGGCTTCCGCGCGCGCGCCGGTGAGTGCGGAGAAAACGTGGTTGATCGCGAACAGAATCTCACGCTCATGGAGGTATGCGAACAACGCGGCGAGATTATCGCGGCGGCGTTGGATCTCGATGTGATCGCGCTCGCGGATGTCGTAGACAGCCACGTGCAACTCGGTGCCGCGCGAGGTGCGGCAGGTGACTTCCTCGCTCAGGAAGAAATCCGGGTGACGGCGGAGCGATTCGGAAGATCCGATGGAATCGTGATCGGTCACGGTAACCAGGTCCATTCCGCGGCGCTTCAGGGTCGCATAGACCTCGCCGGGATCGCTGTAGCTCTCCCGGCAAATCCGCCTGAAGACCGGAACCGTGCACATGCCGGAGTGCACCGTGTGGACATGCAAATCGCACTTCATGGCCTCTTATAGCAGGCACGTGTTACATTTTCGCTCCGCCTGGATCAACAACACAAAACATTTCGCCCAATAATTGTTTTATCCGCAGGCGCCTGAAAGTGTCTGAAATGTGGAATCCGCCGTTGCGGCATGCGATCCTGGAGGAGAAAAGGAGCAATCGACTGGCCCGTAAATCGCCCGCCGTCGGGCCCGCGTCCCCGCTAAAAATCGTTTCGATCGGCGGCGGCACCGGCCTTTCCACTCTATTGCGGGGGCTGAAACGCTATGTGAAGGCCGCCGAAGGTTCGCTGGAGATCACCGCGATCGTCACGGTAACCGACGATGGCGGCAGTTCCGGGCGGCTGCGCCGCGACTTCGATGTGCTCCCCCCCGGCGATATCCGTAATTGCATGGTCGCGCTGGCGGAATATGAGGGATTGATCTCAAGTTTGTTTCAATACCGTTTCTCCAGCGGCCGGGGACTGAAGGGCCACAGCTTCGGCAATCTGTTCCTGACGGCTATGACGCATCTGACCGGAGATTTCGCCCACGCCGTGACGCTTTCCTCCCAGGTGCTTTCCGTGCTGGGCCGCATCTATCCGGCGACCTCCGCCAATGTCGAACTGGAGGCCACGCTTGCCGATGGCCGCACGATCCGCGGCGAGACGCGGATCAGCCGCAGCACTTCGCGCATCGAGCGCATCGCGCTGCGGCCGCGCAAGCCTAAGCCCCTCGCCGAGACGCTGGAGGCGATCGCCCATGCCGATCTCATTACACTGGGCCCAGGATCGCTGTTCACCAGCGTCATTCCCAATCTGCTGGTAGACGGCATTCCACAGGCGATCGCGAACTCGCCGGCCCTCAAGGCTTATTTCGTCAATTTGATGTGGCAGCCGGGAGAGACCACCAACTTCCGCGCATCGGATCATGTGCGAGCCATCCTGCGCCATTGCGGGAAAGCTCGCAACCTGATCGATGTATGCGTGGTCAACACCGGCTCGCTGCCGGGAAGGCTTCTGAACCCCTATCAGGCTAAGTTTGCTCAACCGGTTGAGAATGACACCGAGAACCTGGAGGCTTTCGGGTTGGAGGTGCTTTCCGCCGACCTGCTGCGCATGTCGCGGGCCACGGCTGGTGCGAAGATCCGCCACGATCCGGGCTCGATCGCCGCGGTGACCCTGGAACTGGCTCAGCAAGGACGCCGCAGAAAACGGAAACTGAAGCTATGAAGACTAGCGTGGTGATTCTAGCGGCGGGTTTGGGAACCCGTATGCGCTCCAAGCAGGCCAAGGTGCTGCATCGCGCCGGCGGCCTGTCGCTGGTGGAGCACGTGGTGCTGGCGGCGGGCGCCGTAACCTCACGGGATCGAATTGTGGTGGTGACCGGCCATCAGGCGGATACCGTCGAGGCCCTATTGAAGCCCATGGGAGTCCGCTTTGCGCGCCAGGTTCAGCAGAAAGGCACCGGCCACGCCGTGATGTGCGCGCGCGAGCAGTTGCAGAAGGCCGATGCCAAGCAGGATGGGCTACTGCTGGTGCTCTACGGCGACACTCCGCTTTTGTCGGCGGCGGCGGTCAAACAATTGCGCGAGGTTCAATCCGGGTCGGACGCTGCTGCTACCCTGATCACAACCACGCTCGCCGATCCCACCGGCTACGGCCGCGTGATTCTAGACGAGGTGGGGAATGTGGCCGCCATCGTAGAACACAAGGACGCGAATGCCGAACAGCTTCAGGTGCGCGTCATCAATTCCGGTATTTACTGCTTTCGCGCAAAAGCGCTGTGGAAGCACCTTGCCGAGATTAAGCCCAACTCTGCATCAGGCGAGCTGTACCTTACCGATATGGCGGCGATCTTGAATCGACACGGACAGCGCGTGCAAGCCCTGCATCTGGACGATTCGAGCGAACTGCTGGGCATCAATACGCGCGTCGAGCTGGCGGAGGCGGACCGTATCCTGCGCGCGCGCAAGGCTCGCGAGCTGATGCTCGCCGGAGTCACCATCGAACTCCCGGAAACCGTAGCCATCGACGCCCAGGTGCGCATCGGCACCGATACCATCGTCGAGCCTTTCGTGCGTTTGCTGGGCAGTACCGCCATCGGGGAGGATTGCCGCATCGGCCAAGGCGCCATTCTCGAATCGGCCGAACTCGCCGACCGGGTGGTGGTGGCGCCCTATACTCTGATTGCCGACTCGCGTGTCGATCCCGGCGCCCAGGTGGGTCCCTTCGCCCGCGTACGGATGCAGGCCCAGGTGGGCCCCGAGGCGCGTGTCGGTAACTTCGTCGAATTGAAAAAGACTCGTCTGGGGGCCGGCGCCAAGAGCCAGCACCTGGCCTATCTGGGTGATTCGGAAATCGGGGAGCGCGTGAATGTAGGCGCTGGCACCATCACCTGCAATTACGATGGCGAGAAAAAACACGCCACCAAGATCGGCGCCGGGGCCTTCATCGGCAGCAATTCGACGCTGGTGGCGCCGGTCGAAATCGCGCAGGATAGCTACGTGGCCGCGGGCAGCGTGATTACCGAAGCGGTGCCCAGCCACGCGCTGGCGCTGGGCCGGGCGCGCCAGGTGAACAAGCCTGGCTGGGTCAAGAACCGTAAAAAAAAGATCGGCAAAAAAAGTTAAACTTACTGTTTCTTTTGTTTCGGCGGTTTGGGAACGGGAGCGGATCCGCGCACGACGATCAGAGTGGCGGTGTCGCCGTCGTCATCCGTAATGTAGCGCACCGTCACTCGAACCCTGACGGCCAGCTTGCCTTCAATCTTAGTGTTGGGAGTAAGGTTGAAGGTGCGGCTCTCGGCTTTGCCGCGAACGGTTCTGCCGACGATGACGGTCTCGGCGCTGAACTGTGATACGGTGCCCGCGAAAAATGTATCGGCCGTTTTTGCAGCTGGGGTTTCGTCGGCTGCGAGCGGCGTGGGGGCCGTGCCGGCCAGTAAACCGATGAAGAGCACGGTAGTCAAAAAGCCCGCCATTAATTTCAGGATACTTGAACTTAGGTCCCGCACAAGTGCCTCAAAAATGAAACTTATTTCACTTCTTGCCTTGTGGGACGGGCTTTCCAGGCCTTACAGCACCAGCACAGGGTGATACACATGCGGCAGCCGCGCCTCCCCGATCGCCACCAGCTCGCCTTGCGGAGTGACGGCTTTCACGTAACGCGTCCCTTCCCGCGCCTGAAAGGGCGAGACCCGAAAATCGCGTCCGTTGCGTATGTGCCCGGCTGTAATGGCATCCACCAGCTCCGCCGGAAACGCAGGCAGTAATTCCGCGGCAGGGATCAGCGCCTCTTGCAAGCGGCCTTCATGCGCCAGCACTGCCAGTTCTTCGAGCGTTCTGGCGCGCTCGATGTTGAAATCTCCGGAAGCTGTCCGGCGCAGCGATTTCAAGAATGCCCCGCAGCCCAGCGCCTGGCCTGCGTCGTGCGCGATGCTTCGGACATATGTACCCGCCGAGCAATGCAGAAGGACAGTGGCTTCGCAACCCTCCAGGCCCAAAAGCTGCAGGTCGTAAACCTTTACCGTCACCGGCTCCAGTTCCACCGTCTGGCCTTTGCGCGCCAGTTCATACGCTGGCCGCCCCGCGACTTTTTTCGCGGAGACCGGAGGCGGCATCTGCTGGATTTCGCCACGAAACCGGTCTAGCAAGGATTCGAGCGCCTGCCGGTCCAGCGTAACCGGAGTCTCTTGGGAAGTCGCCACGCCGTCCATATCGTAGCTGTCGGTGGAGTAGCCGAAATGGATCACGCCCTGGTAGGTCTTGTCGTTGCGCGTAAAGAACTGGGCCAGCCGCGTAGCGCGGCCGATCACCAGCGGCAGGACACCCGTCGCGCCGGGGTCGAGGGTCCCCAGATGCCCGATCTTGCGCGTGCCCGCCAGGCGCCGCATCTTGTTGACTACGTCATGCGAGGTCCATTCGCGCGGCTTGTCTACGATGATAGCTCCGTCCACCTAAGTTAATTTAACAGGTGATGAATCTGACCGCCTTCTCTGAGGGTCCGGCTGACACTTCCAAATTTGAAGTGCCGGCAGGTTACAAACAGGTGGACTCGGATCTGCGCCGGCCGCCCCACTAAACCGCCTCGCGCTACTTATTTCTGGTATTTACGGGCGAAGTTAGCCAGTTCCAGCGCATTCACCGTGGCCATTGCCTGTTGGAAAGTAGCGGGATTGGGCAGAGGCCCGATCAGCACGCGGAAGACCTTATCATTCGGTCCCGGAGCGACGAATGAGTCGAATCCATGGGTGCGCAGTCCTTCCGCAAGAAGCGTCGCCATACCTCGCTCCACGGCCCCGATCTGGAGATAGACCTTGCCTATTTCCGGCTCGGCAAACAAGGGCGCGACTGTTTTTTGATTCTTCACCAGCGGGGCTAAGTCCGCTTTCGGGGCAACCATAATCGACGCCTGAGGAAGCTCCGCAGAGGCCGCAACCGGTGGCGGCGGTACCGACGCCGACGGGGCCACGGGCCTGGAAATCGCCACGGTTTTCCTGGCGGAGATTTTCTCGCCCGCCAGGTAGGCCAGTGAGGAGCAGATCGCTACGGCCACGACTCCTACGAACAACCAGCTCGCGATCTGCGCGCGTCCCAGAACGATTTCGTATTCAGGGGTTGCGGTAAGCGATTGCGACGCTGGATCTTGCCCGGCGGCGTCTCGCGATTCAACCGCTCGCGCTTTGACTTCTCGTGATTCGACGCCGGGGAGAGCCCCCGTTTCGAGATTCAGCATGCTCGTCATCAAGCTGTTTATCGGCGGGGAACCCTCAACCCGATAGACCGCAGAGATCGGCTGCCGCTCACAAATTGCGCTTCAAAAAGCTGCAGATGTGGAAGCCGTCCAGGAACTTAAAGGGCGTTTCCCCCAAAGTATAGTGACCGCACGGCAGCACCACTGCCTTGTAGTCCATCTTGAGCTCCCGCGCCCGGGCAATCACCTGTTCGGAAAAGCGCAGCGGAAAGGTAGTGTCGTAGCGCGCGTAGATAAACAGCGACTTCTTCTTGAGCTTGGCGTAGCGTTCGATATAATGCGGCGGGCTGATTACCATCCAGGCGTCGCGCAACTGCTCCAGGGTAACCTCAGCCTCCAGGCTCCGGCGAATGTGCTGCGAGGAGAGACCCTCCCAGACCACATCCGCAAAGTAAGTGGAGCAGTGGTTGAAAACGTTTACTTCAATGCGAGGATCGTGGGTGCTGGCCAGGAACGCGTAGCAGGAACCCAGGCTGGTGCCGACAACACCGACACGTTCGAAGCCTTGGGAAACCAGCCAGTCGACGGCGCTGCGTGTGTCGATCACCGCCTGACGGGTGGCGTCGATGGTGCGCGCGATGTTCGAGGACACCGCATAGTCGGCCCGGGTGAGCTCGGCCGGCATGCGGTAATCATGATACGGCGGACTTAGGCGCAGCGCCGATATGCCCAGCTTGGCGAGGCCGACGCACAGCGCGTTGTGCTGCGTCGCGGAGGCATTCCAGTGCGGCAGCACCAACACCGCTACGCGCCGCGAGCCCGGCTTGTACAGGGCCGGAAACCACTGGGCATGCACCCGGTTGTTTTCCGGGTGCGGCGTTTCCACCGCGCTGGTGAAGCGCAGCAGGTTCCCTTGCAGCTCGAAGTCGGCAGGCGTCTCATACGAGAAAAAGCTGTCGCTCGATTCCAGCGCGGCTCGGTTCAGCAGACGCAGATAAGAATGGGAATCATGCCCGTTCTGGGGATGATCGCGAGAGACCGGCCAGTCGCGCGTCCATTCAAGTCCCCACTCGAATGGGCGGACCTTGCGGTCCGTGGCCCGGGAACACAGACGGTCCTCCCAATCGTACATCCACTTCGCATAGAGTTTCCGCATGAATCCTCTACCAGTTTAAGGGAGCGGAGGCGGGTGGAACAGGCGCACTGGCGGGAGCGCCGGGTGGAACAGAAGAATTGACAGACGCGGCGGCGGGCGGACGAAGCAGGCAAAAAAATGGGGTGTGCCACCTCCGATAACGGCACACCCCGGTAAGGTCCCCGTACAAGCCCCCTATCGGGTGTGTCTTGCACGGGCAAGAAAAACAAGGAGACAACAAGGAGACAAGTCAATTCACTTTGGCTAACGGTCCTCCGGGCCGGAGGGCGGCTGCGTTCGCCTGCGTGCGGAATTCGTACTGCTGAATTTCAATGGCGGCTTGGCCTTCTTCAAAACGTACGACCCTACCGCGGGCCACCAGCTTCAGCGGAACCAGGTCATTGAGCTGCACCGGCCAGCTGATGGATAGTTCCAGACGCCGTCCCGGAAGCAGCATCTGCTCGGACGTAAACAAGACGCCGGAACTTGAAATATTCAAAGTCTTGCCGTCGCCGGTCTCTTCGCCCCCGCGCTTGTTCAAGACGCGGAACCGGACCTCGCGCTCGATCGGGAATCGATCTGAGTGCCGGCGGTCGGACGGTAATTTTTCGTTCAGGCTCAAAGCACTCACCTCGCTCTATGAGTGTCGTGTTTTGGACGTGTTCTCGCAATAGAGTACTTGGCCTATTTGCAGCTAGTACTAAGGTCTCAGTGCTCCGGTACCGCCTTCCTGGGCCGCCTGACCATCTGCTGCCATTTCCCATGCGTGCCCTAGAGACAACGGGCGCTACGGGCCTACGGGCCTGACTTGCGGCGCGCCCGGATCTCCGCCAGCCGCTGGGAGATACGCTGCTCGACACCCCGTTCAGTGGGCTGATAGAACTCAGTGCCGCGGAGATTGTCGGGCAGGCACTCCATCGTGTTCATGGCGTCTTCAAAGGCGTGGGCGTGCTGATATTCGGCTCCGTAGCCCCATTCCTTCATAGGTTTGGTGGGGGCGTTGCGCAGTTGCATGGGGACCGGCAAGGCGGACGTCTTCGCCACTGTTTCGCGGGCCACGTTGAGCGCGCGATAGGCGGCGTCAGACTTGGGCGCGACGGCCAGGTACAGAGTGATCTGCGCCAGCGCCTGGTCTCCCTCGGGGATGCCCAGGAAATGCACCGCCTGCTGGGCGGCGACGGCTTGTTCCAGCGCGCGCGGGTCGGCTAAACCGATGTCCTCGATCGCCATGCGCATTAAGCGCCGGGCGAGATACAGGCGGTCTTCGCCCGCTTCGAGCATGCGCGCCAGCCAATACAATGCCGCATCGGCGTCGGAGGAACGCACGCTCTTATGCAGGGCGGAAATCAGGTTGAAGTGCTCTTCGCCGCTCTTGTCGTAGAGCAACATCTTGCGGCCCAGCACGGACTCGATCGCCGCTGCATCCAGCACGCCATCGTGCGCCACCGCCGAAGCCAGTTCCAACAGGTTGTAGGCAGCACGGGCGTCGCCATTTGAATACACCGCGATTTGCTCCAGCGAGTCGCGCGGCGCGGCGAGTCCCAGCGCCGTTAGCGCCCGCTGCAGCAGCGTGACGATTTCCTCCGTGTCGAGGGCGCGCAGCGCGTAGACCTTCGCGCGGGAGAGCAGGGCCGACACCACTTCAAAAGACGGGTTTTCCGTGGTGGCGCCGATCAAGATGATGTCGCCGCGCTCCACATAAGGCAGAAAGGCGTCCTGCTGGGCGCGGTTGAAGCGGTGAATCTCATCGACAAACAGCACGGTGCGCCGGCCCAGGCGGCGGCTGCGCTCGGCGTCCGCCATCACGCTCTTGATCTCTTTGATGCCGCTGAGGACCGCGCTGAACGGCACAAAATCGGCTTTAGTGAGGCGCGCGATCAGGCGGGCGAGCGTGGTCTTGCCCACTCCGGGCGGTCCCCATAGGATCAACGACTGTAATTCATCGCGCTCAATTTGGACGCGCAGC